>Ga0136846_1221140_pt1 | contig 98835 bp, 100 predicted proteins | sample HopSoiMetagenom2_FD_96841 | JGI IMG/M metagenome (GOLD analysis project Ga0136846, IMG submission 96841) | Grasslands soil microbial communities from Hopland, California, USA - 2 Assembly 2016 (version 4) | ecosystem: Environmental > Terrestrial > Soil > Grasslands | place: USA: Hopland... | reverse complement strand
GCCCGCACCTGGGTGGTGCAGGCGTTCAAGATCCCCTCGGGCTCGATGGAGAAGAACCTGCTGATCGGCGACCACATCCTGGTCAACAAGTTCATCTACGGACCCACGGTCTCCGCCCTGGAGGAGAAGCTCCTGCCGGTGCGCAAGGTGCGGCGGGGCGACGTCGTGGTGTTCAAGTTCCCCCAGGACCCCACCCGCGACTTCATCAAGCGCTGCATGGGGCTGCCGGGCGACACCCTGAAGCTCATCGACAAGGACCTGTTCATCAACGGCCGCCACGTGGACGACTCGAAGTTCACCTGGTACGCCGACTCCGAGTCCTACCCCCGCCAGCTCTACTTCCACCCCAAGCGGATGCGCGACAACTTCGGCCCCAAGACGGTGCCGCCCGCCAGCTACTTCTGCATGGGCGACAATCGCGACAACTCGAACGACTCGCGCTTCTGGGGCACGGTGCCCGAGAGCTACCTCAAGGGGCGGGCCCTCATGGTCTACTGGTCGGTCGACAGCGATCAGGATTTCGGGGAGTCGCCGGGCATGCAGAGCAAGCTGCAGCAGTTGAGCCGCCTCGCCCTCCACTTCTTCACCCTCACCCGCTGGGATCGAACCTTTCGCATCGTGCGATAAACTACCCTCCAACAGTCCTTCAAGGAGGGAGCCATGCCACGACGGAGATCCGAACGGGGCGAGGGGAATCTGGGGTGTATCCTCTGGTTGCTCGCACTCGGCCTGGTGTGCCTGATCGCCTGGAAAGCCGTGCCGGTCAAGATCCAGAGCAGCGAGCTGTACGACTATATGGACGAGCTGGCGAAGTTCCACTCCGCCCGCACGCCGCCGGATGAGCTGAGCAAGATGATCATGGACCGGTCCCGCCAGCTCGGGATCCCGCTGCAGAAGAGCGACGTCAGGGTCGAGCGCAACGGCGACCGGATCTACATCGAGGTCGAATACACGGTTCCGCTGGACCTCCTTGGATTCACGTACCAGTGGCACTTCCACCAGAAGCTGGACAAACCGATCTTTATCGTCTGACGCGGCGGTGGCTCGCGATCCTCGGGGGCGGCTTCGCCCCCGGGGCGCTGGCGGGCATCCACCTCGCCGGCCTCATCTTCTTCCTCAACCCCGGGCTCCCCTTTGCAGCGGGCCCGGTGCTGCGCGGTGCCGCGGTTTATGGCACGCTGCTCGGCCTTGCGAGCCTCGCCCTCCACCTCCCCTTCACCCGGCGCCACCCGCGCCGCGCTCTGCGGGCCCTACCCTGGGGCCTCACCGCCGCCCTCGCCGCTGCCGCGCTCCTCGACTGGACCCACGCCTCCTACTATGCCTACTACCTCCCGCCGGGGATCAACGACCGGCTGATCAAGACGGCGCTCTGGCTCTCGCTCGGCGCGCTCATCGCCTTCTACACGGCTCTGCTGCATTCGCTCCACCGGCGGCGATACGGCCGGCGCAGCCGCTGGGGGCTGGCGTTGATCGCGCTGCTCTCGATCTACGCCATGGTGGAGCGCCGGGAGGCCTTCCACCCCCGGCCCGCGCCGGCTCCCCGCCCGGCGGCGGTGGAGACCGGCCGGCGGCCGCGGCTGTGGGTGATCGGCATCGACTCGGCGACCCTCGACGCCATCCTGCCGCTGGCCGGCCAGGGGCGTCTGCCGTTCCTCGCCTCGGTGCTGCAGAACGGGGCCTACGGACGGCTCGAATCCCTGTCGCCGGCCCGCCGCGACGCGCTATGGACGACGCTCGCCACGGGCAAGTACCCGTTCAAGCACGGGGTCAATGGTCAGCGTCCCTATCCAGCGGGGTTCCTCGCGCCGGGCGGCGAGTTGCGGCTCCTGCCCACGGGCCTCTCGTTCCGCCGCTGGGGCACGCTCGGCCAGGAGCCTCTGCCGCCACCGCCTCACCCCCGCAAGACCCTTGCTCTCTGGGAGATCCTGCCGCGGCTGGGCGTGCCGGCTGGCGTGTGCGGCTGGCCGGCGGCGGAACCCGCCCACGGCGAAGCCGTCTTCGCATTGGCGGATCGCTACTTCCAGCCCACCCCCGAGCCGGCAAGCGCCTGGCCCGCCGACCTCTTCGACCGCGGGCTGCTGTTCCGGCCCAACGCCCGGGACCTCGAAACCTCGCTGCGGGGCCGCTTCGGGCCGCGCCTGCCCCGCAGCCTGCTCGAATCCCTCGCCGGCGACGCCTGGCGGGAGGCCCTCACCCTCTCCCTCGCCGATCAGTCGCCGCAGGTGGAGGCGATGTTCCTCGTCCTCCCCGGGCTGCGCGAGGTGTCTCGCGAGTCCTTCGGCGGCTTCAGCCGGGTGCAGTTCGACGGTGCGAAGGGGAGCGCGGCGCGGGCGGCGGCCGACCGGGTGACGGCGTACTACGTCCAGCTCGACGCCTTCCTCGGCGAGGTATGGGCCCACGAGAAGGGTCCGCACCTCCTCGCCGTGGTTTCGGCCTACGGCGCGAACCCCAAGGGCGCCGGCTGGCCCCGGCTCTGGCAGGGTGTGGCCCCGGAAACGGCGCTGGCGGGAAGCTTCGCGGACGCGCCCGACGGCGTTCTGCTGCTCTACGGCGAGGGGATCCGGCCGGGTGCCCTGGTGACCGGCGCGCAGCTCGAGGACGTCGCCCCCACGCTGCTTTACGGTCTCGGCTTCCCGGTGGCCCGGGACCTCGACGGCCAGGTGCTCACCTCGGCGTTCGACAAGGGATTCCTGGCCCGCAATCCGCTGACGTTCTTTCCGTCGTATGAGGGGTTGGCGCCGGCGATGGAGAGGCCTGAGCGCCAGAACTAGGGACGACAGGGACTTCAGGGACAGCAGGGACGAAGAAGCCCTTCGGCAGTCTCTTTTCTTGTCCCTGAAGTCCCTGCTGTCCCTGAGGTCCCTTTTCCTCTTTAAGCCTTCTGCGCCACCAGCTTGGGTCCCGGGGAGGTCTTGCCGCCGTCGCGGTTCATGGAGCAGGTCCCTTCGAAGAGAGCGCCATCCTCGATCACCAGGGAGGGCGTGTCGATCTCGGCGAAAAGCTTGCCGTGCGGGGCGATCTGAACCTTGCGACTGGCCCTCACGGAGCCGCGGACGGTACCGGAGACGAAGATTTGGCCCACCCGCACCTCGCCCTCGACCTCGCCGCTCTCGCCCACGATCAGGTCGCCTTCGGACTCCACCGTCCCCGTGAGCTTGCCGTCAACCCGGAAGGAGGCGTCGAAGCGCAGCTCGCCGTGGAGGTGGCTGCCCTTGTCGAGGAAACCGTTGAGGTCGGCGTGCTTGCCCTCCGCTTTGAAGATCATCGGGTGTCTCCGCGCTCGGTCAGGACGTCGTAAAGCCGCATCAGCTCCTCTTCCGAATGGAAGTGGATCCTCACGTGGCCGCCCTTGCCCTGGCGCTTGATCTCGACCCGGGTCTGCAGGCGGCGGGTGAGCTTCTCCTCCGCGGCAACGGTATGGACCTCGACCGGACGGTCCGTCTTCTTCTTCGGCTTCTGCAATTCCTTGGGCGCCGCGGCCAGCCGCTCGAGGTCGCGGGCGGAGAGCCCCTCCCGCACCGCGCGCTCGGCGAGGAGGACCTGCTCGTCAGCGCTCTCCATCCCCAGGAGAGGACGGGCCTGGCCGGCCGTGAGCTGCCCCTCGCGCAGCAGATCCCGCACCTCCTCGGGCAGGCGCAGGAGGCGCAAGGCGTTGGTGACTGTGGTGCGGGCCTTGCCCACCCGGGTGGCGACCGCCTCGTGGGAGAGGCCGAACTTCTCCTGCAGCGCGGCGTAGGCCTCGGCCTCCTCGACCGGGTTCAGGTCGCTGCGCTGGAGGTTCTCGACCAGCGCCAGCTCCAGCAGCTCGCGGTCGTCCGCCACCTCGCGCACCACCACCGGCACGCTCTCCAGGCCCACCTTGCGGGCCGCCCGCCAGCGGCGCTCGCCGGCGATGATGGCCCAGCCGTCCCCCTCAGGGGTGACGACCAGGGGCTGGACGATTCCCTGCGCGCGGATCGACTCCGCGAGCTCTTCGAGCGCCGCGTCGGCGAATTGGGTGCGCGGCTGGAAGCGATTCGGCTTCAGGCTGTCGATGGGCAGGGTGCGCACCGGCTGCGGCTTCTCGGGAGCCGTCTCGATCAGCGCGTCGAGGCCGCGGCCGAGGCCCCGCTTTTTTGGCGTCAGACTCGGGTTCAAGCCGCCCTCCGCAGAAGCTCGCGGGCCACGGCCAGGTAGGCCTCGGCGCCCCGCGACTTGATGTCGTACTGGAAGATCGGCAGGCCGTGGCTCGGCGCCTCCGCCAGCCGGATGTTGCGCGGCACCACCGTCTCGAAGACCTGGCCGGCGAAGTGGGAGCGGATGTCCTCCGCCACGTCCTTCGACAGGTTGGTGCGGTCGTCGTACATGGTCAGCAGGATACCCGCGATGGCGAGGCGCGGGTTGAGCCCGCCCTGGATGCGCCGGACGGTCGACATCAGCTCGGTGATTCCTTCGAGGGCGAAGTACTCGCACTGCAGCGGGACGAGGACGCCGTCCGCAGCCGTCAGCGCGCTCACCGTGAGATGCCCGAGCGACGGCGGGCAGTCGAGCAGGATGGTGTCGTACCGGCCGGCCACCGTGGCGAGGATCCCCTTGAGCCGCCCCTCCCAGCCGGGCTCGCCCACGAACTCCACCTCGACGCCCACCAGGTCGCGCTGGGAGGGGACGAGGTCGAGGTTGGGGAAGCCGGACGGGCGGATCGCCTCCTGGAGGGGGAAGTCGCCGGTGAGGGCGTGGTAGAGGTGCGGCGGGGAGGCCTTGCCGCCCAGCCCGCGGGTGGCGTTGCCCTGAGGATCGCAGTCCACCAGCAGGACGCGGCGCTCGAGGGCGCCGAGGCCGGCTCCCAGGTTGATGGCGGTGGTGGTCTTGCCGACTCCACCCTTCTGATTCGCAATGGCGAGGATCATGCTCGATGGCTCGGATGACTCGGTCAACGACTCTCAGGGTGCTCAGGGCCCGGAGGGGGCGAGGCGCAGCGCCAGAACGCGCCGCCGCTCGCTCCCTGCGAGCTTGACGCCGCCGCAGGAGACGAGGTCCGGCGGCAGGTCGGGATCGTGTTCGCCCACCCAGAGGAGGACGCGCCCCCCGGCTCCCAGGCGGTGCGCGAGAGCCCCCCACGTTTCAGGGTCGAGCCGGAGGGCCCGCGAGGTGATCACGTCGATGCCCTCGGGCAGGCCGGGAGGCAACGGAACCCGCACTCTAGCATTGAGGCACCGGCAGGACAACGCGGCCCGGCGGGCGGCGGTCAGGAGGAACGCCCACTTCCGTTCCCGGGCCTCCACCAGCGTCATCTCCAACCCTGGTCGGACGGCGGCGAGCACCAGGCCGGGGAACCCCGCACCCGATCCCAGGTCGAGCCCCACCCGCGCTCCGGCCGGCACGAGCGGGAGGGCCGCCAGCGACTCGCCGAAGTGCCGGGCCAGGATCTCCCCCGCCGTCCCTGGTCCGATCAGGTTCAGCTTCTCGTTCCACCGCGCCAGCTCCTGGTAATAGGAGAAGAGGGCCGCGATCGCCGGCTCGTCCAGGGATTCGGGGGAGAGCGGAGCGAGCGCCGCGGCGAAGCCGGCAAGGGAGAGGCGGGGGAGGGCGAAGGCCATGGCGGTTTCACGTGAAACAACCGGGGGAGCACGGACGAGCACGGACGAACAAGGACCAACACGGACTTCAAAGAAAACGGGCGCTTTCTCGTCCGGTGTTCGTCTCTGTTCGTCCGTGCTCGTCCGTGTTCTTCCACTGTTCCACGTGAAACACCGCCCTACGCCGGCCGCACCATCACCCGCTTGAAGTACCCATCCCCCTCGCTCTCGGTGACCACGCCGGGATCGTCCGCGAGGGTGACGTGGATGATCCGCCGGTCGCCGGGGTTCATGGGCTCCAGGATGCGCGGCTTGCCCTGCCGGCGGACCTCCTCTGCAACCTTCTGCGCCAGGCTGCGCAGCCGCTCCTCGCGGATCTCATGGAAGTTGTCGCAGTCCACCCGCACCGGTACGGCCTCGCCCGACAGACTCCGGATCATCCGCGGCAGCAGGTGCTCGACGGCCTGCACGAACTCGCCGTCGTCCGCGAAACACCAGTCCACGTCCTCGCCCGAGAGGTCGACCTCCAGCCGCTCTTCGCCCTGGAAGACCTGGGCCTTGAGGTCCAGGCCGGCGATGCGGATCAGCAGCTCGGCCGACTTCGCCGCCGCCTCCGCCATCGGGCCGGTGGCCTCAGGGTACCGCTCGGAGACCCGCCGCGGCTTCTCCGGCAGAGTCACCAGGCCCTCGCCGGGCCCACTCTCCAGCCGGAACGGCTCGATGCCCGAGGAGGACCGCTCCGCCGGCCGTGGCGGGCGCCGGTTGTCCCCGCGACGGGGGCGCTCGCCGCGATCCCCCCGGGGAGCCCGATTTCCGCGGTCGTCGCGATTTGCCCGATTCCCGCGATCATCACCCCCGCGGGGGCCGCGGTCGCGGCTCCCGCCGCCAGGGGGACCAGGGCGCCGCTCCCGGGGAGCCCCCAGAGCCCCCGGAGATAACCGCGGCCGGTCGCCCTCCGGCCTCGCCGCCGCGGGGGGACGCTCCGCCATGACGCCGGGAGCGGTGGGCTCCCGCGTCAGTTCCCGGGTCAAATAGGCGGACGGCGGAGGCGGCGGGACCGTCCGGGTGGTCGCCGGGGTGGACACGGGCGCGTCCCGTTTCGGATTGTCGGGGTCGACCTCGATGACCACCTTGCGGCGGGTCTTCAGGAACCCATGCCGCTTCTCCAGACTCTTGTAGGCCACCCAGTCGGGGTCGAGGTTGAAGTAGTTGGCAGCCTGGATGATCGCCTGCTGCAGGCTGTCGCCCGAGAAGAACCGTCGCTTGGCGTCGTTCATAGGGATCGTCTCTGGGTCCTCCGCTCCGGGTCCCGTCATGCTGCCGCCTTCTGCTGACGGTTGTAAACCTGGAGTTGCAGGATGGTCAAGATGTTGTTGGTCAGCCAGTAGATCACCAGGCCGCTGGGAAAGCCGAGGAACAGGAAAGTCATGACGAGAGGCATGAGCTGGAACATCTTGCGCTGCATGGGATCGGCGGCCTGCGGCCCCATCCGCACCTGGAGGAACTGCGTGATCCCCATGATGATGGGCAGCACGTAGTAGGGGTCGTGCACCGACAGGTCGTGGATCCACAGGATCCAGGGCGCCTTGCGCAGCTCCACGGCCGAGCCCAGCAGACCGTAGAAGGCGAACAGGATCGGCATCTGCAGCAGCAACGGGAAGCAGCCGCCCGCCGGGTTCACCCCGGCCTCCTTGTAGACGGCCATCACCTCCTCGTTCATCTTGCGCTGCGACTCCAGGTTCGGCCGTCCCTGCTTGTCCTTGAGCTTCGTGCGGTACTTGTCGCGGATCCCCTGCACCTTGGGGTTGAGCTCCTGCATCTTCCGCATCGACATGGTGCTCTTGTGGGTGACGGGCAGCAGCAGCAGCTTGATGAGCACCGTCATCAGGATGATGGCCCAGCCGTAGTTCTGCACCACGTGGTCGTAGATCCAGTGCAGCCCGGCGAGCAGCGGGCGGGCGAGGAAGCCGAACTTCCCCAACTCGACCGTCCCCTCGAGGCCGTAGGGGAGGGCCTTCAGCCGGTCATACTCCTTGGAGCCCCAATAGGAGACCAGCGACAGCCGGTCGCCCGCCGGCTCCAGCACCAGCGTGAACTCCCGCGGCAGATCCTTCTGCTCCTTGGTGATCAGGTCCTTGGGCGGCACCGGGGCGAACGTCGCGCCCTCGCCCTTCGCCTCCTGCACCAGCACCGGCTGGAGCACCGCCCGGTCGAGGCCGTTCTGGGGGACTTGGGCGGAGAGGAAATAGGTGTCCGCGAGGCCGACCCAGGCGAGGCCCTGGCCCGGAACCTCCACTGGATCGAAGGCGCCCGAGGCATCGAGCACGGTCACGGTCTCGCCCCGCTTGTGGACCGCGCGGCGGTGCTCGAACCGGCTCTTCATCTCCTCCGGGGTGAGGTTGCGGATGCCCGGCCCCAGGAACACGCCCCAGTCGGTGTGGCCGGGGACCCGGACGTCCACCTCCAGCAGGCCGCGCGGATCGAAGCCGAAGCGCTTCTCCGCCACCCCCAGGGGGCCGCTGTAGCGGAAGAGGACGGAGCGGCCGTCGGGACTCTTCTCGGCACGGAACAGCGCGTCGTCGAGGGGGTGGGGCTTCAGGGCCTTGGTCACCAGCGCGTAGGGGTAGGTGCCGCCCGCCCGCGAGCGCACCAGCTCCAGCGTGCCGCTCTTCAGGCTCTCCTTCTCCGGCGCGACCATGGACACGAGCTGCGCGCCGCGGTTGGTGAAGACGGCGCGGGTGCGGCCGTCGGAGAGAGTCACGCGCTCCTCGGCCGCGGCCTGGATGGCCTCCGCGGGAGTCGCAGGAGCGGCGGGGGTGGTCGCAGACGCCTCACCGGGAGCGGGCGTTGCCGCAATGCCGGGGGCGGGGGTGGGCTGGCCCGCGGCCGGGGTCTGAGACGTCTGCGGTGTCTGCGATGTCTGTACAGGCGTCTGCGCCGCCGGTGGCGGCGTGGCGGGCTTCGGCGGCGGGAACAACCAGAACCACACGCCGATGACGATCATGGAAAGAAGAAAGGCGATGAGCAGCCGGCGATTATCCACGGAGGTTTGGGTCCTCTTGAGTCGGTCTCGGTAAGGGGGAGTGGCCCGTTCTAGGGCAGATCGATCCCGCCCGGATGAAACGGCTGGCAGCGCAGGAGGCGGCCGGCAGCCCGCAGGCTCCCACGCCAGAAGCCGTATTTGAGAAGCGCCAGCCGAGCATACTCCGAGCAGGTCGGAGTGAATCGGCAGGCGCGAGGGAGCAGGGGAGAGAGGCGGCGCTTGTAGACGCCGAGCAGGTACACCAGGAGACGGGTCACGCCGCCGGCCCCCGCCGCTCCCGCAGGCCGGAGAGCAGCCGCAGCAGCTCCGTGCGCAGGGCCGGGAAGTCGCTCCCCCCCGCCTCGGGCTTGAGGTGGACCACCAAATCCAGGGCAGGGAGCTGGCTGCGGTGCTGCCATCGCCGGTAGATCTCTTTGATCCTGCGCTTGAGCCGGTGGCGGACGACCGCCTTGCCCACCTTGCGGCTGGCGGTGATACCGAGGCGCGGGCCCTCGAGCTGGTTCGGTACGAAGTAGAGGATCGCCAGCGAGCCGTGCCGCCGGCGTCCCGTCCGGTAACACCTCAGGTAATCCGCCCGCCGCCGCAGCCTCTCCTCCGATGGCAGGCGCTGGCCCGGCGCGCCCGGCATCAGACGCTCAGGCGCTTGCGTCCCTTCCGGCGCCGCCGGGCGATCACTGCCTGGCCGTGGCGGGTGCGCATCCGCACCAGGAATCCGTGCGTCCGCTTCCGGCGACGATTGTTGGGCTGAAAAGTCCGTTTCACGTGGGACCGCCTTCTTCCAAGTATGAGTCATGAGTCGCGGGATCGCAGGTCCTCCGAGGACCGCCCGCCGCATCGAACGAAACCCGTAAAGTAGATCACCTGGAGCCCGGGCGTCAAGGACCGCCCGCTCCGCACGAGACGACAGCGAATGGCGGAGAGGGTGGGATTCGAACCCACGGACCGGTTGCCCGGTCAACGGTTTTCGAGACCGCCCCATTCGACCGCTCTGGCACCTCTCCGGTATTTTCTTTCGAGACCGTGGCGGAGAGAGTGGGATTCGAACCCACGGTAGAGTTTCCCCTACACACGCTTTCCAAGCGTGCTCCTTAAGCCACTCGGACATCTCTCCCAATTCTGCAAAGAACGCAAAGAACGTTATCGCCAGGGCTTCTGCCGCAGCGACGCAAAGAAGCCGCGCAACAGCGCGGCGCTCTCGCCCTCCAGCACGCCGGCCGTCACCTCCAGCCGGTGATTCAGCCGCGGGTCCTGGACGATATTCCCCAAGCTGCCGCAGTAGCCGGCCTTCGGATCGGGCGCCGCGTAGACCAGCCGTTCGATACGGCTGTTCACGAGGGCCCCGGCGCACATCGGGCACGGCTCCAGGGTCGCGTACATCGTGCAACCCGACAGCCGCCACCCGCCCACCCGCCGCGCCGCCTCCCGGATGGCCAGGATCTCGGCATGCGCCAGCGGATCGCCGTCGATCTCGCGGCGGTTGTGGCCCCGTCCCACGACCTCCCCCTCCCGGACCACCACCGCCCCGATGGGGACCTCCCCCAACTCGCCGGCGCGCCTCGCCTCGGCGAGGGCCTCCAACATCCAGAGACGATCTTCCTGTGTCTCCAAGACAAGCCCCCGCCCGAGCGGAACGCGTATGTTACCCGAGAAGGGGCTGAGCGCCAAGCGGGACGCGCGACCAGACCCGCAAAACGATCCTCCACGCTGGCGGAACCCTCACGTCTCTCACATCTCTTGACGAAACCCGAACCTCATCGCATTATCCCTTCCGCAGAAATCATGCCGTCGTCTGAGATCTCGAGCGGCCCCGAGCGAGTCGGAGGTAGACCGCCTTGCAGTACGTCATCTACGCGGATGAGTCCGAGGAGAAGGGGCCCTATTTCGGCCACTTCTATGGCGGGCTGCTGGTTCGGTCGCCAGATCTCCCGACAGTACTGGAGGCGCTGAAGACCGCAAAGGAGAACCTGCGTCTCGGCGGCAAGGTGAAGTGGCAGAAGGTCACATCACAGTACCTGAACAAGTACGTGGCATTGATGGACACGTTCTTTGACCTTGTCGAGCAAGACCTGATCAAGGTCCGGGTGATGTTTCTGCACCGCGCCAAAAACACCTTGACGGAGCCGACCGACGAAAAAGCGCTGAACCGCTACTACCTCCTTTACTACCGATTCCTGAAACACGCCTTCGGTCTACAGCACTCGAATGACGATGGGAACCCGGTTTCCGTGCGCTTCTACCTGGATCGGCGCTCGGGAACCAAGGATCAGAAGGCCCAGTTCAGATCTTACATCGCCGCACTTGAACACCAGCCACAGTTTAGAAAGGCCAGAATTGTCTTCCCCGTCGACCAGATTGCCGAGGTTACGGTTGCCGACCATAACCTGCTCCAATGTATTGACGTAGTGCTCGGTGCGATGCAGTTTCGCTTGAACGACTTCCATAAGAAAATCCCACCAGGAGAACAGTGGCGAGCCGGACGGACTATCGCGAAGGAGAAGCTCTACCTGCGGATTCTGGCGAGGATCCGGGCCATGCAGCCGGACTTCAACATTGGGATCTCAACTGAGATCAACGGAGACCCAGCCAACCTCTGGAGACACCGATACCGACACTGGGAGCTCGTGCCGAGGGAGTCGCGTCGCGTTCCAAGGGGTAAAGTCAAAGAATAGGCCCCACAACCGCTATGTCCCGAGGACGAGCCCCTCGCATAAAGCGTGGGGTTTCGCGGAGTGCAGGGCAATAAGATTGTCTGTCTTCTGGACACTCATGTCAAGCGAGGCATCGGCGACGGCGGGGCAATCCCCGATCCCAAGATTGATTCGGGGCCTCTCGTCCTCCGCTCACCTCCCCGCCTCGCTGGATCTCTTCGTCATGGCCCTGGCCGTTCAGCGCCAAGCGTGCCGGACCTCGCACGGCGCTTGAAAAAACCGGTCTCAGCCTTGAATCGGCTCCTCCCAAGTCTGGTGCGCCCTCATCCCAGCCTGGCCGAGGCGCCCCCGGGCTTCTCGTACCTCCCCCCAAGGCTGCCCGCCTCGTGGCAGACCTGCAACGAGGCGTCCCAAGGCTTCGCCAAGCCAGGAAAGCTTGAGCAGAGGGCCCGAAGAGACGATCTGGACCACCGCAAGCTCGCGCGGAGAGATCCGGCTCTGATCCGCCGCTCGACACGCTCGCCGCATCGCGTGGCAAGATGGGTGGCGCAGAGAAGGGGCCTGAACCGGTCGTCCCAAGAACGACGCGGGGCGTCTCAAGGCCCGGACGCGCCGGCTCAAGACTCTACGAGCACCGGCTGTCCCTGCCGAACCCTGCTCCGAGGCTCGCCAAGCCTGTCTTCCGCTCCGCGAGTCTTCTCCTGGCCCCACGAAGTTTCGTAACGGCCTCGCGAGGCCGCTGCGAAAATTCGCGGGGCCGGGTCCAGGCTTCGAGAGGCCGCAGGGAAGCTTCGCGGGGCCTCACGAGAATTCGCGAGGCGCGGAGGAAGGCTCGCGAGGCGGGAAGCAAGCTTCGCGAGGCCTCCTCGAAGGAGAGGGTAGAGTGAAGCGTGCACGTGCACCCCAAGTCCTTCTCTCCTCGTGCCAGTACATCCTCTATATAGAGGCGGCGGGCTCCGTCGGCGCTTCCGTCGGCCGAGACCCGCCCCCAAAGGAGCCGCACCATGCCCAGCCTCAGGCTGCGCCGCTGCCTTCCCGTCCTCGTCCTCCTCGCCGGGCTCGTCCTTCCCCTCAGTCCGGCCCACGCCTTTCCGCACCCGGTCGTGGCACCTCACCACTCCGCCAAAGGTCCGAGCTCGTCCGTCTGGGCCTGGCTGGCCCACCTCTTCCATGCGACCTGGGAGAAGAACGGGATGACGATCGACCCCAACGGTCAGCCCACCGCGACCGCTCCTCCTGGACCGCCTGGGGATAACGGGTCCATGCCTGATCCGGACGGCCTGCTGACGCATGGGGACAATGGGTCCATGCCTGATCCCAACGGCTAGACAGAAATCCCCCGCGGGGCCCGCTGCCGCTCACGGGTCCCCCTTTTTTTGTCCGCGAGTGTCCCGAAATCCCTCTCTTCGGGTACTATACTCTATGAGCGGTCTTTTCACTGGGTCCGGGTTCTCTTCGGAGGGAAAGGAGACGCCGTGGGGGAGGGTCATCCGTCGTTGGAGACGCTGGCGCGTTGGCTGGCCGGGGAGTTGGAGCATGAGGACGTCCTGCGGGAGGTGGCTCCTCACCTGACCGCGAGCTGCCCCGTCTGCCGGCTCAACGAGGAGGAGATCCGGCGCCTGCAGGAGGAGTCTGGCCACTGGAGCGAGACGGTCGCCGTGTTCGAGACTCGGCAGGCTCCTGAGTTGGCTCGTCTTCTCGAAGGCCGTTCCTTCGAGGAGCAGATGCGCCTCGCCGATGAGAACGAGGATCTGCACACCTGGGGGCTTTGCCAGTACCTCCTCAGGGAGACGCGGGAGGCCGTGTTCGAGGATCCCGCCAGGGCCGTGGAGACGGCCCTTGTCGCGATCCGGCTCGCCAGGCACCTCGGTGAGGCCTACCACCCCGGATGGGTCCTCGACCTGCGGGCGCGAGCCTACGGCTATCTCGGGAATGCCCTCCGCGTGATGGGCGAGCTGAAAGCCGCAGACTACGCTTTTCTCCGAGCGGAGGAGTGTTTTAGGCAGAGCGGCATAGGGAATCTCACCGGCGAGGCGGAGATTCTGAGCCTGAAGGCGTCTCTGAGGTTGGACCAGCGTCGTTTCCAGGAGGCCTACAGGCTCATTGAAGACACGATCGACCAGTACCGGACCGCCTCTTCACCCGCGGGGCTTACGAAGTCTCTCCTGAAAAAGGCAAAGCTACTCAAGGAATGGGGAAAGCTCGAGGCAGCGATCCAAGTTCTTCAAGGCGAAGAGGTCAACCAGATCCAGGACCCGCGGCTCCTCGCCTTAGCCCGGCATGACCTCCTCTGCTGCTTGGTCCCGATGTCTCGGCTCGAAGAGGCGGAGCGGCTTCTCCCCTCGGTCCGCGCGAGCTACGGCGGCATCGCTGGTCCTGTCGACTGGGCGCGGCTCCGCTGGACAGAGGGGGAGCTCGCCCAGGGCTTCGGGCGCACCGACGAAGCCGAGGCCGCCTATCGCGAGGTCCAGGGGAAGTTCCTGGAGATGGGAAAGAGCTACGACGCGGCCCTGGTCTCACTCGATCTCGCCGCGCTCCTCGCCGGGCAGGGCCGGACGGAGGAGCTGAAGGGGATCGCCGCCGAGATCGTGCCGGTCTTCGAGTCGCGGGACGTTCACCGCGAGGCCATGGCCGCCCTGCTCCTCTTCCAGCAGGCGTGCGCCGAGGAGCGGGCCACCCTCGAGCTGATCCAGCAGATCGCCGCCGTCCTGCGCCTGGAGCGCCGAGGCCATAGTGACTCCTGAAGCCCCGGTCCGGAATGCCGGACCGCCGCCGTCTGTTGTTCCAGGTCCCGGAGCCCGGGTCGCGTTCTTTACTTCCCCGACCTCACGACGTAGCATGGGGAGCCTGACAGTGGCCCACGAAGGGTTCGGGTCCTGTGCATCGGCCGTTACCGAACCTCGTCAGGCCCGGAAGGGAGCAGCGATAAGGTATCCGGTCGAGTGCCGCAGATTCACCGGAACCCTTCGTTGACCACTGCCCATAAAGCCATGGCGTATCAAGTCCTCGCGCGCAAGTGGCGCCCGCAGAACTTTTCCAGCCTCGTCGGCCAGGAATCGATCGTCACTGCTCTGCGCAATGCGTTGCAGGAGGGGAGGATCGCGCAGGCGTACCTCTTCTCGGGCATCCGCGGCGTCGGCAAGACGACGGCCGCGCGCGTCCTCGCCAAGGCGCTCAACTGCGAGCGCGGCCCCGCCGCCGATCCCTGCAACGAGTGCACGTCCTGCATCGAGATCACCCGCGGCTCGGACCTCGACGTCATCGAGGTGGACGCCGCCACCTACTCCAAGGTGGAGCAGGTCCGCGAGCTCACCGAGAGCCTGAAGTACGGCCCGGCCCGCGACCGCTACAAGGTGGTGGTGCTGGACGAGATCCACCGCCTCTCCCGCCAGGCCTTCGACGCCCTGCTGAAGATCGTCGAGGAGCCGCCGCGGCACCTGGTCTTCATCTTCGCCACCACCGAAATCGACGCCGTGCCGGCCACCATCCTGTCGCGCTGCCAGGAGTTCAACTTCCGGCGGGTGCCTTCGCACAACCTCGCCGCCTACCTGCGCACGATCACCGCGGCCGAGGGGATCCAGGCGAGCGACACGGCGCTGCGGCTCATCGCCCGCGCCGGCGAGGGGAGCGTGCGCGATTCGGTCGCCCTGCTCGACCAGCTCGCCACCTTCGGCTCGGGGTCGATCGCCGACGAGGACACGGTGCGGCTGCTGGGCGGGCTGGACACGGCCCTGTTCCAGACGCTCCTCGCGGGCATCCTGGCGGGCGATGCCCAGGCCGTGGCCGCCGCCGTGCGCCGGGTGGAGGAGGAGGGGTGGGACCCGCGGCACGTCTACGGGCAGTTCCTGGCCTTCGCCCGCGACGCCCTGCACCTCGCCATGGGCGGCTCGCCCGAGCAGGTGGATCTGCCGATCGAGGAGGCGCAGATCCTGGCCGCCACGGCGAAGGCGAGCGGTTACGAGAACCTGCTGCGGCTGCTGAACCAACTCCTCACCAGCGAGAACATCGTGCGGCGCAGCGACACCGGTGCCCTGGCGGTGGAGATCGCCTGGCTGCGCGCCGCCGAGCTGCCGAAGCTGATCCGGGTCGAGGAGATCCTCGCCGGCACCTGGCAGCCCGGAGCCGCTCCGGCTCCGGCGTCAAGGCCGGCGGCCCCGGCGCCCCGGCCCGCATCGGCGCCCGCGACAATCGCGACAATGCCGCCCCGGAGCGCGGCCCCCGATCCCGCTCCCCGCGCCGCGACACCGCCGCCACGTCCGGCGCCGCAGCCCGAGCCGCCTTCTGTGCTCCCGGCGAAGCCCGCGCCGAGCCGGTCGAGCGATCCGCTCACCGCCTTCAAAGAGGAGGCGGCCAAGCGCAAGCCGAACCTGGGCGGATTCCTGGACGCGGCCGAGGACATCCGTTTCGAGGACGGCAGGGTCACCATCCTGATCCCCAGCGGGGACAGCTACCTCCGCACGCGGCTGGAGGCAAATCGTGCGATCCTGGAGGAGGCGGCGGCAGCGGTCTGGGGGCCGGGGACGCGACTCGAAGCCCGGGAGAGCCGCCCCGCGCCGCAGGCCGCCTCCGCGGAGGCGAAACCGGCGCGGGCGCCGAGCGTCGAGCCCGCCGTCCAGGCCGTCCTGGAGATCTTCCAGGGCAGCCGGGTCGAAGTCGTCGAAGAGCACGGAAATTACACGGAGGATTGACGATATGAGCAGCATGCGCCAGTTGATGAAGCAGGCCCAGGAGATGCAGGAGCGCCTCCAGCGCGAGCTCGCCGAGACGATCGTCGAGACCAGCGTCGGCGGCGGCATGGTGACCGTGCGGCTGAGCGGCCACAAGCAGCTCGTCTCGGTGAAGATCGACCCCGAGGTCATGGACCCCAAGGACCCCACGATGCTGGAGGACCTGATCGTCGCCGCCGTCAACCAGGCGGGGAAGAAGCTCGAAGAGACGATGCAGGGGAAGGCGGGGGCCATGATGTCCAGCATGCCGGGGCTGTTCTAGAGGCCCGCCGGAGCCGATGTCCGAACCCCTGGCCCGCCTGATCGGCGAGCTGTCCCGGCTGCCGGGCATCGGCCCCAAGACCGCGACGCGGCTCGCCCACTACCTCCTCAAGGTGCCCGCCGCGGAGGCCGAGGCGCTGGCCGAGGCCATCGTGGAGATCAAGGCCAAGCTCTTCCACTGCTCGGTCTGCAACTCCATCACCGCCGTCGATCCCTGCCGGTACTGCTCCGATCCGCGGCGGGACCGCGCCCGCATCTGCGTCATCGAGGAGGCCTTCAACCTCGAGCCCATCGAGCGCACGGGCGAGTACCACGGCCTCTATCACGTGCTGATGGGCGCCCTCTCGCCTCACCGCGGCATCGGCCCCGACCGCCTGGCCATCCCCGGGCTCCTGGAGCGGCTGGAGGGGATCGAGGAGATCGTCCTCGCCACCAATCCCAACGTCGAGGGGGAGGCGACCGCTCTCTACCTCGCCCGCCTGCTGAAGCCCCGAGGGGTGAGGGTCACCCGCCTCGCCTTCGGCATGCCGGTGGGCGGCGACATCGAGTACACCGACGAGGTGACGCTCGGGCGGTCGCTGGCCGGCCGGCGGGAGATGTGAGCTTCGGCGACCAGCTCCCGCGGATCGTCGTCCCGCCGCCGGGGCCACGGTCCCGGGAGCTGTCGGCGGACCTGCGCGAGCTGGAGGCGCCGGGGGTCAATACGCTCCCGGGGCTGCTGGCAGAGCCGCTCCAGCCCTCGATCCTCTGGGAGGAGGCCCTGGGGGCGAACGTCCGGGACGTCGACGGCAACATCTATATAGACCTCACCGCGGGCTTCGGCGTCGCCGCCGTGGGCCATCGCCATCCGCGGGTGGTGGCAGCGGTGCGCGAGCAGGCCGGGCAGCTCCTCCACGGCCTGGGGGACGTCCACGCCCACCCCAAGCGGGTGGAGCTGGCGCGGCGGCTGGCGGCCCTCGCGCCGGTGGACGACGCCCAGGTGTTCTTCGCGATCTCCGGCTCCGAGGCGGTGGAGATCGCGCTCAAGACAGCGCTCGGGGCCACGGGCCGGCCCGGCCGACCCGGGATCATCGCCTTCGCCCCCTCCTACCACGGCATGACGCTGGGAGCGCTGGCCGTGACCTCGCGCCCCGAGTTCCGCGACCCCTTCGCCGCCCACCTCCACGCCCACGTCCGCCGTCTCCCCTTCGGCGCCGGCCTCGACCGGGTGCACGAGGCCCTGGCAGACGGCGAAGTCGGCGCGGTGATCGTGGAGCCCATCGTGGGCCGTGAAGGGGTGCTGATCCCCCCCTCCGGCTGGCTCGCGGGGCTCGCTGAGGCCTGCCGCCGCCGGGGCGCGCTGCTGATCGCGGACGAGATCTTCACCGGCTTCGGCCGCACCGGCCGCCTCTTCACCGTGGACTACGAAGGGGTGAGGCCGGACATTCTCTGCTGTGGCAAGGCCCTGGGCGGCGGGCTGCCCATCGCGGCCGTGATCGCCCGTCGCGACCTTTTCCGCTGCTGGGAGACGCGCGGGGAGGCGAGGCACACGGCGACCTTCCTCGCCAACCCGCTCGCCTGCGCCGCCGCGCTGGCCGCCGTGGCAGTGATCCAGGAAGACGACCTCCCCGCCCGCGCCGCCCGCCTCGGAGAGAACCTCGGCCGCCGTCTCGCCACCTGGCCCCGGCGCTTCCCCGCCGTGGAAGAGGTCCGCGGCCGGGGCCTCCTCTGGGGAATCCAGTTTCGCACCGCCGAAGCAGCGAAGTCCTGGATGCTCGCAGCCTGGAGCCGTGGAGTTCTCCTCCTCGCCGGAGGTCCGGAGGGGAGGGTGGCGCAGATCGTGCCGCCGTTGACGATCCGGGAGGAGCTGCTGGAGGGGGCGGTGGGGATTCTGGAGGGGATCTTTAGTTCTCTCCACCAGAAAGACGGTTGACTCTGGCACCCTTTCCGGGTATCTTACGGAGAGCCAAGTTTCCCAAAGTCACTGAATGCAAGAAGAACGAGTTTCGTCCCCGACCTATGCTCAGCTGATGGAGCTCTACAAGATTGCTGTCGAAGAGTACAGGTTCCAGGTGACTCTCAATGCGGCTCGGTCGCGCGACTACCTTGTCTTGAATTCAGCGATAATCGCCGCGGGCGTGACTCTGCTCGGGCAAAGAGCCAACCTCCTTGCCGGGGTGGTCTTCATTGCTGGATTCTGTGTGGCGACCCTAGCAGGGTTAGGGACCCACACGCAGCACAATTACTACAGAGAGGCTAGTCATACCAAGAAGCTCCTCGAGAGCCGCCTTGGCATAAGTGACGCGGTCGTGAAGACCACGCCCGCTACTGGTAGCCGCCGTTGGCGATTCGGCAGCGTGACCCGGTTCAACTACACCATCATCGCCATGTTGTGCACGGTGAACCTCTTCGGAGCCCTCTTCAGTTTCTCCATCTTGCCGCTCCCGACACCGAAGCCCCGCAAGGCTGTACCGGTTAGCCCTTCACCAGCCCAGCCATCGAAACTCAGGTCTATCCAGCCGGCCAGTCCCGCACCCCACCTAGTGGTCAGCCGGCCTCGGCCATAAGATTGAGGGTCGAAAGATAGAAGCGAAAAAGGAAACGAAACGTTTCAGTGAAGTCATCGGGCGAACGGAGCATCCAGTCTTGAATCTGCAGCACGGGTTCGAAGCGAAGACTTTCGATATGGTTTGGCTCAGCGACGGTGGCGTGCGAGGCGGTGGTAAGAAACAGCGTGATAAATTTTCTGGCGCTATTGTCTAGCATTACCACGCTCCCGAACTTGGCGAGCGGTGTGGTCAGGCCGAGCTCCTCTCTCAGTCGACGGGCTGCGCCATCAGGGTAGTCCTCTCCAGCATTCAGGTAACCCGCTACCGAGGAGCCCCACTTGAGGGGGTTGCGGTCCCGATGCCGTCCAAGCTGCTGGACCAGCATCTCGCCCTGACTGTTGAAGACGAATACATGGACCACGCGGAACCCCGCCCGCCGCTCGAATACCTCGCCTCGGCTCACTGTATTGATCGGCCTATCGGCGGCATCCACCCAGTCAATCGGCGCTAGGGCGCCGGGCGCAGGCATGAGCCTCCTCCAAGGGAGAAGCCGGAGGCTATGCCTCTCTCTCCACTTCCATCGACCCGGTCTGCGGAGCCCTTGAAGAACCGCATGACTGGGATGATAATACCAGTTTCTGTCGTAGTCAAGTCCAGGTACAGGCGACCTATTTGGGACAAGGATACCAGTAACTATGCCAGGGGGACGGCCATCCACCTCCGACTTGCCGGGTCAGCCCTTTGTGCGGCTGTACACCGTTGAGGACGCGCACCGCGTCCGGCTCGCAGATAGGGAACTCACCGAGGGGATGCTCGTTTCATGGCTGGTTCCGCATCAGAGTGCCGATCGAATTGCCGTGCTTGGTAAACGGGGAGGGGTGGCTGTCCGCGATCCGAAAGAGGTCGAGGCGTCGCTGGCGCGACTAGGGGAAGCTGGTCAACTTGAAGAGGACCAAGGCGGCTCTCGGCGTGCAGATGCCGCCCGCTACCTCGGCTCGCGTTGGCTATTGACGTTTACCTGGGAAGAGAAGGAGGGACGTTTCTCGGTGACGCTGCCAGCAGGTGCGAGAAAAATGGGACTGCTCCCGAGCAAGGGCAGCGCCGCGGTCGTGTTCGTCTTCGGCTCGATCTTCGAGATCTGGCACGCTGACGAATGGCTCGTCTACCTCCGCTCTTTAGGGTTCTCGCCTGATCACATCCTCAGGACCCAGGATTTGGAGGATCTCTAGTCATCGGCTGGTTGCCCCCGCCACCTGAGGAAACACTGCGAGCCCATCGGCCGCGTCGTCCGGGGAGGCACTCCCTTACAATCCCCTCCATGCTTCCCGCCTCCCGCCTCAAAATCGCCTTCATCGGCTCGCATGGCGTGGGGAAGACGACGCTGTGCTACGGCCTGGCAGCGCGGCTCAAGCGGCGGGACGTGGGGGTCGAGGTGGTGCACGAGGTGGCGCGGCGGTGCCCGCTGCCGATCAACGAGGAGACGTCGATCGCCGCCCAGTCGTGGATCCTCCACACCCAGATCGCCGAGGAGCTGGTCGCCCAGGCGCGGTATCCGGTGGTGGTCTGCGACCGCAGCGTGCTCGACAACTACGTCTATCTCCTCCTCGCCGCCGGCCGGCAGGAGGGGCCCGAGGGGCTGGTGGAGTTCTGGCTCCGGGGGTACGACCTGCTGGTCCACGTCCCCATCGTCGATCAGCCCAGCCCGGACGGCGTCCGCTCGGCCGACCCGGGGTTTCAGTACGCCGTGGAGGAGAAGCTCTGCCGCGAGCTGGTCGAGCGAGGGCTGGAGGCCCTCCACCTCGATCCCGGAGCGCGGCCGGCGTGGCTGGACGTGGTGGAACGAACCGTCTGGGAGCGCCTGCGTCCGGCCCAGCTCCCCCTGTCCTTATAGGAAGAAAGGCGAGAGCCCGCGCCATGCCATCCCTCGAAGGACTGCTCCTCCCCGGTCTCCTCGTGCTCCTCGCGGCCGGGGCCGTGGGCCTCTGGGCCACCCTGCGCCAGCCGTCGGGCAACACGGCCCTGCAGGCCCTGGGCGAGGGGCGGTTCGCAGCGGCCCTCGCCGCAGCCCGCACGGATGATCGGGCGAGCCGCGACGACCTCTACGCCGCTGCCGTGGCCGCCCGGCATCTGCTGGCGCTGGACCGCGCCCGGGAGCTCCTCGACCGCCTCCTCGCCCGCGACCCCGCGGACGGCGAGGCCTGGCTGGAGCGGGGCCTGACGGCGACCTGGGCCGGCGACTTCGACGGTGCCGAGCGGGCCTTTCAGCAGGCCGGCGTCCTGCGCTCGGACCTGTTGGAGTCGCTCACCCTCCATCGCGCCTGGCTGGCCCTGCGGCGGGGTGATCGCCAGGGCGCGCGCCGCCTGTTCGGCGAGATCGAGGCGCCGCTGGAGAACAAGCTGCGCTCCGACCTGGGAAGCGGCGAGCCGCTGTTCGCCGAGTGGTTCCTGCAGGCTGCCGACCTCTGGGCCGACGCCGGCGACGAGGAGCGGGCGGCCTGGGCGCGGCGCGAAGGGCGGGCCTCGGCCCCCGAAAGCCGCCTCGCCCCAGTGGCGATGGACAGGGACGTGGCCACGGACCCGGGCGCGGGAGCCCAACCTCCGCTACAATAAAGCCGCCTTGAACATGGAAGACATCCTCCGGCGGTGGGACATCTTCGCCCACTTCACCGACGAGCAGCTTGCGCAGCTCGCCGCGTGCGCGACGCTCCTCGAGTATCCGGACAGCACCACGATCGTCCAGGAGGGGGAGCCGAGCCAGGAGGCCTACCTCATCGAGCGCGGCGGCGTGCGCATCCAGCGCAAGACGCCCTATGGCCTCTTCAGCCTGGCGGCGCTCCAGCCCGGCACGCTGTTCGGCGAGACGGCCTTCGTGGATCGCATCCCCCGCTCGGGGAGCGCCGTGACCTCCGGCGCCACGGAGCTCATCTCCCTCAACCCTGAGGCGCTCGCCGCGCTGATGGAGCAGGACCCGCGTTTCAAGCTGGCTCTCTACTGGGCCTTCTGGAAGAGCCTCTCCTCCAAGCTCCGGCAGACCAACGAGAACCTGACCCAGTTCTTCTCCGAGACCGGCAAGCCGCCCAGCACCGAGGCGGCCACCCCGCAGGAGACCGCGGGGGAGTTCCACGTCGACCTCGCCTCGAAGCGCAAGCTCTTCCAGGAGCAGAAGCTGTCGAACCTGGAGATCAACTTCCTCACCTCGCTCTCCAGGGAGCGGAAGTACGGACCCAACCAGGTCATCTTCCGCGAAGGGGAGCTGGGCAACGAGATGTACGTGGTGCTCGAGGGGCGGGTGATGATCAGCAAGTACATCCCCGGCGCCGGCGAGGAGGCGCTCGCCTTCCTCGACCGCGGCGGCTACTTCGGCGAGATGGCCCTGATCGACAACGAGACCCGTTCGGCCGACGCCAAGGCCCACGAGGGGGGCGCCGTGGTGCTGGTCATCCCCCGCGAGGTGCTGGAGGGTATCCTGGACATCCACAAGGTATCGTCCATCCGCCTGCTGACCATCCTCTGCAACCTGGTGGCGAGCCGGCTGCGGGAGCTGGACGACAAGATCATCGGCTGGTTCATCATCGCCGGCGGCTCCGGGATCTCGTGGCCGGTGCCTCCGGGCTGAGCGCCGCCAGCACCTTTCCCACCAGGGACGACAGCGGCAGCTCCGACCGACCGGCGGCGTCGAACCACTCGGCGGCCCAGCCCTCCCGGACCTCGCCTCCCCAGGCGAGCGCCGCGCGGTGGACGTCCACCTCCAGGTCCCGGTAGGTGATGCCGTGGCGGACGCCGGCGGCGCGGGGGCCGAGGGTCCACCGGCCGCCGTAGCGGGCGGTGAGGGCTGCTGCGGGCGCCTCTGCCGCGGGCACGCCGTCGACCTCGACCGTCACCCACGGCAGCTCCCAGGTGCCGGCCAGGAGGGCACTGTCCTCGGGGCGGCGGAAGAGGAGCACGCCGCCCTCCTTCTCCACCACCGCCACCACCAGGCGATGGCGCTCCCCCTGCCGCTTCGCCCGCGCCGCGGGATAGCGCTCGGGATCGCCTTCGCGCGCCGCGCGGCAGCCGGGACGGAGGGGGCAGAGGAGGCATTTGGGGCGGCGCGGCGAGCAGAGGGTAGCCCCCAGCTCCATGAGAGCCTGGTTGCTGTCCCCCGGCCGTTCCGGGTCCAGCAGCTCGGCGGCCGCGGCCAGGAGCTGCCGGCGGGCGTTGCCGGATTTAGGATCTTCGTCCAGGGCCAGGCAGCGCGAGAGGACACGCTCGACGTTGCCGTCCATCACCGGTACCGCGACGTCGAAGGCGATGCTCGCCACCGCCGCCGCCGTATAGGCGCCGATGCCGGGAAGGGCGAGGAGGCCCTCGAGGGTGGAGGGGAAGGTCCCCAGCTCCGCGATCCTCCGGGCCGCCGCGTGGAGCTGCCGGGCCCGCCGGTAGTAGCCGAGGCCCGACCACAGGGCCAGGATCTCGTCGATGCCGGCGCTGGCCAGGTCCCCGACGGTGGGGAACCTCTCCAGGAAGCGATTGTAGAAAGGGAGGACCGTTTCTACACGGGTCTGTTGGAGCATCACCTCGGAGAGCCAGATGCGGTAGGGGTCGCGGGTCCGGCGCCAGGGGAGGTCCCGGCGATGGAGATCGAACCAGGCGAGAAGATCCTCGGGGCGCCGCACCGCGTCATTCTATCCATGGCGCGCCGAACCGGCGGTCAAATTGGCAGAGAGCTATGCTCAAATGAGACGGCCCAAATGAAAACGGCTCCCGTCTTTCGACGGGAGCCGCCTCTCCTCCGAGGAGGAGAGAGGCAGGGGGGGAGGCCCCATCTCTCCGGTTGGCTTTTGTGGCTGTACCCCTGTATTTAGGGGGATCAGGTAGGGTCTTAAGAGGTTGAGATCTCACGATCTCCTAAGTAGGTAGGACAAAGTTGGTTGGTGTGGAACCTCCCCCTCGTTGTGTCCTGCCTCCTACATCTGCAACAGCCGTGCCCGGTTTCTGATTCCTGGTCCGCCGGGCCGGCGGGGATCTTGGGAGATCTTTCCCGGGGAGCGGGCGAAGGGAGGAACGGGTGAGACCGTCTTCCCCTCGCCTCACCCAGTCCGCTTTTTCAAACCCTCCCGGCGGAACGGGCATTCCCGGAGGGTCGCCCATAAAAACGAAGCCCCCGTCAGGGGGCTCAGGGGGGAGGTTCCTCGTGTCTGGGATGGGAGTCTTGGTTGGATCTACCCCTGTCCAGGGGATGAGGAAGGGCTTTCAAGGATGAGATCGCGTTAGGATCTCCATTGAAGGCTGGATAAAACGTTTGGCTGGATGGAACCTCCCCCTCGTGTACGTCACTAATTGGTGCCCACTTCACCTGCAATCATCATGCCCGTTTTGACCGATGGGCTCAGGAAGCCGGTGGAATGCCGCTTTGCGCTCGGGAGCGCCGGTTTCGGAACGGCTCCGCTCGGGGTGAGGTCGTTCCATTCGTACAAATACGCTCCTCTGCAATTGGCATTTCTACAGCGTGCCCCCTCCGGAGGGGGGATCTGAGAGTGTCGGAATTCCGCGAGAACCGGCTGGTGGGCTGGAAGGAGTACCTGGACCTTCCGGAGCTCGGGGTCTTCCGCCTCAAGACCAAGGTGGACACGGGCGCCCGCACGTCAACTCTGCACGTCGACCGCCTGGAGGTGCTGGAAGTCTTACCCGACGGCTCGGAATGGGTTGAGATCTCGCTGCGCCCCGACCGCCGCCGGCCCGAGCACCAGGTCACCGCCAGGGTGCGGGTGCTGCGGCGGATGCGCGTCACCGACTCCGGCGGCCATCCGGAGGTGCGGCCGGTGATCGAGACCGAGATGGTGCTCGGACCGGTGCACAAGCGTATCCTCGTCACCCTGGCCGACCGCTCCGGCATGCTCTTTCGTATGATCCTCGGACGCAAGGCGCTGGAGGGGGACTTCCGCGTGGATGTCGCGAGCAAGTACCGGTTCCGCCGCTGGCACCGGCGTCCACCCTCGGGGCGGGCGCCCGGCCGCCGCCGGCCGCCGCCGAAGGCGCCGGAGGAAGACAGTTGAGCCACCCGATGAAGATCGCCATCCTGTCGCGCAAGGCGACGCTGTACTCGACCCGGCGCCTCGTCGAGGCCTGCCGCCAGCGCGACGCGGACGTCCTGGTGCTCGATCCCCTGCAGTGCGTGGTCAAGCTGTCGAAGAAGCGGCCGGAGGTTTTCCACGGCAACGAGCGGGTGACGGGGCTCGACGGCGTGGTGCCCCGGATCGGCGCCTCGATCACCTTCTATGGGCTCGCCGTGCTCCGCCAGTTCGAGATGATGGGGGTCTTCCCGGCCAACGAGAGCCAGGCCATCTCCCGCAGCCGCGACAAGCTGCGCAGTCTGCAGCTCCTGTCGCGCCACGACATCGGCATTCCGCCCACGGCCTTCGCCTGGCGCCGCGAGGATGTCCGCTCGGCCATCCGCCGGGTGGGCGGCGCGCCGGTCATCCTGAAGCTCCTGGAGGGGACGCAGGGCAAGGGCGTCATTCTGGCCGAGTCGGTCAAATCGGCCGAATCGGTCCTCGACGCCATGAGCTCCCTGCGCCAGAACATCCTCATCCAGGCCTTCATCGAAGAGGCGCAGGGGACGGACTACCGCGCCATCGTCGTCGGCGGCGAGGTGGTGGCGGCCATGTCGCGCCGGGCCGGCGAGGGGGAGTTCCGCAGCAACCTCCACCGCGGCGGCACGGCGGAAGGCGTCGAGCTCCCCTCCGGCTACGTGGCCACCGCCCTCCACGCCGCCGAGGTGCTGGGTCTGAACATCGCCGGCGTGGACATGATCCCTTCGAACGAGGGCCCCATGGTCCTCGAGGTCAACAGCTCCCCGGGCCTGGAGGGGATCGAGGGGGCGACCGGCGTCGACGTGGCGGGCCGGATGATCGACTTCGTCCTCGCCAGGGCGCCCCACGGCCATCCCACCACCCGGGGACGTGGATGAGGACGCCGGGCCGCGGCGAGCCTCTCACCTTCGCCGGCGCGCCGGTGGCATTGGGGCAGACGGCCGAGCTGCGCCTCAAGGTGGCGGAGTCCTACACCGCCGAGCCGGTGTCCGTGCCCGTGACGGTGGTGCGGGGGGCCCCCGGACCCACCGTGTTCGTCACCGCCACGGTACACGGCGACGAGCTCAACGGCGTGGGCATCCTCCGCGGTCTGCTCAACGACACCGACTTCTCCGCGCTGCGGGGGACGCTCATCGCCGTCCCCGTGGCCAACGTCCCCGGTTTCCTCAACCGCGACCGGCGCCTGCCCGACCGGCGTGACCTCAACCGCAGCTTTCCCGGCAGCCGTCGCGGCTCCCTGACCGCCCGCCTCGCCGAGATGCTGTTCCGCGAGGTGGTGCGCAAGAGCGATTTCGGCATCGACCTGCACACGGCCGGCGGCGAGCGGACCAACTATCCCCAGGTCCGCGCCGACCTCGCCCAGCCGGCCGTGGCCGAGCTGGCAAGGGCCTTCGGCTGCCCGCTGGTCGTCGACGGCGCCGGCCCCGAGAAATCGCTGCGCCGCACGGCCGTGGCCGCCGGCGTACCCACCGTCGTCTACGAGGCGGGGAGCGCCCAGCGGCTGGAGCGCCCATTCATCGAGGTGGGGATCGCCGGGGTGCTCAACGTCCTGCGTCATCTCGGGATGATGCCGGGCGAGACTGCCTGTCCCCCCCTGCGGCTGACGGTGGAGCGCACGCACTGGATCCGCTCCCGCACCGGTGGCATCCTCGATCTCAAGGTGGACCTCGGCCAGCCGCTGCGCCGCGGCCAGGCCATCTCCGTCAACACCAATCCCTTCGGACGGGAGAAGAGCCAGGTCAAGGCGCCCTACGCGGGGGTCGTCCTCGGTCTGACCCAGCTCCCCCTCGTCCATCCCGGCGACGCCATCTGCAACGTCGCCCGCGTCGACCCGAGAGCCATCGACGCCTGGGGGGACTATTGGCGGCAGAACGGTAGGATTTACCCATGAAGAAGCTGCTGCTGATCTTCGTCGCGCTGCTGGGAATCGCGATCCTCGCCACCGTGGCCGGAATCCTGATGAGCCGCAAGGGCCGGAGGGCCACGGGAGACGGTGCCACGGTCCTCGTCTGGAAGGTGGACGGCCCGGTGCTGGAGCAGGAGATGCCACGCCTCCCCTTCTCCGGCGGCGGCGAGCCGGACAGCATCGCGCAGCTCTATCCGGCGTTCCGGGCCGCCCGCCAGGACCCCGGGATCAAGGGCCTCGCCGTCTACATCCAGAACGCCGAGCTCGGCCTCGCCAAGGCGCAGGAGCTGCGGCGCCAGATGATGGCCCTGCGGCGGGCCGGCAAGTTCGTCGAGTGCTACCTGGAGACCGCCGGCGAGGGGTCGAACGGCACCCTGGCCTACTACCTGGCCACGGCCTGCGAGCGGATCCACCTCTCGCCGGCGGGCGACCTCAACCTGCTGGGCCTCTCCTGGGAGAGCCGCCTGCTGCGCGGCACCCTGGACAAGCTGAAGATCGACCCCCAGTTCAACCGCGTTGGCCGCTACAAGAGCGCCGTCGAGACCTACACCCAGAGCCGGCTCACCCCCGAGGCCCAGGAGGCCATCGCGGCGCTGCTCGACGGCTACTACTCCCAGATCGTGTCGGCGGTGGCCGAGGCCCGCAGGAAGAGCGAGACCGAGGTCCGCGGGCTGGTCGACGGCGCCCCCTACGACGCGGAGACGGCCCGCAAGCGCGGCCTGGTCGACGACCTCGCCTATCCGGACCAGTTCCTCGACCACTTGCAGCAGCGCCTGGGCCGCAAGCCGTCGCTGCTGCCCATCGAGGAGTACCGGCCGGAGCCCGTCTTCGCCGCCAGACAGGTCGCCGTCGTCTTCGCCCTGGGCACCATCGTGCGTGGCGGCGGCGGCACCGCGCCCTGGACGGAGGAATCCTACCTGGGCTCGGACAAGATGGCGGAGGTGCTCCACGACCTGCGCGAGGACGACTCCGTGGCCGCCGTCGTGCTGCGCATCGACAGCCCCGGCGGCTCGGCTCTGGCTTCGGACCTCATCCTGCGCCAGGTGGAGAGGCTCAAGCAGAAGAAGCCGGTGGTGGTCTCGATGTCCGACACGGCCGCCTCGGGCGGCTACTATATCGCCGCCAGGGCCAGCAAGATCGTCGCCGAGCCGGCCACGCTCACCGGCTCGATCGGCGTCTTCGGCGGCAAGTTCGTCACCCGCCGGTTCGAGGAGGAGGTTCTCGGGATCGGCCACGACTCCCAGAAGCGGGGGGCCAACGCCGACCTCTACTCCGAGCTGCAGCCCTACTCCCCCCTGCAGGAGGCCCTGGTGCAGCAGCTCATGGACCGCACCTACGCCGCCTTCGTCGGCCATGTCGCCGCCGGCCGCAGGATGAGCCGCCAGGCCGTCGAGGGGGTGGCGAGCGGCCGCGTCTGGATCGGCGCGGAGGCCCGCAGGATCGGGCTCGTCGACGAACTGGGCGGCCTCGACCGCGCCCTCGAGCTGGCCAGGGCGGAGGCCCGGATCGGCCCCCGCGAAACGGTGGCCGTCGACTTCTATCCCACGCCGCCGACGTGGCTCGAAGTCTTCCTCGCGAAACGCGAGCCGCGCCTCCCCGGAGCTCTCGTGGCGATTGTCAAGGGACTTGAAACCCACCCGCCCCGCCTGCTTGAATTGCCTCCCGAGCTCGCCCGCCTGAGCCGGCCATTCTGATCCGAGGAATAACCGTAAACCATTGATCAAAGAGGGCTTATAATTTTCTAACCGGAACTTCGCGAGGTGGGGCTTGCGAGGCGTTTCGGGTGTGCTATGATGGTCCCCGTCGTAGTCATCTAGCCGCTTCGGAAGCACTCCTCCCAGTCTAGGGGATTTCCACAGTCTGTGGAAATTATGTGGAAAACGAGTATCGCTCCACCTGAGGTCGCATGCCGCCGCAATCCTTCTGGTCTCTTCTCCAAAGGCAGTTGCAGCAGCAACTCGATCCCGAGGAGTTCGCTACCTGGTTCCGCCCCCTGAAGGTGGGCGACGAAGACGGGGAACGGCTGGTGCTGCTGGCGCCGAACTCCCGGTTCCTGCACACGCTGGAGGAGAGCTACCGGCCAGCGGTGGACCGGGCGGTCGCCGGTCTTGCCGGCCCGGGTTTCGAGGTCCTGTTCTCCCTCGAAGACGAGCTGGTGGCCGTCGACGAGCTGCCGATCACGCCTTCACACTTCAACCCAAAGTACCTGTTCGCCAACTTCGTCGAGGGGAAGTCCAACGAGTTCGCCCTGGCGGCGGCGCGGCGAGTGGGCGAGAACCCGTCCCTCTCCTACAATCCGCTGTTTCTCTACGGCGGGGTCGGCCTGGGTAAGACCCATCTCCTGCACGCCATCGGACACGAGATCCAGCGCAGCCGGCCGCAACTCAAGGTCCTCTACCTGGTGGCCGAGCAGTTCGTCAACGAGCTCGTCAACTCCATCCGCTTCGACCGCATGCCCGCCTTCCGGGAGCGCTACCGCACGATCGACGTCCTGATGATCGACGACGTGCAGTTCATTGCCAACAAGGAGCGGACGCAGGAGGAGTTCTTCCACACCTTCAATACGCTCTACACCAGCCAGAAGCAGATCATCCTCTCCTCCGACGCACCGCCGCGCAGCATCCCGACCGTGGAAGAGCGGCTGCGCAGCCGCTTCGAGTGGGGGCTGATCGCCGACATTCAGCCGCCGGACCTCGAGACCAAGATGGCCATTCTGCAGCGTAAAGCCGCCCTCGAGGGGTCGCACCTTCCCGAAGAGGTGGCGGAGTTCATCGCCCAGCAGGTGAGGTCCAACATCCGCGAGCTCGAAGGGCACCTCAACCGGGTGCTCGCCTTCGAGTCGTTGACCGGCAAACCCCTCTCCCTGGCCCTGGCGCGGGAGACCTTGAAGGATATCCTCCCCGAGGAGGGGAAGAAGCCCGCCGCGGCCGAGATCGTCAAGTTCGTGGCCCGGCATTACGATCTCAAGGTGTCGGAGATCAAGAGCAAGAGCAACTCCCGGCAGATCGTCATCCCCCGTCAGGTGGCGATGTACCTCTGCAAGCGGCTGACGGACCTTTCCTACCCGGAGATCGGCAAACTTTTCAACGACAAGCACCACTCGACGGTCATGTACTCCGTCGAGACCGTCGAGAAGAAGCGCGAGGCCGATCCGGACTTCGACCGTACCCTGAAGAGCCTTGAGGCGCACTTCGCGTAGACCAAAGAGGAGGGCCGGGGCGGTGAGAGCTTCACGGGCATACCGTTTGCTTGATGTCCGGGTCAGCCTCGCGGGCTTCGTGCCTGCCTGGGGAAAGCCTGTGGAGACCGCTCCGGAGGACCTGTGGAGGGTCTGCGGAATTTTTTCCGGCCTTCGACGTTTTCCCCCGCCTCCTCAAGCCGTCCACAGGATCTCCGCAGCCCGGGGCAGGGGAACTAAAGTTCTTCCCATCTGGGACTTAGACCCCTTTTCCTCGTTTCCACAGCCCCTATCTACTACTACGGTTATGCTATATTCAGGTGTCTTCTAGACGGAGAAGAGTGAATGGAAATCCGTGTCACCCGTAGCGAGTTCCTGGGCGAGCTGGCCCCCATGCAGGGCATTGTCGAGCGCAAGACGACCATTCCGGTCCTCTCCCATCTGCTGCTCACCGCCCGCGAGGACAGGCTCCACCTGGCTGCCACCGACCTGGACGTCTCCCTCACCTCGTGGTGCGATGCCGACGTGAAGCGTGAGGGCGGAATCGCGGTTCAGGCCAAGAAGCTGATGGAGATCATCCGCTCGCTCACCGGCGAGGAGGTCCTGATCGTCCAGGAGGAGCCCCGCGTCCTCACCATCCGGGCCGGCAAGTCCCGGTTCAAGATCCACGGCCTGTCGCCGGACGACTTCCCGACCCTCCCCGCCGTCGACGACGCCCGCCGGGTCGAGATCCCGTTCACGGACTTCCGGCGGATGATCACCAAGATCCTCTTCGCGGTCTCGGCCGAGGAGTCGCGCTTCCAGTTGAACGGCGCCCTGCTCAAGCTCAAGGACGGCGCGTTGGAGATGGTGGCCACGGACGGACATCGCCTCGCCCTCGTGGAGGGCGGGCTGGGAGGGAACCACGGCGCGGAGGACTCGGTCCTGGTGCCCCGCAAGGCCCTGCAGGAGCTGCAGCGCCTGGAGGGCGACGGCAACCTCCTCTACGGTCGCGGCGAGCACCACCTCTCCTTCGGTCTCGGCCGGCGCGAGCTGATCTGCCGCATCCTCGAGGGGACCTTCCCGGATTACGAGCGGGTCATCGCCAAGGACAACGACAAGAAAGTCCTCTTCGACCGCAGGAACCTGGTGGACGCCGTCCAGCGCGCCGCCCTCATGACCGGCGATCGGGCCCGGGCCGTTCGCCTCCAGTTCGCCCCGGAGCAGATGGTGATCTCCGCCGTCAACTCCGACCTCGGCGAGGCCGTGGAGGAGGTGCCCTGCGACTACGACGGGCCGGAGTTCCGGGTGGGGATCAACCCCGACTACCTCACCCAGTTCCTGGCTGCCGTGGAGACCGAGAAGGTCCGCCTGGAGCTCAAAGACGAGAACACCCAGTGCGTCGGCTATCCGCAGGACGGACCGGACACCCGGTACCTCTGCGTGATCATGCCCATGCGGATCTGACCGCTCTGACCGGATCTGGCCGCTGCTCACTCGCCTCGCAGCCCGCGACTTCCGTAATCTCGAGCCCCTCACCTGGGAGCCCGGCGCCGGCTCGCACCTCCTCCTGGGGGGCAACGGCGCCGGCAAGACGAGCCTCCTCGAAGCCATCTACGCCGCGGCCACTACCCGCAGCTTCCGCGCCGCTCAGATCGCCGACTGCGTGCGGCACGGCGCCGGCTCGTTTCACGTCTTGGCCGACGTCGAGACCGATCGCCGCGCCACCCTGGAGGTGGGCTGGATGGACGGCCAGCGGCTCCGCCTTCTCAACGGCAAGGTGACCCCGCTCTCCGAGCACCTCTCCGCTCTCCCCGTGGTCGCCTGGACGGCGGCGGCCGAGGCCGAGGTGCTGGTGGGCGCTCCGAAGGCCCGCCGGCGTTTCATGGACCGCGGCGTGGTCGGGATCCACCCGGCGGCCCTGGAGCTGCTGGGCCGCTACCGCGAGGCCCTGCGGCAGAAGCGGGGACTGCTGCTGGGGGACGGCGCTGGTATCCCCGGGGGCGCCGGCGTCGAGATCTGGAACGAGCTGCTGGGCGCCACCGCGGCGGACGTCATCGCCCAGCGCCACCGCTACGTCGAGCTCCTGAAGGTCCAATTAGCCGGAGTGATCGAGGCCTCGGGCCTGCCGTTCCCGCCCATCGAGCTGCGTTACCGCCCCTCGCCCACCAACGGATTGGAAGGCCCGGCGGCCATCGCCGACGCCCTGGACCGCATCGCCGACCGCGAGCGCCGGCGCCAGCTCCCCCTCCTGGGCCCCCACCGCGACGAGCTCGAGATCCTCTGGGGCGGCCACGAGATCCGCCGTGTCGCCTCCGCCGGCGAGCGCAAGAGCCTGTCTCTCCTGCTGCTGGCCGCCCACGGCCGGGTTATGGAGGAGCTGGGAAGGACACCCGTCTACCTCCTGGACGACGCGGACGCCGAGCTGGCTCCGCCGACCGTGGCGGCCGTCTGGGGGGTCTTCCGCCGCGCCGGCCAGCTCGTGGCCACGTCGAACCGCCCCCAGGTCTGGCTGACCCTGGAAGTCGGCCGGGTCTGGGAGATGGAAAAGGGGGTCCTGCAGCTTGTCTCCTAAGTTCTATTCGGGAATTTAGAGTCGCCTTTTCACGTTGAAATCCTTACGGGGGCACAGGGCTGGAAAATCAAGGCTAAGCTATTGATATTTCAGCGCTAGAAGGCTCGCAAGATCCCGCCGTTTGTGGTACAATTTGCAAATCCTTGGACCCCTCCCTCTTGCGGGGTCCTGGCAAGCTTCCAAGGACAGAACGGAGATCCGGTTTTGGTGAATCCAGAGTCGACCTATACGGCTGAGAATATCCAGGTACTGAAGGGTCTGGAGGCGGTGCGAAAGCGCCCGGGCATGTACATCGGCGATACCGATGACGCGTCCGGCCTCCATCACATGGTCTTCGAGGTGGTCGACAACTCGGTCGACGAGGCGCAGGCAGGCTACTGCTCGCGGATCGACGTCATCATCCACACCGACAACTCGGTGACGGTGGAGGACGACGGGCGGGGCATTCCGGTGGACCTCCACCGGGAGGAGGGACGGTCGGCGGCCGAGGTCATCATGACCGAGCTCCATTCGGGCGGTAAGTTCGACAAGAACTCCTACAAGGTCTCCGGCGGCCTCCACGGCGTCGGCGTCTCGGTGGTCAACGCCCTCTCGGAGACGCTGGAGCTGGAGATCAAGCGCGACGGCCAGGTCTGGTTCCAGACCTATCACCGCGGTTTCCCCGACGGACCCATCAGGCCCATTGGCACGAGCGACCGCACGGGCACCAAGGTCCGCTTCTGGCCGGACGGGGAGATCTTCGCCATCCTCGAGATGAGCTACGAGACGCTGGCTACGCGTCTGCGCGAGCAGTCCTTCCTCAACCGTGGCATCCACATCCACCTCAAGGACGAGCGGACGGACAAGGAGGCGGACTTCGCTTACGCGGGCGGCATCGCCTCGTTCGTGGAACACCTGAACCGCAACAAGACGCCGATCCACCCGCAGCCGATCTTCCTCACCGACCTGCGTGACGACGGCACCGGCCCCGAGGTCATCGAGGTGGCCCTGCAGTGGAACGACGGCTATCAGGAGCTGATCTACGCCTTTACCAACACGATAAACAACCGCGACGGCGGCACCCACCTCGCGGGCTTCAAGGCGGCTCTCACGCGAGCCATCAACGCCTACGCCGCGGAGTCGGGTCTGTCGAAGAACCTCAAGGAGAACCTGACCGGCGACGACGTGCGCGAAGGGTTGACGGCGGTCATCTCCGTCAAGATCAAGGACCCGAAATTCTCCTCCCAGACCAAGGACAAGCTGGTCTCCTCGGACATCAAGGGCTGGGTCGAGCAGGTCGTCTTCGAGAAGCTCTCCGAGTACTTGGGAGAGAACCCGCGCGAGGCCCGGCGGATCGTCGAGAAGTGTGTCGAGGCGGCCCACGCCCGCGAGGCGGCGCGCAAGGCCCGCGACCTCACCCGGCGCAAGGGCGCGCTCGACGCTTCGAACCTCCCCGGCAAGCTCGCTGACTGTTCGGAGCGCAACCCCGAATTCGCCGAGCTGTTCCTGGTCGAGGGCGACTCCGCCGGCGGCTCGGCCAAGCAGGGGCGCGACCGGAAGTTCCAGGCCATCCTGCCGCTCAAGGGCAAAATCCTGAACGTCGAGAAGGCGCGCTTCGACAAGATGCTGTCCTCCGACGAGATCAAGACCATGATCACCGCCCTCGGCACCTCGATCGGCAAGGACGACTTCGACATCGCGAGGCTGCGCTATCACAAGCTGATCATCATGTGCGACGCGGACGTGGACGGCAGCCACATCCGGACGCTGATCCTGACCTTCTTCTATCGCCAGATGCCGGAGATCATCAACCGCGGCTACCTTTACATCGCACAGCCGCCGCTCTACAAGGTGAGCCACGGCAAGAGCGAGGCGTACCTCAAGGACGACCGCGAGTATCAGTCCTTCCTGGTCGATCGCATCAAGGACGCCTGGGAGCTGGAGATCGCTCACCGCGACGAGGGCGACGGGAACGGCACGAACGGCGACGGCAACCGTCTCACCGGTCCGCGGCTGGTCCACTTCCTGGAGAAGATCGATCACTTTCGGCAGAACCTGGAGAAGCTCGTCTCCCGCGGTTACCCCGCGGACGCTCTCAAGGTCGCGTTGATCAACGGCGTCAAGGACAAGACCTCGCTTCAGGACCCCCTCAGAGTCGAGCAGATCGCTCACGTCATCGAAGCCTCGGGATTTCACAACGTGACGGTGGGAGAGGACGCGGAGCACAGCACGCTCTACGTCCGTTTCTTCTCGAAGCGCGATGGCGTCGATCGTGAGGTGCGGATCGACTGGAACCTGGTCACCAGCGCCGAGTACCGGGCGATGGCGAACAACCAGCTCGGTCTGGAGGCCATCGCGGCCAGGAGCTTTACGCTGATCAAGGGCGAGAATCTGACGACGCATGCCACGCTCGAAGAGGCGCTCGGCACCCTTTACGACGGCGCCAAGAAGGGCCTCTCGATCCAGCGCTACAAAGGCCTCGGCGAGATGAACCCGACTCAGCTCTGGGAGACCACCATGGACCCCACCAAGCGCCGCCTCCTCCGAGTGCAGGTCGAGGATGACGTCGACGCCGACGCCATCTTCACCATCCTCATGGGCGACGAGGTCGAGCCGCGGCGGGCTTTCATCCAGAACAACGCGCTGGACGTGCGGAACCTGGACGTGTAAGGCGCAAACCGTTTAGAGAAAAAGGACTCGATGAGCGATAACAACGACCAGACACTCCCCTTCGAGCAGCCGATTCCGGTCGGCATCGAAGACGAGATGAAGCGCAGCTATCTCGATTACGCGATGAGCGTGATCATCGGCCGCGCGCTGCCTGACGTGCGCGACGGCTTGAAACCCGTGCACCGCCGGGTGCTGTACGGCATGTGGGAGAGCGGCAACCGCTCGGACCGGCCGTACAAGAAGTCGGCGCGCATCGTCGGCGACGTCATGGGTAAATATCACCCCCACGGCGACTCCGCAATCTACGACACCGTGGTGCGCATGGCCCAGGACTTCGCCATGCGCTATCCGCTGGTGGACGGCCAGGGCAACTTCGGCTCGCTCGACGGCGACAACCCGGCGGCCATGCGGTACACCGAGGTCCGCCTCACCAAGCTCGCCGAGGAGATGATCCGCGAGGACATCGACAAGGAGACGGTGGACTGGGGCCCGAACTATGACGGCTCCGAGACCGAGCCGCTGGTGCTGCCGGCCCGCGTCCCCAACCTCCTGGTCAACGGCACCTCCGGCATCGCGGTCGGCATGGCCACCAACATCCCGCCGCACAACCTCGGCGAGGTGATCGACGCCCTGTTGATGCTGATTGAAAACCCGGACGTGAGCGTCGGCGAGCTGATGACCAGGCTCCCCGGCCCGGACTTCCCCACCGCCGGCTTTATCCACGGCCTGGACGGCATCCGCTCGGCCTACACCACCGGCCGCGGCATCATCCAGCTCCGCGCCCGCTCGGAGATCGAGGTCCACGCCAAGAGCGAGCGGCAATCGATCATCGTCACGGAGATCCCGTATCAGGTCAACAAAAAGAAGCTCATCGAGCACATGGCCGAGCTGATCCGCGATAAGAGGATCGAAGGGGTTTCCGACCTGCGCGACGAATCGGACCGCGACGGCATCCGCATCGTCGTCGAAGTGAAGAAGGACGCCATCCCGGAGATCATCCTCAACTCGCTGTACAAGATGACTCCGATGCAGACCACCTTCGGCATCATCATGCTGGCGATCGTGGACAACCAGCCGAAGGTGATGACGCTCAAGGAGATCCTCTACCACTTCCTCAACCACCGCAAGACGGTCATCATCCGGCGCACCCGCTACGACCTGCGAAAAGCGGAAGAGCGGGCCCACATCCTGGAGGGCATCCTCAAGGCCCTCGATCATCTGGACGAGGTGATCGCGACCATCCGCGCCAGCCAGACGCCGGGCGAGGCGCGCGAAAACCTGATCGCGCGGTTCGAATTCACCGAGGTTCAGGCCCAGGCCATCCTCGACATGCGCTTGCAGCGCCTGACGGGTCTCGAGCGGGAGAAGGTGGTCGAGGAGTACAAGGAGCTGATGCTGCTGATCGAGCGGCTGCGGGCCATCCTCGGCTCGGACCAGCTCGTGCTGGAGGAGATCAAGCGCGAGCTCGGCGAACTGCGGGCCTCCTACGGCGACAAGCGGCGCACCGAGATCATCCCGGAGACGCACGACATCTCGATCGAGGACATGATCGCGGACGAGCCGATGGTGATCACCGTCACCCAGTCCGGCTACGTCAAGCGCTCGCCGCTCACGCTCTACCGGGCGCAGGGCCGCGGCGGCAAGGGGCGGACGGGGATGGTCACCAAGGACGACGACTTCGTCGAGCACCTCTACGTCGCCACGGCCCACAGCTATATCCTGGTCTTCACCGAGAGCGGCCGGGTGCACTGGCTGAAGGTCCACGCGATCCCGGAGACCGGACCCGCGGCCAAGGGCAAGGCGATCGTCAACCTGCTCAACCTGGAGCCGAGCGAGCGGCTGGCGACGACCGTGGCGGTGCGGGAGTTCCGCGAGGACCGTTACCTGGTGTTCGCCACCGCCAACGGCACGGTGAAGAAGACCGAGCTGTCGGCCTATGCCAACCCGCGGGTGGGCGGCATCATCGGCATCAACATCGACGAGGGGGACAAGCTGCTCGCCGTGCGCGAGACGGACGGCAAGAAGGACATCCTCTTCGCCACCGCCAAGGGCTTCTCCGTGCGCTTCCCCGAGAGCGACGTGCGGTCCATGGGCCGGGCCACCTACGGCGTCAAGGGCCTCGTGCTGCGCGAGGGGGACCGGGTGGTGGCCATGGAGGAGTTGGATCCCCACGGCCAGGTGCTCACCGTCACCGAGCGCGGCTACGGCAAGCGGACGCCGGTCGAGGACTACCGCCTGCAGGGCCGTGGCGGTCTCGGCATCATCAACCTCAAGGTCTCGCCGAAGACGGGCGAGGTCGTGGGCGTCCGCTACGTGACTCCGGACGAAGGGCTGATGCTCATCACCCAGGAGGGGATGATCATCCGTCTCAATGTCTCCGGCGTCCGCGAGGTCGGCCGCTCGGCCCAGGGTGTCAAGCTGATGAACCTGGACGAGGGCGACCGCATCGTGGCCGTGGCCAAGCTCGCCGAGAAGGACGAGGAGACGGAGATCGAGCTCGCCAAAAGCGACGGTGGCCCCATGCCCGCCGAGTTGGAGCTCGAAGCGGCCGAGACCGACGACTCGGACGACCTGGAGGTCCTCGACGTTTCCGACTTCGCGGCTGATGACGACGAGGGGGAAGGCGGGCCCGACGAGACCGTGCACTGATCCGGGGTGCTAACCTAGTCAGGTCCCCGCTGGGGGCTCAACGGACGGACGTGAGGAGGGGAGACCCATGCAGTTCTTTCTCGACACCGCGGAAATCCAGGAGATCCAGACCGGCCTCGATTGGGGCATGGTCGACGGCGTCACCACCAACCCGTCGCTGATCGCCAAGTCGGGCCGGCCGTACCTGCCCACCGTGCAGGCCATCGCCAAGCTGGTGCCGGGGCCGGTCTCCGGCGAAGTGCTGGCGACCGAGTACAACGAGATCCTCACTCAAGGGAGGCGCCTCTCCGGCCTCGCCGAGAACGTGGTGGTGAAGGTGCCGCTGACGCCCGCCGGCCTGCGGGCCGTGGCCACCTTCAAGAAGGAGGGCATCCGCACCAACGTGACGCTCTGCTTCTCCGCCGCCCAGGCGCTACTGGCCGCCAAGGCGGGGGCGGCCTACATCTCCCCTTTCATCGGCCGGCTGGACGATGTCGGCGAGGAGGGGATGGAGCTCGTCGATCAGGTGGTCACGATCTACCACAACTACGGCTTCGACACGAAGGTGCTGGTGGCCTCTGTGCGCAGCCCCATTCACATCATTCAGGCAGCCTCACTGGGCGCCGACGTGGCCACGTTGCCGTTCAAGGTGCTGGAGCAGCTCTACAAGCACCCGTTGACGGACGTGGGGCTCGACCGCTTCCTGGCCGACTGGAAGAAGACCGGCAAGAACTTCGAAGAGTCCTAGGAGTGGAGCCGGGCCGGCTGTACCGCTTCGCTTGGGGCCTCTACCTCTTCCTGGCTCTGGCCGGGGTGATCTGGATCGGCTTTCAGCGGGGGGTCATTCCCCTCTCGCTGTTCCTGGACACGCGCCGCTGGTGGCTCGACCTCGGCCTGGGACTTGGAGCGGGCCTGCTGCTCCTGGGCCTCTGGTCGGTGGCCGAACGGATCTTTCCTCTCGCCAGGGAACTGGAGGCGCGGCTCGCCCAGGCGATGGGAACCCTCTCCGCCGCCGAGGCTTTCGCCCTGGCCCTGCTCTCGGGCTTCGCGGAGGAGCTGTTCTTCCGCGGCGCTCTCCAGGGGACCCTGGGCTGGGTGGCGGCCACGGTCCTCTTCGGCCTGCTGCACAGTGGACCGGGCAAGGCGTTCCGGTTGTGGACGCTGTTCGCCCTCCTGGCCGGGGGCATCCTGGGCCTCCTGATGGAATGGCGGGGAAATCTTCTGGGGCCCGTCGCCGGCCACTTCCTGGTGAACGCCGTCAACCTGCGGCGCCTGGCCAGCCGGGCAGGGGACTCTGCTAGACTGGCTTCGGGCGAGGCCCAGAACGAAAAGGAGATCTGAACGGGATGGCTAGCGATTCGCGGGACGTGCTCGCGCGTATTGACTCCGAGAAGGAGCGGTATCTCGAGGAGCTGAAGGACTACATCCGTATCCCCTCCATCTCGACGGACCCCGACTTCAAGGCCGACGTCCTGCGAGCGAGCGAGTTCCTGGTGGGCAAGCTGCGCGAGGCGAGCCTCCAGGCGGAGAGGATCGACACGGCCGGCCATCCGCTGGTCTACGCCGAATGGCTGGGGGCGCCCGGCAAGCCGACGGTCCTCTTCTATGGCCACTACGACGTGCAGCCGGTCGATCCCATCGAGCTGTGGCGCCACCCGCCATTCGAGCCGACGGTGGAGGGCGACAAGCTGGTCGCCCGCGGCGCGACGGACGACAAAGGGCAGTCCTTCGCCCACGTAAAGGCGGTGGCGGCCCTGCTCGCCGAGCGCGGCAAGCTGCCGGTGAACGTCAAGTTCCTGGTCGAGGGCGAGGAGGAGGCCGGAGGCCAAGCCATCGACGAGTACGTGAAGAAGGACGGCGGCAAGCGGCTGAAAGCTGACGCCGTGGTCATCTCCGACTCCTCGCTCTTCGCTCCGGGCCAGCCGTCGCTGCTCTACGGCCTCAAGGGGCTCTGCTACACGGAGATCAAGGTCACCGGCCCGAACCGGGACCTGCACTCCGGCACCTATGGCGGCGCGTTGTGGAATCCGCTCAACGCCCTCTGCCACATCGTCGACGGCCTGCGGGACGCGAAGACCGGGAAGATCCTCATTCCCGGGTTCTACGACGACGTCCGGCCGCTCGAAGCCTGGGAGCGGGAGGAGTGGGCCCGGCTGCCGTTCGACGAGGAGGCATACCGCACGGACCTGGGCGTGCCCGAGCTGTTCGGCGAGGAGGGCTATACCACCCGCGAGCGCACCTGGGGCAGGCCGACCTGTGACGTCCACGGCCTCTTCGGCGGCTACATGGGCAAGGGCGCGAAGACGGTGCTCCCCTCCTGGGGCGGCGCCAAGATCTCCATGCGCCTGGTGCCCGACCAGGACCCGGAGAAAATCGGCAAGCTGTTCGCCCAGCACGTCCAGGCCATCGCCCCCAAGGGAGTGACCGTCGAAGTGATGGGGTTGCACGGCGCCCCCCCGGTGGTGATCGAGGTCCAGGGACCGATCGTCGACGCGGCCCTGGATGCCATGGAAGAGATCTGGGGAGCGCGGCCGGTGCGCGTCCGGGAGGGGGGCTCCATCCCCATCGTTTCGACCTTCGCCTCTGTCTTGAAATGTCCGGTCCTGCTGCTGGGGTTCGGGCTCAACGACGACGGCCTGCACTCGCCCAACGAAAAGTTCAACATCAGCCATTTCTACAAGGGGATCCGATCCGTGGCACGGCTGCTGGATCGCCTGGGCGACCTATGAGGAACAAGTGAGGAGCAGGGACAATTTCGAACGCGAGATCAAGTTTCCCCACGTCGAGCTGGACAAGCTGCGCGGCCGCTTGATCGAGCTCGAGGCGGAGCGCGCCGGTCCCTCGGCCTTCGAGGACAACTGGATCCTGGACCGTGGCGAGGAGCTGCTCTCCGCCGGCCGCATCCTCCGCCTGCGCACCGACGGTGGGCGGGCCCGTCTGACCTTCAAAGGCCCCATGCACATCGAGGGGAACGTGAAGGTGCGCGAGGAGCGGGAGATCGAGGTGGGGAGCGCGGAGGAGGCCCGGGCTCTGTTCGAGAACCTGGGCTACAACGTCGTGCGCCGCTATCAGAAGATGCGGGAGGAGTGGCACCTGGGCGGCGTCACCATCGCCCTCGACCACACGCCGATCGGCGACTTCGCCGAATTCGAAGGCGACGGCGCAGAGACCGTGGCCAAGCGCTGCGGTTTCGATCCCGACAAGGCCGAGCGCCGCTCCTACCTGCGTCTGTACGAGGACTACCTCAAGAAACATCCGGACGCGCCACCGGAGATGGTGTTCCGGTAGGCGCGGCTCGCCGCACCCCCGAAAAACATCATGCCGGTTCGTCGTATCCGCGCGCTGGTGCTCGCGGCGGGATTGGGGACGCGGCTGCGGCCGCTGACCGAGCAGCTCCCCAAGCCGCTGCTGCCGGTGCGCGGCGTGCCCATCCTGGGTCACACCCTGACTCAGCTCGCCGCCCTCGGCTGTGAGGCGGCGGCGGTCAACCTCCACTACCTGGGGGAGCAGATCCGCCAGCGCTTCGGCGACGCGCACGCCGGCATGCCCCTCACCTGGTCGGAGGAGCCGGAGCTCCGCGGCACGCTGGGCGCTCTCCAACCTTTGAAAGACTTCTTCGCGCCCGCGGACCTGGTGCTGCTCGTCAACGGCGACAGCCTCTGCCGGTGGCCGCTGCGCAAGCTCGTCCGCCGGCACCTGGCGGGAGGGGCGCTGGCGACGCTCCTCCTCTCCTCGCGAGCGGACCCGGCCGTTTTCGGCGGCGGCGTGGGGGTGGACCGGGCGGGGCGCATCCTGTCGTTCCGGCCGGGCGATCCCGAGCGGGGGGAGGTGGCGCGGCGGTACGTCTTCGCCGGTGCCCACGTCTTCTCCCCGAACCTGCTGGTGCGCGTCGGTCCCGGCAAGGCGGATGTCGTGCGCGACCTCTACGTCCCGATGCTGGAAGCGGGGGAGCGGATCGCCTCGGTGGTGTTCGCCGGCCGCTGGCACGACCTGGGGACGCCGCAGCGGTTCCTCGACGCCACGCTCGACTGGGCGCGAGCCGAGGGGCCGGAGCGTCTCTGGCGTCGCTCGTGGATCTCGCCCGAGGCGGGCCTGGGGGCGGGCTCCCAGGTGCGGCGGGCCTCCGTCGAGGCCGGTGCGCGGGTGGGCGAGGGGGCGCGGGTCGAGCGGTCGATCCTGATGCCGGGGGCGCGCATCGGCAAGGGGAGTGTCGTCCTGGAGTCCATCCTCGGCTTCGGTGCCGCGGTGCCTCCGGGCACCTGGGTCGAGCGGCGGATCATCATGCCCCAACTCGCTGGGTTCGCCCCGGGCCTCGATGACTCCGTGGTGGGCGGAGCCGTCTACACGCCGCTTGGCCGGGATGCTGGCGATGCCCGCGAGGCAGAAGGTTGAACGAGCGGCGTTCCTCTGTCATCATGCGGTCACCGGGCGCTCCGTCCGGACTTTCCCTCATGCCGGCTGACACCACACCCTTCCGACTCCTGGTCTTCGACTGGGACGGAACGTTGATGGATTCCATCGGCACCATCGTGGCCTGTACCCAGAGCACCATCCGTGAGCTGGAGCTGGGAACGCTTCCCGAGGCGACCATCCGCGGCACCATCGGCCTCGGCCTGCGGGAGACGATCGAGATCCTCAGCCCGGGCTGCGGCGAGGAGCTCTTCGGCCGCATCCTCGAGTGCTACCGGAAGCACTGGGTCTCCACCTATCGCGACGCGCCCCTTCTCTTCGCCGGAGTGCAGGAGATGCTGCGCGAGCTGGCGGAGGCCGGATATCTCCTGGCGGTCGCCACCGGCAAGAGCCGCCGGGGGCTGGACTACGCCCTGGAGCAGACGGGGCTCGGCGACCTGTTCCATGCCACCCGCACGGCCGACGAATCCTTCTCGAAGCCCCACCCCCAGATGCTCCTCGACATCCTGACCGAGCTGGGAGTGCATCCTGCGGAGGCGGTGATGATCGGCGACACCACCTACGATCTGGAGATGGCGCGGAGCGCGCGGACGCACGCGGTCGGCGTCTGCTCCGGCGGTCACGGCCGGGAGGAGCTGCTGCGCTTCGAGCCCATTGCCTGCCTGGAGCAGGTGGTGGAGCTGGTGCCCTGGCTGGCCGAGCGAGGCAGCGTGGTGCCGGCGTAGGCGCCCTCACCACCCCGCCCATCCTCCTACTTGCCCTTCCTCCAGTCCGCCACCATCCCCTCCAGCTCCTTGACCTGCTGGGGATTCGGCGGCTGCTTCGCCGTTTTCGCCGCCGCCAGCGCCTTGTCGCCATACGAGACGGCGCCCTTGGTATCGTTTTTCTTCGCGAGCAGCAGCGCCTTGGCGCGCAGGTTGGAGAAGCTCTCCTGCTGGGTGATCGAGGCATCGACCCAGCGCGAGGCGTCGTCCAGGCAGGTGTTGTTCTGGATGCACCAGTAGGCCGCCTGCAACTGCGAGCGGACATCCCCGTTCGCCTTGCTCACCAACAGCTTCGCCGTGTCCGCCTCGACGGTGAAGGGAACCTTGAGCTTCTCCCAATGGAGCACGACCTTGGCGGAGGTGTCCGTCACGTCGTCGAATTCGAAGGCCAGGCGCTCCCGCATCTCGGCCGGTTGGGGTTTGGTCTGGACTCGAAGGGCGTCGTCCGCCTGCTTGTAGCTGAAGGCGCCCCACTCGTTGGCGTCCTTGCTGAAGATGATCGTCCAATCGTCCGCCGTGGGGATGGTCTGAAAGCCGTAGGTGCCGGCGGGCAGCTCATGGCCCTCGACCTTCACCGGCGTGCTGAAGGTGATGGTGGTGTTCTCGTTGGCGCCGGAGCGCCAGACCTCCCCGTAGGGCACGAGAGCGCCCCAGATCTTTCGCCCCTTCACCCCGGGGCGGCTGTAGGTGATGGAGATCTTGGTCACCCCCACCATCTGGGAGACCCAGGCATTGGGGCTGGGCCGAGGCAGATCGAGCTGCTGTTGCGCGAAGGCGGCGCTTGCCGCGAGGTGGAGCGCCACGGCGCCGGCAAGGCCGGCCAGGGCGCGGAATCCGGAGGTTCTCATCTCGGCTTCTCCTTTCGAGCTCACAAAAGATCGTTCTCGGCCGGAATCTACCAGAGGGAGCCCTCACAGGGGGTAACCAACCTGTAAAAACGCCCTCAGGACCCGGCGTTCTGGAGCACCGGTTCTGCCTTCATCGCCTCCGCGCGCCGCCGGGACTCGGCGGCCTCCCGGCGCACCGCCTCCGCGTCCCACTCGGCGGGCGACTTGATCCAGCCCTGAAGATTGCGCTGGACCAGGTTGGCGATGACGCGGATATGGTCCGGCCGGTCGTTCAGGGCGGGGATGTAGCGGTAGCGCTCGCCGCCGGCGTGGAGAAAGATCTCGCGGTTCTGCTCGTCGATCTCCTCGATCGTCTCCAGGCAGTCGGCTGAGAAGCCGGGGCAGACGACGTCGAGCTTGCGAATCCCGGATTTCGCCATCGCCGTGATCGTCTTGTCGGTGTAGGGTTTCAGCCACTCCTCCCTGCCGAAGAGCGACTGGAAGGAGACCTGCCACAGCTCGCGAGGGAGCCGCAGCTCCTCGGCGGCCAGGCGGGCGAGCTTGTGGCACTCGCAGAAGTAGGGATCGCCCGCGCGGAAATAGTGCTCCGGGATGCCGTGGAAGGAGAAGAGGAGCTTCTCCGGCGGGTCCTCGCGGTCCCAGACCTCGCGGATGCTGGCGGCGAGCGACCGGATGTAGGCGGGGTCGTCGTGGTAATGGTGGATGGTGCGGATCTCCGGCACCCACCGCCAGGTCGTCAGCTCGGCGGCCACGGCATCGATCGTCGAGCCGGTCGTCACTGCCGCGTACTGCGGGTAGAGCGGCAGCACCAGGAGGCGCCGGCAGCCCTTGCCGGTAAGCTCGCGCAGCGCCGACCGCACCGAGGGGTTGCCGTAGCGCATGCCGACCGCGACGTGGACCGGCGTGCCGACCTCCCGCCGCAGGACTTCCTGGAGCGCTGCCGACTGCCGGTTGGTGATGACGAGGAGGGGCGAGCCCTCGGGGGTCCAGACCTTCTTGTAAAGCGCCGCCGATTTGGCCGGCCGGAAGGGGAGCACGAACAGGTGGAGGATCGTCCACCAGAGCGCCCGCGGCATCTCGATGACCCGCGGATCGAGGAGGAACTCGCGGAGGTAGCGCCGCAGCGCCGGCGAATCCGGCGCGTCGGGCGTCCCCAGGTTGGCCAGGAGGACGCCCACCGCCGGCACCTCCCCGTGCTGGAAGTCGGGCTGACCGAAATACTTCATGGTGGGGTGAGTTTAACCTCTAGCGCCCGTTGTCCAGCAACCCGAAGACCTCCCCCACCTGCTCCCAACCCACCCGCATCAGGAACGTGTTGTTCCGGCCATAGGACTTGCTGCCCAGGATGAAGAAGCCGGGCTCGGGGTTGGTCAGGGTGTCGGCGCCGTGGGTGGTCTGGGTCAGGCAGTCGGAGCTGCCGGCCCCCAGCAGGGCGCCGGAGAGCTTGATGGGGCCACAGGTGGCGTAGCACTCGTGGACCTGGAGCTGGCGATAGAGGCCGTGGTCGCCCACCGCGCCGGTCAAGGAGAGGATGCGGTCCACTTCAATGACCTCGGGGTTTTCAGGGCCCGCGCCGTTCCTCAGGACGACACGGAACCGGCCGTTCGGCTTCGAGATCTCCTCGACCACGGCACCGCGCCGGGCCTCGATGGCCGGCGAGGTGCCTGCCGCGAGCGCCGCGGCCGCGGCGGCGAGGCCCGCCCGCTCCGGCAGCGGATCGCCCGGGTGGGTGCCCCAACCCGGCTCCGGGTTGCGCAGCAACCAGATCACCTCGGTGTCCGGCGCTTCCTGCGCCAGCCGGGCGAGGTCGCGGGCGGCGGTCTGCGCCGAGTGGCCGGCGCCGGCGAGGAGCACGGTCCTGCCGGCCCAGTCGGCCGCTTCCCGCGCAAGGTCGGGGATGTCGCGCCGGATCTCGCTGCCGAAGGCGCGCTCGCCGGGGGCGGGGATGCCGGCATCCCCGAGGGTATTGGGATTTCCCCAGGTGCCGGTGGCATCGATTACGAGGTCCGCCGTCGCCGTCCACTCGCGGCCGTTGTCGTCCACGAGGAGCAGGCGGAAGGGGCGGTGCCCGCGCTCGGCCGTCGCGATCTCCTCGTGTTTGAGCAGCCCCTCGCGGCCGATCCCCAGCACGCGGGTGCCGAGCCGCAGGTGGGGGGCGATCTCCGGGAGCCTGGCGAGGGGCTCGAGGAGCCGCTCGGCGAGCCCCCGGCCGGTGGGGCACTCAGCGCCGTCCGGCGGCTCGGCGCCCGCGTCTGCGAGGTTGCGGCGCATGCGGGGGGAGACGTTCATCTCCCAGGGGGTGAACAGCCGGACGTGCCCCCAGGCGCGGACGTTGCCGCCGACGCCTGGCGCCGCTTCGTAGAGGGTGAACGGGAAGCCCCCGTCGGCGGCGGCGAGGGCGGCTTCGAGGCCGGTGGGACCGGCTCCCAGGATGGCGATGCAGGGCTTCGTGTCGCTCATGTCGTCTCTCCCTAGGTACTTTCCTAGAAGCGGGAAGCCGCTCTCTCTCGGGCGGGCAGGATCTCCAGACAGGTGGTCCACCACCCGGTGAGGACGGTTTCGACGAACTCTTCGGGCAGCCCCTCGCGGCGCATCTCGGCGGCCAGCCCCGAGTGGTCGTAGCGCAGGGGGAGGAGCTCGACGCCGAGACCGTCCTTCTCCCGGGCCTCCAGCATGGCGAACCAGACGTGGGTGTTGCCGTCGTTGGCGGGCCGGCCGATCACGCCGACGTTGACCACGTCCCGGCCAGAGGGCAGGCGGCGTTGCCAGTGCAGCCCGGTGTGGGTGCAGAGGATGCCGTCGCAGCGGTTCTGGTCCAGGAGAACCTCCAGGAAGGGAGCCGGCGACGTGCTGTGAAAGAGGAACTCGTTGACCCGTCGCGGCGAGCCGTGGACCAGGAGCAGCTCCCGGTTCCCGACCCTCACCCGGCGCCGACGGGGGAGGGTCCCCATCCAGGCCTTGAAGCCCGGCGAGCAGCTCTGCGCTGTGTAGCGGTAGGAGATCTCGGCGAAGTGGTTGTCCCGCGGGTCGGTGTAGCCGCAGTTGCAGTCCTCGCGTCCCGAGGCGAGCGACTCCTCGTAGTTGCCCTGGATGGCGAGCACGCCCCCGTGGGACAGCAGCGGCCGCACCTTTTCGGGGCTGGGGCCGAAGGCCCCCAGGTCGCCCAGGCAGTAGATCGCCTCGGCGCCGCGCCGGGCAGCCTCCTCCAGCACCTCGGCCAAGGCGAGATGGTTGCTGTAGACGCCGCCGAAGACGGCGATGCGGGAGTACGGCCCCTCGACAGGTGTGGAGTCGGCGGTCGCTTTCCGGTAGGCCCGCAAGGCCGCCTCCCGCTCTCTCTGTGTGAGCCTCAGGCCGGTTTCGGCCGCCGCCTGGCGGAACGCGGCCAGGGGGACCAGCTTCTCTCCCCAGGTCGCCAGGCCCCGATGGACGGTCAATGGGGCGATCAGCTTCTCCGACATCGTCACTTTCCCGTCAGGTCCGGCAGCTCACGCCATAGACATGGCAGGTCCAGCAGGCCGGGTGCTCCAGGGGGAAGGCGCCCAGGGTATCCGCCAGGGTCTCGCCCATCTTCGCCGTGGGCTCGTTGACCAGGATGGGGCAGACCCAGACGCCCTGGTCGGTGACCATGCGGCAGGCGCTGCACTGGAGATGATCCCAGTCCCCCGCGGGAGCATCCCCCTCCCGCAGCCGCTGCCAGCTCTCGTAGGCGCCGCCGCGCTCCGCCTCGGCGCCGATCTGGAAGACCGGCAGGACCTTGAGCCGGGGGCGCTCGATCCCCATGGTACGCAGGAGCGCGAAAAACCTCTCCTTACCCGAGTCGGTGGTGGCCTCGCGGCAGACCTCCGTCACCGTGATCACCGGGTTCAGGCCGGCCTCGTGCAGGTTGCGCACGCCGGCCAGGATGCGCTCGAAGGTGCCGGCGCCGCGGACGGGGTCGTTGCTTTCGGCGTCGTAGCCGTCCATGGAGACGCGCAGGTCGAGCGAGTAGTCCGTGGCGTCGGCGAGTTTCTTGAGCCGGGCGCAGCGGGCCGGGTCGAGGAGCAGCCCGTTGGTCAGCACGGTGGCGGGTCCCAGGGCCAGCGTCGCCTCCAGGATGGCCTCCATCTCCGGGTTGAGGAACGGCTCACCGCCGGTGAAGTAGTACTCGCGCACCCCGAGCCGTGTCGCCTCGTCGAGGTACCGCCGCACCTCGGCGAGAGCCAGAAACTCATGCGTGTGGTTGGTGGGCGAGCAGGAGACGAAGCAGTGAGTGCAGGCCAGGTTGCACACCGTGCCGCCCACCTGGAACCAGAGGGTGTCCAGGCTCTTCAGCTCGACGCGGGGAGCGGCGGCGGGAATGGGGTTGGCTTCGGCAACGCTCATTGCAGGTCCCAACAGGATATACGACGCCCCTCTTCCAGGCGGATGGACGGCTTTCCGGCTTGCGCTATGATCGGCGAACCTTGAAACGCTTCCTCGCCTTCTCCGTGCCGCTCCTCCTCCTCGCCATGGCCCTCGACCGTTTCGCGCTCGAGGCCGTCGGCCGGGCTCCGGATCCGTCCGTCCTCTCTCATGCAGAGATTCTGAAGCTGCCGGGCTGGGTGATGCTCGCCACCTGGGTCCTGGAGGCCGTGGCGCTCTCCGCCCTCTACCTTCTCATTCAGGGGCGCGGTGGAGCGCGCTGGCTCAACGGCCTGCTGACCGGCTGGATCGCCTGGATCTTCCGCGGCCCTCTCCTGGTGGTGACGGTGGTGGGGATGGCCGGCCTGCCCCAGGGACCGTGGTGGGCGATGGCGCTCTCCTGGCTGGTGCTCTACACCTTCTGCGGCCTCATCCTCGGCGGCGCCGCGGCCGCGGCCGGCCTTCAGCCCTGAAACCGAATCCGCCCCGCCCGGGACTCACCCCCGGGGGGAATGCCGCTCCGCCTCCGGAGAGTTGATCCCGGCGAGCTGGCAAGCGGTGTGCTAGGCTTTGCTCTCCTTAGAACATCGAGTCCTTGCGAACTTGAGAATCGCCGCCGTCGGGAGGTCCCTCCCACCCCACTACTACGACCAGGAGACGCTCCTTGCGGCTCTCCGGCGGCGCTGGTCGGACCGCTACTTCAATCCCGAGCGCCTGGAGCGCCTGCACAAGAACGTCCTGGTGGGCGGCCGGCACTTGGCCCTGCCGATCGAGGAGTATGGCACCCTGACCACCTGGGGGAAGGCGAACGACGCCTGGATCCGGGTGGCTCAGGAGGTCGGCGCCCAGGCGGTGCTGGACGGTCTGGCCAAGGCCGGGCTCTCCACCGCCGACGTCGACGCCCTGATCTTCGTCACCGTCACCGGCGTCGCCACCCCCTCGATCGACGCCCGACTGATGAACCTGCTGGGCCTGCCGCCGCGGGTCAAGCGGATGCCCATCTTCGGCCTCGGCTGCGTGGCCGGCGCGGCGGGGATCGCTCGGGCGGCCGACTACGTCCGCGCCTATCCGGATCAGGTGGCGGTGCTCCTCTCGGTCGAGCTCTGCTCCCTCACCCTGCAGCCGGAGGACCTCTCGATTCCCAACCTCATCGCCTCAGGCCTGTTCGGCGACGGCGCCGCCGCGGCGGTGGTCGCCGGCGCGGACCGATCGGCGAGCGGGCCGCGGATCGTGGCCAGCCGCTCCGTCTTCTACCCCGACTCCGAGCGGGTGATGGGCTGGGACATCTCCGAAACAGGGTTCAAGATCGTCCTCTCGGCGGACGTCCCCCTGGTGGCCCGCGACAAGCTGCGCCCCGACGTCGACTCGTTCCTGGCCGAGCACGGCCTGACGATCTCCGACGTCGGCTCCTGGGTCTGCCATCCCGGGGGCCCGAAAGTGCTGGAGGCCATGCAGGAGTCGCTGGACCTCCCGCCGGGAGCCCTGGACGTGACCTGGCGCAGCCTCCAGGAGGTGGGGAACCTCTCTTCGACCTCGGTGCTGATGGTGCTGGCCGAGACCTTGGAGAACCACCGCCCGGCGCCAGGGAGCTGGGGCATGCTGCTCGCCATGGGCCCGGGCTTCTGCTCCGAGCTGGTGCTGCTCCAGTGGTGACCGACACCCGCGTCCTCTACACCGTCCTGGTGACGATCGTCGCCCTGGGCCGTCTCTTCGAGCTGCGGATCGCGGCCCGCAATCGCCGCCTCCTTCTGGCGCGTGGGGGCGTCGAGGTGGCGCCGGAGCACTATCCATGGATGGTGGCTCTTCACACGGTGCTCCTCATCGCGTGTCCGCTCGAGGTCTGGCTCCTCGGCCGGCCGTTCGTGCCGGCGCTCGCCGCCGTCATGCTGCTGCTCCTGGTCCTGGCCGCGGCGCTGCGATGGTGGGTGATCTCGACCCTCGACGGCCGCTGGACCACGCGCATCGTCGTGCTGCCCGGGGTGCCGCCGGTGACCGGCGGGCCGTACCGGTTCCTGCGCCACCCCAACTACCTCGCCGTCATCCTGGAGATCTTCTCGCTGCCGATGATCCACACCGCCTGGCTCACGGCGATCGTCTGCAGCCTGGCGGATGCGCTGCTGTTGCGGGTGCGGATCCGGGCCGAAGAAGCCGGACTCTCCCGGGTTTCCGACTACGATGCCGCTCTCGGCGACCGGCCGCGCCTGGTGCCGGGGGGACGATGAGGAGGATGATGAACGACGAGGCGATCCTCGCCGGTATCGCCGACGTGGCCCGGGTCCATCTCGGCTGGGAGGGGATCGTCACCCCGGACCTGCGCCTGGTGGAGGACCTGCGCCTCGACTCCATCCGCCTCCTCACCCTGGCGGCCGAGGTGGAAAACCGCTTCCGCGTCCTCCTCGACGAGGCGGACGAGGCGGGGATCGAGACCGTGGGCGACCTGATCGCCGTGGTGCGGAGGAAGATCGGTGCCTGAGGAGGGAATCCTCGACTGGCTGGAGCGGGCCGGCCGCCGGCCGAGCCGTCCGGAGGGTGGGCTGCGCTTCGTCGACCGCGCCGAGCGGGCCACCTGGTTCGGCTGGGCCGAGGTCCGGGACCGGGCCCTCGCCGCCTGCGGCGGCATGCAGGCGCTGGGAATCGAGCGCGGGGACCGCGTGGCCCTGGTCTTCCCCACCGGCATCGATTTCTTCGCCGCCTTCTTCGGCGCCCTGCTGGCCGGCGCCGTGCCGGTGCCCCTCTACCCGCCGTCGCGCCTGGGCCGCATGGAGGAGTACCTGTGCCGCACGGCCCGGATGCTGGAGCGGTCCGGTGCCCGCCTGGTCCTCGCCGACTCCCGCCTCCGCCGCATCCTCGGCGAGGCTGTCGAGGAGGTCCACCCCGCTCTGGGCTGCCGGACCGTGGACGACCTTCCTCAGGGCTCGGCGTGGCCAGTTCGCACCGGGCCTTCCGACCTCGCCCTGATTCAGTTCTCCTCCGGCACCACGGTCGATCCCAAGCCGGTGGCCCTCAGTCACCGTGCCGTGGCGGCCCAGACGGAGATCCTCACCGGCTTCTTTCCCGACACGCCGGAGCTGCGCCAGAGCTGCGTCTCCTGGCTGCCGCTCTACCACGACATGGGGTTGATCGGCTGCGTCTTCCCCGCCCTGGCGCGAGACGCGGCGCTGACCCTCCTCGGTCCGGAGCTGTTCGTGGCCCGGCCGGCCCTCTGGCTGCGGGCGATCTCGCGCTACCGGGCCACCATCTCGCCCGCTCCCAACTTCGCCTACGAGCTGTGCCTGACCCGGGTGTCGGACGCCGACCTGGAGGGGGTGGACCTCTCCGACTGGCGGACGGCCCTCAACGGCGCCGAGTCGATCTCGCCGGCGGTGCTGCGGGCCTTCTGCGCGCGCTTCGCCCGCTGGGGCTTCCGGCCCGAGGCCATGACGCCCGTCTACGGCCTGTCGGAGGCGGCTCTGGCCGTCACCTTCTCGGATTTCGATCGGCCGTTCCGCGTCACCCGCTTCGACCGCGAAGGTCTGGCCCGCGAGGCCCGAGCCCGGGAATCGGCGGACGGACGGGAGATCGTCTCGGTAGGCCGCCCCGTCCCCGGGTTCCGGTTGCGGATCGTGGACCCGGCTGGCCACGACCTCCCAGCCGGCGCCGTGGGTCGGATATTGATCCAGGGCCCCTCTCTGATGGATGGCTACCTGGGAGATCCCGAGGCTACGGCCCGCGCCCTGCGCGACGGCTGGCTGGACACGGGCGACCTCGGGTTCCTGCGCGAGGGAGATCTGTACCTGACCGGCCGCGCCAAGGATGCCGTCATTCTCCGGGGCCGCAATTACGCCCCCGAGGAGATCGAACGGGCGACGGAGGGGGTGCCCGGCGTGCGCGCCGGATGCGCGGTCGCCGCGAGCTGGCTGCCGGAAGACGCCCCCGGCGAGGTGCTGGCCCTCTTCGTCGAGGCCTCCCGGCAGGCCACGGCCGAGGAGCTGGCGGCCCTGCCGGACGCCTGCCGTGAAGCCGTCCTCGGCACCACCGGTCTCGCCGTCGAGCACCTCGAGGTGCTCGCGCCCGGCACCCTGCCCCGCACCTCGTCGGGCAAGCTGCGCCGGGGAGAGACCCTGCGCCTGTATCTTGCCGGCGAGCTCGCCGTCCCGGACCCGGCGAAGTCCCTGCGTCTGACCGGAGCCCTGGCATGAGCGGCCTGCTGGTGGTCGGGGGCGGTCCCGCGGGGCTGGCGACCGCCATCCGGGCGCGCCTCGCCGGGCTCGACGCCCGCGTCATCGACCGCGCCCAGCCGCCCATCGACAAGGCTTGCGGCGAGGGGTTGATGCCCGACGCTGTGGCGCGCCTGCGGGAGATCGGGGTCGAGCCCCGGGGCCTCCCCCTCCGCGGCATCCGCTACGTCGACGGCGACTTGGTGGCGGAGGGGCACTTCCCGGGCTCGGGCGGCCTGGGAGTGCGGCGCACCGAGCTTCACGCCGCCCTCGTCCGGCGGGCGGAGGACGTCGGGGTCGATCTCCGCTGGGGGGTGAAGGCCGAAGGTCTCGCCGCCGAAGGAGTTCAGACCGACCAGGGGACCTTCGCCGCCCGCTGGATCGTGGGGGCGGACGGCCTGCGCTCGCAGGTGCGGACGTGGGCGGGCCTCGACGGGGGTCCGAGCCCTCTGCGCCGCTTCGGCGTCCGCCGGCACTTCGCCGTGACCCCCTGGAGCGACTGCGTGGAGGTCCACTGGGGGCCGGAGTGCGAGGCCTACGTGACCCCGGTGAGCGGCGGCGAGGTGGGCATCGCCATGCTCTGGAGCGGGCGCAAGGCCGGCTTCGATGGCCTCCTGGAGAGCTTCCCGGCCTTGAAAGAGAAGGTCGCCGGCGCCCCTGTGACCTCCCGCGACCGCGGCACGGGCCCCCTCCAGCAGCGGGCCCGGGCCGTATCCAGGGATCGCGTGGCGCTGGTGGGGGATGCGGCCGGCTACCTCGACGCCATCACCGGCGAGGGGCTGGCCGTGACCCTCCACGAGTCGGCCGCTCTGGTGGCGGCGCTGGTGGCGGGGGATCTCACCCCCTATGCCGCCGCCTACCGGCGGATCAACCGCCTGCCCAACTTCATGACGTCGCTGGTGCTCGCTCTCGAGCGGCGCCCCCGGCTGCGCCGGCGCGCCGTCCGCGCCCTGGCCGCCGAGCCCGCCCTCTTCGCCCGCCTGCTGGGGATCCACGCCCGCACCCTGCCGCCCCGCGGTCTGGGGTTCGAGGGCGCCCTCCGGCTGGCCTGGAGACTGGTCGCAGCGTAGGCGTTTTCGAAATTTCTCATGGCGCTCCGCCGCCGAGGAGACCCCGATGCTTCGCCACAGGATCGCCTTTTCGCTCGTGTCCGCGCTGTGCCTCGCCGCGGTCCTCTCCGCCGAGCCCCTGACCTTCCAGCTCGACCCCCAAGCCACCAAGATCGAGTTCACTTTCGGCGCCACCCTCCACACCGTGGACGGCACGCTCCGCGCCAAGGAGGGGACGGTTCGCGTCGACCCCGAGGCTGGCACCGCCACGGGCCGCATCGTGCTCGACGCCACCAGCGCCAGGACCGGCAACGACCGCCGTGACCGCAAGATGCACGAGAAGATCCTGGAGAGCCAGCGCTATCCCGAGATGGTGTTCGAGATCGAGCGGCTGAGCGGCAAGCTCAACTCCCTGGGCCAGAGCGAGATCGAGCTCCACGGCACGCTGGAGATGCACGGCACCCGCCGGCCCATCGCCCTGCCCGCGACGGTCTTCAGCAACGACGGCAAGACGGTGACCGGCACCGGCACCCTCATCCTCTCCTATCTGGACTGGGGGCTCGCCGATCCGAGCTTCTTCATCCTGCGGGTGGAGAAGGAGGTGCGGGTGACCGTGAAGGCGGCCGGGCGGATCTCCACTGCGAGCCCTTGAGCAGGGACAACAGGGACTTCAGGGACAACAGGGACAACAGGGACGAGGAAAAGCCATCTTGGGGGCTTCCCGTTCCTGAAGTCCCTGTTGTCCCTGAAGTCCCTTGAAGGAATTCCCAGATCGCGAAATCTGTTTCCGCTTTGGCGAGCCAAGCCTCGCTTGCCGTAGACTACTCAGTCCCTATGAAGAAGCCTGCCCACGACTGGTCCCCCTTCCTCGCCGCCGAGCGTCCGGTGGAGCGGTTCTCGCCTCATGGGCGGTACCGGCTGGGATTGGCTTACGCCAACAGCTACCACATCGGCATGTCGAGCCTGGGGTTCCAGCGCGTTTACGAGCTGGTCCACCGCCGGCCGGACTGGTCGTGCGAGCGCCTCTTCACCGACGGCGCCGGCATGCCGGTCTCGCTGGAGACCCGCCGGCCGATGAACGACTTCGGCTGCATCGCCTTCTCGGTCTCCTTTGAGGAGGACTACGTCAACCTCCTCCAGATGCTGGAGCGGGCCCGCATCCCCGTGCGCCGGCGGGACCGCGGCCCGTGGGACCCGGTGATCGTCCTCGGCGGCTCCTGCGCCTCGATCAACCCCTTGCCGATGTCCGAGTTCGTCGACGTCTTCGCCCTCGGCGCCGCCGAGAACATCCTGCCCCCCCTCCTCGACGCTCTGGAGGAGGAGGAAGGGCGGGAGGCGGTGATCGAGCGCATGGCGGCCCGGAACGGCTTCTACGTGCCCGCCTTCCACCATCCGGAAGAGGAGGGCGATGAGCTGCCCAAGCTCAACAAGCTGGAGCTCAGCGAAGAGCAGATGAAGCAGCCGGGATCGCTGCCGACCACGGCCATCGTCACCCCGAAGACGGAGTTCTCCGAGAAGTTCCTCATCGAGATGTCCCGCGGCTGCCCCGAGAAATGCCGCTACTGCTGGGCCACCTTCGGCATGGGCCGCTTCCGCTGGCACCCCACGGACGAGATCCTGGCCTCGCTGGAGCGGGCCCGCCCCGTCACCGACCAGCTCGGCTTCGTGGCCACGGCCGTGGGCGATCATCCGGACATCGAGCCCATCCTGCGCGAGGCCAACCGCCTCGGCTTCCGCACCTCGGTCTCCTCGATCCGCATTCCCGCCGTCACCGAAGGGGTGCTCGCAGCGCTCCACGACTCGGGCGACCGCTCGATCACCCTCGCCCCGGAGACCGGCACGGACGAGCTGCGGGTGAAGATGGGCAAGCCGATCACCAACCAGTTCCTGCTGGAGAAGATCCGCCTCATCTTCCGCCACGGTTTCACCCAGCTCAAGCTCTACTTCCTGATCGGCCTGCCGGGCGAGACGATGGAGGACATCCAGGGCATCCTCGACCTCGCCGCCCGCGCCCGCGCCGTCATGCTGGAGGAGCTGCCGAAGAAGGGGATGATCGGCAACGTCCACCTCGGCACCAACGTGCTGGTGCCGAAGCCCTACACCCCCTGGCAGCGCGAGCCCATGGACGACGAGCGAAGCCTCAAGGAGAAGATCGCCGTCCTCAGGAAGGGCGTCGCCCGCATGTCCAACGTCTCCCTGGGCTCCATCTCCGTCCGCCAGGCGATCTGGCAGACCTACATCAGCAAGGCCGGCAGCGATGCCGCCGACGCCATCGAGGCGGCGGCGAAGGGCGAGTCAATCAGCTCCCTCCTCCACCGCTTCGCCCCGCAGATCCAGCCCGAGGTCTACCGCCGGCTGGAGGGCGATCTGCGATGGCACTTCATGCGGCAGACGTAGAATGCCGGCGACCGGCTGTCTTAACGTCGAACGAGGATGACCAGATTCACACACCTGCAGGCCAGTATCTAGTGAGGCGGCCGAAGTGTCGGGATGGTAATCATTCTTCGTGGAGGCCTTGTGCAGCAGGAGCGACGAGCTTGAGGGACCGACTAGTAAATGAGACCCCATGACGACTCTCAATCACCTCCTCATACGCGGTTACCGGCGATTGCACGATGTGGATCTCAAAATGAAGCCCTTCAGTGTGCTCATCGGCACGAACGGCTCGGGGAAGACCTCTTTCTTGGAAGTGCTATCCCTCCTTTCCGCGTCCTGTAATGGGCAAATGTCCGCCAGGATCTCCGACCTTGGAGGGATCGGTGACATCCTTACGCGCGACAAGGCGACGGCGATCGAGCTCGACGTGTCCTCTCCAGTCCCGGGCTATCAGCCACTCAACTATGGCTTCCGGCTTGAGCCACAGGGCCAAGGATACTGGATTCAGCGAGAGTTGTTAACGCAGAACCGTGGCAAGCGAAGTCCATTTAAGCATATCGAGGCGGAAAACGGAAACGTTCGATACTTCGACACGCGGGAGTCAAATCTCGTTCGACCGGACTGGGCTTTGAACCCACTCGAGACGGCACTTTCGCAGGTGCCCAAGATGTTTCGTGAGCCTGAGGAACTCCGACAGACGCTCGCAGGGACCGCGTTCTACGCATCCTTAAACGTCGGTCCCAAGTCGTCTGTTCGTCTGCCCCAGCAGATGCGGCCGGCAAGTCTTCCAGGCTCTCAGGGCGAAGATCTTGTACCCTGCCTCTACTCGCTCCGCGAGAACGATCCTGAACGCTTCGAAGTGCTGGAAGACACCCTCTTTTCAGCCTTTCCGGACTTCGAGCGGCTTGCTTTCCCACCTGCGGCTGCCGGCATGCTGGCCTTGACATGGAAGGACAAGAATTACTCCCGGCCGATGTACATGCATCAGCTCTCCGAGGGTACTCTTCGCTTCTTGTGGCTCGCCACCCTGCTTGGTAGCCGCGACCTCCCGCCCATTACCTTGCTCGACGAGCCTGAGGTGAGTCTGCATCCAGAGTTGCAGAGTCTGCTCGTGAAATTGATGCGGGAGGCATCGTCACGCAGCCAGATCATCGTTGCGACTCACTCGGACCGACTCGTGCGCTTCCTCACGCCAGAGGAACTCCTGGTCGTGGAAACGGAGGACGGGTCAGCCAAGCTCACGTGGGCGGACACGATGCAGATTGATGACTGGCTCGCGGACTATAGCTTGGACGAACTCTGGCGCACGAGGCGGTTAGGGGCGTCGTCGTGAAGATCACCATTCTCGTCGAGGGAGAGACGGAGCGAGTCTTTCTACCTTCCCTCCGGGACGTTCTCTCTCGTCACTTGGCTCGCAAGATGCCGAGCCTCTCCGTTCGGCCTTTTGACGGGCGAATCCCGAAAGGTGACAGACTGCGCCGGATTGTCGAGGACCTACTGACCAAGCGCCCGCCGTCCGATGCCGTCATCGCACTCACAGATGTGTATACGGGTACATCCGATTTCACGGACGCCGCGGACGCGAAGGCGAAGATGAGAGAGTGGGTTGGCGGTAACGAGCGCTTCTATCCACATGTAGCTCATCACGACTTCGAAGCTTGGCTCCTACCGTATTGGCCGACAGTCCAGAAGCTTGCCAAGCACAACATGCGCGGGCCCTCGGGTCCGCCCGAACAAGTGAACCACAACCGCCCTCCGGCCACACGGATCAAGGAAATCTTTGAGCGCGGGAAGTGCCGCGACAGCTACGTGAAACCCCGAGACGCTCTTCGCATACTGAAGGACAACGATCTCTCGGTCTCCATTGAGGCCTGCCCCGAGCTCAAGGCATTCGTGAACACAATTATCAGGCTCTCGGGCGGTGAGATACTGCCGTGAGCCGCACCGCGTTCGACCTGTCGCGGAGCGCTACGGATTGCCGTCAGACTGCCTGACCTGCCCCTACCTTCTGAAGTAATAGCTCCCCTTGTCCGACCGCGCGCGGTCGATCGACAGGCTGCCGCTTCCCCGCACCATCACCGCCAGGGCGATGCCGATCGCCAGGAGGTGGTATTCGTATCCCTCCCCCTTCTGGTTCCCCATCCAGTTCATGAAGAAGCCGTAGGGCAGGTGCACCATGAAGATGGCGCCCAGCATCAGGCAGAGGATGCCGAGGGCGCCCACGCGTCCGAGGAAGCCGGTGATCAGGGACAGGGAGCCGAAAAATTCGGTGACGATCACCAGGACCACCAGTGCGGCCGGCAGCCCCATGCCGGTCATGCCGTGCATCGTCCCCGCGAAGCCCTGGCCGCCGAACCAGCCCAGCAGCTTCTGAGCGCCGTGGGGGAACATTACGATCCCCAGGGCGAGGCGCACGATCAGCATCCCGACGTCGTCGTCCGTCTGCATCAGCTTTCTCAGCATTCGACCTCTCCTTTTCAGACCGGCATTCTCTTCCTATCCGGGTGCCAGCACGGACAATCGCTCCGGCGCCAGCCGGACCGGCAGGGGCAGCCGCTCCGGGCAGAGGTCGCCGTCCACCTGGGCCGGCGCGCCGGCCGGCGCCTCGAAGAGCACCTCGCGGACGCGCTTCACGGCGACGTCGCGGCGGCGGACATGGGCGGAGCGGAGCACGTCTGCCGTGAAAGATAGCGCGGCGGCGCGCCCCGTGCCGCGAAAGAGCACCAGGTCGAGCCAGCCGTCGTCAAATCGGGCGTCCGGGGCGAGGCGAAAGGCGCCGCCATAGAACGGAATGTTGGCCACGGCGGCGAAGGTGGCCTCCATCCGCTCGCCGTCGGCGACCAGGCCGAGGACGGGGAAGGGATAGCGCCACCACTCCCGCAGCCCATGGCCGACGATGGCCGCCTTGCCGAACCGCCGCTTGAGCCGGATGTCGAGCGATCCCAGGACGGCCGCGTCGAGCCCGGCCGAGACCATCATGAGGAAGGGGCTCCCCCCCGCGAGGCCGACGTCGAACGGCCGGACGGGGAGCGTCGGCAGGAGAGCCGCGGCCGCCACCGGGTCCCGCGGCAGCCCCAGGGCGAGGCCCAGCAGATTGGCCGTCCCCCCGGGGATCACCCCCAGGGCCGCGGGGCTCCCCAGCAGACCGGCCGCCACCTCCCGCATGGTGCCGTCGCCGCCGAAGGCGAACACCACCTCCACCTCCCGCCCCTTCTCGCGCGCCAGCTCGGTGGCGTGCCCGGCATGGGCGGTGGGCGAGGGCTCGACGTCGAACCCCCCGGCGCGCAGCGTCGCCAGGATGGCGCCCAGCACCTGGGCGTGCCGCTGGCGCCCCGACCGCGGGTTGTAGATCAGGGCGGCGTGGCGCATCGCGGCGATTTTACCGGTCGACGTCAGAAGAGCGTTCCGGTGGTGCCGGGAGGGGGCGCGTACCCCAGATGCTGGTAGGCGCGGCGGGTGGCGACCCGGCCGCGAGGGGTGCGCTGGAGGAAGCCCTCCTGAATGAGATAGGGCTCGTAGAGATCCTCGAGCGTCCCCCGGTCCTCGCCCACCGCGACCGCCAGCGACTTGATGCCCGCCGGGCCGCCGTCGTAGTGCTCGATCAGGGTGCTCAGGATCTTGCGGTCCAGGTCGTCGAAGCCGAACTCGTCCACCTCCAGCAGGGCGAGGGCCTTCTTGGCGGCGTCGAGGTCGATCCGCTTCGCCCGCGCCACCTGGGCGAAGTCGCGCACCCGGCGCAGCAGGCGGTTGGCGACGCGGGGGGTCCCCCGGCTGCGGCGGGCGATCTCCTCGGCGCCGTCCTGCGCGATGGGGATGCCCAGCAACCGGGCCGAGCGCTGCACGATCTTCGTCAGCTCCTCCGGGCGGTAGAAGTCGAGGCGGTGGACGATGCCGAAGCGAGCCCGCAACGGGGCGCTGATGAGGCCGGCGCGGGTGGTGGCCCCCACCAGGGTGAAGCGGGGAAGGTCGATCTTCACCGTCCGCGCCGCCGGACCCTGGCCGATCACCAGGTCGAGGCGGAAGTCCTCCAGCGCCGGATAGAGGATCTCCTCCACCGTCGGACCCAGACGGTGGATCTCGTCGATGAACAGCACCTCTCCGGCGTCCAGATTGGTGAGGATGGCCGCGAGGTCCCCCGCCCGCTCCAGCACCGGGCCGGAGGTGATGCGCAGGGGCGCCCCCATCTCGCTCGCCACGATGTGGGCGAGCGTCGTCTTGCCCAGTCCCGGGGGACCGAAGAGGAGGACATGATCGAGCGACTCCCGCCTCTCCCGCGCCGCGCGGATGAACACCCGCAGGTTCTCCAGGACCTTCGTCTGACCGATGTACTCGTCGAGCTTCTGCGGCCGCAGCGACGGCTCCACCCCCAGGTCCTCGGGATCGGGAACACCCGAGAGGATGCTGTCCTCGGCGGTCATGGGTGGGATTCTAGCCGGTTTCCGCCGGGCTTTTCCTCGCCCCTGACTCCGGCCTCTAGTAGTGATAGCGGAGCTGAGCGATGAGAACGGAGTCGTCTCGAATCTTGTAGATGATCCTGTGCTCGTCGTTGATCCGGCGCGACCAGTAGCCCGTGAAGGCGTGCTTCAGCGGCTCTGGCTTACCGACGCCGCCAAACGGCTCGCGCTGGATTTTTTGAATGAGGTTGTTGATCCGTGCCAGCACCTTGCGGTCCGTCTTCTGCCAATACAGGTAGTCCTCCCAAGCCTGCTCGGAGAAGATGAGCTTCACTCGGCGAGCTCTCGTTCCGTGCCACCACCCCGTTCAAGATCGGCAATCGCCTCAAGCAAACGCTTCGCGTTCTTGGGGCTGCGCAGCAGATAGGCCGTCTCTTCGAGGGAGTTGTAGTCCGCGAGCGAGAGCATCACTACCGCCGCTTGGCCGCTGCGGGTGATGATGACGGGTTCGTGACTCTCGCAAACGTGGTCCATGGTCTTGGCCAGTCGAGCCCGTACTGTGGTGTAAGAAATCGAGTCCATGGTGACTTACCTCTTCTGTACAGAAAACTGTACAATGGGCAAGCTCAGCAAGTCAAGGGGACGTCGCATCAACTCTTCGACCTCGGGTAAAGCGAGTGCGATCTGGCGGACGGTTTTCGGTGACCGGCCTGTTCAACCTCCCCCGCGGCCTCGCCAGCCCCGTTCCGGGCCTCGCGAGGCCCGTTCCCGGCTTCGCGAGGCCTCCCGCGGGCTCGCCAAGCGCGGACCGGGCTTCGCAAGGCCGTTACGAAAACTCGCGAAGCGGGGACTGGGGCTGGCGAGGCCCGGACCGGGGCTGGCGAGCCCGTTGCGAAAACTCGCGAGGCGCGGACCGGGCTTCGCGAAGCGCCGAGGTCAGCGCTCGAAGATCCGGGCTCCCAGGATTTGGCCGATGTGTCTCTGAGTGGTCGGGCCACAGGCTTCGAGGACCAGGGCCAGGCTCGGGGGAGTGCGGGTGAGATAGGAGGCGAAGTGACCGCCGAGGACGGCGTCGGGATTGAAGTGCTTGAGGCTGCCCACGAGCTCGCCGCCCTCCTGCTCCAGCTCGAAGCCCCGGGTGGACGGCGAGGGCCGCAGTTGGAAGAGGGGGTGGCGGCCCACCGCCGGCCAGATGGCCTGGAAGAGCAGCGCCGTCTCCCGATGGCGGAAGAGCGCCTGCGGCACGTCCCCCCTCTCGGCGCTCTCCCAGGTCCGGAACAGGGCCAGCATCCCCTCCTGCTCGACGAGCGAGAAGGGGCCCGACGTGTCCGCTTCGAGCGACGTCGAAGGCTCGTCGTGCTGCTTTACCGCATCCAGATACTCCGCGCTGAAGGCATTCAGGGACTCAGGCCGCCGTGTGCTCATGATCTCTCCTCCCACGTTCGGGATTTCCGAGCGACGCAATAGGCGTCGCTGGACCGCCTCAGGAAATCGCGTGCACCCGCCATCTCCTCGGCGACTCTAGTTCTAGACCAGGTGTTCCCATTTGTCAACAACGACCTTCAGGCGAGTTTCTTGTAACCGGCGAGATATTTGTGTACGATAATCCCATCATGGACCCAGAGACCGATCGGCTCGTCAACCTGTTGAAGGTGAGTCTGAAGATCCTCGGTATCACGAACCGGGAGGTTGCGCGCCGCCTGGGGATGAGCCCGAGCTATGTCAGCAAGCTGCTGTCCGGCGCGAGCGAGCTGCGGCTCGACCACGTGATCCGCATCTGCCGGGCGGCGGGTATCGATCCGGCGGAGTTCTTCTCGCTGGCCTATCCGCGCAATCCGGCGGGCTCGCTCGCTTCGTCCAGGCTGCGGGACCTGCTGCAAAACGTGCAGTTGCAGCCTCCTCCGCCGCCCGTCCACGCCTCGGCGTACTCCGAAGAGCAGCTTCAGATCATGTTGAAGGCGACATTGGAGAAGATGCTGGGCCGGGCTGGGAGGTAGGGGCAGGGTCCCAGGGGCCCTAACTTTGACCTCGATGCCTAGGGTAGGGGCGGGTCTGGACGGCAGGTTGGGGGCTAGACCCGCCCTGACGGAGACGATTTCGACGGTGCAGGGCGGGTCGAGCCCCCTCCCACCCCTCCAGACCCGCCCCTACTCTAAGCAAAGTTAGCGCGTATGGGACAGTCAGGGGCCCAGAGCGGCCGGTGGCGGTACCGCTCCTACGGCTCCACCAGCGGCTTGAAGCCGTTCCTCGAACCCCACTCCACCTCGCGCAGGGTGTCGATGACCTGGTTGAGGAGGGTGAGGGTCAGGCACCGCTTCTCGGCCGCCTTCCGGAGCACCAGGACCGAGGCCAAGAGCTCTCGCTGGATGCCCAGTGAGAGGAAGGTCTGGGTGCATTCCAGGGCCATCTTCTCCGCGGACTCGAGGCGGTTCCGTTGTAGCCAGACCGCTGCCAACTCCAGCCCGGCCAGCGCCGCCTTGTATCCCAGGCCGTTCTCCTCGAAGCCTTCTTTCACCTGCTGCAAGGCGCGCTCGGCGTGGTCGAAGTCATTCAGGCCAACGAAGATGTGCCCCTCCAGCCAGCGGACCTTCAACTCGTTGACGCGGCCGCCAAGATGACGTCTCTGCAGCTCCCAAAGCGCGTAGCGGGCCTCCCGGAAACGCCCGCAATCCACGAGAAGCCAAGCCTGATTTTGGATGGTGGAGAAAATAAGTCCTGGGTCGCGTTGCTCGTCCAAGAGCTCCAAGCCTTGAGCAATTAACTGGACTGCCTCTTCGGCGTCTCCCTTGTACCCGATGTAAATGCCCTTGCTGATGAGCGTGCGACCGACAAGGTGCTCGTCCTCGTGCCTCCGGTAAATGCCGGCCACAATGTCTAGGCACGTGCACGCCAGCTCGAATTGGCGTCGGGACGCGAACATGGAAGCCTGGACGTCGAAGAAGCGTGCTCCCAGGATCTCGTCCCCACTGCCGGCGAGGAAGAGCTGCGCGGCGCGGCCCAAGGCGTCGTCGGCTCGGTCCAGCTCGTCCGCCACGCGGTAGGCGTTCCCCAGCTCAACCCAGGCGCGCAACCGGAGGTCGGCCAGCTCCTGGCTGTTGAGCTCACCGTCATCGTGCCGGTCGGCGAGGAGCGCGGCGAATTGGGCGAGCTGCACCATCAGGACAGGGTCCTCGTGGCGCAAGGCCCAGCTCCGCTCCAGCAGCGCCTCGTAGAGGGGGAGCCCCTGGAGGTCCTCCGGCACGTCCTGGAGCCCTTCGAGCCCGCGGGAGGTGAGCAGGTCCACAGCCTCCCGCTTCTTCTGTTCCTGGGTCTTGACGGCCGGCAGCGGCACGCCGAGCCGCCGGATGGAGTCGAGCGCCCGGTTCAGGGCGCCGTCATAGGGATCTTCCCGGACAGGAGGGGGAGCCGCGAAGCGGCGGCCCCCCTGGCCGAGCAGCATCGAAAGGTACGGCGCCATCACGGAGCTGCACGTCCGGCAGCCGTGGACGAGGTGGGTGATTACAGCCTGGGCGCCCTCGGCGGAGATGCTGCCGAGGACGAACCCTTCCAGCTCTGCCGCCGTCGGATGATGGTCCACAGGTCTTTCCCCCTTTCCTGCGAATTCTCTCACAAGGCAGTCCCCGGTTGCCAGTTCCGGGCATGCCGGGGGCGGTCATCTTCGGCTACCCCCGGCCGGCTGATCACTGGATGCCGTCGGGCTTGGAGTTCAGCAGGGTTGCGGGAGGAGGGGGAACCGGGGCCGCCGTTTTCGTCTGGCCGTTTGGGTCAATCATCCCTCCCTCCTTCTCCCACAGCGCCGCCAGTCCGGGGAGGGCGCCACCCCCAGGGAGCCCGAGGCCGGCGAGCCAGCTCCAGGCCCGCTCCCAGACGCCTGCCGTGGGGAGTCTTCCCGCAGGGAGCCGGGCGGCGGAGCTGGGCGTGGGGGCCGCCACGAAGAGAGCTGCCACCAGGGTGATGGCGGCGCAGGGGATTCGATTTCGCTGAGACATTCGACCCTCCTAAGGCCCGCGGAGCGACCCGTCGCCGGGATGGCTCGGATACCCGCGAGCTCCATTCCAGAGCAAGTGCTCCCGGTCTCGCGAACAGGGGCGGATTTTGTCCCCTGGTGAGACGCAATTGTCTCTTTTTCCGTCGTCGCCGTCGATTCCGAAGGGGCACGATTCCAAGCCGGGGGACAGAAAACTCGTACTCTCCGATCGCAATTTAGTCCCGACATCCCAAATAGTCAATCACGGATAATCTCAAGACCGACCGTAGCGGCACAGAAATTTTCGTTGATAGATAGATACGCTTCGCAGACTATCCATCTCCAGTGAAGCGCAATGGGAGGCATCATGAGATGGGATGAGCAAAAAAGGGATCTTGGACAGAGGATTGTCCGGATTCGGAAGCGGAAGGGGTGGAAACAGACGGAGCTGGCGAGGCGGCTGGAGGTGACGCGGGAGCGGCTGGGAAGGTGGGAAAGGGGAGTGCGGGCTCCGTCGCTGGAGGATCTGGCGGCGCTGAGCGAGGTGCTGGCGGTGCCCATGGAGGAGCTGGGGCTCGGCCAGGCCGGGGAGCCGCTGCCGCCGGTACAGCTTCAGGAGCTGGTCCATCACCTCAAGGCGATGGCCCGGCTGCTGAGGCCCTGGATGGAACGCATGAAATGAGACACAGGTCTTCCGGCGTCATGACGGCGCCGGATGTTCGAGAACCCAAGGAGGTTCCCATGAGCAAGCAGGTCAAGCAGGACCCGGTGCTGGAGGCGGTGGCGGTGGAGCAGGTGAGGACGCTGCGCAAGACGCGCCGTCCCAGCGGAGCGCTCAAGCCGGAGAGGGTGCAGGAGGAGCTGAGGAAGATGCCGGGCTGGAAGCTGTCGCCGGACGGCAAGGCGATCGGCCATCTCCGCGAGTTCACGCAGGCCGGGGGCGCCGCGAAGTGGGCTTCATTCGTGGCCGAGCTGGCCACGGCGGACCGCCAGCCGGTGCATCTGGGGATTGCAGGCACCCGGGTGCTCCTCACCCTGCCCCACCGCAACGGTGCCAGCGGCCTCACCGCGGCGGTGTTCGACTTCGCCCGTCAGCTCGGCTGATGGAACAGGCCCAAAACCCAACAAGGACGAAAGGAGAGAAAAGAAAATGCCTGGTTCGATTGGTAATCAGACCCTGGACCTGCAGAACCTCGTCGTCAACGCGAAGGCCAGCGCTGCCGACGTGCCCGGACTCGACGTCCACATCGCGTCACTGGAGCAGGTGGTGGCGGACACCAAGGACCTGAACGCCCGGCTGGAGATGCGCAAGGGCATCAAGCAGGACGAGACGAAGGAGCGGAAGGCTCTGCTGGACAAGGGCCGGAAGCTGGCCGCCCGCGTCCGGGCCGCCCTGAAGGCGCATTTCGGGATCGACAGCGAGCGGCTGGTGCAGTACGGAGCCCGTCCGGTCCGCCCCCGCACCAAGAAGGTCCAGACGCCGAAGCCGCCGGAGCCGACGCCGCAAACGCCGGCCCCGGCTCCTGCCGGTAAACCGTAACTCCCGAGGCGTACCTACTGAGGGTTGTTCCGAGGAGGGCGTGCGGCAACACGCCCTCCTCGGTTTCTAGTATAGCGCAGGCTTCACCGTCCTGGGGGATGGGGAGAAGCAAGGCTGCTGTAAAAAGGTCGAATCTGCTAAAATCTGAGAGAGTTCAAAAATTCTGGAGACGAGGAGAGCAGACCATGGAACGTCTGAAGCGATTTGCGGCCCCCTGCCTGATCGTGGCCCTCCTGGGCTGCCTGGGAATCCATGCCGAGTCACACCCCAAGGTGTTGCGTCTTCTCCAGCGCCTCCCCCTGCCCCCAGCGGGCTCCATCGCAACGGACGTCCGCTGGGCCAGCGACGACTCCGTCTTCATCGCCTGGGATCGCGACGGGGTTGCGGAGGTCGGGCTCGACGGCATCAGGAGGCGCACGGCGGTGCCGGACGTCAAGACCTTCGGCCGCTTCGATCATTATCACCGGCTGGCGGTCTCCCCCCGCTTCCTCGCCGTCAGCGCGGGGTCCTGGTACCTGGCCTGGAGGCCCCGGAAGTCGGAGACCGAAGGGAGGATCATTTTTCAACGAGCGGGAATCGGGCTGGCCAAGGACATGGACCTCCAGGGCGACCGGCTGCTCCTCCTCGGTACCTCCGGTACGGAGCACCCGACTTTCTCTACAGGGGCAGTGGCCTGGCTCGGTACGCTCACGGCCGGGCTGGACGACTTGAAACCGGTCCTTTATGACGATGGCGGGCCGGGGGCGCCCCATCTCTCCCGCTGTATCTTCGGTGATCTCGGCGCTGTCCGTTTCCTCGGCGATGGGTCGTTCGTGATCGTTCCCGGCTTTCAGAAGGGGGTCTACCTCTTCGCCGCCAACGGCCAGCGGATCCGCTCTTGGACCAGTGAAGAGGTCGGCCTCAACACCGACTGCTCCGGCCTGAGCGATGAAGAGGAGGCCAAGCTCCGTATGGACCCCGCGACCTGGCAGCGCTGGCTGAGCGCTCACCACGTCCTGGATGACATCCTGCCGTTGTCCGAGGGTCCGGGGCTCCTGGTACGGTCTGTGGGCCGCGACGGGCTTGCGCGTTGGGAGCTGAAGGTGCTGGCGGCCGGAAGGGTCAAGACCTACACGGTACCGGTGGTGGGCACGCGCCCGTTCGATCGGCTGCACGGCGACGTGCGCAACGGCAGGATCGTCCTCTTGTTGTCGGGCTCTGGCTTCCCCGTCAGCATGGGCAAGGCGGATAACCAGGGAGAAATCCTCCTGACTGAATTACCGAGCCTCTAAATAGGAGCAATCATGCGTACACCGATTGGAGCTACGCTGCGAATTCTGCCGGTCTTGATTCTTCTGGCCGGTGCTGCTCTGCAAGGAGGAGCTCCGTCTTCCCGCATGCCGAAGAGCGCCACAGGCTGCTCGCGGATCGATGGCGCGTCTCCCACCGTCTTGGGCTGTTATAACTCTTCAGGGACCTGCTACGCATGCCAATACTCCTACCCTGGAGGGTGGTCGGACTGTAGCGAATCGCCTGACGGGACGATTCGGCTCTGCATCGACTACCAGAGTTAACCGTTCTAGAAGCGCGCTGGCAGGGAGGTGAAGAGATCGCCTCAGGCCCGCGACAGCCGGTTCAGGCTCGCCCGCAGCAGCTCGTGGAAGGCGGCGTCGGGGCGCTCGCGGCGGACTTCGCCGACGGCGCGCTCAGCGAGGCTCGACTTGTAGCCAAGGTTGACGAGGGCGGAGACGACGTCCTGGTCGGCGGCGGGCGCGGCCGCGGGGGTTTCGGGCAGCTCGGCGGCGAGCTCGCGCATCTTGTCCTTGAGCTCGAGGACCATGCGCTCGGCGGTCTTCTTCCCCACCCCGGGGATGGTGGCGAGGCGGCCGACGTCGCCGGCGGCGATGGCGCCCAGCAGGTCGTCGGGCGCCATGCCGGAGAGCGCCACCCGCGCCAGCCGGGGGCCGATGCCGGAGACGGCGATCAGCCGCTCGAAGAGGAGCTTCTCCCGCTCCGTCCAGAAGCCGAACAGGGCGATGCCATCCTCCCGCATGTGGGTGTGGATGAACAGGCGGATGGTCTCGTCGCGCCGTTTCTCGATCTCGTACCACGTCGAGAGGGGGACGTGGACCTCGTAGCCAACCCCCTGGACGTCGAGCAGGAGCCGCTCGGGCGTGGCCTTCAGCAGTTGGCCCTGGAGGTAGCCGATCATGGCGGCCTACCCCTGCTGCGGCACCGGCACCTCCAGGCCCTGCAGGAGCTGCTTGTCGTACTCGACGCCGAGCTCGCGGCGGCGCTGCTGGACGAGGGCGTTCTCGAACTCCCTCAGCTTCTTCTGCAGCAGGGAGGAGCGGGTCTGCTCGCGGTTGGTCGCGTACTGCTTGGGATCCCAGCCTTTATGATCCGTCACCTGGAAGAGCACAGCGCCCTGGGCGTCGGCCACGGGGCCGCCGGCCTGGCCGGTGGGCAGGGCCATGACGGCCTTGGCCAGCTCGGGGTTGTAGCCGATCCCCGGGATCGATCCGTTGCCGTCGAACTCGGCGCTGTCCTTGGCCTGCACGCCCAGCTCCGCGGCCACCTGGTCCAGCGTCTTGCCGGCGGCGAGCTCCTTGCGGGCGGCCTCGAGCTTCTGTATGGCGATCTGCTGCTGCTTCTGACTCTCGACCGCCGCCTTCACCCGCGGCTCGACGTCCTTCAGCTCGGGCGTGCGGGGGGCGGTGATGTCCTTCAGATAGAGGATGGCCCAGCCCTGCGGCAGTTGCACCGGCTGCGAGACCTCCCCCTGCTTGAGGCCGGAGGCCGCGGCGCTGAAGCTGGGGTTGCGGCCGATGCCGGGAATGATGTCCTGGGAGCCGAACTTGCCGGTCTCGGCGAAGGTGACGCCGGGGTTCTGCTGGGCGAGGGCCTTCAGGTCGTCGGCGCTGCGCGGCTTGCTGCTGGTCAGGCGGGCGGCGAGGTCCTTGGCCTTGGCGGCGGCGAGGTCGCGGGCCCGCTCGGCGGTGAGGCGAGCGCGGATCATCTCCTTGACCTGCTCGAACGGCTGCGAGCCGGCGGGCTGTTTGTCGAGGACCTCGATCAGGTGGTAGCCGAAGCTGGATTTGACCGGACCCACCAGCTTGTGGGGCTGGGCGTTGAAGGCCGCATCCTCGAACTCCTTGACCATGCGGTGGCGGCCGAAGGAGCCGAGGTCGCCGCCGCTGGCCTTGGAGGCCGTGTCGTCGGAGTACTCGGCGACCACCTTGGCGAAGTCGGCGCCGCCTTCGATCTTCTTCTTCGCCTCCTGGATGCGCGCTTGAGCCTGGGCGTCGGTGCGCTGGTCGTTGACCATGACCAGGACGTGGCGGGCGTGGACCTGCTCCTCGTGCGAGAAGTCGGCCTTGTGCGCGTCGTAGAAGCTCTGGAGGTCCTGATCGGTCACCTTCACCTGCTGGGCGGCCTGGGCGCCGTTGACCAGCAGATAGGCCACGTCGCGCTGCTCGGGCAGGCGGAATTCCGCCTTGTGGGCCTGGAAGTAGGCGGCGAGATCGGCCGGCGAGGACTTGACCTCGGCGGCGAAGCGGGCGCGGGGGACCTGGAGGTAGCGGATCTTGGCCTTCTCCACCTGGTCGCGGTAGGCCTTCTGGATCTCGTCCTCGCCGACGTAGAGGTTGGCCGCGAGGGCGGTGTTGAGCTTATCCAGGAGCAGCTCGTCGCGCAGCTCGCGCTCGAACTCCGCGGGGGAGATCTGACTGCCCTGGAGCCGCCGGACGTACTCCTCCTGGCCGACGAAGTTGCCCTGATCGTCCTTGAGGCCGGGGATCTCGAGGATCTGGTCGCGCACCTCGGCGTCGGAGACGGTGAGCCCCAGGCGGCGCGCCTCGCCGAGGAGGATCTTGGTGCCGATCACCTGGTCGAGGGCCTGCAGCGGCAGCCGCATCTGCTTGGCCATCTCGGGAGTGAACTGCTCCCCGTAGACCTGGCGGAACCGGTTGTCGAGGTTCTTGTAGGCGCGCTGGAACTCCAGCGTCGTCACCCGCTCGCTGCCGACCGTGGCGGCGACGCCTTGGCCCTGGCTCGCCTGCCGGACGTTGCCGCCGAACTCCACGGCCAGTGCCAGGACGAACAGGGCGATGATCGCCCAGAGGATCCAGGCGAGATTTTTCAGATTGTCACGAAATACTTTGAGCATGGGGAAAGACTCCTTAGGAGCCGGTCACTTTAGCAGCGACGCAGCCGGCGGGCAACCCTCATCACCCCGGCCCTCCAGGGGACCAGGGGTGAGGGTCCCATGTTATATTGACGTGCCAACATGAAAGGGATCTGAAGTTGCCCCCCCGGAAGGCCTCGCGAGCTGGCAAGGACTGGTACAGCGTCTCCGTGGATACCCTCCGGAGCTGGGGGTTCCTGCTGTTGATTCTGGTCCTGGTCGTGGTGGGCCTCTTCGGCTGGCAGGTGGTGGACCGGCGGTCGGTCGAGCACCAGGCCCAGGCGGTGATCGTCGAGGCGGGCCAGTTCCTGGAGCAGTTGCGGACGGAGAAGCGGGTGGCGAGCTTCGCCGCCGAGTATGCCACCGGCCGCACCAGCCTCGAGGAGGCGAAATCCCGCTTCGCGGTCCACGACTTCGTGGGCGCTCTCGACGCCGGCCAGAGGAGCCGCAAGGTGCTGCTGTCGATCCTGGACGCCCTGGCCCTGCGCGGCTCGTCGGGGCAGGCGCAGTTCAACGAGGTGGAGGGCGAGGTGGAGTTCCGGCCGGGCGAGGGCGGCGACTGGCAGGAGGCGCGCGTCCGCTCCCACCTCCAGCCGGGCGACTACGTGCGCACCGGCGAGAACGGCTCGGCGCAGATCATGTTCGTCGACGGCACCCTCTACACGGTGCGGCCCAACACCCAGTTCATCGTCACGCCCAGCGGCGCCGCCGGCGGCGCGCCCGAGCAGGCGATCGAGATGGAGTACGGCTGGGTGAACCTCAGCACTTCGGACAAGTCCGGCAGCAACGTCAAGACTCCGGGAGCGATGGCACGGGTGAAGGAGGACTCCGAAGCCTTCGTGGCGGTCGAGAAGGGCTCCAGCCAGGGGCGCTTCGGCGCCACGCGCGGCGTCGTGGAGCTCTCCTCCAAGAGCGGCCTGACGCGGGAGATCAAGAGCCTCCAGCAGGTGGTGCAGACGGGCGACCTGCTCTCCGAGGCCAAGCCGCTGCCGGCGCCGCCGGCACCCACGGAGCCGGACGACAACCTGGCCCTAGACCTCGATCAGACGCGCAAGCTGGTCCTCGCCTGGGCACCGGTGGCGGGGGCCTCGCGCTACGCGCTCCAGGTTTCGCGCAACATGCTGTTCGTCGACAACGTGATCGACGCCGAGAACCGCACGCGCACCCGGGCCACCCTGGGGGTACGCGGCGAGGGGACGTTCCAGTGGCGGGTGGCCGCCTACGGCCCGGACGGCCTGCTGGGCCCGTGGAGCGGGGCGCGCAAGTTCCGCGTCGCCTCCTCCCGTGCCACGGGCGGCGAGAAGAAGGAGTCCCGGCCGCCCACCCTTGACCTGGACGACGTCAAGACCTACGGTAGTATCTTCTTCGTCGCGGGGCGCAGCGATCCCGGCGCGCGGATCGAGGTCAACGGCGAGCAGGTCAAGACCGGCGTCGACGGTTCGTTCAACAAGCCTGTACAGTTGACCAAGGAAGGCTGGAACATCATCGAGATTCGTGCGCGGGACGCCTGGGGGAACGAAACCGTCCGCCGTCATCGCGTTTTTGTCGAAAATCCCTGAACAAGATGAAGTAAACTCTCCCGCCGCCGGCCGCATTCCGCGGCGGGTTTTTCCAGACAAGGATCAGGAAGGCTGATGCCGTTCGCCTCATTGCTGCGTTACTTTTCCAAAGACCTGGCCATCGATCTCGGGACCGCGAACACCCTGGTGTACGCCAGCGGCCAGGGTATCGTCGTGCGCGAGCCCTCCGTCGTCGTCATCAACAAGATCACCAACCGGATCGAGGCCGTGGGCATCGAGGCCAAGGAGATGCTCGGCCGCACGCCGGGCAACATCGAGTCGATCCGGCCGATGAAGGACGGCGTCATCGCCGATTTCGAGGTGACCGAGCGGATGCTCGAGTACTTCATCAAAAAGGCCCACGGGCGCAAGATGTACGTGCACCCGCGGATCGTCATCGGCGTCCCTTCCGAGATCACCCAGGTGGAGAAGCGGGCGGTGCGCGACTCGGCGATGCGCGCCGGCGCGTCGGAGGTCTTCCTGGTGGAGCAGGCGATGATGGCGGCGATCGGCGCCGGCCTGCCGATCACCGAGCCGTCGGGCAACATGATCGTGGACATCGGCGGCGGCACCACCGACGTGGCGGTGATCTCGCTCGCCGGCACGGTCTACAGCCGCTCGGTGCGCATCGCCGGCAACGAGATGGACGTCGGCATCATCCAGTACCTGAAGCGCAAGTACAACCTGCTCATCGGCGAGCGCACCGCCGAGGCGATCAAGATCCAGCTGGGCTCGGCCTATCCTCTGAAAGAGGAGCTCAAGATGGACATCAAGGGCCGCGACCTGGTCGAGGGCGTGCCCAAGACGCTCTCCATCTCCGACGAGGAGATCCGCGAGGCTCTGGCCGAGCCTGTGGCAACTATCGTCGAGGCGGTGCGCATGGCCCTCGAGCGCACGCCGCCGGAGCTGTCGGCCGACATCATGGACAAGGGGATCGTCCTGTCGGGCGGCGGCGCGCTGCTGCGCAACCTCGATCAGCGGCTGCGCGACGAGACCGGGCTGCCGGTGGTGCTGGCCGAGGACCCTCTGGCCTCCGTGGTGCTGGGCACCGGCAAGGTGCTCTCCGACATTGACCTGCTGCGCAAGGTCTCCATCCGGTAGCCCCGGGGCTGGGATCTCGAGCGCGTGGACGAGCGCCGCACCGTCTGGGTGTTGATCGTCGTGCTGGTCGGACAGCTCGTCTTCCTCGCGGTGCAGGGTGCGCGGGGGGGGCATACGCGGGCGGAGACGGTGGGGCTGCGGCTGCTGGGGCCCCTGGCCCGGACCGTGGCCGCAATCCCCCGCGGCTTCTCCGACGCCCGCCAGGACATGAAGCTGCGCGGCGGCCTGCAGGAGGAGAACCGGCGACTGAGGCGCGAGGTGGAGGAGCTGCGCCTGCACCTGCTGCGCCTGAGCGACGTCGAGGGCGAGATGCGCCGCCTGGGCGAGGCCGTGCGCTACGGCACGCCGCCGGCCGGGCGTATACGGTCGGTCGACGTGGTCTACGTGGATTACGCCTCCTGGCTGCGCACCCTGGTGCTCTATACCGGCGACGCCCCGGCGCGGAAGAACCAGCCGGTGCTCTCGCCGGACGGGCTGGTGGGGCGGGTGTTCGCCGTCGCCGGGCCCTACTCCAAGGTGCAGCTCATCACCGACCGCGCCGCGGGCGTGGGCGGCATGATCCTGCGCACCCACCGGCAGGGCGTGGTGCGGGGAGGGGGCCGGGGCAGCGGCGCCCTGGTGCTCGACTACGTCCCGCTGCAGACGGACGTGCGGGTGGGCGACCAGGTGCTCACCGCCGGCATCGACGGCGTCTATCCACGGGGGATCCCGGTGGGCACCGTGGTCAAGGTGGAGGGAGGCGGGCAGCTCTTCCACAAGGTCGAGCTCGCCCCCGCGGTGGATTTCGGCGCCCTCGACCAGGTCTATCTCCTGGATTACGACGCCGTGCCGCCGAAACTGAAGGAGAACAATCCCAGTGGCCACCCTTAAGCTCCTCGCGGCCATCGCTCTGGCCGCTCTGGTCCACTTCGTGGGCATGCAGCTCTGGCCGGGTTTCGCCCGCGTCGTGGACGTCTTCCTGGTGGTGGTGGTGCTGCACGGCCTGCAGGGGAGCTCCCTGTCGGCGCTGCTGGTGGGGCTCGTCGTCGGCCTGCTCCAGGACACGCTGACCGGCGGCCCCTTCGGTCTTTTCGGGTTCGCTGATACCATTGTCGGCTACGTCACGGCGCGCCTGGCGCAGCGGCTGGTCATCCAGCGGCCGACGGGGGTGCTGGCGGTGGTGAGCTTCGCCTCGGCGTTGCAGCAGGCGATCGTGGTGGGGCTGGTGCTCGTGCTCCTCCCCAGCCCGGAGCTGCCGAGCCCCGTCTGGGTGGCGGTGCGGGCGGGGACCTGCGGGCTCCTGGGGCTGGCCATCTACGTCGCCCTGGGCAACTGGCGCCGCTCGTCGGAGGCCCGGCGGCGCGGCCGCATGAACCGGCTCCGAATGAATTGAGGCAGTCATCATGCAGGTGGTTCGTGAGCATCGAGACGATCTGATCAGCCGCGTGCGCGTGCTGACCGCCGTGGTGACGGGCGTGCTGGTGGCGATCGCCACCGGCTTCTGGTTCGTGCAGCTCGTCCAGGGCGACTACTACCGCGAGCTGGCCGAGAACAACCGGCTGCGCAAGCTCCCCATCAAGGCGCCCCGCGGCCTGATCTTCGACCGCAAGGGCCGGCTGCTGGTGGAGAACGTCCCCAGCTACAACCTGATGATCGACCGCAGCCGGACGAAGGACGTCCACCGCAGCCTGGAGTTCCTGGCGAGCGTCCTGGACCGGCCGGTGGAGGACCTGCGGACGCTGGTGGACGGCTACGCCGGGGTGCCGGTGTTCAAGCCGGTGCTGGTGGCGGAGAACCTCAGCCTGTCGCAGGTGGCCCGCCTGGGCGTCGAGGGTTACGAGTACCCGGAATTCGAGGTCGAGGTGCAGCACCTGCGCCTCTACCGCCACCGCGAGCAGACCGCCCACATCCTTGGCTACCTGGGCGAGGCCTCCCTGGAGGACATCGCGCACTCGAAGGGCGGCCTCGGGGTGGGTGACATGGTGGGCAAGAAAGGCATCGAGCAGACCTACGATGCCGAGCTGCGGGGCCAGGACGGCGGGCGGGTGGTGGTGGTGGACAGCCGCGGCGAGCTCCTGGAGGAGTATGGGCGGAAGGACCCCGTCCCCGGCCGCAACCTGACCCTGGCCATCGACCTCGACCTGCAGCAGGAGGCGGCGCGCTGGCTCGACGGCCCGGAGAAGGTGGGGGCCATCGTCGCCATGGACCCGCGCAACGGCGAGATCCTCACCCTGGTCTCCTCCCCCTCCTTCAACCCGAACCTCTTCGCCCGGCGGCTGCAGCAGAACGACTGGAACGCCCTCATCGAGGACCCCAACCATCCGCTCCAGAATCGGGCCATCCAGAACGCCTACTCCCCCGGCTCGACGTTCAAGATCGTCATGGCCACCGCCGGCCTCACCGAGGGCGCCTTCGACACCAACACCACGGTCGTCTGCACCGGCGCCAAGTCCTTCTACGGCCGCCCCTTCCGCTGCTGGCGCAAGGAGGGGCACGGCTCGGTCAACGCCCACCTGGCGCTCAAGCTCTCGTGCGACGTCTACTTCTACACGCTCGGCCAGAAGCTGGGCATCGAGAAGATCGCCAAGTACGCGCGCCTGTTCGGGCTCGGCTCGCCCACCGGCATCGACATCCAGGGCGAGAAGCACGGCCTGGTCCCCGACTCCGAGTGGAGCCTCAAGGCCCGCAAGCAGCCCTGGTACCCGGGCGAGACCATCTCGGTCTCCATCGGCCAGGGACCGGTGCTGCTCACGCCCCTGCAGATGGCCGAGATGACGGCGCTGGTGGCCAACGGCGGCTTCCGGGTCGTTCCTCATCTGCTCAAGGATGCCAAGATGCCGCCGCCCGAGCGCGTGGCGATCAATCCCAATGCTCTGGAGACCGTGCGCCGCGGCATGTGGGAGGTGGTCAACGAGCCGGGGGGCACGGCGTACGGCTCGGCCCGCCTGAAGGGGGTCGAGATCGCCGGCAAGTCCGGCACCGTCCAGGTCATCGCCTACGCTCAGCGCACACGGCCCGAGAACCTCCCTTTCAAGTATCGCGACCACGCCTGGTTCACCTCCTTCGCCCCGGCCGACAACCCCGAGCTGGTGGTCTCGGTCTTCGTCGAGCACGGCGGCGGCGGGTCCCGGGTGGCGGCGCCGATCGTACAGGCCCTTTATGCAAAGTATTTCGGGATCGATAACGGGAAGCCACCCGCTCCATGAGGACCAGCCGCGGCTGCGGCTGTTGTCCTCGATCGACGGCGGGCTCATGCTCTCCGTCCTGCTGCTCGCCGCCATCGGCCTCGCCACGGTGCACAGCGCCAGCTCCGAGATGGTGGTGGACTACTTTCCCCGCCAGGCCGGCTGGGTGGCGATCGGGCTGGTGCTCCTCGTGGTGGCGATGAGCATCGACTACCACGTGCTGCTGGACTTCTCGGTGGTGCTCTACGGCTTGGGGATCGCCTCCCTGGTGGGCGTCCTCGGCTACGGCGTGGTGCGCGGCGGGGCGGCCAATTGGCTGCAGATCGGCCCCTGGCAGTTCCAGCCGTCGGAGTTCGCCAAGCTGGCGACGTGCCTCTTCCTGGCCCGCTACCTGGCGGGCCTGAACGCCCGCATTCTCGACCTGCGCCAGATCCTGACGGCCATCTTCATCGTGGCCCTGCCCATGGTGCTGGTGGCCGTCGAGCCCGACATGGGCGGCGCGGCCATGTTCGCGCCCCTGCTCATCGGCACGCTGCTGGTGGCGGGGGTCCGGGTGCGGCTGCTGGTCATCGCCGTGGTCACCGGGCTGGTGCTGGTCTCCGGCGTCTGGACGTTCGGCATGAAGGCTTACCAGCGGCAGCGGGTGATGACCTTCCTCGCCCCCCAGACCGATCCCCTGGGGGCGGGTTATCAGGTGCGGCAGAGCAAGATCGCCGTGGGCTCGGGCGAGCTGACGGGCAAGGGGTACATGCAGGGTACCCAGAGCCAGCTCCGCTTCCTCCCCGCCCGCCACACCGACTTCATCCTGGCCGTGCTGGCGGAGGAGTGGGGGTTCCTGGGGGTGCTGACGGTGATGGGGCTCTACGTCCTTTTCATCACCAGCGCCGCCCGCATCGCCATGCGGGCCCGGGACCGTGCCGGCATCCTGCTGGTGGTGGGGCTGCTGTCGTTCCTGTGTTTCCACATCCTCTACAACAGCTCCATGGTGGTGGGCTTCGCCCCCATCACCGGCATCCCCCTCCCCTTCCTCTCCTATGGCGGCTCCTTCACCATGGTCAACTTCATCTCGACCGGGCTGATCCTGGGGGTGGACATCCGGCGGTACGTCAATCGGTAGGCTGGCTCCTTGGTTACGCGACCTTCAGCGGCTTGATGCTCTCAACCTGCGTCTTGATGGCCTTGGCCGCATCCCACAGATCCACTGCACGCTGCGCGTTGAGCCAGAATTCGGGGGCATTGCTGAACAGGCGAGAGAGGCGAAGCGCCATCTCCGGGCTTACGGCCCGCCGCTCCCGCAGCAATTCGTTGATCGTCTGGCGGGAAACGCCCAATGCCCCGGCGAGACCCGAGACGGTGAGCCCGTAGTCCGGCAGGAAGTCCTCTCGAATCATCTCGCCCGGATGGGTGGGGCGGACCCTTCTCTGGCCTGTATTGGGAATGCTCATGTCGCACCTCGTCATTCGTGATAGTCGGTAACCTCGACATCGTAGGCGTCGCCGTCGACGAACCGGAAGCAGATGCGCCACTGGTCGTTGACGGAGATAGAGTGCTGCGCCGTCCGATCCCGCTTGAGCTCGTGAAGCCGGTTGCCGGGCGGGACCTTCAAGTCGTCGAGCTGGGTAGCCAAGTCGATGTACTCCAGCTTTCTCATCGCCCGCTTGACAATGTCCGGCGGGAACCGTTTCGATTTGCCCGTCGAGTAGAGTTCCTGGGTGTCCCGGTCCGCGAACGTCTTGATCACGGCTCAAGCGTAATCCGTCACGTGACGCATGTCAATGAGTAGCAGCCAACCAGAGCGGCATCCCCTCCTCCCCTTCCTCTCCTACGGCGGCTCCTTCACCATGGTCAACTTCATCTCGGTGGGGTTGATCCTGGGAGTGGACATCCGGCGGTACGTCAATCGGTAGGCTGGCCCCTCACTCGCGCCGGCGATGCGCACCACCCTACGAGCGAGACCAATACGAGGACCACTGCGGCCGGGATAAACGGGCTCCCGACAGAGAAGGCGGTGACGACTGACAAGGCCAAGAGCATTATCGAGCAGACCGTGTAGAGGATACGCCGGCCTTGGAGGACACCGACGAATGCCGTTACGGCGAGGAGGCACAAGAGCGTCAGAACAAAGACGCCCACTGGGCCCGCGTACTGGCGGAACGACTCGACACGATAGAGGGCGTCACGGTCCGAGACCGCGCCCGAAGCCGTTCCTTCGTAGCCGGTCCGAATGACCGGGCTGAACCAGACGACGAGGGATGCTCCAAGGCACCAGATTGCTGCTGCAGCGGACAACAGACGCGTCGTCTTGATCACGGCCTCATGAATTTGCATAGCGCTCCTGTGTCGGCTACCTTGCCCAGGCTCAGGACCTATGTGATCGCAATCTTACTGACTGCGCCGGCGCAGTCGGGCCAGTACGGCTACGGCAACAAGGGCGACGACAAACGCCGGCACCCCGGTCACCGCCGGGAACACGACGAGCGCCAAGGGCGCGAGCGGGCTCGGGTGGCTTGAAGCCCCCCAGTGTGCATGAACGTTCACCCAAACGGCAAGAGCGAAGGCCCCCAAGGCAACCGCCACCGAGACGTGCAGTGCTGCTCGAAGAGGTGAGCTCCGCAGTCGAAAATGCTCGTACCCGACGTGAGCCGCGAATGCCGCGGCGCTTATCAACCACGCGGCCAGCCGCCAGGTGATACGCATCTCGTTGGAGGCAGAGGGATTGGCGAGCGCCGCGAACGTGATGCCCACGACGGGGTACACGACGGCAAACAATATTGCCATCCGGAGCCACCGCTGGTTAGCGAACCTGTCCATGTGTGCGCCCACGCGCTTTCGCGTCTGTCGAGTATACCGCAGCAGCCCGGCAAGAGACACCGGCGTGAGTGGCGGCCCGTCCGGCCCAACGGGCCGGGAGATCCCAGCCCAGGGCTGAGGCCGCAGGCCGATGCCCTGGGTGGAGGGATGACAACGCGGTGCGGCCTGAAAGGCCGCGAGACCGTTGGGCCGGCCAGTCCTTGGTGGAAAAGTTCTCGCGGCCTTTCAGGCCGCAAGGAGGGTTGCCCTTTTTCCCCAGGGCATCGGCCTGCGGCCTCAGTCCTGGGCTAGGGTCTCCCGGCCCGTTGGGCCGGTGGATAGATCGACAGATGAGATAGCTTTTTCCAGGAGCCTGTCGGGAACTCACTCGTCATTTTTGGAGTGACGAGGTACTGGCTGGTTTGGTGATATCATTACCTCGCCTGAAAGTTAGTCGGATCGGGCCAGTCGGGAAAGAGGGCGGTGGATTCGGGCGCTTTCACCCCGGTTAATGTTGGAGGGAAATCATGAAGAGATATGCCCATTGCCTTATGACTTCGTTCGTTTTCATCACCGCCGCTTTCAGTTATTCTTTGGCTGCCCAGAGCCGCAGCACAACGACGCAGGCGCGAATCAAAAAGATACCCGCGAACTACTCGGGATTCTACATCTCATTTGAGATGTGTCACGCGTGCGCATATATTGGATGGCAAAGGGATGTCGTATCGGCTCTGGGAAAGGCTGGCGTTAAAGGACTCGTTTCAGACGACGTAAGTTCTCACTACGCGCCGCAGTCATATTGGACCCTAAAGACCCTTCAGCTTCGAGGTGTAAAGAAGGGAGAGGATGAAGATTGGCAACTGCCCGTCTATGCCGGACCCTTTGATTCAAAACATGCAGCCGACCAAGTGTTCTTACAGGTCCCGTCAATCTTGCATCCCGTCTTCGACGAGGTCGACAAGCAGCGCGTTGGACTCAACGACAACTATAACCGGGCTCGCAAGTTTCACGACTGCACAGGCAATCAGTGCGATATCTATGGCTTTTTCGTTCAGCTTGTCCGAGTACAGCGATAATCGCTGGGAGAGAGCAATGGAACGCGGCACATCGCCGGGATCAACCGGAACCATCGTGGTCAAGGAGAGGCGCTCCGCGAGACTACGGGGAAACCGCCCCGCTTGATACCCTCGATTAGGCGGCCTCGCCGTTTGCCACAGTTCGATTGATCGATTCCTCTTGTGGGCAGAACAGAACTAACCTCCTTTCAGGATTGGCTTCATTCCGGCTGGGCGGCGTTGCGCGCCGCCTGCGCTTCGCGATCGATGTCGGCATCTGTGACGTCTTCGGCTGGAGCTCGCGCGGCCAGTTGTGTGATCAGATCTTTGAAGCGAGCGTCCATCTCGGTCTCGGCAAGAGCACGGGCCACACGGGCACGGGACGGCTCATCGAGGCTGTGGATGATGGCGAGGAGGTCTTCGAGGCCGAGCCGCACGTTGGGGATGGTGATCTCCGGAGAGCAAAGAGCTATGTCACGATTCTTCATAGTGCTTTACCTCGGCGCCTCTCTCTGAAAAGCTTAGCACAGCCAGAAAAATCCAGGGCGCGTCAGGCCGGCTCAACGCTCGAAGAGACCCGTGGCCTGCCCCTGAGGCCACGGTCCTCGCAGGTCCGGTCGGCGACGGACACGGGACCCTGATCGCCTAACGCCTCTTGACACCACCGGCTTGATGCGTGACGCTTGATGATATGAGAACCACGCTCACCCTTGACGACGACGTGTTGGCCTCGGCCCGCGCTTTGGCCGCTCAACGAGGCGTGCCTATCGGCACCATCATCTCTGATCTCGCCCGCCGCGGCCTCGGCCCTACCCAGCCCACCGCCACCCGCAATGGCATCCGCCTCTTCCCCGTACGGCCCGACGCCGGTCCTGTTACCCCCGAGTTGGTCAAGACCCTGGCGGCGGAAGAGGATTGAACCGCCACCTCATCGATACGCTGCTCGCCTTCTTCTAAAAAGCTTAGCACAGCCAGAAATCCAGGGTGCGTCATGCCCTACGGTCTCCCGTCGTACGCGGCGCAGTCCCGTCCTACGCGTACGATGAACCGTTGTCCCCTTACGATGTTCCGTCGTACGCGGCGCATTTCCGTCGTCCGCGGACAACGGCACGCCGTACGCGTACGATGAACCGTCGTCCCCTTACGATGTTCCGTCATACGCGGCGCATTTCAATCTGGACCGTTGTCTCCTTACGATGTTCCGCTGTACGCGGCGCATTTCCATCGTCCGCGGCCAACGGCACGTCGTCTCCGTATCACGGCGCATCGTCTACGGAGAATTTCTGTCGTCTCCAGACGACGACGCGTCGTGCGGGGAGCATTTTCGTCGCGGGCGGCCAATGGGGGAGGGTCCGGGATACAATCCCCGACCGTGAGTCTCAAGATGCTCATCGAGAGCGATCCGCATCAGACGCGGATCGGCGTCCTGGAGGACGACCGCCTGACGGAGATCTTCGTCGAGCGGCACCGCCATCGGGGGCTCGTGGGCAACGTCTACAAGGGACGGGTGACCCGGGTGCTGCCCGGCATGCAGGCCGCCTTCGTGGACGTGGGCCTGGAGCGCGACGCCTTTCTCTACGTCAGCGACGTGGCGGCCGACGTCGAGGCGATGGAGGACCTGGAGATCGACGACGCCCGCAACCACGACGAGCTGCCGGCGGCGCACCCAGGGACTTCCCCCTCGATCGACGAGCTGTTGAAGCCCGGCCAGGAGATCATCGTCCAAGTCGTCAAGGACCCGCTGCCCAGCAAGGGAGCGCGCATCAGCACCCACGTCACCCTGCCGGGGCGCTACCTGGTGCTGCTGCCCACTGTGAAGCACTTCGGCGTCTCCCGCCGCATCGAGGACGAGGCGGAGCGGGAGCGGCTGGTGGGCATCCTCCACCAGCTCCCGGTGACGGCCGGCGGCTTGATCGTGCGTACGGTGGGCGAGGGCAAGGGGCGGGAGGAGTTCGAGAGCGACCTCGTCTACCTGTCGCGGCTGTGGGAGAAGATCCGCCACCGGGCGAGCCGGGTCTCGGCCCCCACCCTCCTCCATCAGGACCTCGACCTCGCCCTGCGGGTGGTGCGGGATCTCCTGCGCAGCGACTTCGCCGTCCTCTGGGTGGACGGCGAGGAGACCTACGAGCGGATCGTCGAGTTCCTCGACCAGGTGCAGCCCGGTCTGGTCTCCAAGGTCAAGCTCTTCCGCCAGCGGGCGAGCCTGTTCGAGCAGTTCGGCATCGAGGAGCAGATCGAGGCGGCGCTCAAGTCCAAGGTGTGGCTCAAGTCCGGCGGCTACATCGTCATCAACCCCACCGAGGCGCTGGTCGCCATCGACGTCAACACCGGCCGTTTCGTGGGCCAGAGCAACCTGGAGGACACGGTCTTGCAGACCAACCTCGAGGCGGTCTCGGAGATCGTGCGCCAGATCCGCCTGCGCGACCTGGGGGGGATCATCGTCATCGACCTCATCGACATGATCGAGGCGGTCCACCGCGAGGAGGTCTTCGCCAGCCTGGAGAGCGAGATCAAGAAGGACCGGGCGAAGACCAAGCTGCTCAACATCTCCGAGTTCGGCCTGGTGGAGATCACTCGTAAGCGCAGCCGGTCCAACCTGGAGCGCCTGCTCACTCAGCCCTGCCCCTACTGCTCCGGCCGCGGGCGGATCAAGTCGGTGGCCACCATCTGCCTCAATCTGCGCAAGGAGCTGCTCCACCTGCGGGGGCGCACGGGCAACTCGGAGCTGCTGCTGCGCGTCCACCCCGAGATCTCCCGCGCCTTGCAGCAGGAGGAGCGGGCCATTCTCGACGAGCTGGAGCGCACCCTCGGCGTCCACATCCTGATCCAGAGCGACCCCGAGCTGCACCACGAGCGTTTCGACGTCGTGGAGGTCTGACTGGGCCCTCACCCCCCGGCCCCAGAGGCGCTAATTTTGTCTCAGCTCCCCCACCCAAGACCCTCATCACCCCGGCCCTCTTCTCCCGCCCCCTCCCACCCCCCACCCCGGGAGAAGAGGGAGAAAAGCAAGAAAAGACGACAAGGACAGCTAGGACAAGAAGGACGAGGGAGATCAGCAAGACCGCTCCAATCGGGTTCCCCTCTCCCGGTGAGGGGGGTGGCGAGGGGGCGGGAGAGGGGACAGGGGTGAGGGTCCCCGGGTGGGGGTGCTCTGAGGCAGCGACGGAAAGGTTCTCCCTCCCCGGCTGGAGCGGCGAGCTGGCCGCAGGGAGATCGGAGCTGCGCCCCCTGGACCTGCCGGCGGCCATCGCGCGGTTGACCGACCCCGGGGCGGCCCTCAAGACGCTGCACTGGGGACGCAACTATCTCTACGTCTCCCGGCTGGAGACCGTGGCCGGGCCGCTGGAGGTGGTGGTTAAGCAGTTCCGCCACCGCTCGCTGCGCGACCGGCTGCGGCGGCGCCTCGCGGGGAGCAAGGCGGCGAAGAGCTGGCGGGTGGCCAACGCCCTCCTCGCCGCCGGGCTCCAGACGCCCGAGCCGGTGATGCTCCTCGAATCCACGAGCGAGAGCGGGCCGGCCTTCTACGTCTGCCGCCACCTGGCCGAAGTCACCGAGGCGCGCTACCTTTTCCGCGCCGCCAATGCGGGAGAGGAGGCCGAGAGGTTCCCCGGCGTGGATTTCCCGGCTTTCGTCGCGGCCTTGGGACGCGCCGCCCGCCGCCTTCACGACGCGGGCTTCTGGCACCGCGACCTGTCGGGCGGCAACGTCCTCCTCCGTTTCGGGCCGGCAGGCCGGCCCACGGATCTCTACCTGGTGGACCTCAACCGCACCCGCAGCGGACGGCCGCCGAGCACCTCCGAGCGCCTGCGCGACCTCTCCCGGCTGGCCCTGTTCCGGCCCGAGCACCAGGAGCTGCTACTGGCGAGCTACTGGGGGGAGGAGCCTGTCCAGGGACGAGGACGTTATCTCGCCTACCAGCGCGGCTTCGTGCTCAAGAACGAATCCAAGAGGCGGGTGCGCGGCTGGCGCGACCGGCTGAGGCACCTGATCCTGCCGCGCCCGCCCCACGCCCACATTCCCGATGCCCCGGCCGGCGCCGGAGCGCGCGACAAGGTGGTCTGGGACCGCCTCTCGGACCAGCCCCACCAGCACGCCGGCCGGCTCGACAAGCTGCGGGTGCGGCTGGCGGACGTCCGCACCCATGGCGGGCAGGCCTTGGCCATCGCCTCCGCCCTGCCGCGGATCTGGCGATGCTATCGGCAGCTTCAGAGGACTCTCTACAAGGCGCCGGTGGATTTCGGAGGGATCGGCGTCTGCGTCCGCCCGTGGCCCGAGGTGCCCGAGGCGCCGGTCGCACTGGTGGAAGAGCTGGGGGTGCGCCACGTGCTCCTGCGACTCCACCCGTGGGAGGACGACCACGATGCCGAGGAGGAGCTGGCCCGCGCCCTCCACGCCCGCGGCTGCGAGCTGACCTTCGCCCTCCCCCAGACCCGCGAGCTGGTGCGCGATCCCGCCCGCTGGCGCCGGGCCCTGGATTCGATCGGCCCCCGTTTCGCGCCCTACGGCCACCGCTTCCAGATCGGCCAGGCTATCAACCGCAGCAAGTGGGGGGTGTGGAACGTCCGGGAGTACGTGGAGCTGGCGCGGGCGGCCGAGGAGGTCCTGCGGCGTGAGCCCGGGGTCGAGCTGCTGGGTCCGTCGGTGATCGACTTCGAGTACCACGTCACGGCCGGAGTGCTGAACCTGCGCCGGGCCGGCTTCCACTTCGACGCCGTCTCGGCCCTCCTCTACGTCGACCGCCGGGGAGCGCCGGAGAACCGCCAGGCGGGCCTGGACTCGGTGGACAAGGTGGTGCTCCTGAAGGCCATCGCAGAGACCGCCCGCAACGCCGCGGGCCGCTGCTGGATCACAGAGGTCAACTGGCCGTTGCGGGAGGGACCGCACTCGCCGGCCGGCCGGGACGTCTCGGTGGACGAGGAGACGCAGGCGGACCACCTCGTCCGGTACTACCTGCTGACTCTGGGGACGGGCCTCGTCGAGCGCGTCTTCTGGTGGCAGGTGGTGGCCCGGGGGTACGGGCTGGTCGATCCGGCTGATCCTGAAAATCCCCGAAGGCGGCCGTCTTTCCTGGCGTTGAAGACCCTGATCCGCGAGCTGGACGGCGCCCGGCTGGAGGAGGTGCTGCCGGCGCCAGCGCCGGCCCGTCTGTACCGGTTCCGCCGGGCGGACGGTGCCGAGGTGGTGGTGGGGTGGAGCGCGGCGGGGCCGGCGAGGGCCGTTCTCCCCCGCCCTGCGGCCGGAGTGATTGGGCGGGATGGGGAGGAGATCGTAGCGGCGGGCGGGATGGAGGCGGAGCTTGGCGCTTCCCCGAAGTACTTCCGGCTGGAGTCATAAGAGGGTGTGAAAGTGCCTCGCTCGTCGATCCGATCCTGCTCCTCGATCACCTGGTCGAACTCACTATCCTCCTGCCAAGTCCCGGCGATATCGCTGAGATCGCGCAGGCGGAGTGCGGTCTCGCTGAGGCCCTTATCTCGGGTCAAAGCTTCGTTGTTGACAGGGTTGAACGTCTTGTTTTCGTCTTGCATGCAAGGAGTCAAGGAGTAGAGACGGCGCCTTTCCTCCGCCCTGGACGATCGTAGCCTCGGAAGCTGGATTATCCAGCCTCCAAGGCTACAACTATCCGCTATGTGGACGCAGCTACTTCTGGAACACCTGGTCGACCGGCAGGATCCGGATCGACGTCGGCTTCACCTTCAGCGCCTGGATCGTCTTGTCGGCCTCGACCACGTCGGGCTCCGGCGTGGCATTGTAGGTCTTCGGGCTGGGCTCGTCCTTCTCCAGAGTCTCCTTGAGCTTCTGGGCGTTGGCGGTGACGAAGACGGCGTCATAGTTGTCGGTCTGCAGGTATTTCTTGATCACCGCGTTGACCTGGTCCACCGTCAGGTTCTTCAGCCGCGCGTCGATCTCGTCGATGTAGTACGGCATGCCGTAATACCGGCTGTCCATCATGAAGCCGAGGCGCCGCGACAGGCTCTGCGCCCACAGCTTCGAGTAGTTGACCACGAAGTCGCGCGTCAGCTCGAACTCTTCCTTCGTCATCCCCTTGTCCCGTAACCGCTGCACCTCGTAGAGGCCGTCGCGAAGGGCGAACTGGGCATCGACCGGCACCACCGGGCGGATCCAGACCGAGAAGTACTGCTCGCGCCGGGGCACGTTGGGGCTCGGGTTGTTGGTGAGCGGCGGGTTGGCCCAGTATTCGATGTAGGAGTAGTCGCCGTAGTTGAGCCCCCGCTTGCTGCGAAGCTGCTGCAGGAGCCGGCCGTTGGACGTGCGATGCTCGCCGAGGAAGCTGTTGGCCACCATCAGCGGGTAGTAGTCGGAGGCGGCGCGGTTGATGGGCAGCGGGAAGCCGAAGTGGATGCCGACCGAGCCGGTCTGCTTCTCGACGAGCGTGAAGTTGCGCCCCTCGATCTTCGGCGCTGCTGGCAGGTCCTTGGAATCCTTCACTCCCTGGGGTAGGGCAGAGAGGTCCTGCCTGAGCTTGGCGACGTAGCCCGCGGGGTAGCCGCCGGCGACGCCCAGCATCAGGTGAGCCTGGGTGTAGTTCTGCTTATAGAAGGCCCTGACGTCGTCGAGGGTGATGCTCTTCAGGCCCTCCACCGTACCGCGGGGAGAGTGGCCGTACGGGTGGCCCTGGAAGATCTCGTCCTGGAGCAGCTCGAGGCCGAGGGCCTCGTCGTTGCTGCGCAGGCCGTTGGTGAGCCCCGCCACGAGCTGCTCCTTGTTGCGGTCGAAGTCGGCCTGCGAGAAGCCGGGCTGAAGGACGGCCTCCTCCAGGAGGGTCGTGAAGTCGGCGAGCTTGTCGCGGTGAACGATACCGGCAATCAGTGTCACCTCGCGGTCGGTATTGCCGTTGATGTCGGCCGCCAAGGGGTAGAGGGCCTCGACCAGGTCCGTGTAGGAGCGCTTCTGGGTACCGGAGTCGGAGATCATGGCGGTGGTCAGGGCGGCGAGCCCCTCCTTGCCAGCGGGATCGTGGATCGACCCGACGTTGAACTGGAGGCGAAGGGCGACCAGCGGCGAGCTCGCGCTGGGCAGCTCGACGACGTCGATGCCGGTGCCGGCCTGTTGCGCCAAAGCCGTACCGATGCCGGCGGAAAGGACCAGCGCCAGCAGCAGGCTACCGGCAAAGATCATCCTGGCGTTACTCATGGGCACCTCCCGGCGCGGGCTTGGCCGGCGCGCCGGCCGGATGGGAGAGGGTTACTTCAGTCTCGTTGCGGGATTGGAACGTGGCACGGGCGAGCCGCTGCACGTCCGCCGGGGTCACCTTCTCGAACTGCATGAAACGCCGGTTGATGTCCTGCACGTCGCCGCTCTGGCTGAGGACCTCGGCCACTTGGGCGGCGACCTTGCCCGGGGTATCCAGCCCGAGGGCGAAATCGTAGCGCTCGTGCGACTTGGTCCGCGCCAGCCGCTGCGGGTCCACCGGCTGGGTGGCGAGCTGCTGCAGGTAGCGGTCGACCGTCTCCTTGACCTTCGGCATCAGGTCCTCCGACTTCACCCGCGCGAGCACGATGAAGAGGTTGGGATCCCGGTTGTCGTTGGTGCCGCCCTGGATGAAGTCCACCCACTGCTTGTTGACGACCAGCTCCTGATAGAGGGGCGCCGACTCGCTGAACAGCAGATCGCCGATCATGTCGAGGGCCGCGGAGTCCACCGTCCTGGTCGAAAAGGCCGGCATGTGATAGCCGAGGAACAGATAGGGGCGGGTGGGGTTCGGCCAGTCGAGATGGCCCGTCTTTTTCTCCTGCTGCTGCGGCTCGGCCACGATGGCCGGGGCCTTGTATCCCGGTTTCCAGTCGCCGTAGTACTGCTTGGCCAGGTCGAAGACCTTCTGCGGCTGGACGTCGCCGACCACCAGGAGGACGACGTTCTCCGGGCGGTAGAAGCGGTTGAAGAATTGCCGGCTATAATCGTAGTAGGCCGGCATCGCCTTGATGTCGGCCACGAAGCCGATGGTGGTGTGCTTGTAGGTGTGCTTCTCGTACGCCAGGTCCCGCAGCTTCTCGAACATTGGCTGGACGGGGTTAGAAACGCCCTTGTTGTACTCGCCGAGCACGGCGAGGGACTCGGTACGGAAGGCGTCCTCGCTGTACTTCAGGTTCTTGAAGCGGTCGGACTCCATGTCCATCATGGTGGCCAGCTCGCTCGATGGCCCCACGATGTGGTAGGTGGTCGCGTCGTCGGCGGTGGAGGCGTTGGAATCGGCCCCCATCTTCTTGAGAATGTCGTTGTACTTCTCCTCCGGATATTTCTCGGTACCGCGAAACATCATGTGCTCGAAGAAGTGGGCGAAACCGCTGTGCCCGGCCTCGACCTCGTCGCGGGAGCCGGTGCGCACCACCAGGTAATAGGCCACGGTTCCCGGGCTGTCATAGGGAATGACCACCACCTTCAGGCCGTTGGCCAGGGTGGTGGCGGAGACCGTGTAGGGGAAGATGTCACCGGACGTCGCCTTGCCGGCGGCGCTGACTGTACCCGCGGTGGCCAGGGTCAGCAGGCCGCACAGCCACAGGCTGATTCGGACAGACACGATGGAGAGCCTCCTTTCGGTTCGGAACCCTGCGTCCTCCAGGGCGTTCTGCAGGATGGGACCCCACCGAGCGGGGTGGCCCGACGAGAGAAACCGTGATTCCCCGGATGGGGATTCCCATACTACCCTCTAGGGGGTGCCATGAGACGACTTACGACAAGCTCCTGCGTGCTGCTCATTCTCGGCCTGATGGGCCTCACGAATCCGGCGGCGGCGCAGACGCCGCAGTCGGCCCGCCGGACGCCGCTGGTGACGGTGGTGGAGAAGGTCTCGCCCGCGGTGGTGAACATCTCCGCCCAGTCGACCGTGCGCGAGGCGGACCCCTTCTTCGGCCTCTTCGGCCTCGGCACCGAGCGTCAGGCCCAGTCGCTGGGCTCCGGCTTCATCATCGACCGCAATGGCATCGTGGTCACCAACGCCCACGTCGTCGAGGGGGCCTCACGCGTCACCGTCACCCTCCTCGACGGCCGGGAGATCGTGGCCGACCTGCTGGGGTCGGACCGCGACGCCGACATCGCCGTGCTCAAGGTCAAGGCGAGCAACCTGCCGGCCATCCCCCTGGGGCGGAGCTCCGACCTGATGATCGGCGAGACGGTGATCGCCATCGGCAACCCCTTCGGCCTGTCCAACACGGTGACCACCGGCGTCCTTTCGGCCGTGGGGCGGACCATTCCCTCGGAGCGGGGGGAGCGGCTGTTCACCGACTTCCTGCAGACCGACGCCTCGATCAACCCGGGCAACTCGGGTGGTCCGCTGGTCAACGTCGGCGGCGACGTCATCGGCATCAACTCCGCCATCATCTCGGGGGCGACGGGCATCGGCTTCGCCATCCCCGCGGACCGTGCCCGCCGGGTGGTCGACGACCTGCTGCGTTTCGGCGAGCTGCAGCCGCTGTGGTCGGGTGCCCGGCTGCTCACCGTCGACCCCGAGCTGGCGCGGCGTTCCGGCATCGGCTCCAGGCGGGGCGCCCTGGTGTTCAAGGTCTATCCGGACTCGCCGGCCGCCGCCGCCGGCCTCCAGGAGAAGGACGTCATCGTCGCCGCCGGCGGCCACCCGGTGGTGAGCCGCGAGGACGTGGGGACGGCCCTCTACACGGCGCCCTCGGGCAGCCCGGTGGAGCTGGAACTGCGCCGGGGTGACCGGACGCTGAAGGTGGGCCTCAAGCCGGTCCATCCGCCTCAGGGCCTGGGCCTCCAGGTGCTGGAGCGCTCGGTGGGTCTCAAGGTCGAGCCGGTCCAGGGCGGTCTCGCCATTCGCCAGGTAGTGAACGGCTCCGTGGCTGCCGAGCGCGGGCTGCGCCCGGGGGACGTCATCCTCGGCGCCAACGGCCAGCAGACCGCCTCCGCCGAGGCCTTGGGCCGCGAAGTGCTCCGCGGCCTCGACCGCGGCAGCCTGCCGCTGTCGGTGCAGCGGGGGCGGTGGGTTTATAACCTGGATTTCCCGTTGTAGGGCCCGGCTGAGGTCAGTCGATAACGGGGCAGTCGTAGCGGTCGGCCAGAAATTTCACGACGTGTGGTGTTTCGTCTCGTTTGGTGCGCAACGCAAGGACAGCGAGCGAGTGGACGTTCCTCTCCGTGCTCGTACAGTCGACCAGAAAGTGAATTGGATCGAGGAAATCCGCCTCGATCCGCACGATCCCAACATAGCGCGGGAGGGGCACCTTGCTCCAAAGCCGCTCCACCCGCTCGGGAGTCACTTCCGGTTCGCTGGTCAGAAGCTCTTTGAGGTAGAGGTGCGAAGGGGTAATTCGAGGATCGAACGAGAGCGCCCCCACTTGGCCGAGGACTGACTCCCGAAAGGCTTGGATGGCCTCCAGCAGTCGGAACGAAATCTCGCGCAATCCAGAAAAAGAGAGCCGGATCTTGGCGTGCATGGGGATGAGGATGTGGGTCAGGAACCATGGCCCATCAGGGAGGTCAAGCGAGAGAAGTCCTTCTTTTGTCAGGTTCACCGGTGCCGGCACATATGGACCTATCCGGTCATCGTGAACGTAGAGTCCTACGAGATTGCTGGCCCGGTCCTCGGCGAAAGCGGTCGCACCGTTTGTCGGGCTCTGCTGGGAGGTTCGCACGTCCATGCCGACGGCTACGACGGCATGGTAGCTGTCCTGTACAGAGTCCCAGAGGATGAGAATGGGGGCCGCCTGTGAGGAGATCGCTGAATAGAGATAGCCTCGGGCGGTGTGAAAGTCCACGGCTTGAAAGAGATTTGGCGAAACCCCAAGGGCTCGCACGGCTTGACACATTTGGTCCGTCGACAGCCCCTCGGAGGGCATGGCCCGCCCGAAGGGAAGGGCGTACTGCGAGGCGAGCATCGTGATCTGCGCCGGAGTGGCGGAGCCGATATCCTCGAAATCCTGGAACTTCTGCAAGGAGGACCAAAGGGCGGTGGTCGCGCAGGCGCTGACACCAACGTCCTGCTGCTGAAATGCCAGTCCGCGGACGGTCAACGCCAGCCCGCCCAAGTGGACAGTGTAGTAGCGGATGCAAGGGAACCGGCGCGACACTCCGCCGTTGGAGCCCTCGGGGTACGGCCGCAGGACCGTCCGGCCCACGGGGGAGCCTGGCAGCGGCTTGATGATGCTGAAGCCAAGGTAAGACTGGCGTGAGAACTCGCCGCAACGGGCCCGAAGATCCTCTTCCGGCAGGTCGCGGGCACCGCGCCGCAACTCCTCGAGGCTGGAGTGTAACTCCTCCTGGTCGCAGGTGAAAAAATGCAGACGGCGACAGAAGTTCTCGAAGGGATATAGATTGCGCGAGTAGAAGACGCTGTAGTCTTCCATGTAGTGTCGATCGATGTAATGGGTCTCGATCAGCAGGGAATGGCAACCGAGCCCACGAACGAAGTCATCGATGTAGCCGAGTTGTCGGAGCGCCTCTCCTGCGACGAGGAAAGGCGGCTCCGTCAATTTGAGGACTTCGTGCAGCTCCTGGGTGCCAAGAGAGAGAATCTCGACCTGCTGCCGGGGTCTGGCCACAGGATGCGAGTCAGAGGCGCGTGTTGATGCGGATCGCCAAGTCCCGCTGGCTCAACCGCTCCGACGAGCGGACGGCATCGATCAACGGCTTGGTCTGCTTCTGTAGCCGGCGGAGGGATTCCTCAAAACGCCGTCGCACCTCTGGATCGTCGAGACCGGTGATCTCTCTCTCCTGCGGAGCGATAGCAGTCATATCTTGCTTGAGTGTCATGGTGTTCTCCTTTGCCTGAGCGGCCCCTCTCGGACGCAGCTCCCGAGGAGAGCGGAAAGGGGCGTCATGCTACGCTCAGGCGGTTCAACAGTCAAGGCTCGATACCCCATTCCTCCCGGAGATGCAAAATGGACTTGCCCCGAATACGCCATTCCTTCTTGGGACCCACCTTCTTCGCCTCGACTCCCCCCCGGCGGCAGTATCCTTTCAGGGTGTCTTCCGTGACTTGATGGTCTAGGAGAGGCACCGCCTCTCGGGGAGAGTACCAGGTGTTGGCATCGATGTCGGGGGTCATGGGAGTTTCTTCAAGCATGTCTATTGATATCCAGGGTAACACAGGGCTACTCAGAAATCTACAGGGGATATCCAGGTGAAGGGCTTCTCTTATCCGGAGTAGGATCTCCGCCATGCCCCACCGCCTCGCCCTCCTCGTCTCCGGCGCCTCCGGCATGCTGCTCCCCCGGCACGTGCTGGGCCGGCTGGCGGCTCATCCGGAGATCGAGCGCATTCATCTGGTGGTGTCCGCGGGGGCGAGCCAGGTGCTGCGGCACGAGCTCGGAGAGGAGAAGACGGGCGCGGCCGACCTCCTGGCGGCGGCGGTGCCGGACACGGAGGCGAGGGGCAAGGTGCTGATCCACCGCGACGGCGAGCTCGACGCACCCATCGCCTCGGGGTCCTACCGCCTCACGGGCACTGTGGTCCTGCCGTGCAGCTCCGGCACGCTGGGCGCGCTCGCGACGGGCTCGGCCCGCACCCTTGTTCATCGCGCCGGCGCCGTGGCCCTGAAGGAGCGCTGGCCCCTGGTCCTCGGCTTTCGCGAGACCCCCTACAGTCTGGTCCACATTGAGAACATGCGACGCCTGATCCTCTCCGGGGCGGTGATCCTGCCGCCCGTCCCCGCCTTCTACATTGGCGGCGAGGACCTCGGCCGCTTCCTCGACCACTACACTCTGCGTCTGCTGGATCGCTTCGGGATTCCCGAAACCGGGAATTCCGAGCTGCGTTGGGGAGATTGACCTGGAGCGGGAGCGTCCTTCCCGGAGGACACTCCTGGATCTTCCTTCCTGGGCCATCATCGCCGTAACCCTTTTCTTTTCAGTATTTCTCTGCTCTGGCATCGAGGTTGCTTTTACCTCTGGCGTCAACAAGGAGGAGAACAACCATGAGACGCACCACCCTGATCACCGCCGCACTTCTCGCCCTCCTGCTGGCGCCCGCCCTGCAGGCCCAGTACGGGGGCTATCGCAACCCCGACCGATATGGCAACCGCTACCCCGACTACGGCCACATGGACCGCGTGTCCTACCTGGCGCACCAGCTTGACGAGACCGCCCGCAACATTTATCGCCAAGCCGCACGCAACAACCGCCGGCCGGACCAGTACGAGGCCCAGATGCTGGACGACCTCCGGCAGCTTGCCGGGAACGCCGCCCACTTCCACGACGAGGTGGAGGGCAACCGGCAGAACCCCCGGCATACCGCGAACGACTTCGCGCGGCTCGAGGAGTCCTTCAACCAGTTGGGGCTCACCATGCAGAGTGTCCGCCCGCGGCCGTACGTCGACCGCGGCATGGAGCGGATCTACAACCTGATGACCGAGCTGTCCCGGTACTACGGCGGCAACGGCTATGACCGCTGGGGCCGTTACGGGCACGACCGCTACGACGGTGACCGGTATGACCGCGGCCGCAATCCCTACGACCGCGATTACAACCGCGACAACGGCTATCGGCCGCCGCAGTAACTAGCCCCGCCCTTCGGTCCCCGAGGCTCTCCCGGGGACCCTTTTCGGCTCAGAATTTGCATTATTTTCGCTGGGGTTAGTGCAACCTATGGGAGGTCCGCAATGCACAGGAAAGAGAGAGAGGGTCACCGGAACCTCACGCTACTGAGAACGGCGCTGCTCGCAGTCGTCGCCACACTGCTCATCTCGGGCGCCCTCGTGGCGCAGTCGCACGGCGATCAGTTCACCGCCGTCCTCGTCAACATGACAGGGGGCGGCACCGCCCCGGTGGTGATCCACATCGACCACTACTCCTCCGACGCGCAGATCGCGAAGCTGAAGGGAATCCTCGCCGACAAGGGCCCGGGCGCCCTGCGGGAAGCCCTGTGGAACCTCGAAGCGGGGTACATCCGCATCGGCGGCGGCCTCGGCTATCCCATTGCCGTCGCCACCTCGCGGCCGGAGGGCAATGGCGGTCGTGTGGTCCGCCTCATGATGGACCGGCCGATCTCCTTCCGCGAGGAGGTCACCGATGCCCTCTCACGGGATTACCCCTTCAGCTACATCGAAATCCATCTCGACAGCAGCGGCAAAGGGGAAGGCAAGTTCATCGCCGCGGCCAAGGTGAGCATCACCGCCGGCACCGTCGACATCGAGAGCTTCGGCATCCAGCCGCTGCGGCTCCTGCAGGTCAAGGCCCAGTAGGCGGCCACGACGGGGCCGGGCGGTACCGCCGTCCCCGGCCCAACCTCTATAGAATGGTCGCTCCATGCGACCCTTCCACACCCTCTCGACCGTGCTCGAGATGATCAAGTTCGGGCGATTGGGTGCGAAGCCTTTTATTTTCATAGACTTAGCGATCCGCCGATCCCAGCGTGTCAGCAGGATGTCAGCGGGCCGAACGATCTCGGCCACCGTAGGGAAGGGAACAAGCCCGGCGGGAGGTGGGTGACGCATGGGCGGCCGTCGCTACCGTGTCGTCAAGCGTTTCCGCTGGATTGAGGGCGGGAGGCCGGCCCCAGGAGATGGGTGGGAGGGCGGCGAATCTGTCGCCTACGAGCCCGGCGATACCGTCCACATGGAGGACCAGGATTTGGAGGGCATGTACCCCTATGTCTGTGTGGAAGCTCTCGACGAAGCAGGCGGCGCCGTACTGGAAGAGGCCCGCGCAAAAGCCAAAGCGGTCCACTTCACAGCCGTAGCTGACATCTCTTCGGATGACGCCGAGTTTTGGGCTCGCGCCCTGCGGCGGGAGGACAGTTGGCAAGAGGAGAGGATTGACTACGCGATCCTCCGCGACGGCACCAAGCAACCGCTCCGGGTGCACCCAGCTAATCCCCTGCCCGACGTGGTTTACGACGACTACGGCGTACCCAAACCATGGGATACGGCTCTCCTGCGGCGTCGGCGGGAGATGGAGCGTGAGCTTGACCGGATTCATCGCGGCGCGAGCCAGGGAAGGCGCCAGGGCCACGAGACGAAGCGAGACAAGACCGTCCGCGACAACAAAGCTCTACTCGCTGCTGTGCTGACGTACCGAGACGAGCACCCTGAGCACGGACGGCCTGCCATCGCTGCGGTGCTCGTAGACGAGCACGGCCGCGAGATCGACCATGCCGATCCCGACGACCGGAGGCGGGCCATCGCCGCCCTGGTCAAGCGCATCGAACGCCTGGAGAAAAAATCGCTGGACACGTAGGGGCCGAATGTCCAGCGGCACCTGCGCATCATTGCGCATGGACACGAAAACCAGAGAAGAATCCAGCAGCAGACAGGCCCCCGCCGTACTCGACACCCGCGCCGCCGCCGACTTTCTGGGCGTGAGCGCGAGGACCCTGGAAGGCTTCCGCGTCAGAGGTGGCGGGCCGCGCTTCGTGAAGATCGGCGGTTCCGTTCGCTACCGGCTCGCAAGCCTTGAGGAGTACCTCCGGCACCAGGAGCGGACCTCAACATCCGACACCGGACAAGCTTCTCCCCGTGGCGGCCGGGGCTGAGCATGAAAGCCGTAGCGCACACGACTGGACAGCCTGGACGGGCTGGACAGGTTTCTGAGGAGAGCATGAGGGCTCGGGCCGGGAGGCTCACCTAATGGTTATCCGTCCCACCAAGCCTACAGCAGAAGAGTTAAAGGCTAAGGCGATTGTCACGCCAGAGCGCGGACGGGTTGGACACGTCGGACGGCCTGGACGGGTTTCTGAGCACACGAGCCTGATAGAAGGAGTGGAGGGGTTCTTGACGGATTACATCGCTCTTCCCGAATACACAGCGACCGTCAATTCGGCAACCGTCGCCGCAACTTTGAGCGAAAGCTACTACAATTTCCTTCTCGATAGGAATTCAGGAGAGCAGAGTCTCTCTCTCAAGTGTATGCCCTCTCTAGGCCACCATATCGTTGAAAAGATTAAGCCCGAGATTACTCTATGCGGGAAAGCGGTAGCCTTAAAAGCCATTTGGCACTGCTCTCTCCACATCGGCATTAAGAAGGTAGCCGACTGGCCGGAGATTAGGGACTATGCCACGCTAAGAGATGAGTTTCGCGCATTAGGAGACCTTGGGACGGATGAAGACAAAGACTTAGGAGAATTCTTGAGAGATTTTGGCTTCAAGCGCTTGGGTGGCTTTAAGCAGCTCACGTTCTTTTACGGAGAGGAATCGAGGAAGCTACTCACTACCGTTGTCGAGACTCTGAGCGAGGATCGCATGGTGGTGGCAACTATCGCGTGTTTTGCCGCATGGGAGGATGAAGATTGCCTCGCAGAGAATACCAGGAGGGAGTGCAAAGAATACGTGGACCACTTCAGAAACAGAGTGCGCTTCCGCCACCGTATGGCGCGGGCTGCGCTAGATTATCTCTTAGAAGTAAAGGAGGAGCGGGCGCGCCGTGAGTGAAAAGTCTCCGACTTCACCAAGGCCGCTTCATGAAGTCCAACGCGGGAAGTCTCGCATATCAGGAAGGCGACATCATGAAGTCCGGGATAATGAAGTCCCCCGCTTCATAGACTTCACATAGTAGGCCAGTAATACAATAGTATAAAGAGGCACAGTCACACATGAAAGGCACGACCCATGGAAGCCCGTAGACAGCGATGCTCGGCCCGCGTCTCAGACGGCTCCCGACCGTGCGAACGGTGGGCGATCAATGGCTCTACCGTCTGTGCGACTCACGGCGGCCGGGCGCCACAGGTCAAGAAGTCTGCAAGGGAGCGGCTCGGCGAGTTGGTAGAGCCTGCACTCAAAGGACTGCACAAGGCTCTAAAATCGAAAGATCTCCCTACGATTGTACGGGCAAGTCAGATTGTTCTAGACCGTTGCGGCTTTCATCCGTCACAAGCCATTGAGGTGACCGGTCCTGTCCAAGTCCAGAGTAACGTGAGCGTGGATTCGTTGCCGCTCTACGTGAGACAGCTCCTCGTGCTGGTGTCGAATGGAGAAGGGATCGGAGAGGAGCTTGAGCGAGCGTTGAGGGAGGAAACGAGCGAGAGGTTTGGGAGGTTTCTGGCGAGTAGAAGGTAGACTCCTCCCTATCCTATCCTCTGAGGGTGCTCCTAATCCATGAGGTACATCAGTAACGTCTTGCGGAGATAACATTGATATAATGAAGGTCGTCTACCTCTAAGCGAACACGCCCAAGCCCGCCTTCTACTTCTAAGCAGGTCGCCGGATCTGCAAGATCAAGAGGATCGACGATGAAAGAGCACACCCCCCCAACATCCACTCTTGCATCGACCACGGGACGGGATAAATAAGGGAACCAATCCATTCCGTAGTCCGTCGGCTGGTCAACCGAACCGTCAATTATCGCTTCAAATGAGATCGAGACCACGCCTTCCCCAATGTACTCTGCATCATCAGTTCCGAGGGACCACTCGTCAATCTCCTCAAGCACGTCAATATAAAGATCTTCATCCTCATCGCGGCCTTTGTAGTGCGCATACTTAGCTGTATTGGATAGCCCTTCCAAGAGCGCATTACCAAAAATTTCTTTGTTTTCATTTATGATTTGAACAATCCGCGGAAGGTTGATCGCCAGTTCTACCTCTTTCTGTCTGGCGACAAACTCTGTCGCCTTCAGGAGGTCCTCCAAGCTATCGAAGACAGTTATGTTGGAGACGTGAACAAAAGTATTTCGCATTCGACTGTCAGAGGTTACAAAGAACAATTTCTCATCAACAGCGAGATCAAGGATTACTTCCACAATAAAGGCATCAGGGAAATCCTTCCTCGCCTTCTTAGTGCCAAATGGCAGAGCCCCCTCGAAATACTTTGCTAGAATACGTTGCGCATGTTCACTGCCTGGCTTAATGACGCGCCCCTCTACCCGCCCCATCCATAAATTGAACATACTTGCAGCCTCAGATTCAAAGCTTTCGATCAGATCTTTAACATTCTTCTTAAGCGTGTCGATGCGAGGTCCCAGGTTATTGGGAAACGCGTTGCGGAGCTTCTTAATTGCCTCACGATAGCTCGCGACGGCTTCGAGTTGTTCGCTTGAAAGCGCCGTGAATTCTCTAGCTATGACCTCGGGAATAAGAACTTCTACGTGGCCAGCCTCCGCGAAGCGAGCCAGCGCTTCGAAGCTGCCACCTGCAAGCGAGCGGTCGTTGTGAAAGATATTCGTATCAAGAGCTACTCTCATCACCCGAAATTCCATGGCTCGGCTCCCTTTTCATTTGCGAGTCACATTCCGCATGAGGCAGCAATGTGCTACCAACGTCTAATCTAGCTGCGGGACTTCTGCCCTGCAATGCTATTGATGGGCGCGCATGTCTCGGGAAAAAGACAAAGAGGGCGGCCCCCGCGAAAGGACCGCCCCCGGTTCCTGCTACTACGTGAGCTGCTTAAACAGTCGAATGACCTCCTGTGCCTTCACCCGGTCCGGAGCTTCCCCGAGCACCTTTTCCGGATCGGTCTCCCGCCAGTTAACCCGGAGCGCGGCCAGCTCCGCCGCGAGCGCCATACAGGACTTCCGAACGGGGAGCGTGGCGACGACCCGCCGCGTTGGACGGTGGACCAGGGAGTGCAGGGAGCAGCCGGGCTCGCCCACGCCCCGGCCGTCGCGCGCAAAAAGGGCCGGCCCCTTCTTCGGAACCGGCCCCGGTGCTACGTTGCGTCTCTGCTACTGAGCTTCCCCGCGGTGCCGATCAATGACCGGCCGGGGGATCTTCGATGGGCTCGCTCCCGCCCCAGCGCACCCAGAGGCGGGCCAGCTCGGAAGCGAGGGAGCGACACTGCGCGGCGGACCGGAGGGTAGCGATGATCCGCCCGGAAGGGTAGTAGACCAGGGTGAAGAAGCCGCTGTAGCGGTCCGCTCCGGCGTCCGTCCCCCGGTAGTACGCGAACGGGTGAGAGACGGAGCCCGAGACGGGAGCCATCTCCCCGCTCGCGAGCCGCACGGAGAAGACGGCCCGGCGCCAGCCCATCGGCACCAGCTTGCCCGCCCTGGCTACGGCTTCCAGGTAGCGGTCCGCCGCTTCCGCGAGCCACGTGCCGACCTCCATATGGCCCACTCCATCGGCCGCCTGCTTCCAGCGGATGGACTGCTTCTCCGTGGCGCGGACTGTGAACGCGACCGTCTTCACAGGTACTCCTGCATGTCGTCGAGGTGCCGGGCCACGGCTTCCAGGGCTTCCCGTAGATCCTTCTTCGGGTCCCGGATGCTGCCGCACACCGGGGACCGGGAGGGCGGCGGGAGGAAGTCCAGGGCGTGCCATCCGGCGTCGAGAAGGCGCCGGAGCCGCTTCTTCTCCTCCAGGCGGGAGAGGATCGGGTCCCGCTGGGGGTGACGCTCCTGGAGAGCTTCCTCAGAGAAGTAGGCGGCGGTGAAGTCTGCCGCCCACCCGATGAAGGCGCCTACCGGCTTGTTCTGCCGCCGGGCGGCG
>Ga0136846_1210315_pt1 | contig 100012 bp, 154 predicted proteins | sample HopSoiMetagenom2_FD_96841 | JGI IMG/M metagenome (GOLD analysis project Ga0136846, IMG submission 96841) | Grasslands soil microbial communities from Hopland, California, USA - 2 Assembly 2016 (version 4) | ecosystem: Environmental > Terrestrial > Soil > Grasslands | place: USA: Hopland... | reverse complement strand
GTGGAACTTGGTGTAGGTGGGCTTGGTGTCCATTTGGGGCTCCTCCGGTGGGTGTGGCGTACAGGTCAACCATACTGGTAACGCTAAGCAAAGGAAAGCCCTCCCGGCCTGTGAAGACCAGGAGGGCTTTCAGTGGAGACGTCAGGCGGCCCAGTTGTAGACGTACACGCCGTTCGCAGCCGACTTGCGGACCAGCTTGGAGCCGTTCCCGAACTCCTTCGCGTACGCCTTGGCGGCGTTGTCGGCCCGCAGCCACGGGTAGGAAGTCCCCTCGGAGACGGCCACCCGCACCACCAGCCGCGCGTCCTCCACGACCTTCACGCCGTCACCGGCGTCCTGGGTGCGGACCGGGCCGTCAGCCTCCGGCTTGGCTTGCCGCTCGGACAGCTTCCGGTTGTTGACCAGGGTTACGTTCACGTCCGCCGGAACCACGTCGCGTCGAACGTTGCCCTTCTCGTCCAGGACGTCGGCAGCGGTGCCGGTGAAGCTCTCGATGAACGCCTCAGCCTTGGCGGTGCGCTCCTGTATGTCGGCGGTGTAGCCGTAGGCGGAGACGTGGAGGACCAGCCAGCCGACGGTGACGCAGCCCAGCCTGTCCTGCTTGCAGGCGCTCAGGGGGGACTTGGAGTAGCGGTTGGGCTGGCCCCAGGAGGTGCGCTCGGTGTAGAGGGCGGTGGTGTCCAGGATCAGCGCGGAGGTGAGGCTGGTGTTGATCTTGTAGGAGACCTTGCCCTGCGCCTTGGTTATCTGGTTCTTGTTCATCGTTCTCTCCTCCGGTGTGGTGTCGCTGTTGGCAAGACCAACTATAGCCTAATCGCTAAGCGACGTAAAGCCCCTCCGACCTGTGAAGGTGGGAAGGGCTTCAGCCGAGACGTCAGACGGACCAGAGGTACTTGTACATGTGCTCCACGCCACCCCCGGGCAGCTGGTCCGACTTTGCGGACTCGCGCACCAGCGTTGCGCCAGCGCCGTGCTTCTTGGCCCACGCCCGCGCCGCGTTGTCGGCTCGCAGCCAAGCGTGGCCCAGGCTCGTTCCCGCCGTCACGGTGATCTTCACCAGAATCGTCAGGTCAAAGGTTTCGAAGATTTCCACGGCCACTCCGGAGGGCGCCTCAATGGTTCCGTGCGCCGGACGGCCGGTCTGGGCCTGCTCCGATCCCTCAATGATCTTCAGGCACTTCTTGCAGCTTACCGGGCTGGAGGTCTTGCGGTAGGCGGTCCGCGTTCCGTAGATGCCTTCCGACATGCAGCGGGTTCCGCAGACAGTACCTTCGTCGTCCAGCAGGACGGAGTGAACGGACTGGCCCCGGTTGATCCTCGCCTGCGAGTAGGTGCTCATTTCGGTCTCCTCCGGTGTGCCGCTGTTGTTACCTCAACCATACTGGAATCGCTAAGCAAAAGAAAGCCCCTACGACCTGTGAAGTCGTAGGGGCTTGCAGTCGAGACATCAGTGCGAGTGGCGGATCTTCTTGCAGCTCAGGCACTCCTTCGCCTCGCCGGTGTCGATCATCCTCAGCAGCGCCGACAGCGCCTTGAACCCGGTCTTCATCAGCGGTATGTGCAGCTTCCCGGACGCCGCAGCCTTCATCGACGGGCACTGCGCCGTGTGCGCCACCTTCGCCGCAGCGGAGAAGTAGCCTTGCGGCTCCGCCTTCGCCTGCGAGCGGGCAGCAGCCTGCTCTCCGCGCCGGATACGGGAGCAGCGGGAGCAGTCCCACTCCGGGTGCGCGGCGACGTCCTCCAACGCCAGGTTCGGGTCGTAGGCAGCCCACGGCTTCGGCAGGGTCTCGCCGGTTGCCTTCGTCAGCATCGCGGCGACGGCGGGGCAGGAGTGGGTGTGGATCGTCTTGGTCCGCAGCGAGCGGTACGCGGTGCGCTTGGTCGGCTCCGGCTCCACGTCTTCCGGGAGGTCCGAGCAGCAGGGGAGGAACAGGGTTCCCATGGAGCCGTTGACCGCGCACTCCTTCTCCCACTCCGGGGTGCCCTCCGCGTAGTGGTCAGCGGCCACTTCGCCCCACCAGTCCTGGTTGAACTCGGTGCGGCTGGCGAACTCGCCGGTGTAGGCGTCGCCGTCACGGAACTTCTTGACCTCGCGGTTGACGTCGGCGCAGGTGGCGGCGTGGACGCGGATGTTGCCCTGGCGGTCACGGACGGCTGCGAGCTTCATGGTGTTCTCCTCCGGGTTGTGGTGGTTTTGGTGCTGAGGACAACCATAGTGCAATCGCTAAGCAGAGTAAAGCCCCCGGGACCTGTAAAGTCCCAGGGGCTGTCAGTCGAACCGCTAGCCGTCAATACGGTCAGAGACGCCAGGGCCAATGGGGCGCTGCGGCACGTCGGGGTGGCCCCGCTCTTCCGGCAGCGCGGCCAGCATGGCGTAGACGCGGGCGATGCTTGTGTACGCCTCAAACTTAGGGTTCGTGTAGCCCCCATCGATGTCGCTTTCAGCCTTCTTCAGCAGCTTCTCAGCGGCTTCCTTGTAGTCCTGGCGGTTCACGCGGGTTTCTCCTCCGGTCAGATCATCTGGGTCAGGGCTTTGACTGCCATGTCGCGGTTGGCGAAGAACTCGTTGGAATAGAGGGGCTGCTGCTCACCGGGGATGTAAATGGCGTAGGTCCAGCCGTTGGGCTCGCGAGACACCAGTCCGACCTGCTTGCCGTCAACGTGGACTCGGGCGTGTCCGGGGAGTCCGCGTCGGGTGCTGAGGGTGATGTCCATCGTCTTCTCCTCCGGTTTGTCTCTGTTGGCAGGGCCAACTCTACTGGAAACGCTAAGCGGAGTAAAGCCCATCCGACATGGAACTTCCCAACTTGACACCAGTGCCGCTACAGTGAAGGACGATCGCCAACCACGCCTCAAGGGCGGCATCCCACCGGCGCCGGATAGAGCAGTTCGGTCAGCTCGTCAGCCTCATAAGCTGAAGGTCACGGGTTCGAATCCCGTTCCGGCTACCACAGAAACACCAACACCAACACCAACACCGCCAGGAAGACCATGACAAACGACCTGCTGCCGACGTTCCGTTTCCTCGTCACATACGCCCAGTCCGGCGGGGAGAGCGTAGTGGGCGTCAACGCCAGCTACTTCCAGCAGGACGGCAAGTTCGTCCTGTTCAAGGACCCGTTCCACAACGTTGTGTTCGCTGTCCACACCGACGCCATGCTCTGCGCCGTACGGGAAGGCGTCCTGGGGTAGGACACAGCGAAGCCCCCGGGAACGTTCCCGGGGGCTTTCTGGTGTGGCGCGTCAGCCGCCGAACGTCTTCTTGCCGAACCGCTCCAGCTGGGAGGCGGTGAAACCGTGGCTGGGGACGCTGTTGCGGGAGTTCATGACGTCGCGGGCCAGTCTGCGCAGGTAGCTGCCGACGGTCTTCAGGGCGGTGTCGGTGGCGGTGATGGAGGTTTTCGAACCGTTCCGGGTGATCTCGGCGTCAGCGATCCACGGCAGGTCAGCGATGATCTTCATCAGCTTGTTGGGGACGGTGACGGTGTTCATCGGCTTCTCCTCCGGTGCGGTTTGGCTTACGGGGCAAGCCTACTGGAATTGCTAAGCGGAGTAAAGCCCCTTCGAACTGGGAAAACACCATGACCCCTCAGCCAGGAACCTACGCCTGCATACGCACCGGCGGCTTCTACGGATGGCTCATCCGCATCGGCACCCGCTCCAAGTACAACCACGTCGTCCTCATCACCGACACCCACGGCAGCATCATCGAAGGCGCACCCGGAGGCGCACGCCGCTCCAACCTCACCGCCTACGGCACCGACACCATCCTCTACGCCCCAGACACCCTCACCCCCGAACAACAACAACGCGCCATCGCCAAAGCTGAAACCCTCATCGGCACCCCATACGGCTGGCTCGACATCGCACGCCTATCCCTCCACGCCCTAGGCATCAACTGGCACTGGCTCATCCGCGCAGCAGACAACGAAAAAGCCATGATCTGCTCCCAGCTCGTAGCCACCTGCGGCGAAGCAGCCGGACTCGACTGGAACTGCGGACGTGAATCCCCCGCCGCAGTCACCCCCGCAGACCTCGCAAACCGTGCCACCCCCATCCCCGCCGCCACCGGGAACCCAGGACTCGCAACGTGACCAACCCCGTGTTCACCATCGGACCAGCCGCCACCAACTGGCGTATCAACACCAACCCCGGAACCCAAATGGTCACCCGCAGCACCCTAAACACCGAAAACCTGCCCTACCCCGTACAAGCCATCGTCGGAGGACTCCCCTACAACCCCACCGCCGACCCCGTAGCGTTCGCATTCATGCCACAACCCGCCAACGCCAACCCCGCCAACACCGACTGGCACACCGGCACCTGGGCAACCACCGGCACCAACACCTACCTCGCCCAAATCCTCGTAGGCCCAGCCAACAGCGGAGTACCGCTCACCGCCGGAACCTACAACGTCTGGATCAAAATCACCGACAACCCCGAAGTCCCGGTGAAACAAATCGACCTACTAGAAATCACCTAACAACATGGCCAAACCCCACTGGACACACCACACCCTCAACGCCGAAGGCGAAACCCTCACCACAGCCCCCGGCTGCCAAAACACCCACTGCACCAACCCAGCCACCTGGCAATGGCAACGCCACGCCACCCAAAACGAAGAAAACACCTACCTCAACACCCAAGGACCCTACGGCCCACGCCACCACAGCCCACCCCCATACCTCGCCGCCATATACGCCTGCACCCAACACGCCCCCAAAACAACCGACGGCCACCCCAACGGGGACCAAATGGCCAAAACACACAAACAAGACTGCCCAGCACCAGACCCAGGCTGCAAATGCTAACTAGACCACCACGCCTTACCTGACTTACCGTGTCGGCAAGTACCCGCCAACACAGAAAGCAGGCCAACGATGGCAGCATCGAAAGCACAACGAATCGTCACAGCCAAACGCAGAGCGCAAGCCGTTGAGCTGAAACTCGCTGGCCTCACCTTCCAGCAGATCGCAGACCAGCTGGGCTACGCAGATCGTGCATCCGCCTGCAAGGACCTTGACCGCGCTCTTGAACAGCACGTCATGGAACGCAACCGCAACGTTGACCTCCTCATCGAGGAACAGCTGCTGGTGCTGCTGCGGATGAGGCGCGCGTTCTGGCCGGACGCCATCAAAGCCGACAAGGGTGCAGGTGAGATGGTCTTGAAGACCACGGACCGTATCACCAAGCTGTTGAAGCTGGATCCGACGCTCCAGGTCAACTTGGAGATCACCTCAGTGGATGCCATTGACCGGCAGATTGAGGAGTTGGGTAAGCAGCTTCGCCTGGAGGGCGCTGAGTATGAGTGGCGAGATGAGCCTGGCGCAGTACAAGCTCTCCCGGTTGGAGGAGTTGAAGCGGCTTCAGGCCCGCTATCAGCAGGTCCAGATGGAGAAGCTGCGCAGGGTTGATGTGTTCAAGGCTCTGGGGTACGAGCCGACCCCGCGTCAGCAGGCGTTTCATGACGCCACGGAGTATGACGTGTTGTACGGGGGTGCGATGGGCGGGGGGAAGACGCTTGCTTTGTTGATGGAGGGCATCAGGGCGTGTGTGCGGTTTCCGGGGATTCGGGTGGGTGCGTTTCGGCGGACGTATCCGGAGCTGAAGGAGTCGTTGATCAAGGAGTTGGCGGCGCACGGCTTCGCTAACGTCTTGGGGGCTAAGTGGGCTGGCAGTGACTATGAGCTGCGGTTTCCCAACGGGAGCATTCTGATGTTCCGGTATGCGGAGAACATGGTGGACGCCTCCCGTAGGCAGGGTTCGGAGTTTCAGCTGTTGTTGTTTGATGAGCGCACTCTGACTTCGGCTGACGTGTTGACGTTTATCGAGTCTCGTCTGCGTTCCGGTAACTCGGGGGTTCCGGTGCTGGGGATCAGGTCCGGGAGCAACCCTGGAGGCCCTTCTCACAGCGCCGCAAAGGACCGGTACATCAAGCCCACCAAGTACGGCTCCGAGGTCATCAGGGACGTCCGTGGCCGGTCGGTGCGTTTCATTCCGTCGAAGTTGGCGGACAACCCGCACTTGAACGAGGAGTACCGCACTGACCTGCTTGGCCTGCCGGAGCAGCTGCGGAAGGCGTACCTGGAGGGTAACTGGGACGTCTTTGAGGGCCAGATCTTCTCGGAGCTGTCGTATGACCGGCACGTGGTGAAGCCTTTGGAGCTGCCGCATTCTTGGCGCCGGTACATGTCGGTGGACTGGGGTTTCGCCGCACCGTGGGCTGTTCTGTGGGGCGCGTTGGATGAGGACAACCGCCTGTGGATCTACCGGGAGCTTTACAAGACCGGGGTGGGCGAGGCAGACCAGGCGCGGCAGATACTTGCAGCTGAGAGTGTGGACGAGCACATCAACGCCCGTTACGCCGACGACGCGATGTGGAACGTTCTGGGAGACGCTAAGCCGTTGGCGACGGCGTATGCGGAGAACGGTGTGCACCTGGAGAAGGCCGGTAAGGGTCCTGGTTCCCGTATCGCGGGGTGGCAGCGGATCCATTCGTACCTGGCGGAGGCTCCGGCTTGCCGGATGCATCAGGCTGAGGGCTGGGACACCTGCCCTAGGCTGCACATTTTCTCGCCGTGTATGAAACTGTTCTCGGAGCTGGCGGACTTGCCGTACGCGAAGACCGGCAACCCGGAGGACAGTGACCAGAAGGCACCGGACCACGCCGCTGACGCACTGCGGTACATGCTGGTGAACCTCGGGACGGAAACCCGGTTCCACTGGCCGGAGCCGGTCCCTACGGGCATTGAGGTGAGGCTGGATCCTCAGGCGCGGGGGGATTTCACCCCGGGCTACTCCGGTCAGACGATCGGAGGCTTCCCGGTGCTGCACCCGTCCGGGAACCCTTGGGGGATCTAGGTGCGGGCGGCGCGTTTGCGGCAGGCTTCGGAGCAGAACCTCCGGCGTCTGCCCGCTCCGGTCGGCTGCTCCACCATTTCCGGACACTGCGGTCCCTCGCAGCGCGTTTCTGGAACCTCGACTGTCCGGTTATTCGGCAAGGCCGCAGGTACAGCAATTTCCGGACGCTTCCCGGACGGTGGGGCCACGACACTTTCGGTCGGCTGCTGGTTCCGGTGACACCGTCCGCACAGCATGGCGATCGTGGCCGTGTTAGAACACTTCAGACATTGGGGTTTCGCCATACCGCAACCCTACGATCCTGTACCTGAGGAGGGCTAATGGGAGTCGGCAACGCCCTGGCACGCCTGTTCCGGCCTGACCCTCCGGCCGTTGTGGAAGCCACCACGAAGACACCGACAGCGCAGGCTCTGACACCTGAGTACACGGCGCAGCAGATCCGGCGTCGAGGCTTCGAGTTCGGTGTGCCTCTCACCTCCGAGATGCCTTCGGCTCAGATGGCGGCGTCAGCGGAGCGTCAGCAGTTGTTGCAGCACCTCCACGACGCCTACAACACGTGCACGTGGATGTCCGCTGCTATCGGTGTGATCGCCCGCACGGTGACGGCGGGCGGTCTGGAAGTCATCCCGGATGACGCTATCCCCGAGGACGAGGTCCCGGAGGAGCCGCCGGAGGTGTTGCGGCTGCGCAGGCTGATGCGGTTCACCAACCCGACGGAAGACTTCATCCAGCTGCTCCGGAACGTGATCACCGATTTGATGCTGTTCGGTGACTCCTACATTGAGGTTGTTCGCCTGCTGGGTGAGCCGGTGGCGTTGTATCTGCTGGATTCGACGACGATGACGGTGATGGCGGATTCTCACGGCGAGGTTGCCGGGTATCGGCAGGATGTGGATGGGCTGCGGCAGGCGCATTTTGACACCGAAGACGTGATCCACATTTCGTTGGACGCTCCGCGCGGAGGGCTGTACGGGGTCAGCCCGGCTCAGCTTGCCCTGTTGCCTACCACGGCGTGGATCTTCACCATGGCCACGATCCAGGAGACGTTCCGGCGAGGCGACCCGCCACGGGTGCACGTGGATCTGGCGCATTACGAGGACACCGACATTCAGCGGTGGCGTGAGCAGTACCAGGTGTACAACCTGGGCCCGAAGGCTGTCGGCAACCCGCTGATCACCTCCGGTGGCGGCGCGGTGCAGGTGTTGGATCCACGCAAGGTCACGGACTACCTGGATGCGGAGCGTGTTCTGCGGGATCAGATCATCGCCTCGTTCGGGGTTCCCCCCTCCAAGGTGGGGATCATCGAGACCGGCAACATCGGTGGCGGTTCGGGTGAGGCCCAGAACAAGTCGTTCCAGGTGAACACGGTCATCCCGATCGCCAACTTGTTGTTGGAGAAGTTGAACTTCCACCTGGTTCAGCAGGGTTTCGGCATTGTCGGCTGGCATCTGGAGTTCGCTGAGGTGGACTTCCGGGATTCGGTGACGGTGGAGCAGGTGCGGGAGACCCGGTTGAAGACCGGCGCTTACAGCTTGAACGATTACCGGGCTGAGCTGGGTAAGCCTCCGGTTGACGGCGGTGACATCAACGTCTTCGAGACTCGTCAGGGCATTGTTGCTTGGGACGACATGGAGGCTATGTCGCGGGCGTCGGTGGCGAACAAGGCTGCGCCGTTGACGGCTGCCGGGGTGAACGGGTATGTGCCTGGTTTGCCGGAGCCTGCGGAGGAGCCTTCTCCGTGGGGTTCGGATGCGGCTATGCAGGCTGCGGTGAAGGCTGGTTTGATCGCTCCGGTTCCGGATTTGAAACCGGGTGCGAAGATGTCGCCTTCGGTGCGGCCCGGAGGCCCAGCGAATGTGGGTTTGCCTCAGGGTGAGAAGGAAACCGCGTACGAGAGTGATACGCGGGCTCTCGCAGCTTCTTGGGACAAGGCGTACAGGGCTAGGCGGAAGCAGGCTCTGAAGCAGCTCCCCGGCCCGGGAAGGGGTCAAGATGGCTAGCGGTCGCCCGCTGCGGGCTCAGGACGTGACGTGTTTCATCCGGAAAGATATTGCATAGCCTCCTCGGGGGCAGGAAGGAGCCCCCATGACGGGGCAGGCACAGGTTCCGTACGCCGTAGCTACCAACTCGTACACGCCGGGCACAGTGAACGTGGACTCGGTGACGACGCAGCAGGCAGTTCAGCTGCTGGGCGGCGGGACCAAAACCTGGATGTACCAGTACCTGGAGCCGACGGGCACGTTGGCGTCGAGCTTGGACGGCCGGTCTTCGGCTACGGCTGCTTCAGCCACGTTGACGTCGGGCACGGTGTACGCATATGCGATGCCGTGTGAGTCGAACTTGCTGATCAGCAACTTGACGATGATTTCGTTGACTGCGGAGGCGACCGGCACCCACGCCTGGGTTGGGGTGGCGGACAGCCGGGGCAAGGTGCTGGGTATCAGCGCAGACAACACCGGCGCGGCTTACTTCGCCGCTAACACGGCTGTGACTACGGCTATCGCGACGCCGTTCACGACCAGCTACACGGGCTTGTACTACGGCTTCGTGTGCGTGGTGGCGTCCGGCACTATGCCGACGTTCGCGGCGAGCGCTGCTATGGCTAACGCTGCTGTGTCGGCTGTCGCACCGGTGTACTGCGGTACGACGTTGACGTCTCAGACGACTCCGGTTGCGGTGGGTTCGAGTTTGGGCACGATCACCGGCACTGCCGGGCATGCCTTGTACGCCTACTTGACGTAGCTTTTGTAGTCCCCAGCCCGTGCGGGCGGACTGGGGACCTGTTTCATTGTCTCTTTTTCGCAGCAGGGTGTTGTGTAAGCAGGTTGGCTTCATGTCTTTTGAGAGCCGTCACGAATCGACCCGTCATATGCTTCGGCTGTTTGAGTACGGGCATCTCCCGCAGCAGCTGGCTGACGTTTCAGCCCGTTTTTCGATCTTGGCCACCGAGATGGTGGTGGCTTTGCCGGACGGCCCAGAGTTGACTACGGGTCTACGGAAACTTCTGGAAGCCAAGGATTGTTTTGTCCGGGCCATGGTCCTCGCAGCGGAGGTGCCGCAGTGACCGCGACAGAACCCTACGTTGTTACCACTGAGCGGTTCATCCCAGGGCCCACGTACCTGGATGTTGTGACCGCGAACTCGTTGACCGTCGCAGGTTCCACCGTCGGCGCACCGCCGGTGGCGTACCCGAACAGCACCTCCATCGGTTCGGTACCGGTTGGCGTGGACAACACGTCGGTGGCGTACCAGTCGGCGGTGAACGTTGGGGCGTGGGTGTTCGACGTCCGCCGGTACGGGGCCGTAGGCGACGGTCAGTCAGCTGTTGACGGCGCTATGACCAGCGGTCAGGCGACGTTGACGTGTTCCACGTCGCATCCGTTCCGGCCGTCGGACGTCGGCAAGGCCATCGCGGTGAAGGGCGCTTTGACTTCCGGGGTTACGACCCTGGTGACCACGATCATCGGCTACACCTCTTCGAGCGTTGTCACGCTCGCGGCCTCTGCGACGCTCACGGTCACCGGCGCCTTGGTTCTTTGGGCTACCGACGACACTGTGGCGTTGCAGAACACGATCAACGCTGCCCACGCCTACGGGCAGGTGAACGGCACCGGGATCGTGTGGGTTCCTCCGAGCGGCAACGGCACCTTCTACGGGGTTGCCGGTCCTCTGGTGGCCGGTGGAGCCACGAAAGCCAACGGGCAGCTGGTGATCCCGATCCAAGCCACGACCGACCGCAAGGTGGCGTTGTGGATTCTGGGCGCCACGGACGGCGGGACTACGCGGCATTGGGAGCAGAAGATCCCTCAGCTTGCCGGTTCTACGTTGGTGAGTTTCGGGGCGTTCGCCAACGCCACCGCCCAGCTCAATGCCTTCAACGCCAACGGCGCCGCTGCGTGCATCTCAGGGCAGACCGGCTCCAACGGTTACGGCACTGACGCCTTGCTGTACAACAACACGCTGGTGCGGATGCAGAACATCCAGGTGTACACGACGCATTCGTTGAACGGCTGGGGCTACGGGGCGTTGAATTTCCACGGTCTCGCCGCTGCGGCTTTGGAGAACTTCGGGTACGGGACGGCGGCGACCTACGCACCGTTCGGCGGGGACTACCAGAACCCGAACGGCTTCAGCGCTGGCGTGTCTATCGGGGTTCTGCTGCCGTCGGCTGGTAACAACGACAACAACCAGCTCCGCAACGTGACGTGTCACGGCGGCTACACCCGGGCGATTTTCGTGACGGAGCACACCGAGTGGGTGGGCGGCACGATCCTGTACAGCTGGTCGGGCGTGTGTCCGGTGGGGAATTATGGCGATGGCGGCAACGGCGTCGGGGCCAGCCACGGCATCTTCATGGATCAGGTCAGCATTGAGGGCTGCAACAACCAGATGGAGATCATCGGTCCTGGGCAGGCCGGTGTGGGTCCGATGCTTTCCGGTTCCTACGACACCGAAGGCCAGTCCACTATCCGTGACAACGGCGGTGGTCTCGCAGCGGTTTGCGGGGAGTTCCACGTTAAGAGCAACGGCATCTCCGGTCCACCTCTGGTGGGTTTGAGCAATGACACGTCCACGCCGTTGCAGCTGATCTGCGACTTCCAGTTCCCTGGGGCGGTAGCGAGCCCTCCGGCGTTGACTATCAACACGGCGGTGCAGAATCCGTTGGGCCGGTATGTGAACATCGTTTTCCAGGGCAACGGCACGGTGACTTCGGTTCAGGTGAGTTCGTTGATGGGTGGTGCTACGGCTCCGACGTTGACGACTGTGTTTTCTCAGGCGTCTGGGGCGTTGTCGTACACGGCCCGGGTGGGTCCGTTGGGTTGGATCAAGGTGAACGGCACGGTGACTCCGCCGTCGCCGGTTTGGTGGGCGGATTAGACATGTCTTTCAGCAGCGATCCTTTGGATTTGGGCCACGGGCACATCGCCACGTGGACGTCGTGGGCTCCGGACCGGGAGTTGAACCCGCAGTATGCGCATCTGCCTGACGTGGAGCGCTACGGCTTGTTGATCAAGCATTCGACGCCGGACGGCAGCCCTTGTATGGGGTCGGTCGTGTTCGCCTCCGAGACGGCGGAGGCTATCAGTCCCGGCAAGGCCACCTGGGATGTGGAGTCGTGGGTGCCGTTGACGTTGTCCCCGTCGGTTCTGTGTTCCTGTGGTGATCACGGGTGGATCCGTGACGGCCGTTGGGTTCTTGCGTAGACGCATGGTTCAGCGGTCTGCGGGTAGCCGGTCGCCATGGATTTTCAGAGTGCGCACGAGATGGCAACTGGCAATCAGCAGCAGCCGATGCGGCGTTCCGAGTGGCCGGAAGGGCATCATGTCCGGCATCAGGTGGAGAACTCGCAGTCGAAGTTGAAGTTGAACGCTCCGGGTCAGGACGCTCAGGAGTGGATCCCGGACGACAGCGACAAGAACGCTACCGACTGGGAGCCGTACCGGGGCGGCGAGGAGCAGGAGCAGGAGCAGGCTTCTGGGGGTCAGGAAGCTCCGAAGCGGGGGACTTCGGCCGGTCCGGAAGTGAAGGATGATCCCCAGTCGGCTGAGACGCAGGGTGAGCCTGCTGCTCCGGCTGGGGGCAAGGCTAAGCGGTCTAAGTAGTTACAGCGGTAACGGCTTGGCGGGTTAGTCTGGGTGCGGCGAGGTAGCTCAACGGGTCAGAGCACCGTCCGGAAGGGCGGAGATCCCGGTTCAACTCCGGGCCACGCATTTGGGTCTGTAGCTCCAATTGGAAGAGCGTCTGCCTTGCATGCAGATGGTTGTGGGTTCGAGTCCCACCTGATCCACGTGGGTACTGGGGGCGTATGGCTCCGGTCGCAAGTGTCCGGCCAGTCCGGGCAGCCCCAGATTCGGAATGTGGCCAAGTTTGGGAAGGCGCCTGGTTTGGGACCAGGAGAGCGCAGGTTCGAGTCCTGCCATTCCGACGACCGTTTGGCGGTGTCGGTCACTAACAACCGCAAGCGCTTGGCCTGATCAGCCAGGTACTGGGGCGTGACGCGACGCCTGCGCTGCTTGACAGCCAAGGGTCTTCGACTCGGCGTCATTGGAAGATAGGCCAATGGTGGCGAGCCGCTTCGAAAGCGGTCAGCGGGTAACTCCGCAGAGGGTTCGATTCCTTCATCTTCCGCTAGGAGGCTCACATGTTTGGGATGCTTTCCATCATCGTTTTCGCGGTGAACTTCATCCTGCTGGGGTTGAAAACCACTACGAACAGCTGGTTCTCCGGTCTGGCTCTGTTGTCTTTGGGGCTGACGTTCCTGGCGCTGCACCTGTTTGGGGCTTCGGAGCGGATCAGGAAGTTGTAGCGGGAGGTCTGTATGCCGTTGCCGGGTGATTTGACGACTATCACCGTCACCGGGACGTTGTTGAACGTGTTCGGGGTGAAGGCAACGGGAACTGTGACGTTCACTCCTAGTGCCCTGCCGTTGATCGACGCGGTGGGGCATGTCATCGTTGACGGTCCGACGGCGGTGACGTTGACCGGCTCCAACGACGTCAGTGTCGTGTTGGCTTGTACCGACAACGCCAACATCCCAGCGTTCACCTACACCATCGGTATCGCCCTGAACGGGGCGCCTACAGCCCAGTATCCCGGCAAGGCGATACCGCACACGCTGGGTTCGACAGTGGATTTGACGGCGTTGTTGCCGTAGACGAGGAGACGGCTATGGCGTTGCCGGGTGACATCTTCACCATCACGGTGACGGGCACGTATCTGACTCCAGCGGGCGCGGCGATGGCGGGGACGTTGACGTTCACGCCTTCGACCCCGGTCTTGGTGGACACTGTCGGGTCGGTGTTGTTGGGTGGCGTGGGGGTGACGGTGTCGTTGAACGGCTCCGGCGCGTTCTCGGTGGTGTTGCCTTGTACGGGGCAGTTGACGCCGTCTAACTGGTCGTGGACGGTGACGGAGACGATCGGCGGGTTGTCTCCTCGGAGCTACGGCGTCAGCTTGCCGCATTCGCTGGGTTCGACGGTGGACATTTCGACGTTGTCACCGGTTGTTCCAGCGGCCATCACTGTTCCGGCTTTGTCGTGGGTGTCGGTGAAGGCGTATGGCGCGGTTGGTAGCGGTTCTGTTGATGACACTGCTGCGATCAACTTGGCGTTGGCGGCGTTGCCGTCGAACGGCGGCACGCTGTACTTCCCGGCTGGGTCTTACCTGATCACGTCTACGTTGAACGTTTCCACTACGGGCACAACGTTTCAGGGTGACGGGTGGGGGTCGCAGATCCTGTTCGACGGGGCTTCGGTGTCACCGGCGATCAAGGCGGCGTCGAACATCCGGGTCAACCTGCGTTATTTGAGGGTGTCGCAGACGAACGCGGCGAGTTCTGGTACTGCTATCGACGCCTCCAACTTCAACATGTCCGTGTTGGAGATGTTGTTGGTTGACGGCGGCGGGGCGTCTGGGGTGGCTCCGAAGACCGGGGTTTTGATGAACTCGGCTACGGCCCACTACAACGAGGTGCGGGCTTGCCGGATCCGGTACGGGGGGACGTCCAGCGTTGGTGTGTCGATTACCGGCGGGGCGCACTCCAACAGTGTCGTTGATTGTTTCCTGCTGCCTCAGGCGGATGATTCGGCTTCGAGCGGCGTGTACATCAACGGGTCGCATTCCACGAACCTGGTTCATCCGGACGTTGAGGCGGGGACGGGTAACGGGATCTGGTTGGACACGGGCGCCCATTCCACGACGGTCACCGGCGGTTACGTGGACACGATGGGGATCTGTTTGAAGATCTCCTCTGGGGTGATCGCTCCGACCGTTATCGGCGGCACGTATGAGAACGGTTCTACCGCCAACGTCCAGAACAACGGGGCGGTGGGGTTGAACGTTCAGAACGCGTGGCCGAACAGCGGTTCTAGCAGCTACAACCATTTGGAGCTGCCTCAGACGGACTTGTTCACGGTGAACTCGGTTCAGGTGCCGGGCAACGTGTATCAGGCGTCTGATTCGGCGTTGTTGGCTTGGACCTACGATCCGTCGGCCACGACGAACAGCACGTTGACGGTGAACGGCACTGTCTATCTGGCGCAGGTTCTGCTTCGGTATTCGACTACGGTCAGCAAGCTCTCGGTGGGGGTCAGTACCGCAGCGGCCACGGTCACGGCCAACCAGAACTTCTTGGGCCTGTACAACTCGGCGGGGACTCGGGTTGCTGTCACGGCGGCTGGAACTCTGGACACGCTGATCACGTCTGCGGGGATTGTGACGGCTTCGGTTGTCACCCCGTATGCGGCTGTGGCGGGGACGTACTGGGTGGCTTTCGTGAACAACGCCTCTACTGCGTCGACTTTGGCTCGGGCGTCGGGTGCGAGCTTGTCGATCGCCAACGCTGGGGCTGCTGCGGCGGCGTTCCGGTATGCGGTGAACGGAACTTCTCAGACGTCTCTTCCTTCGACAATCACCCCGGGTTCGAATACTGTCACTGGGGCTTTCACGATGTGGGCGGCTGTCAGCTAGGAGGCTGGGGTTGAATGACGCTATCCGGCCGTATGCGCGGACGGCTTACGCGCAGGGCTGGGCGCAGTCGGGTGGCCCTATGTCGCAGCGGGTTCAGGCGGGTTGCCTGGTTGCTATGGACATTTGCGCTGAGAATTGGGACTCTCCGGGGGTCCTTGAGGTAGCGATCCATCTGGGCAGGTTGGAGGGCGTGTGGGCGAGGGTGTTCGCACGCCGGTTCGCCGCGATGGAGGATTACACGGTCAGGGTTCGGAAGGTGTGGCGTTCCGCTGTCGCTGATTTCGATGTGCGGGGCGCAGTCGCTCTCTACCGGCAGGCCCTAGGGCTGTCGGAGACGGCCGAAGACCCGGATTGGGTACGGCGAGCCAAGAGGGAAGCCCGCGATGCGGCTATGAGGCTCCTGGCGTGGATGCCGGGCACGGATTCGTGGCAGAAGCTCCGTGACCTTATGCGCGAGGTGATCCGCACGGCACGGGCTGAGGGGTATGTGGATGCTCTCGCGGCGGCTTCGACAGCAGAGCAGCACCTCAACTTCGCCTGGGACATTGCTTTCCGCCACGCCTACGACGCCTTGGAGAACGACACCGCCTTGTGGGCCGAATCCGACACGTGGCTGAACCGGATGTTGGGCCGGTCGGCGGACGAGTTCGGGTTGACGCTGGGTAACTTGGCGGCTCAGGGCGCCGACTATTCACAGATGCTCGCGGCGGCTGTGGACGTGTTGCAGGACACGGTTGAGGAACGAGACACGGTGGGTTTCATCGTGGACTGGGCTATGTCGTTCGGCATGTCCAAGGGCGCCTTGGATTTGTACGCGTCGGAGGGCGTGCGGAACGTGACGTGGATGACCGCCGGAGACGGCAGGGTCTGCCCCACGTGCGAGAGGTACGGCGAGGAATCCCCGTATCCGATCATGGACTTTCCGTCGATGCCCGCCCATCCTCTGTGCCGCTGCGTCGCTTCTGCCGAGATAGACACCTCCGCGTTCAGCGGGTTCTCCAGCTAGGAGCCAGCATGCCTCTTCATCCTCGGTACACGCCGGTTGACGACAACGAGAACGTGATCACCGGCGGCAGTACATCCTCTTCAACCCCTGGTTTCACGCAGATCCAGGACGGCTCCACTACCCGGCTTGCGGCGGTCACGGCGGCGAACGCCGTGAAGGTGGACGGCTCCGCTGTTACGCAGCCGGTGTCCATCGCGGCGACAGTGCAGGTCACCACCAGCGGTACCACCACGGCGGCCGTGGCAGCCGGGGTCGCCACGGACACGGTCGTCAAAGCGTCCGCCGGAAGGCTCTGCCGGGTACTGGTGACCAGCACAGCCGGGGCTGCTGTCACAGCGTTCTACGACAACGCCAGCGCAGGCAGCGGCACGATCATCGGGGTGTTCCCGGCTGCGGTTGCCGCTGGTTCGGTGGGGGACTTCGAGATTCCCGCCCTGAACGGCATCACCTTGAAGGGTGCCGCCACCAACCCTGCTATGACCATCTCGTACACATAGGAGAAGCCCGTGGCCATCGCCATGTTCAGCGGTGCGGCCCTGGCTCCGGGCGTCAGCCGCAACCGTCGCCTCTACACGCCGGAACTGATTGCCAAGGCAGCTAAGCGCATGCAGGAGCGGATCGACGATCCAGACGGACGACCGATCGTGATGCGCACCCACCACGACGCCGGTGACGATTCGGCAAGGATCGTCGGCCGTGTCACCGGCGTGACCGTGGACGACGACCGCAAGTTGCGGTACACCGCCGAGCTGTACAACACCCAGTACGGCAAGGACATTGCCGCGCTGGTGAAACCGAAAGACGGTAAACCGGCTTTGCGGTCGGTGTCGATCCACGGCTACTGGGTTGGTGACACCCGGCAGGTTCGGACGGCGGAGGGTTTGGCTACTACCGCTGACGATCTGGAGATTGACGCCATCGACTTCACCGCGTCCCCGGGGGTGGATGCGGCGTTGATTGATGGCGGTTCGGAGGAGACCACCGAGTCCGGTGGCGTTATCCGGACCCCTATCAGCGAGGCGATGGAGGCGAGCTTCACCCTCACGGAGGAGGGTTCCGGCTGGGCTGATATCACCCAGAACGCTAAGGAGCACAGGATGTCTGAAGACGTCCGTGAGTACTGGGTGCAGGAGGCCAAGTACTCCGCCGACGACTTGAAGGGCATGGCCTCTAAGGGCCACGCTATGAAGAACGCCAAGGGGGAGCCTTCGTATCCGATTGCCGACATTGCCGATTTGAAGAAGGCCATCAAGGCTGTGGGTCGGGGTGGCGCGGACCACGATGCTATCCGCAAGCACATCATCAGTCGGGCTAAGGCGTTGAAGGCGACTAATTTGATCCCGGACAACTGGAACAGTGACGGCTCCACGAAGGAGTCGCAGGTGCGTCTGGGTGACGTCACCGAGTATTACGGCGATATGGACAGTGGCGGCGGTGCCGGGTTCTGCATCGACGCCTACGCAGGCCCGTTGTCGGTGACGATCCGGGGTTGCGTTTCCGCCGATCAGCTGCGGGGTGCGGCTCAGGCTGCTGCTTTGGCTGCTATGGACGCTGTGAACGCTATGGATCCTGACGCGGATGCCGATATTGATGCCGGTCGCGAGGGTCAGGAGTCGGTTCCGGACGGCGAGAACGTTTTGACGGAGTCTCGTGTTTTGGAGTTGCTGGAGCAGTTGCGCTCCGAGTTGACGGTGTCGGAGCCGGTTGTTGAGGCGACGGACCCGGTTGACGGCGACACTGATGCCGGTTCGGTGAGTCCTGACGATGCTATGGAGGCGGCTCCGGCTGGTTCACACGGCCACGTTCACGACACGGGCGGTGACGCGTCCCACACCCATGGGCACGTTCACGCGCACGAGAACGCCGGTGGCGGGTCGTATGACCACGCCCACGGGCACACGCATTTTCATCTGCCGGGGGCTTCGGAGTCTCACGTGCATACCCATGACCATGATCACTCCACGGCTTCGGCAGATACGCACGAATCCCACATCGAAGAGGAGTCCGCCGTGAGCGAGACCACCCAGGCCGCTGAGGCGGCTCCAACCGGCCTGTTCACGCCAGAGGACAAGAAGCTTCTGGCCGAGACCATCGGCGGCATTGTCGCGGAAGCTCTCCGCGCTGCCGCCGAGCAGAAAGACCCCAAGCACGCTGCCCCGACGCAGGAGACTGTCGAGACCGGCGAGAAGGTTGCTGAGACCGCTCAGGAGAGCGTCAACGAGAAGGCACCTGACTTGTCCGCTTTGAAGGAGTCCCTGGCTTCTGAGCTGCGGAAGGAGTTGCGCGATGAGTTGCGCAACGAGTTCCTGAAGGAGAATGGCCTGCCGCCACGGCGTGGCTACCGGCTGTCGGAGAACACTGAAGAGGATGTTCAGCTCACCGACAAGGAGTTGTTCGACAACCACCGCGTTGAGCTGTTGCTCGGCAAGTATGCGCAGACTCCCTCGCCGGACGCCCCGGTTGCTGGCTGACCAGCCCTAAGACCAGTAAAGGACTTTTGATATGTCTAACATGACTCTTCTTGAAGAGGCAGTGACTACGGCGGGCACTGTCAGCCCGCTCATCCCGAAGGCTATCGACCCGGTTTTGCTGGAGTACCAGCGCCGGTATTCGCCTATGTTGGCGGCTATCCCAACGAAGCAGTGGAACTCCACGCAGTACTTCTTCAACCGCCGCGTGAACCGGCCGGACTCCGGCGCTGTCATCGACGGTGGCGCTCGTCCGATCAGCAACAGCACCTACGAGCAGTCGGTGTACAACATCCGCCTGTACCAGGCTGTGGGTTCGGTGACTGGTTTCGCGCAGACCGTGACCCGCGACATCGTGGGTGACCTGCGGCAGCTTGAGCTCGACGGCACTGTTCAGTCGATGCTGTGGTCTATCGAGAACGCGTTCATCTGGGGTAACGACCCGGCTACCACCAACGGTGTTCAGCCGATGTCTTCGGGCTTGGACTACCTGGTGTCGAACTGGACTGCCGGTACCGGCTCCAACGCGTTCGTGAACGCGCAGGACGTCAACGGCAGCGTGTCCCTGGCGAAGCTGGACGAGTTGATCGACCTGGTGGAGTCCAACGCGGCTATGCCGATCGACGGTTCGCCGTGGATGATGGTTATGTCGGGCCGTATGGTGTCGGCTATTTCGCAGCTGTTCGTTTCGCAGCAGCGGTTCGCCGCGCCGACGACGAACCTGGGCGGCGGTTTGAATGTGCCGACGTACCGTGGTATTCCGCTGGTGAAGTCGTCGTTCCTGTCGCCTAAGACGTTCCAGATGGGGGCGGTTGCCACGGCGACGGCCACCACGACTGGTTCGTTGGCGGCTGCGACGTACTACTACCAGGTGACTGCGGTTGTGTCGCGGTTCGGTGAGATCGCTGCTTCGACTGAGGTTTCGCAGGCCACGTCGGGTTCTACTTCTACGGTGACGTTGACGTTCTCGACGCCGACCGGTCTGCCGGACAACGCCAGCCCGATCCTGTACAAGGTGTACCGCTCGACGGGTACCGGCACGGAGACGTTGCTGGGTGTTGTGGATGCGTTCGACACCACGGGCGTGGCTGTGACCACGATCGTGGACACTGGTTCGAACTTGTTGACGAACTCGTCTGGGGTTACCGGCACCACGGCTTACGTGGGCACGAACGCGGGCGCTAAGCCTCGTCCGGTGGCGTCGGGCCAGAACGCGTACGAGGACATCTATCTGTTGTCGATGGATCCGAACTTCTTGGTGCGTCCTTACACCCGGAACATGCAGATTCTGCCTCTGGCTCCGACGGTGACGGCTCCGGACACGCTGCCGTTCGCGGTGTTGACGGACACCACGTTGGCGTTGCGGGCTCCGAAGTACGCTGGTCGTTTGTCGCGCGTTGTGGCGACCATCTAGTCTGTTGGTGGCCCCGGCGACGTAAGGCCACAACTGATCACAGGGCGTTCGTCGGCTAGTTCTGTGGTCAATCTGGGATGGTTCAGGTACGGCGTTGAGAGCCCCTAGTGGATGCGGTGGGCCGGACACGCGGCATCCGATTGTTCCTCACCCTCCCGAGGGATTGGTGGGGCTTTAGTTACACGCAGAAGCCCCCTACGGCTGTCCGTAGGGGGCTTTCTGTCGTGTCCGGCCTAGGGACGCACGGGCCGGTTCCGGAGGTGCGGAGCGTTGCGCCTAGAGGGTGTCGGCGGTACGGCGGAGAACTTCCGCGATGCGCCGTCCTTGTTCCGCGAGGTAGCGATGCGCGTACTCCGAACCTGCGCCACCCGGGGTGTCGTGGAGCCGGAAGGCGTGGCTGACGTTGTGCACGTAGGCGCCGGTCATGTCTGCGGCGATGTCTCTCAGCATGGCCTTGACGGCGCGGGTGGCGTCATCCGGAGCCTGCGTAGCCGGATCGGCGCTGGGGTCTGCGGCAACAAACGGTCCAGGCGTGCCCTTGTCTACGACACCGTTCGGAAAGAACCGGTACACGTGATCCGCCCCTTTGCCGCTGCGCTTCGTGGTGCGCACGTCGATGCAGACGACCTCATCGTCAAGCTCGATGATGTTACCGGCGTTGTGGGATGCGTTGCGGTAGGTGACATGGGCGTATTCGTTCGCGTCGTCCGCGTTGACGAACGCCTCCCAGGCGATGCTCACTCCGGACTCTCCGAAGCCTTGCGCAGGTTCTCCAAAGCCTTGCGCTTGCGGTCAGCGATGACAAGTTCGGCTTCGAAGCGCCGGTCTCTGACGAACGCCTCCCATCCCGTGTCGTCCTTGGTGATGGCGGTGTCTTCGACACCGTTCTCCAGGGCGTACAGGATCGTCAGGAGCGGCACTCCGGTGTCCCCGCGCGTGACCGCGTCGAGGTACAGACGTCTCGTCACGCGCAGCGCGGCCTGGATCCGCACGTTGGTGTCGAGCAGCGCCAGAAGCGGCTGCGGCACCTCTACGGGGATGATGTCGTACGCGCCTTCCTCGGCCAGGTTGTCGCAGCCGTCGCACATGAGGTGTTTGGCGTTGTCCCAACGCTTGTAGGCGGACGCGAGGTGGGCGTTGAAGCTTCCGGTGCCGTGGACGATGATGTGTCCGCCGTTCAGCGCCGCGTTCTGCATGGTCGCGGGCAGGTTCTCGAACTCCACTGGGTCCTCCCGTTCTGTTCCTCGATGGCCGCCAGGGCGGTGTTGTACAGGTTCTTCTCGAACTCGGCCATAGCCGCCAGGTCGTCGGCGGGCAGCTTGCCGGTCTCGATGATGTACAGCACCTCCGCGTACACGCGCTGCTTGTACAGCTGGACGTGGACGACGCAGGAGCGGTACCACGCGCTCAGCCAGGCGTGGACGTCGTCGAGGCGCTGAGCCTTCAGCCGGGTCTCCTCCTGCTCGGCCAGCTGCTCGGCGGCGTAGGCGTCGGTCAGGGACTGGCCGGGGATGCGCTGCGGCAGCGGCGGCTTGAGGGCGTGCCGTCCGGGTTTGGTGTCGTTCACTTCTGTTCCTCCGGTTACAGTTTCGGGTTTCGGTTGCAGTCGGTGCACAGGCCCCACTGTCGGTTCGTAACGCCGTTGGCGGCGGTGCGGGCGTTGAGGCTCTGGTGGGCGATCGTGTCGGCGTTGATGACGCGGCACGCGTCGGGGTGGAAGTGGACGACGGGCGGGTGACCTTTCGTGATGTCAAGCCATGCGGACATGGGTTCCTCCGGTTGCCGGTTCTGAATGGATCTGGCTTCCGCCCAGGGTGATGGTCTGGGCGGGACCGGACCCGGTCAGCTGCCGGGCCAGTAGACGACGGGTCCTTGTACGGTCTCGTACCGCACGCCGCCGGTGGACTGGTACTTGGTGGTGACGTTGTAGTAGCCGCGCGGCAGTTTCCAGAATGCCTGGGCGTCGCAGACGTGGCCGTTGTCGATGGCCTTGGAGGTGGCGCTGTATCCGCGCATCGGGTAGGCGCGGTGGTTGCGGACCGTGTTCAGCTGTACGGTGCAGGACTTCAGGACGCCGCGAGCGTTCCACACGATGGCGTCCACGTCGCCTCCGAACTTGTTGCTGTCGGGCGCGTAGCCGTCGCAGGCTTCGGATTGCACGCCGTGGTACGTGTAGGGCTGGATGTGGTTGTACTGGCGGCAGGTCCAGGTGGAGGGGCTGCTGGGGAGTCCGGGTCCGTTGGACTGTCCGGCGTGGGCGGTGGTGGGGATCAGGGCCAGAGCGGCAGCGGCGAGCGTTGCCGTGGCGAGTCGGGTCAGGCGGGTGTTCATGGCCGTTCCTCCGGTTCTTGGTTTCTGACGGCCATCGTCAGGGACGGTGCTCACCGTCCGACGTCCGACCCTCCCGGGTGGGGCGTTTCGGCCTTGAGGTCAGGTTCAGCCGTACAGGCGGCTGACGATGTCTTCGTCCAGTAGGCCCAGGCCCTTGGCGAAGACGCCTGCGGCTTGGGCGATCTTGATCAGGTCGCCCTTCCAGTTGCGGCCGATGTTGCCGTAGAGCTGCACGCGCACCGGGGTGCCGTCCTTCAGTTCGCCGTAGCAGTAGCTGATGTCCCAGCGGGGGTATTCGCGGGAGTTGTAGCCGATGAGGCGGAGGCGGGTGATGCGGGCCAGGCGCTTGTCGCTCAGGGACACGGTCTCTTCGCGTTTGACGGCGTGCATCTCGGCGATTTGGGCGGAGTCCAGCGACTCGTCCATCCGGACGCCGTAGCTGCGGGCTCGGTCGATGGTGTCCATTTGGCTTCTCCTCCGGTGTCGTGTGCTTGCAGTAGCAACGATACTGGAAAGGCTAAGCGCCGTAAAGCCCCTTCGAGCTGTGCCGAAGGGGCTCCACCAGACTCCAGAGGCTAGTTCGCTGCCCGCAACCACTGCGTCCGCGACGGCTCCGGCAACCCGTCCTCCGGCTCATACAACGCGTTCGCCGCAGCATCCGCCAACGTCGCATGGACCTGAGCCTTCGCCAGGATCGCCATCACCGTCGCAGGCTCCAACCCGCCGGAACCGTTCTCCCGCGCCTTCTCCGACGCTTCCTCCAACGCCGCCAACAGATTCTCGGCAGCCTTGTAATGCTCCGCACCAGTCATCGCTTCTCCTCGTAGCCGTACTTCTCGAACCATCCATTGCCGTCCACCGTGGACGGCGTCGCCCGGAAATCGCTGACTCCCCGCTCGTACGCCGCAGCCTCCAAGACGCTGATCACAGTCTCGACGTCCTGGCGCACGGCACCGTCCTCAACCCAGAAGCTGACTTTCAGCTCCACGCGGTGCCCGCTCACGACCCCTCCAGTTCCTTACGCCGCACCTCGATCTCTACGCGGAGACGTATCGCCTCATCGAGGTGGTACCTCAGGCTCCTCTCCAGCCGCAGAACCTCGCCCATCCTGTCGGAACGGCTCTGCGGCTTCTCCGCCAGTTCCTTGTAGTCGTTGCGGAACGTACCCCGGGCGATCTTCAGCCAAGGCGCGTACTGCCCGTCCTCGCCCAACTTGTAGATCACCATGTCTTCGGTGAACCCGGTACGAGCGCCGTACCGGCTGATGTTGATGACGGCGTTCTTCGCCTGACCCAGCGTGTTGTGGGCCTTGAAGGCGGGGCGACGATCAGGAATGAACGTGGCCCAAGCCTTGTCGGCAACCGAAACCGTCTCAGGCGCGGACTGCACGGGAACTCTCCTGAATCACGTTGTCGAAGTCGTCACCCATCTGCGGATCTTCGCTCCAGCCCTTGCCGATGATGGCGTCGCAGAGCAGACCGGCGTTGTCGTCGCCGCCCCGGCTGGCGATGACGTTGAAGGCGTCTCCGCTACGCAGAGCGCAGACAACCCCGAATCGCCGGTCGCCGGTCGGCGGGGCGTACCCGGCTACGGTAGTGAAGCCCGGGACGGCGAGGCAGGGCGTGTCGGTGAACACGACGGCGTCACGCCCGGTCCAGGTGAGGGTGCAGCCGACGCGCTGGGCGTAGAGCAAGCTCTGCGCTGCCGAAGCGACAGCAGTTGGTTTCCGGTTGCCGGGGTGGGCTCCGAGACCGAGGATGGCCCCTACCGCCACCGCCGTGGCTGCTGCCGCTACCCTGATGTAAGCAGTCACTAGTCCGCCTCCGTACTGTAGAAACGGTTCTCACGCACCAGGCGCACGATGCGGTCCGGGTCGGCTTGACGCATCTTGTTCAACGCCTCCAAGGCTTCGGGTTTGGTTGTGGATGGCCGGGTGGGGCACCAGGCTTCCTCCTCATCGAGCCACACAACCAGGAACCACGATTCCTCCGGCGGGTACGGCTCATCCTTCAACGGCGCGTACGGCACTACTCCTCCTTGCGGTGTCGGCTGCCCCGGAGGGCTTTCAGGTAGTCCCAGCAGTCTGCGATTCCCATCAGGGTGCCGGAGGCGATGAACAACACAGCTCCCAGGATCAGAGTGATCATCGGTATTGCACCGGCACTCTGGTCTGCGGGTCGTTGTCGTCCTCGTTGTCGTCATCATCATCGTCGTCGAAGAGCGACATCAGGAACATGAACACCACGACCGGCCACAGCAAGATCATGAAGCAGGACACCAAACCCAACAGAGGCGGGGACTCATCCAGCTTGTCGAGGAAGCTTTTGGCCTCACGATGCCGGTCGCATTCGGCAGCGTGTTTCCGCATGCTACGGACGTCGATCAGGAATAGGGTCGTGAGAAGCAGACCGGCAACGAGGTAGACGGTGTACCAGATCACGTGAGTTCCCTCGCCACGTAGGTGTCATACGGCACCGGCCCGTCGTACTGGCGGCATGTGCACGGCTCTTGCTCGGAGTAGCTGAACACGCCGTCTTCGTACCGGTTGTTCTCGTTGAGGCCGTGGCAGTGTCCGGTGTCCTTGTCGTGGAACGACAGGCCGTGGTCGCAGGAGCATTTCAGCTTCGGCGGTTTCGGCAGGGACTTGCTGCGCCGTATGCGTCCTAGCCCGTATCCGGTTCCGAGGGACAGCAGGGAGATGACGGCGCCGATGATCTCACCCACGGGGGGTCTCCTCTCCGGCCGGAGGGCAATCCTCCGGCGTTATCGGGGGCATGCGCAGCCCTTCGGCCAGGGACACGATCCGCAACGGCATGCGGGGTGCCCCCGGCTTCAGAACGTGGACGCCGTACAACTGCTCCTGGACCTCGTTGCCCAGCCACTCCGGATCACGGGTCGGGTCGAAGTTGACCGGGGCGTGGGCGAACCGAGCGAGGTTCGTGAACCACAGCGGAATCGTGTGACCTCTCACGGCTTTCACACCTTCTGGGGGATGACGGGGTCGGGGGAGGGCTCACGCAAACCGCCGTCTCCGCCGTTGCACCACGGGCACCACGGCTCCAGAAGGTTGTGGGTGCGGGTAGCCCAGATGAAGAACAGCAGCCCAGGCTGGAACGCGACGTAGGCGACGGCAAACGGCCACAGCCGGGGCAACATGTTGGGGACAGCCAGCATCGCCGCCAGGTACACCAGCCCGTACGGGGTGATGGACCGGTGGTAGAACTTGAGGGTGCGGGACTTGCGGCGAGCTGTAGCCAGCCCGTCGGCGGGCGTGTCTTCGGCGCAGTACTCGCAGAACCTCTTGCCGTGGTACAGGTTCAGCATCACCAACGTCACGAGCGGCAGAACGACGGCGGTGTTGATCAGACGTCCCCACCAGTTGCTCGGAAGCAGGACCGTGGGCGACGACAGGACGACGGTGGCGATGAGGAGCGGAGCCGCGCGGTGGGTCCACTTCTCCATGTCAATGTTCACTCGTTCTCCTTGAGGATTCTCTTGCGGTACAGGGCCATCATCCGTTCGTCAACGGTCGAGCCTTCCTCGTTGTAGAAGGCTTTGGCTGTCTCCGAGTCGATGGGTGTCCCGGACGCGGGGATGTCGTATCTGATGGTGCGCCCGTTGGGCATCTCCAGTTCAGCGACCAGTCCCCTGTCGAGACGGCGCCGCAGGGTTGTGTTGCTGTTGCAGTGGTCGATGATCTGCTGCCGGGTTGCGGTACCGGGCAGGCTCCCCAGGTCCACCAGGTAGTGGCCCGCACGGTAGGCGATGTAGCCGTCGGTTCGGAAGCCGTGGTTGTCGGCCCGGTCGCGGCAGCAGATCCGCCAGGACGGCATGGGCCAGTCTCCGAGCCATTCCAGGCAGGTGGCGTGCGCGGCTTCACCGAAAACCTCGAAGCGGTGCGGGTCGTAGTTGCCGCAGACGAAACACTGGTTGGGTTCCGGGGGAAACGCTGCCGGTTCGCGTTTCTCCGGCGCGGCCGAAATCCTGTCGGGGTTCTCCTTGCCTACGGTGAGGGTGAGGGGCTGGCCGTTTCGCGTCATTAGGCGCAGCGTGGAGTACACGCACCAGACGTTGAGGATCGTGGAGAACATCCTCAACGGCCAGTACGGGTGGTGGAGGTCGGCGAAGAAACTGCTGACGGTCATGGCGTTCAGGAATGCCAGTTGACCGTACGACAGGACGGGCACGGTGACGGCGCGCCGTTTCATCTCGGTTCCCTAGATCGTGGCGGCGGACAGGACCCAGTCCGGTTCGACGCCTGCCAAGTCGGTCAGTTTCTCTACGCCCAGCAGCAGTTTCAGGGCCTCCAGGAGATCGTTGACGGCGCTGTCCGGCGGCATGAGAGCTTCGCCGCTGATGCGTTCCGGCCTGGCGCCGCGTCCGCCGTCGGCGCTGTAGTAGCGGGCCACGACGCGGTATCCGCCGTCGGGCCGTTCGATCACGCCGCAGGTGTTGGCGGGGAGGGATTCGCGGATGAGGGCGGAGCCTGCTTCTTCCGGGGCGTCCTGGTGGTACCAGGAGTTGTCTGCGGCGTTGAACCGGGGCAGGTCGATGCCGTATGACAATGTGGCGCGGGGCCAGTAGCCCATCAGGTGTGTCCTTTCTGTATGTCGTCCCACCAGGGCCGCAGGTCGTATCGGCGGTAGTTGCCGTTGTCCATGACTCGGGCTTCCACGTAGTGGGGGGTGTCGGTCAGGGTCAGGTGGCTGTCGGGGGTGACGACGTGTTCGGTGACGACGTCGATGTTGAGTCCGGTGTTGTTGCGTTGCTTCCCTAGCAGGATGTAGGCGATGTTGATGGCGGTGGCCCGGTTCAGGGGTACGTGTTGTCCGTCGCGGCACATGATGCAGACGCAGCCGGTGGGGTCTACGTCGGTGGCTTGTTCGAGTTTGTTGGTGTAGTCCACTTCGTCGTTCCAGTCGCAGGCGGCGTGGATGGCGAGAGCGATGAGCAGGGACTGCGGGTATTTCTTGAAGGTTTTGCTGTTGCGGCGTTGGCTCGGTACGTCGTCGGGGGTGATGATGACGGTGTGGTTTTGGCGGTCGGCTCGTTTCACTTCGATCTCGGCGCGTTCGTTGCTGGCTTTGATCACGAGTTCGTGGCCTTGGCGTTGTAGTAGTTCGACGCGGAGTTTGGAGCTGAGGATGGGTTTGGAGCTGATGACGGGGCGCGTTGTCGGCATGCGTGGAGCTTACTTACGTCCTGTCTGCCGGTTGGTGGGCGGACGCATGAGAACGTTGGGGGTGATGCTCCAGAAGGTGACGGAGCAGCCCTCGGGGTTGCCGATCTTGTTGTCGGCGACGATCTTGTCGTGGGCGGTCTGGAGGATGTCGCTGGTCTTGTCGCCCGCTTCGACGGTGACGACTTCTCGGTGGTCGGCGTAGCACATGCGGGAGCCGTCGCGGTAGGCGAGGGTGAGCACCACCAAGTAATCCACGGGTCTTCTCCTCCGGGTTAGTGTGTTGTACCAGGTAGGCACCTACCTACCCGAGTAACGAGTTACCTACGCTACCGGAACCGGTAAACGACGTAAAGGCGGCAGCATGTATCTGCGGAAGTCACAGGCGGGAAACGCTCCCGGCTACCGGTGGGAACACGACGGACAGGTGATCGAAGTCCACGACGAACTCGCCTGGGAACTCCTCAACATCCCCCACGGCGGCTTCAGCGAAGCCGAACCCCCAAAAGCCGAACCCGTGGAAGAGGACCCGGAGACGGAACCGGAGAACACCCAGGAACCCGCTGACGACGACGAACCCTCCAAGCCCAAGCGTGGACGCCCCAAGAAAACCGAGATCTCCGAGTAGATAGGAGCGCACCATGCCCGTTGACGCCCCAACGCCGCTCTGTTCCTCCGCGATCATTCAGTCAGGGGCGTTCGCGGACCTGGTGCGCGACTTCACCCCCTCCGCCCTGGACCGGATCATGCTGCGGTCCACCCGCATGTGTGAATCCGCTACCGACCGGCGTCTGGCCCCGTTCACCATCACCGAAACACAACGGGCCCAGATGATGGATGTGGACGACAACACCGAGATCCCCGGTCCAATGGAACCGTCGGCACAGATCGGTATGTCCCGCGCCCAGTCGCTCGGCTCCTCGCAGCTGGTGCGACACTTCTGGGTTCGGGAACACCCTGCGCGTTACCCGGAGATGTGGACCGGATCGATCAGCTCTATCGAGCTTCTGCGTTCCTATTCCGGCACGCAGGCCGTGGTACCGAACACTACGCAGTACGAACCGGACACCGGTCACTGCCGGTTCCAGTTGGGCACGTACGTGCCCACCGGCACCACCATCGTCGTGACGTACTCCGGCGGGTATTCCACCGTCCCCCTGGACCTGGAGCAGGCGGCCGAATTCATGGCCGCATCGGTGGTGTTGAAACAGCTCGATCCTGCGCAGGCTTCGCACGGCCACGATCCAGACGCCCTGCGGCTCGACGCTATGGAGATCCTGACGGCGTACACCAGGCGGTGAGATTTGCCTGTCCAGAAGAAGCACCGCAAGGGCCGCAAGTGGACCGCTAAACAGAAAGACGCTTTCCGCGCCAAGATGAAGGCGCGCCTAGCGCATATGACCCCTGCTCAGAGGGCTGCGCGCAAGGCCAAGATGTCTGCGGCTATCAAGAAGCGCAACGCCAAGATGACGGCGGCGCAGAGGAAAGCCCAGACCGCCAAGCGCGTGGCGTCTATGCGTAAGAAGCTCGCGGCGATGTCTCCGGCTCAGAGGGCTGCACGCAAGGCCAGTATGAGCGCGAAACGCAAGGCTGCTCTGGCTAAGCTGACCCCTGCGCAACGCCAGGCCCGCGCGGCTAAGAGGAAGGCTTCTCTGCGAGCCCATCTGGCGGCGATGTCTCCGGAGCAGAGAGCGGCACGCAGAGCCAACATGTCGGCGAAGCGCAAGGCTGCTTTGGCTAGGCTGTCCCCTGAAGAGCGGGCTGCGCGGAAGGTCAAGCGGGCAGCTACTTTGAAGGCTCATCTGGCGGCTTTGACTGATGAGCAGAGAGCTGCGCGGAAAGCCAAGCGCTCCGAGGTTGTGAAGCGTCTCAACGCCAACATGTCGGTGGAGAAGAAGGCTGCGCGGAAGCTGAAGCTGGTGGCGGCCATCAGGGCTCACAACGCGGCGATGACGGCGGAGCAGAGGGCTGAGCGCAAGGTCAAGATGAGCCAGGCCATCAAGGCGGCGAACGCTCGGATGACTCCGGAGCAGAAGCTGGCTAGATCACAGAAGGCTGCTGCTACGCGCGCGGCTCATCCCCGGCCGAAGGTTGCTAAGAAGTCGGTGAAGCCAGCGAAACCCATGCAGAGCCGTGCTCCGGCGCGGCGTAAGAAGCGTTAGGGAGGTCGGATGCCTGGAACGTTCCGCACGTCGGCGGATGCCTGCGACCGGGAGGCTTTGTGGCTTTCGCTGCCGGGAACGACGGCCGACGGTTTGCCGTCTTTGATGGCGGCGGACGGCGGTCCTTGGGACATCGTGCAGGCGTATGTGCCGCGTACGCCTGCTAACCGGAAGACCCAGATCTATGTGGTGCGGTCCAACGTCCGCGTGGAGCGTTTCGGGTTCAACCGCACCATCGCGGCCTACGAGATGTCCTTGAGGCTGCGTTGGCCTTTGTCTAACGGCCAGGGAAACGCTGAACAGGACCAGAGGGCTTTTGACGTCGCCATCAACATGCTTTTGTTGAGGATTCGCGGTATCGGCATGAACCAGCCGGGCGGTGCTGACAAGACCCACGGCGGGGCGTTCCTCCAAGCGGCTGAGGGGTCGGACGTCACCGGTACTCGGGCGGGGATCCAGGTGGAATACACGGACCCGGAGTCCACGATCACGTCGGCTGTGGACTTTCAGGCTTCTGTCACGTATTCGATTGATGACCGCGACTTCACCGACTAGGAGACAACAGTGCGGCAACGCAACGACACCGGCTATGAGCAGGACCTGATGGTTTGGCCTAGCCCGGACGATCCCTCCGAACCTCGCCGCAAGGTAGGCGTTGGCGAGGAGATTGATTTTCCCACTCTTCTTGGCGGGTTCACCGTCTTGGAGGACGTTCCGGCTCCGTCGGAGCCTAAGACGAAGCGCAAGGACGCCGCTGCGGTGGCCGACATGAAGGAAGGTGAGCAGCAGTGACTTCTCTTGCGAAACTTGGATATGTGGGTATCGCCAAGGAGACCACGCAGGGCACGTACGTTGTTCCGGCGTTCTACATCCCTTGCACGAAGATCGACGCTGAGGACATGTACACGGAGTTGCGGGATGAGTCGTACCGCAACAACGACACGGTTCTTCAGGGCATGTATCAGGGTCCGGGGGAGTCTTCGTTCTCTGTTGACGTGATGGCCTACCCGGACGCTATCCCGTACTTGCTGCGGGGCATCGTTGGCCCGGACACCGTCACCACGACCGGCGTGTCTACGGTCTTGAACTCGAACGCGGTGGCTGGCGCCAGCTCGGTCTCGTTGACCGCTACGGTTCCGAACAACAGCATCCTGCGTATTCAGGACTCGGGCGGCGTCAACACTGAGTATGTTCAGGTCGGTACTGTTACCGGCTCCGGCCCTTACTCGGCTCCGATCACTACTCCGGCGACCGGGTTGCAGTTCAACCACACCGCTGCTGGCGGTTCGGTGACGTCGCAGTCCACGCATTCGTTCAAGCAGAACCCCACGGCGGCTCAGACGTCGTGGTCGTTGACGAAGTACGACGTGGCGACGAACGCTTTGGGTACTGCTGTGCGGGGTTTCCCGGGTTCTAAGATCTCCGAGTGCTCCATCAAGATCGATCCCAAGGCCGTGATGACGTTCTCGGTGAAGTACACGGGCTGGTTGTCGGCGGAGCAGACGCCGAACCCGACGCCTTCGTTCAGCTCTGTCATCCCGGGTTTGGGTTGGCAGTGGACGATGACTAATGCGGGTGGTTCGTCTACGCGCGGTCTGACGTACGACCTGACGGTCAAGAGGGTCGCTGAGGCTATCCACGCCTCCAACGGCGTTCAGCAGCCGCGTGAGGTGTTCCAGGGCGCCTTGGAGGCGGACGGCACTTACAAGGCCATCTTCGAGAACGACACCGACCTCAACTTGTATCTGAACTACACGCAGCTTCCTGCGGTGGCGACGATCACGCAGCCGGTGACTTCCGGGGGGTCGGTGATTACGTTGACCACGAACAAGTCGGGTTGGTACAAGGGCAAGGTGGACTTGTCGTCTGTGTACGTGACGGCGGACTTCTCGTTGTCGGGGATCTACAACTCCACGGACGGTGGGGCTGTTGCTGCGACGGTCACTAACTTCGTTTCGACGGCGTATTAGACCTGCGGTTTAGGCTGTGCGTTGCCGTTACAGCGGGCGTCAACCCCCCAGAGCTAGGCAAGTTCTGACAATTAGGAGCTTGAACCTTGAAGCTCTGGGGGGTTTTCATTGGCTTGTCACCACTGAAACAGACCGGGAGGCGTCCATGGCTGGTTTGAAGGACCGGTTCATCACCATCAAGTTCCCCGAGTTGACGGAACCGGGAGACGTCGAGCTGTACGTCACGTTCCGCAACCCCAAGCTGGTTCCTTTGGACTGGCTGCGGTCCCGGATTGGTACCAACGCCAACGGGGTGCCGGTGAACGAGGAGGCGGCGACGCAGGAAGGGTACGAGCGTCTGGCGCGGCTTATCACCGATATCCGCATGTACGACGCGGACGACCCGAACGAAGACCAGGGCATGTTGACGATGCCTATGACGGCGGACAAGGTGGCCCGTCTGCCGTTGGTCGTGAACACCGCTATCGCTGAAGAGCTGGGCAAGGTGGGTGACTCCCCTACGAAGACCCCGGATTCTCCGACGTCCTGATAGACGTCGAGTCCATTCTTGACGGGACGTGGGGATCCGGGGCTGCTCCGGAGGAGTGGATGTGCTTCGAGCTGATGCAGGAGATGCACTGGACGTGGCGCGACTACGAGGAGACCCCTCTGTTTGTGCGCCAGTTCTGCTGGGATTTCATCATGCGGCGTCGGCGTATCCAGCGCGGCGATCACGAGAAGCAGATGACGGTTCGGGGCGCTCCAGGGGTTACGAGAGTGAAGAGGTAGGGGTGCGCTGTGGCTACGGAGCTTCATCAGGGGACGTTCGCAAGGATTTTCATCGGCCTGGACAATGAGACGAAGCTCCGAGCCAGGAAGGCTTTGGAGGATCTGGCGTTGGTTGTGGAGAAGCAAGCCAAGATCAACGCCAGTTCGGGGGCTCACAAGTACGGCACCCGGACTCCGGCGCGTCCCGGGACCGGTCCGGCTGTGATCTCCGGTACGTTGCGGCGCGCTATCGCGCACACGCCGGTGAAGTTCTCCGGTGACGAGTTCTCTTGTTTCGTCGGCATGGGCGTCGGTTTCTATCCGTCGTACGGCGGCACCAGAAGCAGAACTCCGGCGAGCGAGTACGCAATGCATTTGGAGAAGACCGGTTTGCGTAATGGAGCCAAATATCCGTTCCTGATGCCCGCGTTCAAGTTCGCTATGGGGGTTCCGGCCCAGCTGATTTATCGGGAAGCGTTCGGCAGGGGCTGGCGCGTCATCATCTAGGAGGCGTCGGTGGCATCCGAGGTTGCTGATCTTTTCATCAAGCTGGGGCTGTTTTCCCAGAGTTTCACTGAGGGCTTGTCTAAGGCTGGCGCGGAGGCGGAAGGGTTCACCTCCAAGACAGAGAAGATCGGCGAGACGATCCTGAAGGCTGGCAAGGTTGTCGGACTGGCCGGTGTGGGTATCGCTGCCGTTTCGGTGAAGATGGCCGGGGACTGGCAAGCCTCGATGATCAAGTTGGTGACGTCGGCTGGCGAAACCGGATCGGCTATCAACGGCAAGTTGACCGGCCCTATCGCCCAGGTCTCCGACGGGCTGTTGAAGATCGCCACCGCAACTGGTACTTCCACCAAAGAGCTGGCCAACGGCATGTACTACGTGGAGTCTGCGGGTTTCCACGGCGCTGCCGGTTTGAAGGTCATGCAGATCGCGGCTGAGGGTGCCCGCGCTGAAGGCGCTGAGGTCAAGACTGTCGCTGACGCTCTGACTACCGCCTTGCACGACATGGGTAAGGGTGCGGACTATTCCGTGCCGATGATGAACATGATGATCAAGGCTGTGGCGGCGGGCAAGATGTCCATGGAGGACTTCGCCGGGTCTTTGAGTTCTGTTCTGCCTCAGGCGCGGTCGGCCGGTATTTCGTTCCAGGACGTCGCCGCAGCCGAAGCCACCATGACCGTTGCCGGTACGACGGCGCAGAACGCGGCCCAGATGTTGGGTCATACGATTGCGTCGTTGCAGTCTCCGAACGCTGTTGCCGTGAAGGCGATGGCCACGTTCGGTTTGTCCACGGAGGACTTGAAGACCCACTTGGGCGAACGCGGTTTGTTGGGCACGATGGGCTTGGTTGACAAGGCGATTTTGGACCATATGGGTCCGAACTTCATGTCGCTTCAGAACACGTTCAACACGTCAAAGACCGCTGCCCGGGACCTCAACCAGATGATGGCTAACATGCCGCCTCAGTTGTTGGAGCTGGCAAAGAAGGTGGAAGCGAACGCCATCTCGTCCAAGGACTTCGCGTCGGCTACGAACGACATGCCGCCGAAGATCAAGGCGATGGCGACGGAGTTCTTGACCCTGTACAAGAACTCCACCAGCTTCAACCAGTCGTTGCGTAACGGCGTTCCCGGAGCGGACACGTTCGCCGGTTCGCTGCGGAAGATCTTGGGCGACACGGTGGACACCAACACCGCTTTGCAGATCGGCGGATTGAACCTGGCGACGTTCGCCGCCAACGAGAAGTCGGTTGCCGAGGGAGCCAAAAGCGCCGGTGACCACATTGAGACCTGGGGGACCATCACCCAGGGCTTCAACTTCCGTATCTCGCAGGTCAAGGAAACGCTGGACACCATGGCCATCAGGATCGGCACCGTGTTGTTGCCGAAGTTGATGGACTTCATGGACTACGTGTCTCGTACCGGCGCTCCTATCCTGCGCGAGTTGGGCGAGAAGATCCGCAGCGCCTTGGACAGCCCGCAGCTTCACGAAGCTGAGGATGCCGTCGCCAAGTTCTTTCACAACTTCGTCACCACTTTGAAGGACGTGTGGGAAGGCGCTCGGAACCTGTGGGAAACGCTTCAGCCGATCGCAGGGTTCGTCTCCAGCGGGTTCCTGATGGCGTTCAAGGGTGTCGGGGAAGTCCTTGCGCACGTAGTCGGTCCAGCGATTGTCGCCGTGACAGGCTTCTTCAGGGACAACTCCAGCACTATCAAGCTCCTCGCTGAGATCATTCTGCCCGCTTTGATCGGTCGCTTGATCGTTTTGAAAGCGTTGGAGGTCTTCACCAGCCTAATGGCTGGCCTGGGCACTGTTTTGAACATGTTCCAGACCCTCAGCAAGACCATCGCCGCCGGAGGAGTGTTCGACACGCTGAGGCTGAAAGCGGCGTATGCCGCCGACTCCGTGAGGAACCTCGGCAAGGAGCAGCTGACCCTTCAGGAGGAGACGGCTGGCGTTACGGGCGCTCGGGGCCTGGGCGGCTTCATGGGCAAGCTGGGCGCCGCTGTTCCTTTGATCGGCACGGCGGCTATCGGTGTGACGTTGTTGAGTTCCGCGTTTTCCAGCAGCGGCGACAAGGCTGCTGCGGCGACGGCGAGCGTGGATCAGTTCACCTCGGCCATGATCCGGTCGAAGGACAACACCAAGAACGCGAGCATGGCGTTTGGTCACGCCGCTGAAGACTTGGGCGTGTTGAATCAGGCTTTGGCCGGGAAGTTGGCGGTCAACACCAAGTTCGAGGGCACCGAGGTCATCAACCTGAAGCGTTCGTTCGACTATCTTGCGGAGTCGTCCGTGAGGAACGTCGAACCGATGGCTCAGCTCGGAGTCGAACTGGGCAAGGTCAACCAGGTCACGGGTAAGGCCAAGGAGTCCTTGGCGGCGTATGACGGGGGTTTGGCGAGCCTCGCGCAGAACGGCCAGCTGGCCCGCGCTAAGGACCTGATGGCCGAGATCGCCTCCGTTACCGACGAACACGGCAATGCCCTGATCAACACGGCGCGGGACTTCCCGCAGTACTTCGCCGCGTTGGACAAGATGCAGGCCGATCAGGCGTTGGGTATCGCCTCCACCGACTCCACTACCGCTGCTCTGAACAGTCAGCAGCCTGCCTTGAACGACACCGCCAGCGCCATGAACGGTTTGGCGGATTCTGTCACCAACGCTATGCAGAAGCAGCAGGACATGTCGGCGGGCTTGAACGCGGACCGATCGTTGGACGAGTTCAAGAAGAGCATCAAGGATGCCACCAAGGCTCTCCACGACAACGGTGCCGCTATCAAGGGAGACTCCGACGCCGCTATCAGCAACCGTGACGCTATCCGTGGCGCGGTGCAGGCGATGATCGACAACTACAACGCCAACATCACGAACAACGTCTCGGTGGAGGAGGCGACCAAGAAGCTGAAGGACCAGATCACCCAGTTCGAGAACCAGGCGACGACGTCGGACAAGACCCGGAAAGCCATTAAGGACTACATCGATCAGCTGAACATCATTCCCAAGGGCGTTGACACCGCTATCACCGCCGACACCTCCAAGGCCAGTTCCAACGTGGACACGTTGAACGGGAAGCTGCGGCGTCTGCTGGATCTGGAGAAAGACGCTGGAGATGTGGTCGTCAAGCCACCCAAGGGTTCGGGCGGTGGCCATCCTCTGCCTTCGTACGACACCGGCGGACTTGTCAGTGGCCCCAGGGGCGCCCCTCAGCTGGCTGTCGTGCACGGCGGCGAGTATGTGGTGTCTCTGGATGAGCAGCGCGGTTACGGTGTCTCTCCGAGCGGCTCCGGCGGTTTGACCGTCGGCGCCGGTCCGACAATCGTGATCAACGTTCAGGGCAGCGTCGTAGCGGAACGAGACCTCCGTGACCTCGTGCAGACGCAGATGCTCCAGCTGGGTGCCCGCTACTCGACGTCGTACACCCCGTACAAGCGGTAGGGAGGTCTCATGGCTCCGGACGCACCAAACCCGAACTGGCCCAACCTGTTCTCTGAGGGCAACTTCGGCAACAACCCGTTCTACGCTCCCAGCGCATCTTTGATGTACACGGACCTGAGCCCGCGCCTGTTCAGGGACTGGACGGTCAGGAGAGGGAAGCAGTTCGAACTCGACCAGGTCCAGCCTGGCGAGTTCCACGGCGAATGGATCAACTCCGACGGCGCTCTGGACCCCACCAACGGCACGTCCCCGTACGCTACCGGCCTGCTGCCGTTCCGGGGCTACCGGATGCGGGCGGCGTATCCGTCTTCGGTGAACCTGGTCACGGCCGATCAGGCAACTGGCGGCGAGGGCACGCCAGTCGTACCCGGGCCCATTCCCGCTGCGATGAACATCGGTACCGACATCGTCGGCTCTACTCTGACGATCGCCTCTTCGGGCACGGCTTTTCAGGGTTCGCAGGTTCTCCAGTCGGCCGTGCCCGCTTCGGCGTCGGTGAACTTCTACATCATCAAGATCCTGTTGCAGCCGGTGCTGTCGCCTACGGCTTCGATCGCTCCGACCTACACCTGGTCTACGTACGTCCGTTGCGCAACGTCCAGCATCAACCCTTCCGTCGCGGCGGCTGTCAAGTACCACGACATCAACGGCAACTACGTCAACGACTACACCGGCAGCACGGTTGTTCTCACGGGCAACCCCGCTGCGGCGTGGACAAGGATCAGCGTCGCCCATGCCGTTCCGACCGGGGCGGCGTATTGCGAACTCGCGGTCGCCGTCAAGGGAACGCCACCGGCTTCGCCGTGGACGTTCCAGATGGACGGCTCGCAGTTCGAGCAGAGCACTGCGGTCTCCTCCTTTACGGTGCCCGGCAAGAACTACGCGGTGTACAGCGGCCTGATTGAGCGGTACCCGCAGTCTTGGGACTACGGGGGCACCTACGGCACGGCGGCGCCGGTGAGCGTGGACGTGATGGCTCTGCTGTCGCAGACGACTCTCAAAGAAGCGTTCATCATGGACGTGTTGGCTACGGGACCGGCGTGGTTCTTCCCGCTCAACGACGCTGCCGTCACTTCCGGTACGCAGACGTTCCAGGAGGAGTCAGGTTCGACGCCTCCTGCTGGCGTGTACTCGGCGTCCGCCGGTCCCGGCACCTTGACCGCCGGAGCGAACGTGACGGCAGCTACGTTGCCGGGCGGGAAGTTCTACGGCACCAACGGGCCGGTCGTCCAGATCGACAACTCCACGCCGTTCCAGGGAACGGTGATCGATATGACTGCGGCCGGTATCACGAGCGCTCCCACGACTGGGGCTTGGACGCGGATGATCGCGTTCCGAAGCAGCGTTGTTCCCTCCGGTAGCCAGGGCGCGGTCTTCGCTGCGTACTCCACCGGCCTGAACCCCCTCAACTACGGCTTCGTCTCGCTGATGAACTTCGGTCTCCAGCCCATCGGCGGTGGCCCCGCCTCAGGGGTTTCGGCCTACTTCACCGACGCCACCGGTACGCATTCCCTGACGGTAAGCAGCAGCGTCTCGACGAACGACAACAACTGGCACCTGGCCTTTGTGCAGATGTCGGCAGACGGGAAAACGGTAACCGTCTTTTCCGGCGGGGTGGCCACCAGCGTCACCGGCTCCTTCGACCTGCACCCTACGCTTGCTGTGAATGAGAGCGTCGGCGGGGAGATGTTCAAGCTTGACGGTACCGTCAGCTCCAGCCCCGGCAACCCTGCCTTCGTTGGCGATCTAGCGCTGTACGCGCAGTGGAACTCTTTGCTGACGAACACGCAGATGTTGAACCTGCGTTCCTCGTTCATGACGGCTTACCGTGGCGAGTCCACCGATGCCCGGTACAGACGGATCCTGGGATGGGCAGGGTATCAGGGAGCGAGTTCCCTCGACGTCGGTAACACCACCTCTCTGACGTACGCCAACGACCTTGCGGACGTAGACGCTCTGAGCGCGTTGAACGACGTGGTGAGCACCGAAGTCGGCCGTCATTTCGTCGCGGCCGACGGAACGGTCACCTTCCAGAACCGGAGCCGGTTCTTTCAGGCTTCCACCCCTGTCTGGGTGTTCGGGGAGAACCAGGCGGCCGGTGAGATCCCGTACGTTGACATCTCGTTCGACTTCGACCCGACGCGTATCTCCAACGCGGTTGAAGTGACCAGCACCGACACGAAGTTGTTGTACTCGGCCAACGACGCCACCAGTCAGCAAAGCTACGGGAAGAGGAACTTCACCCGGAACAACCAGTCCACGGACCAGGAAGAAGTCCGGGAGTCCGCGTACTTCTATCTTTCGCTGTACAAGGATCCGCACATGAGGGTCCAGACCCTCAGGGTTGACGCGGCTGTTAACCCGGCTCTGTGGCCTTTGGTCCTGGCCTTCGAGCTGGGTCAGTACGTGCAGATCAACCGGCGCGACCAGTTCGGTGTGCGGCCGACGATCGCGATGTACGGGTTCATCGAACAGATCAGCCATGCCGGAAACGACAGCGGGAAGTGGCAGGTTGATCTGCAAATCTCTCCAGCCGCCGCATCCCCGTACGCCACGTTCACCGCTCTGGTCACAACTCTGGCTTCTCCGGCTACCGCCGGGAACACGACGATCACCATCAACGCACTCCCGGACGCGGCCACCAACCCTGTCCGCTCGGAACTCACCGGCGGTCAGTTCCTCCACGTCGCTGGCGGCAGCGGCTCCGAGTATGTGGTTATCGACACTGGCGGCGTTCAGGATCAGGCTGCCGGTTACAGCACTGCCGTCCTGACTTTGACGGGTCCTCTCCTCAACAGCTATCCCTCGGGAGCTGAGGTCAGGGAAGGGCTCACCAGCTACGACTCCCTTGCCGTGTTCGACACTGTTCAGTTCTCGTTTTAGGGAGAAGATGTGGCGCGTCAGATTCCTACGCAGGTGCAGCACAGCACCGGCGACTTGGTGACGGGACGGGTGTGGAACAGCGGCCCCAAGGCGTTGAACGACTTTTTGTCGAACCGTCCGTCGTTCTTGGGTGCGCGCGGCGCGTCTTTCCAGAGCGTAGCCAACAACACGTGGACAGCTGTCGTTTGGTTAGCTGGGCTTCTTGACACTGATTCGGGATATAGCAGCGCCGTTAACAGTTCCCGTTACACGTGTCAGGTAGCTGGCTGGTATTGGGTTAAGGGCGCTGTAGCGTGGGACGGTTCGGGTGTATCGGGCGCTTCGGGCGCTGGGCGCATCGATACCGCTGTCGCCAAGAACGGAACCATCGTTGTCGGTTCCTCGCAGTTCTTGACGAGGGCTAACTTGGTGAACTCCGGTCAGCAGGCTTCGGCTCTGGTGCAGTTGGCGGTCGGAGACTACGTGGAGTTGTGGGTTCGGCAGATAACGGGTGCTACGCAATATCTTTACAGCGCCTATGACACTCTTAATGGTCTTCACGTGCTGTGGGTTCACAGCTGAGGAGGAACGATGACGGCTCGCGTTGTCCCTCGTTCGGCGCAGAAGTCTTCGGGACAGTTCATTACTGGCGCCTTGTGGAATGCCGGTGAGTGGGCGCTGGGGAACTTCCTGTTGAATGTTCCGATGTTTCGCGGGCGTCAGTCGGCTGCTCAGACAACGGTGAATAACGTGTGGTTGGCTATGTCTTTTGATGTGACCGACGTCGATACGGATAGCGGTCACTCTAATAGTGTCAACAACTCCCGGTACACCTGTCAGGTTCCGGGCTGGTATTACGTGGAGGGGTATTTCGCTTTGGCGAACGGCGGTAACCTGTCGCAGTTCGAATGCGCCATCGCGAAGAACGGCGCCATCGTTGTGGGTAGCCCTCAATTCCTGCTTCACCAGGTTGACTTGCAGTCCTTGATGTCCGGGACTTTGGTGCAGCTTGCCGTAGGCGATTACGTCGAGACCTGGGGGCGCCAGCACGTGGGCGGCAACCTGAACACGTTCGCGGGCACCGACCTGTGTCCTTGTATGAATCTTTTCTGGGTCCACAGTTAGGGAGCGTCATGCCGCGTACCGTGCCCTCTGTTGCCCTCCAGAACCCGGGCAACCTCGTTACGTCGTCTCTGTGGAACAGCGGCCCCAAGGCGATGTGCGATTTCTACGCGTCGCCTCCGATGTTCCGGGGCAGGCAGGCGACTACTCAGGTGATCGCGACGGGCACCTGGACCGTCATCAACCTCGACGCCGAAGACGTGGACACCGAGAACGGCCACTCCAACACGGTCAACAACTCGCGTTACGTGTGCCAGGTCGCCGGGTGGTACTGGGTCACGGGTTTCGTTGCGTGGCCGAACTCCAATAACCAGGCAGACATCTATTGTGCTATCAACGTCAACGGCGCTCACGTGTACGGCAGTACGCAGGCCCTGTTGAAGAACGCTGCCGGGTTCAGCTCTGTTTCCGCCTCCGGGCTGGTCTATCTGAAGGTGAACGACTACGTGGAGGTGCATGCGCGGCAGGACACCGGGGCGAACTACACCACTTTCGACAGCGCTGTAGATCTTTGTCCGTGCATGAATTTGGTGTGGGTTCACAGCTAGGGGGTGTCAGGCGGTGTCTTGGCTGACCCATTTTCTTGGCTTGGACGACAGCTCGGGCGGCTGGTACTTGTGGTGGTCGGGTATGGGGGCGAACCTTGGCGAGGCGGCTATTATCGGTGCCCTGTTCGCGGGCTACAAGCGGCACACCTGCCATGTTGACCATCCGCGTTTCTGTTGGCGGCTGGGGACGCATCCGGTTGAGGGAACTCCGTACCGCACGTGTAGGAGGCATCATCCGTCTGTGCCGGATCGGGTGTCGGCCGAACATATCGCCCGCTCGTACAAGTCAGGAGGTGACCAGGAGTGACGATCTTCGGACCGGATATCTCTTCCTATCAGCATGGTGTGAACGTGGCTGCGCTGGCGGATCCGTTCGTCATCATGAAGTGCACGGAGGGCACGTACTACGCGGATCCCGATTACGGGGTGTGGCTGGCGCAGGCTCGCAGAGCTGGCAAGCTGGCTATCGCCTACCACTTCGTCAAGGCGGAGTCGAGCGCTCAGGCTCAGGCCGCATGGCTGGCGTCTCACATCCAGGACTTCTCGGTGCCGGTGATGCTGGACGTCGAGACGGAGGGTGGCTCGGCTCCGAGCCTGGGCGAGGTGCTGGGCGTTGCTGACGCCATGTTCTCCCACGGCCTCAAGGTTCGTCTCGCCTACCTGCCGCGCTGGTACTGGCAGCGGATTGGTTCCCCGGATTTGACGCCTCTGGCGCAGCGGGGCATCGGCCTGGTCTCGTCCGCGTACCCTCGCACCGGACCCGTGAACCCTTCGGGCGGGTACGCGGCCGACGGCGGGGACCACGGTTCCGGCTGGGCTCCCTACGGGGGTCTCACTCCCGTTCTGTGGCAGTACACGGACGCGGGGGTGGAGCAGCAGCAACTGGACTTCAACGCGTTCCGTGGAACCATTGATCAATTGGCCACCTTGTTGGGTGGCTCCGCTCACGATGTAGGAGGAGACGTGAACCTCACCGACACTGTCACCATCAGCCCCGGGTTCGCCGCGCGGTACCCGTCCGCCGGGCCGGACGGTTTCACCGCTAACGCTCAGGTTGCGGTGGGTACGTTGTTGGAGGGCGCGGCTATCCGTGCCGTTAACAACGAGCACACGTTGGCCGGGTTGTCGCAGAAGTTGGATGCGCTTTTGAACCGGCCGTCGGCTCCGGCGATCGACACGGGCGCGTTGGCTAACCAGGTCGTGTTGGCCATCGAGCAGCATCTGGCGGTGAACGTGGACGCCCAGGCTGTGGCGGTTGCGGTTCAGGCGCAGCTCGCTCAGGCTTTGGGCGGTCATGGCGTCGGGTGAGGACCCGAACCGTCATGGAGCAACACCGTCACCGCAGGCATGGCGGGGTAGCGGGTCACCTGGGGGTACACCCGATATGAGTTTGGATCTTCAGCTGTCCGATATGAGGCGGTCGCTCGACGTCGCCATCACCAAGATTGACGGACAGCTGACGGTCCTGCTCCAGAAGTCGGATTGGGCAGAGCAGAGGGCGCGGGAAAGCGCGGAGCGTATCGCTGCGGAGTTCGCCGCGCGGGACGCGAAGCAGGCTCACCTGGAGACGAAGATGGAGACGTATGAGGACAGTTTCAGCAGCCTGAAGGGGCGTGTCTACTTCATGTCCGGTATCGCTACCGCGTTCGGCGGCGCTATCGGCGTGGTGACCGCCTTCCTGGTCAGACACTAGGAGCGGACCGTGGACTCTCTGGCAGCTCAATACGGCGCGCTAGGCGCCACTCTGCTTGTCGCTATCGCAGCCGTGAAGGTGTTGTTCAACCGGGAGGTTGAAGCTCACAAACGAGAGCAGGAGCGGGCCGACCGGCTGGAAACGGAACTGAAGAGCCTCAACGAGATCTTGAGGACCCAGGTGGTGGAGAAGTTGGCTGCCTCCAACCAGGTTCTCGCTGAGGTTCTGACCGTACTACGGAGAAGCCCATGAATCTGAGGTGGAGGAAGAACCTTCCGCAGAACGGGGCAGCGGAACGTCGGTTGATCAGTGAGGCGCGGCATCTCGGAGAGACGATGACGCTTATGGTGGGCAGGATGGAAACCCTGGTTGAACGGCTTCACGAAGAGCTGGAGAACCACGAGCCGGGACTTGGACGGGAAGGCGGCAGCGATGAGCGAAGGGTTTGATCAGGACCTTACCAACGCTGTTGAGGTTCTCAGTCACGACATTGCCGATTTGAAGAACCAGTTGCGGATCAACCGGAACTGGCGGACGGCTTTGATTACCTTGTCGGCTCTGAAGGTAGTCACGTTCATCGTTTTGGGCGTGATCATCGCTAACTTGTCCGACACGCAACACCGCGAGCAGATTACCCGTTCGCGGGTGTTGTGTCCTTTGTACAGCCTGTTCGTGAAGTCGGTGGACGCTCCGCGCTCTCCGGGAGAGACCTCCGACCAGTACGACCAGCGGGTATCCGCTAGGGAACAGATCCACGACAGCTACGCTGCCCTGGGTTGCCGGTAACGAGAAGCCCCCCACCCGCAGGTGGGGGGCTTCTTCCGCGTCTAATGGGCCACGACGTTGTGGGAGAAGCAGGTCGCTCCCCGGTTCCACTGGCCCGTAGCGGTGTCGTACACGTCCAGGGTGCCGGTGGATCCGCTGCCGCCGCACGTGTTGCAGAACGCCTCTCCGGCGCTGCGTGCGGGCGTCTCGGAGCCGATGCCCCCGTTCTCGTTTCGCAGGTTCGGGAAGTCGTCTTTGCCGCGCTTGCCCATCAGTGTTCTCCGTTGGTGAGGTCCAGAATGGTCCAGGCGTCTGATTCCCGGTGCCGCATTGCCGAGTAGGGGTCGGAGGACAGGCCGATGACGCGGGTGACGCCCCGGTCGTGTTCCAGCATGTTCTCGTAGCGCCAGTGCAGGTGGCCGTGGATCAGGATGTCGGGTGCTGTGGCGCGGACAGCGGCCTGGATGCGGTCCTGGTTGGGCCAGCATCCGGGGATGTCCTTGCGGTTCCATTCGGGGTTGGAGCCGCGTGGCTTGTCGTGAGTAAGCAGGATGTCGATCTTGTGGGGGGCTGCGGTGAGATACCGGTTCAAGTCCTCATCGGTCATCTCCTCGCCCGGGAACCACCAGGTGCCCCGGTGAAGCGACACGTCCTCTCCGGCGTCATCGGCGGCGTGCTGTTCCTGCGCCAGGCGATAGTCCTTGTCTACCGAGTACGCCCCACCCAACGCCATGAACGTCTTTCCCTTCCAGATCCAGACGTGGCCGCGCGGGGCGTACCGCACCCGGGGACGCACCATCACGAACCCCTCCGAGTCCTTGTTGCTGCTGTACTTCTCCAACAGCAGCCGCAGATTGTCGTGGTTCCCGTCCAGGAAGTAGATGTCCACGCCGACGTGCCGGGCGTACCGGTCGATGTCCTCCAGGAACTGCACACCGAACGGCTCGTGTTCCAGGTAGCCGAAGTCACCGACCTGGAAGATGCGGGAGCAGTCGTTGGCGGCAGCGACATCCAACGCCTTGTACATCTGGTCGGTGTTGGCGTGGGTGTCTCCGAGGAACAGGATGCGGTGGAGGGAGTCGGTGAACACCGCTCTGTTGTCCGGTTCAGCGAGAACAGCCTGTGTCATCAGTTTCCTCCGTAACTTCCCGCTGCCAACGGCGTTTCTCGGCCAGCTTGCGGTACTTGGTTTTCCTGTCGTCGTCCAGACGGATCCACTTCCACTGGGTGCCGTCGAAACGGCGCACCCACCACTGGTACCGTCCCAGCATCCTCACAGCTCCCCCTTGTAGGGGCAGCTGTCTCTGGGGACGGGTTCGCATACCGGGCAGTACCAGCCTCCGCAGACGGAGCAGTCTTCGAGGCTGGCATAGTGGGGGCATCCGCCCCAGTTGTGGCAGCGCGGTCCCGGGTGGCAGGATTCGCAGCCGGTACACCACGGCCCTTGCTCTTTCTGGCACTTGTCGCAGGCTTCGGTTCTTATCGGCCCGCGCTTGTAGCGGACCACCCACGCGCCGACGGCGGGCAACCCGAGGTAGAACGTGGGGTTGCAGTATTCGTCGGTGGACAGCATCGCCTGAAGTCGCCAAGGATAGCTGCGGTTCCTCGGTCTGTCGTACCACCAGCGGTCAGCGAATGGCTTAAGAGCCATGGCAGCATCCCGGATGTTCCAGGGAGCCGCAGCCCTGGACGTCGCAGGAGGGGAAGTGGTGGCCGCCTTCCTGCCCGGGGTTGTAGGGGTTGCCGCAGTAGAAACAGGTGCTGTCGCCTGTGCTGGATTCTTTGGCGGGCGGTCCTCCCATTTTCTCGATCTTCTTGCGGATACGGTCTCCACGCCAACGCGCAGCCATCAGGGACCCTCCAGTTTGCGCGGCGTGCTGCGGTGGTCGTCGCACACCATCCGGTCGTTGCCGTAATTGTCGTGGACGTTCCGGGCCATGGCGATGATGGCTTGTTCGTAGGTGTCGCCGCCGCAGTCCAGTTCGTAGTCGTGGAAGTAGATGTCGTATTCGTTGAAGTTGTTGGCGGGCCAGCGGATCTTGCCGGTTTCCAGCCACACCTCGGTTTTGGTGTTGAGAGCCGGGTTGTCTTCGTCGATGCTGCCGGTGGCCGGATTGACCTTAGCCACGGCGACTTCGATACGGTTTTCCACGCCCCGGTCTTCCGCCAGACACACCTCGTGGAACCGTTCGGCGTGGCTCGCGTCGGTCCGCCCGTAGAACTTCCAGAACGCGGGGTGCCAGTTCAGGTAGTGCCACGAGTTGTAGAAGTCATCCGGGTTGGCCTCGTAGGCGTTGACGAATCCGGCCCAGTCCTTCACGCGGTCCGCTTGCAGACTGGCGTACGTCCAAGTGCTGGTTCCTGTCGGCAGGAAACCGCCGAAACCGCCTTGGCATGGCACTTCCGGCAACTCGATGGCGTACCGTTCGATGCTCATCCGTACCACCTTCCTTCCGGATCCTCCTCGGGGAGCTTCAGGGAATCCCTGCCGTTACCCCAGGTCTTGTGAACTGTCTTCGCCAGGGACGTGATCGCCTGCTCGAACGTGTCGGCCAGGACGGACAGCTGTTCTACGTGGTTCGGGTTCACCTGAAATACCTGGCTCACGTCCGGGTCGGTGTGCCAGCGCTGCGGCACCACCTCCAGCCACACCATGGGCTTGTCGGCGTTCGCCTCCCGCCATACGCCCATCTCGATAGACCGGTACCAGGCGGTGCCGGGCACCAGATACCACTCGACGTCCGTGCCTTGCCGCAGCTCCCAGAAGATGGGGTGGTGCGCCAGGTACAGGAACGCGTGACCGAAGTCCCCCGGTTTGGCTTCGAAGTCTTCGACGATTTCCGGCCACTGGGCGATCGAGCCAGGGGCTGCGAAAGCCTCGACGCCGTCCGGGATGATCACCGGCTCGATCGGCAAGCCCTTCAGAGGGGAGTCGGTCACGCGCGTTCCTTGTCTACTTGTTCCCTTGGAGGCTGAACAGGCGTTCCCGTGCCCTGGCCATTGCCTCTTCGTAGCGGGTGGTCCAGTCCTCAGCGTCGTCGCGAAGGGTGGCGACCCTGATGACGTTGGTCTCCCGGTTGCCGTTCATCCGGACCACGCAGATGGCGGTGGCGTTGGGTCCGGCGGTGCGTTCGGTGATGAACCAGTTGCCCTTGCCGCCCAGCTTCTCCTCCTTGTTGTCGTCCGGGTTGTAGAACAACAAGACTGCGGCGAGAACAGCGGCGGCGAGGATCATCGCGGCGAGGATGACGTAAACCATGTCTACTCCTCGCCGCCGGTCTGCTCACGGATCTGCCGCCGGACCTCGCTGGCGGCGAGAGCGATCAGGAGTGCGGCGAAACCGGCGACGGCTCCCAGGATGTAGTTCCGCATGTCGTTTCTCCCTACTTGGTGACGGCGAACTGGGTGCCGGGAGCGTAGGTGGTGAGACCGGGCGGCAGGGCGTGCAGCATGTCGATCTGGCCGCAGACGGGGCAGGCGTTGTAGCCATTCTGCCTGGTCTCGTTGGCCTTGGCGTCGGCCTGCGCCTGCGCGATCTTCGCCTGGGACTGGGAGACTGCGGCAAACGCCGACTGGGCGTTGTTGATGGCTTCCTGGACGTTGGGGGGGACGTCAACCTTGTTGAGGTTGAACTTCAGGCCGGTGAAGAAGTTACCGCCGAGGGTGTTGTTGATGTCGTTCTCCAGGTCGCTGTTGATGGCGCTCTGGACGTCGTTGATGTTCACGGAGCCGACGGGGACGGTGTTGAAGTTCACCGGCTGCCCGGTGTTCTGTACCAGGGCGCACGACGCCAGCAGCTCGGAGCAGCGCTTGCCCGCGATGGCCTGGCGGACGGCGTTGTTGATCACGGGCCTGACTACCTGGTTCATGAAGATGCCGAAGCCCTTGTTGCCGTCGTAGGCGTGGCCGGACTCGCCTCCGTAGGTGAAGCTGCGGGTGCCGAACTTGTCGTCGAACTTCTTCACCGTCGCCGGGTCGGTGTTGAGGGTGAAGTAGAGGGTGCCCTGAAGCCCCATCTGGACGCCGTCGGCCGACGGCACCGAGATGACGTCCACGCCGGGCTGGTCGCCTTCCTTCACGTCGTCGGTGATGGTGTAGCTGGACTGGGTGGCCGGGTAGAAGTGGACGGTGGTCCAGTAGCCGACGTAGGTGCCGCCGTGGCCGGGGGGCAGGATCTGCTTGATGCTCTTGCCGGACATGGGTCCGCCGTTGCGGACCACCGCGATCTGTCCGGGGGTGGTGGACTCGAACGACATGGCGTAGCCGGTGGCGAACACGGCTCCGGTGAAGACGGCAGCGGCGGCGAGGCAGCCGATACCCACGGCCTTGGTTGACGGCCCGTTGTAGCTCATTAGTTCCTCCGGTTGGTTGTGAGGTGACCGGTTTGGTGACCTCGGTAGACGAGTTGTATCCGGGTGTTCGCGCGCATCGTCTTGAACAGTCTTTTTATGGCGTATTGCGTCTGCGGGAGCGTCATTCCTGCGCGGGCGGCTATGTCCGAGTTGGAGAAGCCTTTGGCGACGTCTTCGAGGATGACTCTTTCTATGGGGAGGAGACGCCGACGGGCGGAGACGAGTTCGACAGGAATGACTTTTTCGCAGATCAGGATGTGGAGCGCGTTGGCGGTTCCGTTGCTGCCGATGCGCTTGGCGACGCGCGCGAGGTGTTGTTTCACCGTGTAGGGGGAGATGGTCATGGTGTGGGCGGCTTGGCTTTTGGTGGCGCCGTGGCGTCCAAGCAGGATGAACAGTTCCATTTCTCTGACGGAGAGTACGGCGCGTTGTTCCATGTCGTTCCCCCTTCCGGTATCGGTTTCCCTTTACGATACCGTACCGCGACGGAGGGTAGCTAACTCCCTAGTCGGTACAGCGGTGCGCCTGAACAACAAACACCAACTCAGCGACGTCGGTCGCGTCCGGGTCATCCTCCTCGCCGCCAAACACCACCTGACCGCAAGGCGTATGGACTACCGTCACCCAGATACCGTTGTCGGCGAACCCTGCCGCCGCAACCCGGAACTCCTTGTACTCCGGCTCAGTCACACTCCACGCCCGGATGAGTCCAGGTGAACGCGTACGTACCAGGCTCCGGCTTCCGGACGGGAAGCTGCTCCGGCAACCACACCGGCCGGAACTCCTGCTCCCGAAACCAACGCGGGTTGCCGGAGTTCAAACCGTGGACGTAGATCCAGTCGCAGTCCTCGGAGCGGCAGGCGTATTCCGCAGCGGAGTCACAAGGGAGGCAAGACTTCCACTTTCCCCCCTGCTGCCACGTGTGGCACGTGTAGCGCCAGTACACGTTTCCTCCACACCAAGGGCACGTTGGCGGTTCCTCCGCTACCGCTGCACCTTCACCCGCGCTATCCACGCGATCTTGTTGAACTCGCTTACGACGCCACACAGCACCTCTCCGTCCGGTAGCAACAACTCGACCTTGCGGTTGATCTCCAGGAACGATCTGGCCTCCGAGGGCACGGGCACTCTGGCGATGCCGTGCCTGTCGATCTCCGGGGTGTACGGCCACCGCCACAACTCGTCAACCATCAGAACGGAGGTTCCTCGCTGCCCCAACCTCCGGACCGGGTACCCCAGCCGGTCTTCGGCGTACGCGCCTCGTCAAGGCTGTCGAACAGCTTGTTCAACCGTTCCTGGACCCGGTTCACCAGAGGTTCCCGCTGCGTGTCGAGGTAGTGTGTCACGGCTTCAGCGACGAACTTGGCCGGTTCCATACCCAGCCACTTGGAGACCTCTTCGATCAGCTGATGCGTCTCCGGGTCCAGCTTCAACATCCGTACAGGCTTAGCCATAGTTCTTCTCCGCGTCCGCGCATTTCTCGTACCAGACGTAGTGGCACCGGCCGCATTCCCGCTCCAGGAAGTCCACGCCATCTTCGATCTGGTATTTCAGTGTCACCGCCCCAAACTCACACTTGGTGCAGTACCCGTGCGCCCCGCTGTACGGGGGCAGGTACAGACGTTCCGCCAGAGCCCGGTCAGCCAGGTCACGGATCTGTCTGGCTTTGGCGCCGTCTCCGCTCCGAGCCAGCTTTGCGGCGGTTTGAATGACCACCGAGTGGAACCGTTTCGGGTCTCCGCTGGCCCAGGCGTTCACCAGTGCCAACACTCGGTCGGCAACGTCGGCCGTCACAGTTCCTCGTAGATGATGGTCACCTTGGCGATCTTGCAGGTGCCTTTCAGCTTGTGGCCCTCATGGAAGAGATCCCAAAGTTTGATCTCGTCTTCCACGTCCCGCTTGCCGCGCCTGTGGTACGCCCAATCCCTGTCGATCTTGTGCAGGGGACTGATCAGCATGTAGGTCTCGCGGCGCCCGATCTCCGTCGGAGACTTCGGAAAGCTACTCTCCTGCTCTTTCTTAGCCATCTCCCTGTTTCACCTCCTCATCCCTCGCGTATCCGCATTCCTTGCAGGTACGGTGGAGACGTTCCTGCCCCCAACGCAGCCGGGGGCCGTCTTGGTCCTCGTGGATACAGGTCTGCTGCGCGCTGAAGTACAAGGTCTTCGCGGCCCGCTGACCACACTTAGGGCAGCTGCCGCCGTTGTCGGTGAACGACGGCAGCCTGATCCCCTCCAGGGGCGGTACCAGCCGCAGTTTCGGTGCGGCTGGTACCGGAGCCTCCTGGACCGGTGCGCTACGAATCCGCACCGGCCTCTTCCTTCGCGGCTTCCTCCTTCAGAGCCTGGAGCGCGGCGTCCAACGCCTTGTCCATGTAGTAGAACGCGGCAGACGCCCGGGACACCAGCTCCCGATACGCTTCCGACGTCTGCTTGACCTCGTTGTTGGCGTCGTGCGCGACCTTGAACACCTTTTGGGCGCCTTCGCGTACCTCGGTGATGAACTTCACCAGGGACTCGGCATCGGACTTCAAGGGGGACTCCTTACTTCTTGAAGATGAGCAGCTTGCTGCCGGGGATCAGCAGCCGGTTCGCGGCCTTGGACTGGACGAACACCAGGTAGTCGTGGGACGCGGTCGGCTTGATCCGCTCCTCCCTGCCGCTGTCGAGGCCCAGGAGCTGCCGCGCCCCGTCACCGACGTACACGCGGTCTGTCTTCTTGTCCACGATGGCGATCTTCTTGCTGGCCTGGACCCGGACCGTGGTGCCTTCCATCAGCTGGTAGTACGCCTGTCCGATGATGTACTGCCCGCCACGCACGTTCTGCACGAACTTGTCGATACGTCCGCCGTGGGCCTTCCACGGCTTGCGGCGCTTCTTCTCGTCGTAGTCGGCGGGCTTGACCTGGCCCGGCCACACGCCGACCGGCACCAGGTCGTATTCGTCGTAGTCCAACGGCTTCAGACCGGCGTTGCGGATGGCTTCGGCGTTGACGACGTTGGCGCCGATGTCGAACAGGTTGGTGGTGGAACGGGTGCCGGTGGCGCGAGCGGTCATGAAGTTGCTGGTGGCGGCTTCGATGCGGCGGCCGGACTCTTCGACGCCTTCGCGGCTGGTGGCATCCCAGATCTCGATGTTGCCGCGCGGGAATCCGTAGGATTCGGCGGCGAGTTTGCCCTGGGTGTTGGGGACCAGGGCGGCGAGGGTCCAGTTGTTGGGAAGACTGGCGATCTTGGTGCGGAGGCTGTTGGAGGAGTGGTGGCGGGAGCGGTTCTCCAAGCCGTCACTGACGACGTACATGATGAACGCGTGATCGCCGTACTTCTGCGGCGTCATCAGCAGGTCGTCGATGCCCAGGGCGGCGGCGTCGATGAGGGCTGTCCAGCCGTACGGCTTGTAGTACGCGGCGAGGGACGGGAGCCGCAGCACGTCCATGTCGTAGATGACGCACTGGGCGTTGTCGGCGAACACGTAGACGGTGATCCGGGTCTCCTGGTCCTGCTCTTTGGAGAGCTTCGCCAGGAACTTGATGATGTTGTCGGAGACCTTGATGACGGTGGAGGTGAGTCCGGCGTCGGACATGGACGAAGAGGCGTCCAGGACCAGTACGACGTGGTTGATGCGGTTCTGCTTGAGCTGGGTCACTTGTTGTTCTCCTGGTTGGGTTCCGGAGGGTTCTGCTTGGCTTTCAGCCACCGCTCCCATGATTCGTAGACCGGTCTGAGGCAGTCCGGGTCGTTTTCCAGACCGGGGAAGTCTTTGCGTTCCGGCTCTGGGGTCTGTTGGGTTTTCTGTTGGGTCCGGCGGCGGTCTGTTGGGCGTTCGCCGGTCATCAGTTGTCCGGGTCGGCGAGTTCGTACTTGAGCATGATCCCGATCTTGTCGGGGGGTTCGCCGGTGTTGATGCTGACGTAGTCCCGGGCCATTGGGAGGATGTCGCCGCTGCTGAGGGATTGGGTGCAGCCGGTGAAGTTGTCGGGGCCGGTGATGTGGAGTTCGAAGCCGTGTTCCCAAGGTTTTGCCAGGACCTTGTAGGTGGCCATGTCTAGCGGAGGAAGAGGTTGACGATGAGGGAGCCGATGACGGCGCCGATGATGAGCGCCACCGCTGCGGCGAAGATCGTTCCGGGCGTGTATTTCACGGTTTCTCCCCAGTTCAGGTACAGGTAGTTGCGGTATCGCGTTTCTTACGATACCGCGTTACTCCTGGAGGGTCTAAACGACCTTAGGCTGCGGAGGCGACGTGAAACGAAGCTGGAAAGAATCCCCCCGCGCCGTCGGAGACCAGGTCAAATAGTAGTCGCCAGCCTTGACGACAACCCCGGGCTCATCCGGTCTCAACCCATCCAGAATCCCCTTCAGCTCTTTGCCTCGCGCCTCCATCGACTTCACCTGCTTCCGCAGCAGGAAAAGCTCCTGGGCAAGGTCGGCGGCGTTGGCTCCCTCCGCCAACAGCACAGACCTCTGATCCCTGTCCGGAACGCCGCCGGACCAGCAGATACCGCCATCCTTACCGCCGAACGGGCAGCCGGTACACCACGCCGAATCCGGTTCGTAATCCCGGGGGACAAGATCAAACGGGACGTCCCGAACGTCCTTCAGCCACTCCAAGGCGTCCTGCACATCCTTGGGGTCGAAATGCCACTCGTACTGCCACTCCTCGCCGGTGTCCCGGGTCAGGTAGTCCAGGCGGCACGTCTTCACCTTGTAGCCTTCGATGATCATCCCGGCTGCGTACCCCGACACCTGCCAACGGTGAGCCACGGGAGGGCCGTGAAGCTTGAGCGATTCAAGATAACGACTCGATACGGTCTTGGTATCTACGAGGCGGTGGAACTCCTCCTCGTACCTGTCGAAGTGGCCCCGGATGCCTGCGTACTCCACCTCCCACTCCGCAGGCATCCCCAAAGCCTCAAGCGTCGTCTGCACCTGCTTGTGGATGGCGGTACCGATCATCGCCACCACCGACGACACCTGGTTCACCGGCTCGTAGCCGTCCAGGATGTACCGGGCGCGTCGGCGGCAGCCCCCCATATCGGACCAGCCCAACTCCCGCTGCTGGGAACGGACATGGATCTGGTTGTAGAGAAGCAGCAGAGCGGATGTGGAGGTCACGGCTTTCCCTCCATCTGTTCGGCGTGGCGTAGGAACTCCACATAGGAGCATTCGATGAGGTCGCTCATCCGGGTGTCATCCCAGAACGGCGGGTTGTCCTGGTGGACGACGTGATCGCACATGTAGAAGCGGCCACCGGCGGACCAGAGGGTGTGCAGGTACACACCCTCTGACCCGACAGCCCAGACCTTGTACTGGACGAGACGGATGTCCAAGTCCGGGGGCGCCGCGAAGTGATCGCGGAGCAGGATCACTCGGGAGTCTCCAACAGGTCCGTGAGGCGCTTGTGACGGGCTTCAACGTGTTCGGCGAAAGACCGGGCAGCGGAGTCGCCTGCGAGGCTCTGAGCCGCCACCATGGCAGCCAGGATCACGTCATACAGCTCTGTCTCGACGTCGGACCAGGTGTGGGTGCGTCCCTTGCGGGGGTTCTGGCCAGTGGCGCCGATCACAGCGGCGGTGACCTCGCCTACCTCCTCGGAGACCTTCATGATCCGCAGCAGGCTGGAGTCGTCGTCGTAATTGCTGTGCTTATCCAGCCATTCGGTGACGTCGCGGACGTGGTCCCAGATGTCGGCGCTCACTCCGGCTCCACAACCCACACCGGGTCGTGGTCTTCACCGACGTGGTCCTGCGGCAGCATCCGGGTACCGCAGATCTCGCAGGTCCGCAAGCCCGGGTGTTCCCGGACGGCGTGGCCCGGTTCGTTCAGCTGTTCCAGGAACAGCTTGGCTTTGGTCTCGTCATCGCCGGTCAAAGGCTCCAAGGCTTCGGCGATGGTCTTGGGTCCGCCCTGCCCGGCCATCCGTTCCGCCAAAGCGGTCAGCTCTCCGGCCAGGTTATCCTGCTGCGTCGGCGTGCCCTCGATGGACTTACCGGCCACGAACTTGTCGGTGCCGAAACCTTCCTCATCGGAGAGTTCGTCATACTCTTCGCCCTGGATACCCATGGTGCCGTAGATGACTTCCGGGCAGGCGAACCGGGCGCAGTGGGAGATGGAGCGGTTCCGCAGCATCGTCTTGGTGTACTGCTCCCACGGGGTGGGGTTGCCGTTGATGCGGGCAATCACCTTGCCCTCATCGTCCACTTTCTGGATCAGCCCGGCTCCGAGGGCATCCCAGACGGTGAACTCCTCCTCGTGGACGGTGCCGTCGTCGCCACGGGTGATGGTGCAGGTGGAGGAGATGGGGCGGCCGTGCTTGTTCTTCTCCAGACGCACCTCAAGGGAGTGCCCGAACTTGCGGACCCGGGTGCCCCACAGCTGGGCCGACAGCATCGGGCGGCCCTTGACGACGTAGATACCGCTGATGGCCTGCATGGGGGAGAGGTCAAGCTCTGTCCCCATGCAGAGCAGCAGTACCACGTCTGCGACTTTGACGGTGCCGGTGCGGCGGTCTGTCAGGGAGTCGGGGAGGAGACCCGCAAAGGCAAGAGCGCGTCCGAAGAGGACAACCTCTTCCAGCGACCGCAGTGGTGTCCCGATGGGGACCTTAGCCAGTTCGGCGAGGGTGTTCGGGACGGGGTTGTTGAAGCTGCCTGGGACTGCGGGGGCAGCAGTGCGCTGTTGGACGATCTCATTCAATTGGGGGTTCCTCTGAGGCTGGGAGTGCCGTTCGTTGCCGGTTACATTACCAGCGACGGGCGACAGGCGCAGCTGTCCAGAGGAGAGAGGCGGTTGCAGATTCCATCAGGGATACGAATACGCAAGCCAGACCCAGCTGGATCCGGCTGTTGGTCATGAGGGCCAGCGCCATGATGATGTTGAACAGCGCCAGGGACGAGAAGAGGACGATGAAGATCCGCCTGCCGGTCGGACCGATGTTCACGGAAATGGTTCCTTCAACGCGGGCGGGCGCATCCGGTTAGATGCGCCCGCTAGATGGGCTAAGAGCAACGGAGAGGGCTTCGGGGGGCAGGCCGTGTCTCTAGAGGCGGACCAGGCGCGGGGACAGCCCGTCGTTGCTCAGACGGTTCCATGTCTCGCGAGCCCTCTCCTTGTCGCCGGTGGTGAGACAAGTCTCCCAGCGCTGGCGTTCGATGCTCCATACCTGCACCTGCCAGATGTTCACGGCTTCCCCTTGCACTGAGATCGTCTCCTTTACCTTACCGGCTACTTGGTGCCCAGCTGCTTCCACGAGATCACCTTGTAGCGGCCGTGGTCCTGCGACCGCGACGCACCCATGCCCTGCAAGCCTCCGGTCAGCCAGATCTTCGCCCACTTCTCCCGGCTGTACTCGGAGTCCGTGGTGACGACGATCTCCGCCAGCACGTCCTCGCAGATCTCCGTGTACTGGATGCCGGTCTGCTTCGTGATCGGGTTCACCGGGAACGTCTGCAACACCTTCGTGGGCGACTTCACAGCGGAGCCGTCCAGGTGCGTCAGGAACACCTGCTCCGTCAGCACCTGGATGTGCTCGGCGGCGAAGGAGATCGCACCCTTGTTGGTGTTGCCCCACTTGCGGGCCTCCAGGTTCCCGGCAGCCACCGCCACCGACACCGCCTCCTTCAGCGCGGCCTTCGCCTGACGTCCCTCGAAGTACAGCTGACCGGTGACCTTGTCGCGCCGGAAGCCGTTGCAGTTCCGCAGCGCGTTCAGCTCAGCGGCGGCTTCGTCCTCCGACAGCTTCCGCTCCTCCATGAGCTTCGCCACTTCGGCGCGGATGCGGTCTTCCTTGTTGGGGTCCTTGGCCTTGGACTTGATCCAGCCCTCAGCCACCTTGGGGTCGGAGGGAACGCCACCGGCGATGTCCACGAACTGGAGCACCGCCTTGTACTGGAACTTCCAGGTCTCTTCCACGAACTCTTCGAACACTCCGCCGAAGGAGCTGTCGTACGACACGGTTGTGCCTTTCTTGGGGGTGGACCGGGCCAGAGAATCGCTGGCCGGAGATTTTGGGGGGAGGGCATGGGAGGTGGAGGCAAGTCGTTTGGAATGGGGTGGAGAGGATTGTCTAGTCACTGCGGCCGGAGAGGCGTTGGGTTGTCGGGTAGGGCAGTTGGGGGGTGAGTGGACTAGTCGTGTGTTTTGGACTGGCGTGTCATGCGGCGGTCAGTCGGCGAGGGTCGGGCATGAGAGACGCGGGGAGGTCTGTCGGCTGGTTTGGAGTGACGCGGGGCTGAGTCGAATTGGGAAGTCGCCTGGCGTGGGTGGAGGTGACATGTCGGTTGGCAAGGGAGGATGCGGATTGTCGGCAGGTGCCGGGGAGTGATGGGACGGGAAGTCGTAATGAGCCGGGCAGGAAAGGAATGTCGTACGGGTTGGGGTGTCGGGTGTCGGGGGGACATGTCGCGCGGGGAAGAGTTGTCCAGGCTCGTGTAGTCGCGGGAGTTGGGAAGTCTCGGAAAGACACGTGAAGTCGCTCGGATTGTCCTGGGGTGGCATGTCGTGCGGCTTGGAGCGGCGTGGAGTCGGGTCGGCATGTCGGATGGGTAGAACTGGTTTGTCGAACAGACAAGGCATGTTCGGTGGGGGGCCGTCGGCGCGGTGCGTATGGGGTGGGGATGTCGTGCGGCCTGGCGAGATAAGCGCCGGACTGTCGTTTGGGCGGGAACGGTTCAAGGGGGGAGTCGGCTTGGAGGGGGATGAGACGGGCCGGATAGCAGAGGGTAGTCGGTCCGGGGGGAGCTGGTATGGGTCGTCTAGTCGCGCGGGCAGGGCGGCGCTGGAAAGTTGTGGTCTGTCGTTAGGTCAGGTCCGGGAGGAGTGGGGACGGGATGTCGCGAGGGTCGGGTTGGGACGGCTCGAAGGGGTCAGACTTGTCGTGAGGGATGTTTCGGGTCGGCGTGTGCTGTGCGGGCAAGTCGTAGGGCCTGGTGAGGTTCGGTTGGGACTGTCGTCTATGGGACGGCAAGGGTCGTCGGCAGGGGAGGGGCGTGCGGGGTAGTCGGTCTGGAGGGGATGCGGACAGTCAGCGGGGACGGCTTGGGACGGTTTGTCAGTCTGGGTCGTGAAGGCTGGGGGGACCTGCACTGGTAAGTCGGGGGAAATGGCATGTGCAGGGTAGTCGGGCGGGCAGGGCGTACGTCGGGTAGTCGGGGCGGTCGCGGGCAGGGATGCGGCGTGTAGTCGGTCCGGGCTGGTGTGTTTCGGTCAGGTTCGTCGGTCGGAGGGGTCTGGGATGTAGCGGGTAGTCGGTTGGGCTGGGTTCGGGGTGACATGTCGTCGCGGTAAGGCAGGCGCTGAGGAGTCGAGCGAACGGGGAAGGGCCGTAAGGGGGAGGTTCGTCGGGCGGGCAGGGCGGAGGAGTATGGGCTAGTCGCGGGGCGGGGGCCGGGGTTGGGAAGTCGTGAAGGGGAGGGCAGAGATGTCTTGGGTCGTCGTCAGATGTGTTCGGGCACGATCGTTGTCGGCGGCACAGAGGACTGCGCTGGGTCCCATCCCCGGCAGGACTTGAGGACGATGGCGGTGGCCTGTTCCAGGGTGAACCGTCCGGCGCTGCCGGGGTGTTCGGTGTAGCCGACGCTGTTGGGCATCCACCACAGGCTGTACTTGTTGGACCAGATCATCCACAGGTGATCGTTGGGGCTGTCGAGGGAATCCCACAGGCTGGGCGGGATGTCGGCACCGATGACTTCCTTGATCGTCTTCCCGGGCGTCTGCCGGGATTCCCTGTCCCAGGTCTCCAGGTTGTCATCGTCCAGGAAACGGCGTTCCGGAGGAGCCACGGTGTATCCGGCGGTGCCGTCTTCGATGGCCTTGTCCAGGGTGGCCGCTGCTGCGGCTTCGTCCTCCTCGGAGAGGTCCGGGATGTCCTGGCCGGTGACGGAGTCGTGGGTGTCGTAGTACCGCAGCTGCTCCCTGACTTTCTCCTCCTCCGCCTGCTCGGCGTGGATCTTCTTCCAGGCGGCTTCGTGTTCGGCTTCAGCCGTTTCCCGGTCGGCTTTCACCCAAGCGGCGAACTCGTCACGGGCGGCTTCGTTGACGAAGAGGATGCCGCCGGACTCGATGGCCCCACCGTCGATCATCTCCTGGGCCTGATCCAACGTCATGAGGTACCTGCTCGTGACGTCTTCGGCTGTGAGTTTCGGAGCGGGAGCGGGAAGACTGGCCTTGGCGATGTTCGCGGCGGCGAGCCGCCAGGCATCGTCCAGACCTTGCGTGAACTCCGGGATGTTCAGCTTCTCGGTGCGCTCTTCCAAGGCGTCCACGTCGTCATCGTGAACCGCCTGGAGAATCATCAAGGCGGCCTGGGAGCCCCTGTTGCCTTCCAGCTGTTCCCGTACGTACGCCTTGACCTCTTCGGGGATGCCGTAGCCTTCCGGCGGGTCGATGTTGCTGGACGCGAACCCCTCGGAGGGGATGTCGTCGTCTACGGCAGCGGACTTGGCTGCCTGTTCGGCTTCAGCGTCGTGTTCGTCACGGAGGGACTTGAACAAGGCGTCCAAAGGGGCCATGTCGCCTTGTTCGGTGCACAGCTCCAAAGCGCCTTCGATGTCGGTGACGAAGCTGGCGACGGCGTCCACGCCTTGGGTGGCTTTGAAGGCGATGGCGTTGCCCAGGTCTCGTAGAGCGGCGCCGACGGAAGACATGGAAGGCGCCGGTTCCGGTTCCGGCGGGGTGTTGTGCAGCCTCGCCCGCAGAGCGTTCAGGGCCTCATCTGCTTGGGCGGCAGTGAACAGTTCGGCGTCCTGCTGCGGGTACCTGGCGCGCCGGTACCTGGCGATGTTGCCGCTGGTCAACTCCTTGTCGAGGGCGGTCACCGTGTCTTCTGTCAGCGGAGCGTTGACCTTCTCGGCATAGGAAGGTTCGGAGACATACTGGTCTTCCCAGACGGCGCCGGGGGCCAGGTCATCCCGGGTGACCTCGTTGTCGCGGACGTAGATCCGCCAGATGTCACCGGCCTGCTCGCCCTGGCATTCGATGACGCCGTTGCAGACGAACCCGGCAGGTTTCAACAGGTCGTTGATGAGCGCTCGGAGCCACTTGTCCTGGTCGTACGACTTCTCCATGCCGTTGTGTATCAGGCCGGAGAAATCGGTGTCGGACGGCTTCCAGTCGCAGGTGCCGTCCAGGTCGGAGTTCTCGCGGACCTTGCCGACGTCGGCGTTGGCGCAGTATTCGCGGATGGCGGCGCGCATCGTCCAGTCCATCTGCGGTTCGGTGAAGATGGTGCCGCTGAACTTGGTGTTGTATCCCATGCGTTCTCCTGAAGTCGGGCACGCCCAGGCCATTCCCCCAGGCGTGCCCTTTGTTGCTATTCCGGCAGCGTCTGCGGGGCAGGGATACCGGGGTCGGCATAGTAGGCGTACGTGGCGTCGGCAGAGGAGTGCTTGCCGGGGAACACGCCGGTCACGATGAACAGGGCGTCACCGGGGCGGCCGGACGCGGTCCATCCCTGCTGGGCTTCGAACCGGGCCATGTCCTCTGCCAGCTGCGGGGTCACGGCCTGGTAGTTGTCCATCCACCGCTGGGAACGGTTGATGTCGTTCAGGTCGGGCCAGCAGCCGACGACGGTCCACCAGGGGGTGATCTCGTCAGGCATAGGGGTTCTCCTCCAGGTTGGTCAGGAAGTCGCGGGCCAGGGCGTGGTAGCAGTTGTCATTCGCGTCGTAGCGGCTGTGTACCGTGCAGTATCCGGACTTGTTGCCGACGCAGTCGGTGGCGATGGCGGCGAGGAGTTCTGTGGCGCGTCTCAGCTGGTCGGCTTGGATGGTGTCGTTCAGCTGTGCAACGCGCTTTTCGGTGGTCTCGAACCGGATGGTGATCTTGTCGTCGCCGGTCAGGATCTCGAACGCGTCGTCGGAGTCGGGCACCTGTCCCTTGTGCTTGTAGTACTGCGTACGCGCCTCGGAGGAGGCGGCATACAGGTCGCCGCTGAAGCAGGGAGTGTTGATGCTCACCTCCACCCACGTCTTGTGGGCGATGGAACGTTCCCAGGAGGCCATCAGCGTGCGCTCACCCTCGGAGGCGCCGGATTGCTGCGGGCACCTCCGCCGGACAAGGGCTTGGCCGTGGACGCTGCCGGAGCCGGAGCGGTGGAGCGGGCGCCGCCGACCGGCAGCGGCGCGGAGGAGCGGGCTCCGGCGGGCAGCGGCGCGGACGTCGGCGCCTTGGTCTTGGGCGGGGCGAAGGTGGTGATGTTGCCGGTGACGGTCTTGCCGTCGCTGCCCTTGTAGGTGGCGGTCTTCTCCTTGGCGTGGATGATGGTGATGTTGGTGGTGTAGAACGTGGACTGGGTACCCCACTGGCGGCCCCATCCGCCCCGGTCTCCGGGGAGGGCGTACACGTTGTAGTACGCCGGGGAGGCGATGTAGTCGGCGTAGCGGTAGTGCCAATCCAGCGGCATCACGACGGGGCGCCAGCCCGGCTGGCACAGGCCACCGGCGATGAGGTTGGCCACTTCGCCGGGGCTGTCCACGTAGTAGCACATGCCGTTTTCCCCGAGGTACGGGGGAGCGTAGGCGACGGCGTTGGTCTGCGGTACGGCCACGACGTGGTGGTGGTCGGCGCACGCGGTGAGCGTGGCGGCAGTGACGCCGACGGCGGTGGCCGTCGCGAGACGGCGCTTGAGGTTCATGGTTGTTCCCTCCGGTAGGTGACAGGGGTGTTCATGGGTGGCGTGCCGTCCGGTTTCGGCGGCGAGTTCGTAGAGTATCGTATAGCCCGGTTACCGCTTCTCAAAAACGGAGGAAACGTGGAGAACGAACACAACAAGGCCGCTGAGACGCGTATGGAGGATCCCGCCGGTATCCTCGCCGTCACCCTCCTCGCTCACAACGACATGGAAAACCTCACCGAAGTCAACCGGCTGCTGAGGGAATCCGACCGCGCCACCCTGGGCCGTACCATCGTCATCTGGTACCAGATGTGCCAGGGAGAACGCGGCAGCACCGCTACCACGCAGGCCGCTCGTATCGTCGCGCAGAAGCTCCAGACGCAACTGGACAACCTCAACAAGGACATGCCCCACGAGGAGTACAGGCGGCAGGGCCTGCCGTTGAGCTTCGGACGCGGTCTGATGCTGCATCTGTCCCAGGACGAACACGAACGGTTCACCGAGATGTGGATGCGGACAGTAGCGCCAGACGAAGACCTCACCGTGGACGTCGCGTCCGTGTTCCTTGGCTTCGCCCGCAGCGTCCTGGCCCCACCCTCCGCCTCCGCCGACTGCGAGTAAGGGGTGTTCGAGAACCGGAAGCGTAGGCGCGCTATGCGCGAATACCAGGACTTCATGGTGCGCGCGGCGAGCGTCGCCAACACCCTGCTGGACATGTCGATGCAGAACCACCCCGACTTCGACAAGGCTGCCCGGTACGTCTGGGAAGAGCACAAGGATGTGGTCCCGACCGCCTTCGCCATCTGGTACGACATCGCCGCGAACCTGTGCGGCAAGACCTCCGCCGAAGCTGCGGTGTTACAGGTCACCTCCAACATCGCTGGCGCTCCCTTGCAGGAATCCTCGTCAAGGGCGGTGATCTGCGACATGCTGTACGGAATGCAGGACCGCAGCCCGGTCAAGTCCACGAAGGCGTGGGCGCGGGTCGTGGACCAGCAGGACGGTTGGCCGGTCGCCTGGGAGGTGATGACCTTGATGTCGTCCATGTTCGGCAGCTTGTTCGCGAACGCGGTACGGGAGTGATCAATGAGGAGGCGGTCAACCAGGCTGTAGCCGACGCTGACCGTCTTGCGCGCGAGTTCCTGCGTATCGCCGGTGAAGACGACATGGAGCTGTTGACGCGTCTGGCGTGCGACGTCTATCAGGACCGGCCGCATCTGCTGCCGATGATGATGGGTATCTGGCACTCCTGGGCGCGGGAGGCCCACGGACAGTCCAATGTCCACCGCCTCATCGAGAACATGGCGTTGAACATCGCGGACGCCCCGGTGGAGGATCCGCGTAGCCGGGGAGCGTTCTGCGGGCTGTTGTTCGCTATGGAAGACGGTGACGGCGCTCGCGTCCAGGCGGTGTGGGAGGACGTGATGGAGCGTGGCGGCTGGGACACCGCCGTTGAGGTGATCAGCCTGTTCCTGGGGTTCACTGCATACTTCATGGGGTGGATCGACAGCGAGTAGGCGAGAGCAGAGCAGCCTTCCACTACCGGCGCCGGTTGGCGCGGCAGCGGAAGGCTGCCGCTTTTCTTGTGCGCTACTGGGGCCTGGATGCGGTGCAGCGGGAACGGGTGGAGTCGCCAGAGCGGGATGCGGAATCGTGTGAGGAGTGGGACGTTGACCGGTGGGAGGAAAACGAGGACCGGGAGCCCAGCGGTAAGGACATCGTCAAGGAACTCCTTGCCGCGTACTCCGGCGATGACGGAGGCGCAGTTGCAGACGGCGGTGATGGAGCTGGCTGAGAGGTTCGGGTGGATCGCCTATCACGTTCCTGACTCTCGGAGAGTCAGCGCTCGCGGCTGCCCTGACCTGATCCTGCTGAATGAGCGGCAGCGGCGTGTCCTGTTCGCGGAGTTGAAGTCTGCGACAGGTCGGTTGACAGAGGACCAGAAGCTTTGGCTGCGGGTTCTGGCTTCAGCTGGGATCGAAACGGCGGTGTGGCGCCCATCTGACCTCGTTGTTGAAGTTCCCAGGCGTCTTAGGCCAGGTCGTGGGCGGCTTTACCCGGGGGTCGTGCCGCAGATAGGCTCGTGAAAAGTTTGGAGCCCCCGGTGATCCTGCACCATGGGGCTCCGACGCGCTGAAGGTCCGAGATCAAGGAACCTTTGTCGCTACACCAGGTCATCCGTCCCGACGGCCAATAGGTGTGTATCTGAGTGTTGGTCCAAACAGATAGGTACAACGTAGCTGATGCGGAGCCACCGGTCCAAGCCCCTGCTTGATGGAAGTAACGAATTCGCTGTTGCGTGGGCTGCCGACACTGCCGAGTTCTATGGCTTGTCGGGCTGCGAGACGTCGGTGTTGTACGTGGTCGCGTCGTGGACACGCCGGTCTATGTGGGATCGGTTCCGGTTGTGTATCTCCTGGATTCAGGAGCGGGTTTCCTACAGCCGTAGCGCTGTCGAGAAGGCTCTGCGGAAGCTCCGTGACCTCCGGCTCATACTCCAAGACGGCGAGGCTCCCTGCGACCGGAGACGGCCGGTAGTGAAGTACCGGCTTGGGGGGACCCCGGAGTGTCCGTTGCCGGAGGAGGTTTCGGAGGCGCGGGAGCAGGCTTGGCGTGAGGCTCAGGAACAAGATCCGGAGTGGGAGCCGCAGGAGGACGTTTACGCAGGTCAGAGCCAAAATTACGTATACCATCTACAGACCGGTGGTTTTACTAGCGACAACAGGTCTAGCGGCTCGCTTTGTGAAGACAACTCTCAAGGAGAGCCGCGCGCAGATATCTATCCATCGGCTTTGCCGATGAAGACCGGACCAGAAGCAGGTCCGGAGCCTACGGGTAGCGCTAGGCGGGAACCTCACTTGGGCTTGTTGCCGGTTGGGGCCGGACCGGCTGCGGACCGGAGGACCACCAGGAGGGTGGCTAGGGGCTTTGCTAGGCGCCTCTTGGGGCTTGCCGTGCCTCGTAAGGTGAGTGGTGCCGGAGGAGTGCGGGAGGAGGTTTCTCCGGCGGTTTGCCAGCCCGGAAGCGATCTTCCCGTTGAGGCAAAGATCGCGGTAACGTATTCCCCACGCACTACCGAAAGAGCCGCGATGACACCGTTCACCGACCCTGCCCTGGGAACCCTCCCCATCGGCATCCGGCTGTTCTACCTGGGGCTTCGCAGCCTCGCAGACACCGCCTCCATGATCGTCTCCGATACGCGTTACCTCAAAGCGGAACTCTTCCGCTACGACGACGACATCACCCCCACTGACATCTCCAACTGGATCAACACCCTCGCCGACACCGGCAAGATCCACAACGTCCCCGGACACCTCCTCCTGTCCGACCCCAACACAGAAGCCCCCGCCGACGGCTCCCTGTTCGCCTTCCCCGCAGCCCCCGCCCCGCTGAAGCAGAACAACGAACAAGACTTCGACACCTTCTGGCACTACTACCCGCGCCGCACCGGCAAGGGAGCCGCCCGCAAAGCCTTCCTTGCCGCCGTCGCCAAGGGCACCCCCGCCCACCGCATCATCGAAGCCGCAGCCAGCTACGCCAACACCTGCCAGATGATCGGCAAGGAGATCCAGTTCACCCCCCACCCGTCCGTGTGGCTCAACCAGGAACGCTGGGACGACGACCCAGAACAGGCCCCGCAAGTCCGCTCCCGCGCCGACGACGCGTTCCGCCAGAACATGCAGACGGTAGAGCACTACCGCCAGCAGGAACTCGGCAACGGCGGCCTCAAGGAGATCGGACCCAGCTGGTGAACACCCTGGAGGACTGGCAGGCGGCACGGTACCGGTCCATTCGCAGACTGGAATCCACCGTTGCCGAATTGGCCAGGGAAGCCGAAGCCGACAGGGGACTCATGGCCGAACTGTTCCTCGGAGCCGTAGAACTCCATCTCCGGGAGATCTGGCAGGCCAACAGGGAGATCAACAACCTCAAGAACCAGTCGGAGGACTGAGTGACCAAAACCCAGGTGGCGTTCCTGCTGAGTGCTATCTACGTGTACGAGAGGCGCCCGGATGGCGTATCTCAGGCCGAAGTCGAAGCCTGGTACCAGCTGCTCCACGAAGTGGACTTTGACGACGCCAAGGCCGTGGTCACCGCCCACTTCTCCGAGTCCGACAGGCCACTGTCTCCATCGAAGATCCGTGCCGGGGTGCGGGTATTGTCCGCAGCCCGCAAACCCAAAGAAGACACAGCGACCCGCACCCGCGTCCCTGACGCCGACCCTGACGACCCGCGCGCATTCATCAAAGCTTTGCGCAACGGACATTGGGAAGCCGATCCAGTACCGGGGAAGCCTCCGCCGGAGGGTATTCCGCTGGCCGCTGTCGGACGTAACGTACCGGCCGTGACCGCGAAAGAAGTCAACGACGACGTCCCCCGCCCGCGCCGATGGTGGCTTTCCCGCAGACAACGCGACAGGACCGAGGGTAGCGGTATGGGCCAGACTGAAGATCAACCGCTACCGGAGTAACGGAGTATCGGATACCCTAGGGGACGAAGTGTGGGGAAACCCGATCCCCTAGGAGACAACTAAATGACCCCGGAAGAGATCACCGAACAGTTCCCCGACGGCCGCAAGAAGTGCAGCCAATGCGGGGAGGTGAAACTCCTGTCCGAGTTTCATTTCCAGCGCTACAAGCCGCGCGCAGGCCAGCGCCCTTCCGACGCACCGCGCGGACGCTACCGCAGCAACTGCAAAGTATGTCAGCGTGAATACATGAGGCAACGCCGTGTCGGCAACATCGAGGCACTGGGAGTCCAGTACCTCGAATCCGAGACGCGACGCGTCCGCGAGTTCTACGACACCCACGCCGGACGCGTCGAGATCCGGCGAGCCGTAGACCGCGCACGCTATTCCGCATACGCACGCCTGCGGCAGCGTCATCCCCTGGAATTCGGGGAACTCCTCGTAGAAGCACGCAAAGAGGAGGGGGTGCCTGATGACTTCCCTCGCTGAGGAAGCCCGCTGGGCCAACCTGCGCAACACCCTGGAAGAACAGTTCCACAACTGGAACCTGCCCTACGCCGACGACAAAGCCGACAGGCTCGTGTACGGGCTGCGCCGCTCCGGCTGGCGTATCCCGCTACCGACGGACAGCGTCCCCCCTCCCCGGGGACGCGCTGCCCGCCCCGACTCTGTCCGGAAGCACGCGGAAGCCTGCCGGAGCGCACTCCGGAGCAACCGGCAAGACGCCCCGTGATACGGGAACAGGACCTGCGGATAGACATCTACCGCAGCGGAGCGGTCATGATTCTGGGCCCTGACGTCCCTAACGTCGCGGTCCGCATCACCCACGTGCCGTCCGGTCTGCAAGGGACCGGACGGCACGCCTCCAGCGCCCACAAGGCTAAGGATCAGGCGTTGGAGGAGTTGTACGACAAGTTCTCCAGCCGCTACTGCCCCAAGCACTACGACCCGTACAGCTCCTTCAACCTGCGCCTGTTCGGGTACTGGCGTCTCCGCTGCGCTGAATGCGAAGTCGAGAACCATCAAGCCTGGGTTGAGGAAGTCCGGTGTAAGTTCCAGCGCTCCCTGGAAGCGGCAGCGCTCGGAGAAAAAGTGACGTGGTGAAACGCAGCCCTCTGACCCGTAAGACCCCCCTCGCCGCCACCAAAGGCATGTCCCCCGCAAGGGAACTGAAGCGCGGTGAGACGAAACCACGTCCGCCCCGCAACACCGGCCCCACCCCCGCCGTCCGCCGCACCATTGCCGAACGCGCCGCAGGAGCGTGTGAACGCTGCGGGAAAACCATCACCGGCGCCTACAGCGTCCACCACCGCAAGCCGCGAGGCATGGGCGGTACCCGAGACCCCCAAGCCAACTCCCCGTCCAACCTGGTGATGCTGTGCGGCTCCGCCACCACCCCCGACGGCTGCCACACCGCAGTCGAGAGGTTCCGGCAGTCAGCGGTCACTACCGGGTTCATCGTGAACCGTGCCGCCGACCCGGAGACTGTGCCCATCAAACTCGCCACCGGCTGGTGTTTCCTGCGGCCGGATGGCACCAAACTCCCCACCATCAGACCGGAGACCCCCCTTGACGACGAATGACATGAGAATCGCAGCCGCCCTGCTGGTGGGCAGCAAGGTCTATACGCTGGTGGAGTCCGTCGCCAAGGAAGACTGGGACCGTATGACGCCTATCGAACAGAAGGGCATGGAGCACATGCTCAGGTCGAAGCTGGCTAATTCGATCACGTCCACCGACCTGATGAAGCAGATGACGGCCCAAACCTTCGACCCCTCCTCGGAGGCGAAGATCACCTACGACCTCAACGCTGAGGAGTAACACGTGTCCGTTCAAGTCGGCTGGCACAGCATCGAACAGGTCTTCACCGTCCGAAACTCCGCCAACCCAGACAACGAGCTGGAGTTCACCCGAGAAGAGTTCATCCAGTTCCTGAAGGCCGTCAAGAACGGGGAACTGGACGAAGCCCTCAACAAGAAAGACACCCCCGCCGTTTAGCCTCCCCGCTCCCCATCGGCTACTTTGGCTTATATGACCGAAGCCGAACTGCGGGCCGTGGCGCTTGACTACGCAGTGCGCCTGTCTCAGATGAGCTGCCACCAGATCAACCCTGGCATGCTCACAGACGAGGTCCTGGCCAGCGCCGTCAAGATTTTCTCTTGGCTCCAAACCGGCCCGGCTGAACTCGTACTCGTTGTAAGCCCACCAGTACCGCAGCCCTGATAGGGGAGAGACATGCAGATCGTAGACAACCAGCAGTTCGACATCAACGTCGAGGCCAAGGACTCCAAGGGCAACGACGTCCCAGACCAGCTGACCTGGACCTCTTCCTCCACCGGCGGCACCGTCGTCAACGTGGATGACGAGACCACCCTGAAGGTCACGGTCGTGGCCGGTAACCCGGAGGTGGGTATCACCATTACCGCAGCCGACCCGAACGGACTGACCGGCACGCTCAGCTTCGACGTCGTTGGCGGCGCCGCCACGGCCCTGACGCTGACGCCGTCTGACCCGACCGACCAGGCATAGCAACAAAACCGGAAGCCCCCTGAGGAGAAGATCAGGGGGCTTCCGGTTTACGGGTTACTCGCCGTGGAGGTGTCCTCCCATCCTACCGCTACCCGCCCGCAGCCGTCAGCAGCCCGTCGAACCGGGTGTCGGCGTCGAACCGGGTGGGGTGATCGGTCAGGTACCTCTCGGACCGGCCCATAGTCACCAGCACCGCCCAGCGCTGACCCAGCTCAGGGTCCGTGAACTCAGTCATCCGCAGATCCGTGTCCACCCCGTACCTCGCCGCCCGGTGCGCCGTCCGCAGCACCTTCCCGGCATCTATCGCTGCCCGTACGGCCGTAGCCTTCTCCTCCGGCAATCCGGCCCACGAGTACTTCTCCTTGTCTGCTACGCGCGCAGCGGCAGCCCCGTTGAGGACCCACCGACACGTCGCCAGCATCCGCCGTTCCCTCGCTCCGTCCAGCAAATCCCGCAGTGACTCCACGATCGCCTTCTGCCGCTCCACCTCCTTCGCGGCATGGGTGTAGCCGTCGGCGGCGTCACCCTCCAACTGCTTCAACCAACGCTGCTCACCCAACAGCAGATGCTGGATCTTACCCAAGGCATCCAGGTGATAGATCCTGTCCGGGTCGATGTTCACTTGTTCCTCCGGATGGTCTCGCGGTCTTGCCGCCGTTCCCACATGCGCTGCTTGATCTGTTCGTTCGTCGGCGGTACCCAACCGTGCGAACCAACCGGCTCGATCCACAACCACCAGTGATTACGCTCGCGGATACCGCACCAGCGGCAACCCGACGGAGGCTTGTCCGTCAGCTCCTTGAGGTACTTCTCGGACACCTCCCAGGCGCGCCGGTGACCCCACTGCGACTTCACGGCAGCCTGCTGATACGGTCCTTGTACCGGGCGTACAGCTGCCGGATCCCGCGCGGCCCCTCATCGTTCCCGTAGTCGGAACACGCCTCCCGCACGGCCAAGGTATCGTCGTCCCGCTCCTTGATGAGATCCCTCGCCTCCTTGATGGCGCCGATGTAGGCGTCCATCTCCTCATCGGTCCACGGCTCCATGTAGTTCCGGTGAGCGCCGCACTCGCGGTCCCCCTCAGCGTCGATGAGGATCGCCTGGATTTCACCCGAGACAACACCGAATCCGGTTTCCCGGGTGTCCCTCTGTGCCACGCCGCTCACCTCCCCAACATCAGCTTGGCGCCGACGAAACAGATACCGAACACCAACAGATGCAGAACCAGCATCGTCGGCCAGCTCATCCGCTTCTTGCCATCGTTCATGTCACTCCCCTCCGGCGCGGGCTTGTCCCGTTCCCCACGGTTCCCGCCGTACGGGAACCGCAGGCAACGAGCAAGCCTCACCCCTTGCCGGTGAGCTTCGCGACGACGTTGATAGCGCCAGCGAGGATGCCGCCAGCTACGCCGCCGCGAACCGCTCCACCGCCGACACCGATGGACTTCTTGTCCTTCTTACCCATGTCAGGGCTCCTTTCTGTTGGGTTCAGCAGCCGGGTGACCGCCTATGACAGCCTCCGAACCGGAGCCCGGTTGCTGCCAGGGGCGGTCACCCCGGTACGTTCTGCTTCTCGTCACCCCCGCCGTCGGAGTCGGTCCGCACCCAGGCGTCTTCCTCCTCGAACACCCTCGACAGCAGCGCGGCCATCCGGTTGCTCAGACTGTCCGCCACCGTCAACAAACGCGACGGCGCACTGCCGGTCGCGGCGACCAGCTTGGCGTTGACCTCCGACCACCAGTTGGATGGCGGCTCCGTCAGCGCGAACAGGCCAATCTCCTCGCCGGTGTCGTAGTTGTACACGGCAGCCTTGGCGTCGCAGTTCATCGGCCCGCGAGGGTCGTAGTGTACGGTGACCTCCACGAACGTGTCGTTGGTGTCGCCGCCGGAGTCAGCGCGGAACATCCACCACTGACTCAGATTGCCTCTGTCCAGGTCGCCAACGGTCGTCTTGCCGTACGACGAATCCAACATCGTCGCTTCCATATGTCCTCCGGTTACTCGCTGGGGTCGGAAGCCGTTTGACCTCCTGTGGACGCCGCCGGACCGAAGCCCGGCTGCGCCCAAGGGAAATCACTTACGACGCTTGCGGAAGATCCACAGCGCGAAAAGGAACTGGAGTACGAGAACGCCGACGACGCAGCCGCCGACACCGGCCAGGAGCCAAACGGGCGTCATCCGACCCAGGTGGATAGTCATCGCTGCTTCTCCATCCGGTAGCCGGTCGGTACCAAGGTGCCATCGCCGGTGACACCGAACAACACATAGCTGTTGGTACCGGCGACGATCGGCAGCAACCCCACGGGGACTCCTTTCCAGACCGATGGCATTGTCCAGGTGTCGAACACCCAGGCCACGGCCTCATCAACGGACTCGACGGTCAGCCACGTGTCACTGTCGCCACCGCTGTTGTCGTCCCGGATCCAGAACAGCATCAGTCCTCCCAGAAGCTCACGACGTGCTCGGAGAAGTACTCCGCCGACGCCTTGTTCAGGAAACCGGTCTTGGGGTCACCAACCCGGTAGAACACTTCCCGCACGGAGCCGTCACGCTTCAGGGTGCGCGTGATGTAGCACGTCTCCGGTTTGCGGTCTTCGGTGATCAGGCGCTGGTGCACGAACTTGCTGCCGCGCTTGACCCGGTCCCACTCGAACTCGCCGTCGTCGTAGACTCCGAGCACGAAGCTGAAGATGGGCTCACAGAACACCCCCTCCGGGTCCTTGCTGTCGCCGTCGCCGTGCCACTTGATCGCCCAGTCGTCGGGGCTGTTGCACTCCCACGCCACCGCGAACGGCGCCGGACGGCCGATACCGCTGTAGTTGAAGTTCTCCATCAACTGCGGGTAGTCCTGCGGGTCCTGGCTGCCGTACTCCTGACTGACCAGGATCCACTCGGCGTACTTGGACTCCACGGCCTTCAGGACGGCTTGCGCCTTCTTACGGTCCATCGTCTTCTCCTCCGGTGTTGTCGCTACTGAACTTCTCGACCCACTCCCGAGCCAGGGCGTCGAACTCGTCTCTCTGCGGGTCGCAGATCTTCTTGCTGCCCCTCCTGTGTCCTACGTGCCATCCCTTGCAGTACCGGCACGGGTACACGTTCATTACGCATTGCTCGTGGACGTCACTACCGCAAGCGTCCCTTGCGGCTTTCTCCGTGCTATGACGCACCTTGTAAGCGCAGGAGCGCAGCCTCTCCTCCTCGGTCATGCCGTCCTCAAAAGGGACAGTCTGCGGCCTTAACGTCCGTCTCCTGGGCATCTCCCCTCCGTTTGTAGCGCTCTGGCCTTCCACGGAGTCCCCCGGGGACACCCCCCGGGGTCTACCGAAGCTGGTCAGCGCGCCGGACGCTCCAAGACCGCATACGGGGCGGCCATATCGGCTTCCTGCATCTTCTTCTCCAGCTCCTCCACCGGCTTGTTCAACTCGATCCACTCCGGGCAGCCCCAACGCTGCACGCCCGAGACCTGGCAGGCGCGGTGCGTACCGTGCCCACGCTCCTGCACGTGCATCTGGAGCGCGGCGAACGCCTCCCGCCACTGACTCATCAGCAGCTGCTCCTCCAGCGACAGCCGGTACATCGGCTTGCCGCTGCTCTTGTAGTCGGTGACGGCGTAGTCGGAGTTGTTCTCGTCCAGCAGGTTGTACAGCTTTCCGTGGGTGTTGCCGTGCTTGTTGAAGTCCCGGCTGTAGAAGCTCATCGACTGCCACTCGGCGCCGTAGAAGTACATGACCGCGTGGGTGACGTTCCGGGAGGTGTCCAGGTCGGTCAGGAGCTTCCAGGCGTCTGCGGTGCCGTTGACCGGGTACACCTCGTATGTGTCGTGGCCGTAGGTGCAGACTTCCACGATTCCGGCCCACTGCGGTTCGCCGGTCTCGGCCAGCATCTCCATCTCCGGGGTGACCGGGGTCTCCTGGGAGATCAGCTTGGGCCGCAGCATCACCGTCTGCTTGGTGCCGTTGTACAGGTCGTGCTTCTTCACGGTCGCGGCGATGGTGACTATGTCGTCTTCGCAGTCCTGCAACTCGATGTGCAGCTTGGAGGTGCCGGTCATCTTGAAGGTGACACCGGAGAAGGTGTCGATACCTTCCACGACGACCATGTAGTACAGCCCGTAGTCGGAGGCGCCGGAGAACGTCTTCACGATCTTGCCGGTGAACGTGATCTTCTCGCCGGGCTGCCCGCCGAACCGCTGCGCGTCCTGCTCCGCCATCATCTTCCGCACGGCCGCCGTCTGGTTCTCCGACAGCGGCGTGGAGTTGTACAGGATCTCGTGCATGCGGTTCAGGAACGGGACGCTGTCGTTGGAGTAGGCGTCGGCCACGAACTCGACCACGTCGGTGTTGCCCGGCAGCCAGGCGTCCCATGCGGCCTCACGCTGGGCCTGGGCGGCTTCGGCGGCGATGCGGGCCTGCTCGGCTTTGGCGGTGTCGGTGCGCTGCTTGGCGAGGTTGCGGCGGACGGCGTCCATGGCCTTGGCTTTGGTGTCGTAGACGTGGCCGAGTCCGGAGCCGTTGCAGTTGAAGCAGACGCCTTCGAACACGTTGCCGTATTCGGGCAGGTAGCCGGTGCCGCCGCACTTCCAGCAGACCCGCGCCTGCTTGTCGCTCTTCATCTGGATCAGCGTGATGCTGTAGGTGCCGTCGCTGTAGCAGACGCCCTTGACCTTGCGGTTCTTGACGGTCAGGGTGGCGGGGGTGGTGGTCAGTTGGGTTCGGGTGCTCATCGTCTTCTCCTCGATGGCGGGGCAGCTTACGCGGGCAACGTTACTCCTATCGCTAAGCGGAGTAAAGCCCATCGAGGAGAAAAGCAACAAGCCCCAGAACCGGGGGGTCACGTCTGGGGCTCGCCACTGACCGAGAGGTCACCGAACAGGCTACAAGTCCAACGTCCTACACTCCCGCGAAACCACACGGAAACCGCCGGACTTCAACACCGCCTCCACCTCGTCCGCGTCGTCACCCAGACCCGTCTCGAACACGTCCCAGATGCCGAGGGACACCAACTCCTCCGACTCCTGCGGCACCGGACCGTTCCCGCCGTGAACAGCCACCGTCCCGTCCTGCCCCGGCAGCCACGTAGCCCACCAACCGTCGGGCTCCAACGTGAACACCACCATCTGATCGTGCGTCTCCGTCTCCACTACTCCTCCTTCAGGCCGCAAGCGGCTTCGAACCGGGACCGGTTGAAGTTGCTGTTGAACTGCCTCAACTCCCGGATAGCGTCGTAACAGCTTTCGCGACGCTGGTCAGGATCCTTAATGGCTGCGATCACGTTCGCCACAGCCTTGAAATGCTGACGCGTCATACTGTTCGACACAGAAACCTCCGGGTTGAGCTTGTTGGGCGTGCTCTCGGAGGGATTCGAACCCCCACCAACGGCGCATAAGGCCGCTGCCCCTACCGATCGGGCCACGAGAACCTGTTTTCGGTTGTGAGGTACGCGCAGCCCATCCACTCCGCTGCAACGAAGGAACGCTTAGGCGGACCAAAGGAAACGCCTGCGTTCAACTGCGCGTACCGGTACCCTCAACGGGATTCGAACCCGTGACTTCCCCACGGTGACTGGGTCCTCTGACCACTGAGGTATGAGGGCGGGTGCCCCGCCGGAGCGGGGCTGTGTTCTACAGGAAGAGGATGACCTCCGGCTCCTTGCCGCTGGTGCGGCGCCTCAGGAACTCGCCGCCATCCCGAACAGTCTCCTGGTAGATCGCCAGCAGCCGCGTTGCCCGGTGGATGACGTCGGTCTGGTTCAGGCCCAGCTCAGCCATCAACAGGTCCAGGTCCTTGCGGCACTGCGGAGCGACGTTCAACGTCATCCGGTCGTTGTTGACGGTCACTTCCCCTCCTTCTTGTGCGGGCAGGTGTACTCCAGCCGCATCATCGGCAGGAACTCCGCCCTGGCCCGCTTGAACGTCATCAGTTCGGCGGTGACGCCGCGCCTGCGCAGCTTGGCCCGTTCCTTGGCGTACTGGAACGCATCCCTCCAAGCCTTCTCCTCATCGGCGGTGTTGGCGTAAGACATGGCTACGGCGCAGCCGCACTTCTCGGTCCACACCCACTCGCACTCCTCCAACGGCGCCACGCTGCCGTCGATCTCCACGAGCACCTTGACGCTCACGTGGCCACCGCCGCCTCGCGGCCAGCGTTGGTGACGCGTCCGCAAATCCACTTCTCCACGGTTCTCCTCCGGTCGTTGTTGCGGTTACTCCCCCAGGAGCGCCTTGCGGACATCCGCCTTGGCGGCGGTGAGCCCCGGGTACTCGCTGCGCTTCTTGCCGTTGACGGTGACGGACCAGTTGACCATCCGCTGGCCGGGAACCTTCACGTTGCGCCGCATCTCGGCGACGATCGAGAAGGGGTAGCGGGTGTACTGGGCGCTCTCGACCTCCACGGTGCGCAGGTCGGTGTCGTCGGCGTCGGTCATGACGGTCCACACGACGGAGGCGCGCAGGTGGATGAACCAGTATCGGCCCTTGATGCGGGTGATGCCCTTGCCGTCGGCGGTCTTGCCCTTGTTGAAGGCTCTGCGGACGGTGAAGCTGCCGAACTTGTTGTCGTCGGACACGACGATGTCGTGGATCTCCAGTTCCTTGCTGGCGAACTCGATGACGATCTTGTCGATCTCGGCCTGGACGTCATAGGTGCGGCGTCGGCTGGTGATGGTGACGGGGATGGCGCCGTACTGTTCGGTGGGCTTCTGGACGCGGAAGCCGTCCTTGAACCGGTTGCGGTCGCGACTGCCGCCGACGACGGTGTAGCCCATCGCGGCGAGGACACCGTTGACGTGCGCGGTGCTGGTGGCGGTGTCTTTGGTGGATTCCTTCATGTATTCCTCCTGGTTGACGTGACGTTACCGAGGTAACGTTACTCTATTCGATAAGCGTACGGAAGTCCTAGGTTTGACGCCTGGGAGGTCTTGTAGTCAGGTGGTAATAACCGCACCGGCACCGGTACACGTATTGCTGTCTACCGAACATCTCCGTGTACACCCGAGAACGGATCTCAGCAGCGGCGAGCGCAGCAAACCGCAACTTGTGCGGCTTGGGACACGGACGGCTAACCGCGCCCACACCGATCACCCCCTCCTGTGACACTCCCCGTGAGCCGGAACATCCTGATAACAAGACAACCCATACGCGCGCCCACAGCTGGAGGGGTTACTCCCCTTCCGCCGCAGATCAACAATCTCCGAGTGAGCCGGAGTCAGCCACCCCGGAGCGTCCCGCCGAACATCCGCAGGACACGTCCAAACCGTGTCCTCCGTGACGGAGACACGCTTAGCGCACCAAGGGCAACGCTCCTTGCGATACCGCGTCCGGGACGTCTTAGGCTCGTTCTCCGCCAGGAACATCAGCAGCCGACGCAAACTCAGCAAATAGCTGCTGTACTGCTGGTACCTCTCGTCAGCCGTACCCTTGGTCTTGGACCCGGCAACCGCGCTCCTCTCATCCCTCAAAGCCTGCTGCCGACCCTCTTCCAGAAGATCCTCAATCTCTCGAATACTCAAATCACGCCAGTCGGCCACTGAAACCCTCCTCCCGCAAGAAACGCCGGAGGCGGGATGCCTCCGGCGTCATCGTCTTCACTTGGACTACCTCGCCCGACGGGCCGTGATGTAGTACCGCCAAGCCTCCGTCAGGGTCGCGCAGCCGTGCGCGTAGTCCTCCGGGTCCTCGTACGGGTAGAAGAACCCCATCTCCGTGAGCCTCGCGGTACCGGTCCTGGGCGGCAGCATCCGGCAAGCCCACGCGTAACCGGTCTCGCCGGGCGACCGGTCCCTGAACACCTGACCCAACACGCAGTCGTCGCTGGACCGGATGTCCAACCGATCCAGGTCCACCCGGTCCAACCAGCCGTACGCCGGTCCGCGAACGTCCAGCCACCTCCCGCCAGCGGCCACCATCTCCGCACCCTGCTCGGCCGTCAACCTCATCTTCGCCTCCGGTACGGGAACGGGGGACGCCCGGCAGACCGGGCGTCCCCCTACGGTTCGGCTACTGCTCGCCGTTCAGCTTCACCTTCGGCTTGCGCAGCCGGTAGTACACATCCGCGTCGTCGATCTTCTCGTCCGGGTCGTTGTTCACGAACTCCGACTTGTGGATGGCGTCCTGGACCATGTCCCGCAGCGCCTTGTCCACGTTGGGCAGCCGCACGCCCTCGGTGGCTTCGTTCATGCGGGCCAGCTGGGGCCGCAGGCCGTCGGCGGCAGCGACGAAGTCGTGGGTGGTGAGGAAGTCCGGCTTGCCCTTGGAGCGGGACACGCCGTACCGCATCGCCCGGTTGATGGCCTCCATCGCGAACGCGGGCAGGAAACCGTCGAACGCCTTGCCCACTTCGTCGTAGTCGATGTTCATCAACATGCCCTCCGGCACGTTGACCTCGATGAGCTTCCGGAAACCGTCCGGTTCCATCGCACCGATGTGGATGACCGAGTCCATCCGTCCCGGGCGCAGCATCCCCTTCTGGATCTTGTCCACGTGGTTCGTGGTCATGACCACGATCACGTCGGCGCCCTTGGCGGCGATGCCGTCGAAGATGTCCAGGAGCCTGGACACGTGCGCCGGTTCGCCGTTCTCCGTGACGGTGTCCACGTCCTCGTAGAACACGACGGCCGGTTCGTACAGCCGCGCGGTCTTCATCGCCAGCTCCAGGTCGTCACCCGGACGCACCTGGACGAACGTCCAGCTGTTCTCCTCGCAGATCCGGGCGGTCAGCGCGGCAGCCATCGACTTGCCGGTGCCGTACGGCCCCTCCAGGAGTACGGCCCGCTTCAGCGGCATCCCCATCTCCCGCAGGACGTCCGTGTGGCGGATCGGTGTCCACAGGTTGGCGTCGAGCTGGTCCATGACGTCGGCGGTGTAGATGACGCGGCGCGGGTCGATCAGGCCGGTGTTGAGGAACCCGGGGGTGTCGGATCCGTTGACAGCCTTGCCCCGGTAGATGGAGGCGGTCTTGAGGACGTCCTCCACCGCCAGGAACAGGCCCTCAGCCTGGGCGCGGAACCTGCGCGGCGCTTCGATGATGAGGTGCCCGAGCATCCCCACTTCGGCGTCCTGGTCGTAGTGGACGGTGATGACGGCGCCCAGCGGCGGGAACTCGGTCTTACCCTGGATGACCTGCGCCGTCTCGTTGAAGCCGGTGTTGACGGTCCGGAAGGTCGGAGGGGTGACGGATCCGAAGAAGCCCACCGTCTCCTTGCCGATGCCGGTGGTGCCGAAGATCTTCTTCATGGCGACGCCCAGCGCGTGGGCGACGTCGTCGGGCCGGTAGCGGAAGGTGCGCCGGAACGCGTGGACGGTGTTCAGCTGCTCGTCCAGGTTCCGCAGGTAGCTGACGGCGCCCTGGATGTCGCCTTCGAACTGGGCGGGCAGGATGAACTTCTTGCCCTTGAACAGCAGGTCGTCCTCGCTGGCGGCGGCACCGCCGAGCTTGCCGAGAGCGGCGAGGATCATGGCCTGGACCATGTCCTTCTCCGCGTCGGGACCGTGCTTGAGCATGAGCTGGAACTCATCGAAGCTCATGGCGTTACCCATATGTGTTCCTCCGGTTATTCGGCGGCTCCGGGGGGTTCCTCCGAAGCAATATCGGTATCGTATACCCCATCGGTAAGAGGAGGGAAGCTCGCTTGTTTAGGCTGTACCCACATGTCCGAGTTAACGCGGTAACGTTCGTACGCTACTATCTATACGTAGCGCAGCCCCGTTTCCTTCTCCACACTTCCACGGGGCTGCCCAAAAACCCCAACCGGAGGAGAAGACCATGCCCTTCAACACGGAAGACCCCTACAACAGGCTCAGGACCCAGAAGCCCGTCGGACGCGCCACCGAAGCCCTGGACATCCTGCGCAGCGACGCTCCCTTGGAGCCGCTGCGCTCCTCCCAACGCCCCGACAGCGCCCTGGACCTGCCCCTGTGGCGCCCGGGAGGCAACAACCCGCCAGCCGACAGCCCCTCCAAGCCTCCGTCGGAGGTGGAGCAGACCGCCATCGGGACCGTGATGGCCCAGATCGCCGACAGCGCCCACGTCAACGCATTCGTCGCGATCAACAACGACGTCAAGAACGAGTACCGCCAGTACGGCAAGGACGTCGCTGACATCTACCTGGCCGAACAGCGCGAGATGTACGCCGCGCTGCGAGACCTGGACGTCTGGGCTATGAACAACGGCTTCACCGCCGCTGCCGCGCGGCACGTCGGTACTCGCCTGGCCAACCGGGAGCTGACCCCGGAGGATGCGCTGGCGGAGATCGTGGCTCTAGGATGATCACAGACTTCGCGACTCCCGGAAACGGTTGAGACGCGAAGGGTTGCCCGGGGTCTCCCTCCGGTGCCCCGGGCAACCTAAAGCCCCCACCGATGTGGCGCGGTGGGGGCTTTCCCGTGCGTTGCCTGCTACTCGTCTTCTTCCACGTAGTCGGCGTACGGGTCTTCCCAGTCGTCGTCGCTGTCGTCCTCTTCCGCCTTGGCGGCGGCCACCCTCTCGGCGAAGATCATCAGACCGGGCAGGGAGTTCAGGGGCACCGCCGGTCCCAGGGACTCCATCGCGGCCCGGTAGGCGAGCTTCTGCTGGTACTCCCCGAACCAGGCGGACATCTTGTTGAGGTTGTCGTAGCCGGAGTGGGTGTCGTCGTTGAGGACCGACGCCCAGGACCACCGGATGCCGTGGTTGTCCAGCCACTCTCCGAGGCGGTAGATGATGGACGCGTGGAGTTCCCCGCAGTTCTGGATGCCGTCGGTCTGGTGGCCGATGTCGGTGGCGAACGCCAGCAGGGTGTGGTGCGCCGGAAAGTGCTGCGACGGCTTGCAGTCCGGGTTGTTGCACGCGGCCTGCCGCAGCAGGAAGTCGCCTTCGTCGGACAGGGGCTTGCCGTCGGGGCGGTAGCAGATCATCAGCTTGATGTTGGCTCCGACGGGGATGACCATCTTGACGCCGGGCTGTTCCCGCACGGGGATGTCCATCTTGTGGACGTCGGTCCAGTTGACGTTGTCGTACTTGAGGATGGCGTTGACGGCTTCGTCGTAGAGGCCATCGATGTCTGCTGGCGCGTGCAGGTGGATGGCGGTTTTCACTTCGGTGTCGATCATTCTTCTCCTCCTCCTGCCGTCGAGTAACGGCGCGGGTAACGTTACTCGGGTCGCTAAGCGGAGTAAAACTAGGTAGCGGGGAAGCTGGCACCGCAGCCCCTAGCCAACGAGAAAGCCCCCGCCGTCCGGAGAGGCAGGGGCTTACCCGAAAGGGCCGGAGCGTTGTTCCTACGACCAGTCGAAGCCGTCCCAGGCTTCGTCGTAGCCATACAGATGCCGGGAGCAGAACTCCTTCCCCTCCAAGGCATCCTCCTCGCACTGCTCCGGCGGCTTGCTATATGAACCCAGGCAGTACACGTACCCGCACTGGGAGATGCTGCTATTCACCGCTGTTCTGCGACTTGTTGAGCCGCTGCTTGTGGGCTGGGTAGCGCTCAAAGTACGACTCCTTGGGGTATCCGCGCTCAGTGAGCACGTCCACCACCTCCTTGAACCGCCACACCCTACCCATCTGAAGTTCATCGACCGGAGCCGGAAACCACTCTTCCTTGGACCAGTGGGTCACCTGTGCTGTGGTGACGTTCGCCCATCTCGCGATCTCGTGTGCCCCGCACAGGTCTTGCTTCCAGCGGGGCGGGTTGTAGGGACTAGAGGCCATGTACTCTCCTCCGGTAAAAGGATCTATTCCGCTACGTTACCCCTCCCGGGTAAGTGAAGTAAAGTCCTCCCACGTCGGGTCTGCCAACTCAACATCCTGCTGTTTACTACCGCCGAACACGACGGCCGTATCGTGTCGCCACCTGGTGCCCTACACTCGTGATCAACACAGCGGCAACCGGAGGGACAGCCGCCAAACCCAACGAAGGACACCACATGAAGCATGTCGAGTTCGCGCACATCCCCCTGGCGAAACTCCAAGAATTCCCCGGCAACGCCAAAGAACACGACCTTGACGAACTGCGCCGCAGCCTCCGCAAAGGCCAGTTCCAGCCGATCATCGTTCGGGAACATGAGGGCGTCTACACCGTCCTGTCCGGCCACGGCACCACCGAAGCCGCACGCCTCGAAGACTGGGAGACGGTGGAGTGCAAGGTCATCGAATGCTCCGATGACGAAGCCCTCTGGATCAACCTGGCAGCCAACCGCATCGGCGAACGCGCCGGATACCACGACGAATCCCTGGCGGCCCTGCTGGAACAGCTCGATGGCGACTACGTCGGCACCGGCTGGGAAGCGGACGACCTGGATGACCTGCTCTCCGCTTTGGACCAGGTCGCTGAGACCCCGTACGTCGCCACCGAAGCCCAGTACGCCGAAACCCCGGAGCAAGCCGCAGCCCGCGCCGAACTCGGATCCGGCGAATCCCTCGCCGCGCGCGGCATCCGCGAGACCGTGATCATCCTCCCCCAGGACGACCACGATGAGCTTCACCGCCACCTCGCCGGTCTCCGCTCCTCCCTGGACGCCAACGGAGACCTCACCAACGGCGAGATCCTGCTGCGGGCCGCACGCGGCCTGAAGCTCACCGTCGCAGCCCGCGCCGAACACGGCAAAGACTGCGACCACTGCAACCACTACAACCACATCAGCAGCCCCGTCTGATGTCCGTCTGGGAGGACTACATCAGATTCCACGATCTGGCGTTGCAGACCAGAGACGTGGACCCCACCTATCCTGTGCTGAAACAGCTGTCCCAATACGACAACCTGACGCCGGAAGACCGTATCCGGCTGGTGATGCGGTACATCGCCTACTACCACCTGGGTTCCGGGATGGCATCGTTCCTGGGCGAGACAGGTCCTCTGCCGTGCGCGACGGAACGCCGTGGCCACCGGGATGACCGCAAGCTTCAGAGGCATCTCGGAGCGCTCCGAGAGGTGGAGGCTATGCCAGGGGGATGGGAAGGCTGGATAAGCAGAGCCCTCCAGGGATCCGCCGACCCGCGTGAAGCCTGGGGGAAACTCAACGACGCCCTGCTGGGTATCTGGGGCAACGGCCGTTGGGCGTCGTACAAGACGGCAGAGATCCTGTGGAAGGTCTGCGACGTTCAGGTCCGGGCCACCGACATGGGACATGCCCACTCCTCCGGTCCCCGGCAGGGCCTGGACCTGCTGCTGCCGAACCTTCCCAGGGGAAACGGTAAGGAAACAGTTCGGGAGCTGGACAAGGTCTCGGAGATCGTGCGGATTCGTTTGGAGATGGAAGGTCTCCAAGCCCCCGTGGAGGAAGTGGAGACGACTCTGTGCGACTTCCATTCCCTGGCTACCGGCCGGTACTACGTGGGCCACGACATTGACCAGATGCTGCGGCAGATCCTGGACGTGCAGTCCGGCTGGACCAGACGCGCTCTGGACGCCCGGTTCCACACCCTCCCTCATCTGTACCTGGGCGAGATCTACGGCTGGACCGACACCGATACGAACCGTAAACGCGCATACCGCGACACCGGAAAGATCCTGGAGCGCACATGAAAGTGATCGTTGTAGGAGCCGGTATCGCCGGATGTTCCGTTGTGCGGGCCTGCTGGGCAAAGGGGTACGCCGTCACCCACATCACCGACGGGCAGGCAGCTGGTTCGCTCGCGGCGACGGCGATACTGCGACGCGGGTACCACGTCAAAGACCGGCGGGATGTTCAGCTGTGGGACCGCAGCATAGAGCTGTACCGGCAGTGGAAGGTGCAGATGCGGGAAGGCGCGTTGGTGACGTCGTACCGCAACCCCAACCTGAAACTGGACAAGGACTGGCGGATGCTGGACCCGGCTGAGCCTCTGATCGAAGTCGCTGCGCTCGCTATCAAAGGCATTGCCGTGTCAGCTGACGGCCGCAAGGTGACGCTGAGGAACGGTAAGGAGTTCACCGGCGACAAGGTAGTGATGGCTATCGGGTCGTCCACCGGCAAAGGCAAGATCACCCACGGCGTTACCTGGGTTGCTCACAAGTCGGCATTGAACGAGTACACCCTGCGGGTTCACCACATGGCGCCGTACAAGACCCTCACCGCCGGAGTCGTCGGAGGCAGCGCCCGTCTCGGTTCCTCCAGCGCCACCACCGCAGAGGCCGCGAGGGAACAGGCCCACAAGATGCTGCGTCTGGCGGAGGAGTTGGGGATTGCGGTGAAGAACGGCTGGACCCCGGTGTACGGGCAGAGGATCCAGACAGAACCGCGCGCGTTCCAACACCCGGACGGCCATTACGTACTGACTGGCTACCACCGGACCGGCTACGCGTTGGCTCCGGCGGAAGCGGAAGAGATGGTGGACTCGTGGTAGGCGCAGGGACGTTTGTGTACTTCTACGGGCCGCCTGGAGCGGGGAAGTCCACTCTGATGGCGGAGTTGACGAAACACTGCGACCGCTCCGCGTCGTCGGCTGCGAAGGTGCCGCACGACATCCTGTTCCACGGCAACAAGCTTCGAGGCGCCGAGTTGGGCCGCCGCCGCGAAGCGTTCTCCGGTACCGACGCCCTATCGATGAGTATCCAGCCAGAAGCTGTCTCCTGGGTGCGTACGGCTCCGTACCGTCTCATCCTGGGCGAAGGGGCAAGGCTCGCCACGCGCGGCTTCCTAGAGGCAGCGAGGGGAGCTGAATACGACGTGCACACGTTCTATCTAGACGCTACCCGGCAGGAGCTGGAAGCACGCCGCCGCAAACGTGGCAGCAACCAGAACGAGAAGTGGGTCCAGGGAGCCAGCACCCGCGCGGCGAACCTCCGTGCCGCTATCGGCGGCTGGGACTTGGACGCTATGCGGACCCCGCAGGAACTGGTGGAGGTTTTGATGGAGGCTGTGCCCGCTTTGGAGGTGCTGCGGTGAGCGTCCCTCTCGTTGACATCCGTCTGCGTTCGAAGATCTCGAAGCAGGAGATGGATGAGAAGATCGCGAAGATCCTCACTGATGCCGACTACAACATCCTGCTGACCGGACCGGCGTACGTCCGCAAACCGAACGGTTCGCCGTTGTGCGTGTACCTGCCCGGAGCCATGAAGGACGTCGTCACCGATGAGGTGTATACGATCCTCCACAGCCTCTGGAACGCTGTCAGCAAGAACCGGGGCATGGCCGCCGGTAGCGTCCGCGTCAAGCGCAACGGCCAGAACCGCACCTACGCCAAAGACGTGCCCTCTGCGATCATCGGCGCGATTGACCCCGGAGGGATCTACCGCTACTGCCGCCTGACCGCCTGGACCGGCGACAACCTGCCCCAATGGAAGAACCTCCAGCCGTTCCTGATCCAGGTCGCCAGGTACCTGGAGGAGTACGTCCCGGACCGGTACGCCAACCAGCTCGCTGAAGCAAAAGCCTCCAAGCCGGAGTGGGTGGTACCGGGCACTCCGTTCTCCACCGTCACCGTCAACAACACCTACCCGACCGGCGTCCACACCGACAAGGGGGACTTGGACAAGGGGTTCTCCACTATCGCCTGTATCCGGCGAGGGGAGTTCACGGGAGGACGTCTGACGTTCCCGGAGTACCGGGTCGCGGTGGATCTTCAGGACGGGGACCTGATCCTGATGGATGCGCACGAATTCCACGGGAACACAGCTATCGTCTGCGCCTGCGGGAACGTCCTGGACAAGTACTGCAAGGACTGCGGCGCCGAGCGGATCAGCGTGGTCTCGTACTTCCGAACCAAGGTCACCGACTGCGGTACCGCCGATGAGGAACTTGACCGCGCCGTCTCCGTCCGGGAGAAGCGCAACGACGCGGTGACCGTGTAGGTCACCGCGTCGCGTGGCCGTCCGGGTCCGGCGGACGGCTGTCAGGCCCCGGGCGGGGGAGCCCTGTGTATGCGTTGGGGCCTGACGTCAGTGGGGTGTTACTTCTTGGTGCGGTTGTTCACGACCCGCTGCGGGTGCCGCAGCTGTCCGTTGATGAACCGCATCCCGGGCTGCCACACCTGCGGCATCGGCCAGTCGTCGTCCTGCCGGGAGTTGACGATGGACATGTTCAGGTGCCAGTTGGCGTACTGCCGCAGCACGTGGCCCAGGATGACGGGGGTGGGCACCTTGCGGTTCCTGTCGTCCTTCAGGTTGGTCAGGAACTTGTACAGCGCGGCACGGGGGTCGTCCGGCTCCAAGGCGACTTCGAAGCACACTCCGGCCCAGAACTCCTCGTTGGTGCGCTCCGGGTGTTCCTTGCCACCGCCTTCCGGGTTGTCCCGGTCCATCAGGAACGATGCGGCAGCGCCCACGGTCTTGACCAGCTTGGCCTTGCGGTTCAGCTTCTGGGAGTACGCCAGGTAGTCCTTGACGTCCCTCAGTCCGCCACGGGCAGCGGCGCGGAATTCGTCGTTGGTCCACACGTTGTGGTTCCAGCCGGTCCACGGCACGCCGGAGTCGTAGTTCATGATGAGCCGCAGGACGGCGGAGCCGTTGTTGCCGAACTCGGGCAGCCCGTCCACGTCCAGGGCGTCCTTGACGGACCGGGACCGGCCGGTGTCGATCACGTCGATGTCTTCCGGGTCGATCCCGAACACGACGTGCATCGGTACCCCGTTGGGGTAGTGCTTGGCCAGCTGGTCCGGGTCGGCGTCGAGGACGGAGAACAGCCGGTGCTGGCCGTTGGAGCAGCAGCCGTGGATGTCGAAGGCGATGCGGTCCACCTCGTTCTCCAGGAAACGGCCGGTCTCCATGGCCTTCTTGATCTTGGCCACGTTGGTGTCGTAGACGGTGCGCTGACGGCACGGCCCCTTCTCCAGAGCCTTGTCAGCCATGTCCGGCGTCACCCAGTACAGGCCGGGCTTGTCCCGGTCCCGCGCGGAGGCGGGGAACGGGTTGGAGTGCTTGTTGGGTGCCATATGTTCCTCCGGCTTGATCATGTTGGCGAGCGCCACCGGCGCTGCCAGGAACGGGTTGACGACGGGGTTCGGCTTGACCGCTTCCGCTTGCAGGAGCTGCTGCTCCAGGTCGTCCTCGGACGCCTTCTTCAGAGCCTCTGATGCGGCCTTCTTCAGGGCGGCGTCCATCATCTTGGCCTCCAGCTCCTTGTCGGCGGCCAGACGTTCCACGCGCTTGTCGTCCTTGGCGCGTTTGGCGGCTTCCTCATCCCAGCCCTTGCGGCGCAGTTCGGCCTTGGCGTTGGCCAGGGTTCGGATGCTGCCGGGGGTGTAGCTGACGATGACTTGCTCATTACCGGGGCTGGTGAACTGCCAGTGTCCGGAGGTGGTCTTGTCGGACTCCCAGCCCGGTGTTGCTGCGACCTGGCTGGCGAGATCTTCCAGGTCTTTCTTTCCGCCCATTCGCTTCTCCTCAGGTCGGGTTTTCTTGTGGTGTTGGCCCACGTCAGGCTGTCCTTCCGGGGCAGCTTTAGGAGTATCGTATACCCTATTGTTTAGCGGCGTAAAGCGGGCTCGATTTCGCGGTAACGTAGCCGTTCATTACGATACCTATATAGGCGGCGAGTCGCCGCACACCTGCCCGCCTAACCCAACGGAGGAAAGCCGTGGACGACATCTGGACCCCTCGGGAGAGCCCGGAGGAAAGCACTATGGAAACCACCGTTCACTACCCCCCTCCGCGTAGGCGCCGGGCCGCGAACGGCACCCTGGCCGTGGTCTGTTCCGCGATAGCCGGAGCGTCCGCTGTCGCGCTGGCGGCAGTGGCATTCGGTACTCCTCCGCACAGAGCTAACCCGGCAACCCCGTACCCGTATTCGAGCGGGACCGTGTTCACGCCGTCGTCACAGCCAACATCGGTCAGCTCCGCGATCCGCGCGACAACAAGACCGGCACAGCCGCCCAAACCAACTTCTCCGGCGATGACCTCCACGGTTCCGGCGCACCCTACTTACCGGCCGGTGTCTCCGACCTATTCGAAGCCGTCTCCACCCTCTACGACTTCCAAGCCGTCTCCGACGTTCAAGCCGTCCCCCATGCCGTCACCTACCCCTGATCCCACCTCTAAGCCTTCCTCTCAGCCTCCTGCAACCGCTACCAGCCCGGCCCCCACGCCTACCCCTACTAGTGCGCCTACGGCCACGGGGAACCGCACGCCGGACCCTTCTCCTACGAAGTCGTAGCGACTTCCTCCGAAAATCCGGTAACGTAGCGAAAGCCTTACTCAAAAGACAAGGAGACGACCGTGTGGAACCTGAAGGACAAGCTCACCCGCCGTTTCGCCGGTACTGCCAGCCGTGTGCGCCGCACGGTCGCCGACAGCGACGGCTGGGGATGGAAGATCGACATGTGGGTGGCCAAGCCTCCCCAGGGATCCCTGGCCTCCGCCAAGCCCCTCACCAACCCCGTCGGCACCCCCGCCGGTGTCCACGTCGGCCAGCGCGTCATCCCGCGCGCCGTGTACGACGACATCGTGGACACCTCCGTCATGCCCAGGATCGACCTGCACCAGGAGATGGCCATCTCCCGCATCGCAGACGCTCGCAGCGAACGACGCGCCACCAGAGAAGCCTCCCGTACCCTGCTGCGCGGCGACATCGGCACCGTCCTGGCCGGACTCATGCGGTACGTCGATACCCACCCGACCCAGACCGACCTGTACGCGGCGGCAGCATGAGCGATATCAGAGAGAACTTTCAGCAGCACGTTGCCGTAAGCGCCGCTCTTGTCGCCAAAGACCTTGCGGCGCTGCTGAACCGCTCACACTCTCTCGGCTTCGCCGTCTGCCCCGACGTCGATGAAGAAGGCGCGTCCTATTCCGTGGAGTGGGCCTTCAACGGAGAGTGTTACAGCCTGGACGTGGAGTGGGATCCAAACGCCTCCGAGTGGACATGGATGTACAAGTGAGCGACTACACCGTCACCGTGGACTCCGACGGCGTGGAGTGGGCCTGGAAGGTTCAGACCGGCAGGCACCTGCTCCCCGGCGTCTCCCGTCGCATCACGGACGTGGAGAACGACGCCCGCAGCGCCATCATCGCCACAGAGCCCAGCCACAGGTTCACCGGCCTCGCCGTCGATGTGGAGTTCGCCAGGACGTACGAGTTCAACGGGCAGCCCCCAGCTATCGTCTGCGACATCGACGGCACCCTGGCCCTGCACACCAACCGTGGCCCGTACGACTTCGACAAGGTCGAAACCGACACCGAGTACAAGCAGGTCGTCTACGCCCTGGACTTGTTCCGCAGAGACGGCCAGCGGATCATCCTGCTGTCCGGCCGCCAAGAGGAGTACCGGCCCCACACGGAGCGGTGGCTGAAGAAGTTCCAGGTTCCGTATGACGAGCTGCACATGCGCCCCGGAGGGGACCGGCGCGGTGACGACATCGTGAAGCTGGAACTCTTCGACAAACACGTCCGGGACCTCTGGCATCCGCACCTGGTCCTGGACGACCGTGACCGCTGCGTGTACCTGTGGCGGAAACTGGGACTGGCTTGCTTCCAGGTCGCTGATGGCGCCTTCTGATATTGCTCCGCTGCGCGTTCAGCAGCTAGCTCGGCTGGTGATCCTCAACCGTCTCAACGCGCCGTTCCCCGCCAATGACACGCTGGCCGAGATTCCAGAGAACAACTGGCTGACCGACGACCAATGGTTCGACCTCATGGCAGAGGTCGAACGCCTGGTTGCATCGGCAGTCGTCACCATAGTCTTCCCGGAGGAGCAGTGATGGGCCGTACCTGGGAGTACGTGTACGCGTATGACGAAGCCGAAGAGGACACCGAACACCTCATCACCGAGTACCGGCCTGGAGGGACCGTCACCTTCATCGCACATGACCCGGACTTGGAGACGGGCGGCACGGTAGAGCTGGTGGGCATGCCGTGGAAAGACTTCATGGAGATGGTGGAGTCGATGACTCGCCACCGGCAGCAGGACGAGGAGTATGACGGCTCCTAAGTTCCGGGTGTGCCGTATCTGCGACTGGCCGTCTTGTCTGTCTCCGGAGCAGGCTCGGCAGCTGTCCGAGGAGTGCGAGTACTCGTTGCGCGGCGAGGCGCATCCCAACCCTGACCTGAACGATTACCGCAAGATCCACGGTTGCGTGGAGCCACCCAAAGGAGGTGATGACGTTGGTGACTTCTGAGGACGTGTCAACGTTCCACAAGCTTCAGATGGAGCGTCGCAGGAACGGTAAGGCCGCTTCGGTGGAGGAGCTGGTGGACATGGGCTTCGCCCTGAGGGACGTCGCGAGGATGTTGAACACCAACGTCTTCGACGTCCAGAGTTGGAGGCGCGGCGACAAGGCGTGGTTCTCCGACGCGATGAAGGTGGCGCATCTTCTGGCTGTCACGGACATGCTGTCCCGCCACGGGGTTGGCAACCCGGTGGCTTGGCTTGAGACGCCTGTTCTGGAGGGTTTCGCGGTGCGCCCTATGGACTTGTATCCGGAGGACACGCCGTTGCTTCTGGAGCTGGCTTCCGGTCAGGCTTCGCCTGAGAAGGTGCTGGACATCCGGGATCCGGGTTGGCGCCGTCGCGGCCCGTCCAAGTTCGAAGTCTTCGAAGCCCCCGACGGTGATCTTGCTATCCGGCTCCGAGACGGGGATGCTGGGAACGTGAAACCGGTCCAGGTGTTGGATTTCGATTAGACGCCCGGAGCCGAAACGCGGTATCGTAAAGACATCGCCGGAACGACGGAGCGAAAGCCCCAAAGGGAAGACGATGCACCCCCCAGGTGCGCAGACCAGGAGTTCTTCGCCTTTTAAGCGGGATGTCGCAGGTTCGAATCCTGCCGGTGCCGGGAAACCGGGACTGTAGCTCAGCGGCAGAGCGCCTACGATCGCCTGATCGACTGGACCTCTGGGGGATGCACAACCTAAAACTTCACAGATCTCGCCAGGTGCGCATGACCCCGGTTCCTTCGTTTTGGGAATGAATTCAGATCCGGAGTCGCCTTGGATCTCTGGCGAGACCTCTTGGTGGTGTAGCCCCTCCGGTCGGGGACCTGGTTGTGATCCAGGCAGCAGCGGGTTCGATTCCCGCACATCACCCTCCGGTAGGACGGAGCCAACAACTGAATACGGGCCCAAGCCCTGGGGGCTGACGCGCGTGGGAGGGTTCGAAACCCTCTGGGTCCACGAAGGCGACGACCCTGTTGGCCCGTGGAGTTTCAACGCCGGAACCGCCAGGTCCGAACTGGTTGGGTGTCCCCGCGAGGGGAAAACGGGCCTGCCAAGCGGGTCCGGGTGGGAGAGTAGCAGTGCACGGCTGAGGTTCCGGTTCGACTCCGGTCCCCGTACAACTGAACAAGGTGTCCTTGTAGCTTAACGGTAGAGCGCCCAGTTCCTGGTGGGCAAGCGAGGGTTCGAATCCCTTCAAGGACGCGCACGTTTGGAGCGCGCTGTACGTCGGCACGAAGCTCCTGGAACCTTGAGAACTCAACAGCGACGATGATGTAAATGAACGTAGACGTCGGTGGCCTGCCTCGCGCAGGCCGTCCGACAATGCCACGTAGCTCAGCCTGGTAGAGCAGCGCTCTGATAAGGCGTATGTCGCTGGTCCGAATCCAGCCGTGGCAACGACTCCGAGACCTGTCGGCTTACAGGCTTTCCTCCGGCGGCAGCAAAGGTCTTGGAGTAAGTAGTCCCGTGCGGTGACTTCTCCTCCCGCACGGGACTGCGCTTCCAGCTCACGTAGCCCAATCGGCAGAGGCACGGCGCTCAAACCGCCGCAAGTGAGGGTTCAAATCCCTCTGTGAGCACAATGGTGACGGGACGTCGGTGCCTTAGATTGCCGGTACGCCAGGAACCAGACGGGAACGCTTCTGTCAGCGGCAGCATGCACGGCCGGTAAGTCCCGTACAGCCCGGCCACCTAGGGGATGTAGCTCAGCGGCAGAGCGCCGGATATGTGCCGGTCGGGTCAAGGGTTCGAGTCCCTTCATTTCCACGTACAGCAGGGTCAGGTAGCTCAACGGCTGAGCGGGTCCACTTGTGACTGGATGCGGGTTCGAATCCCGCACTGACCACGGGAACGGTGCGGTCACGCTCCGGGCAGCAACACCTCCGGTTATCCCAAGTACCCCAGGGTGTCCCCTGATTTTGCTGCGAATGTGCGTGACAAGCAGGGCGCAAATGGATCTTGCGCTACTACCGGGCGACGGTTCCTGGCCTGCGATAATCGTCATGTCTCCGTGGCCCAACGGATAGGGCACCTGACTACGAATCAGGAGGTTGGAGGTTCGATTCCTCCCGGGGACACCAGCCGGTACTCAGGAACGCGTCCTGAACCCGGTGAAGGCGGGTTCGCTACCCGCTGGAGGTGGACGTTGGTTACGTAGGGTTTCGCGAAGACTCCCGAAGCTGGTTCGATTCCAGCCGCCTCACGGGCAAGTGTCGATCACCTGGGCTGGTATACCCCAGGCCCGGTATACCTACAAGGGAGGACTAGGGCAGCGCGTTCGGCGCTGCCCCCTCCCGGGAGCGTCTGTAGCTCAATTGGAAGAGCAGCTGGCCTACACCCAGCAGGTTCGGGGTTCGAGTCCCTGTAGACGCACGAGAGATGGGAATAGCGGACCCTTAAGAACTGAGAACTAGGGGCGCCCGAATCGGCAGGCTCAGAGGCTGGTTCAGTTCCCGCCCATCTCAACAACCCCGCGAGGGTGCGCAACTTTGCGGGGCGTTGTCCTATAGCTCAGTAGGCAGAGCAGTGGATTGTTAATCCTCAGGTCGCAGGTTCGAACCCTGCTGGGACAGCATGCCGCAGTGAGTAGCCTTGACCGGCGAGGGGCTGCGGACAATGCGGGATCAGGGTGGGTGGCCTCCCCCGCCTCTCTACAAGGCTGTATGGCGCCTAGTCAGAGCCTTAACCTTGTAAGAGAGTTGGTCAACACAGCCCCATAGCGCAGCGGACAGCGCAGCACCCTCCGAAGGTGCAGGCCTGGGTTCGAATCCCGGTGGGGCTACGCACTAACCGTCACGGCCGTTGGAGGACAGGCCGTGATGGGGGTGGTGAAGGGGTAGGCAGTTCCCCTGTGCAACAGCTGCCGCGCCCTGGTGGCTCAGTTGGAAGTAGCGCCGTTCTCGTAAAACGGAGGTCGCCGGTTCGACCCCGGCTCAGGGCTCGCAGTAAATTCATCGTCCGGTCTGAACGGGCGGTAAGGGGTGGCGGAACACGGCCCGTACGCGTTTCCGTGTTTGTGGCGGTAGCGGGACCACCTACCGGACGATGTTCGCCCTTGTCGTCTAGCGGCAAGACACCTCCTTGCCAGGGAGGCAACGTGGGTTCGATTCCCGCCAAGGGCTCGCACACGCTCAACGCCTCACCGATGGGGCGTTGACGACGGCCAAAGCTCGCATACCTTTGGAGTGCGTTGTATGCGGCCCGCTGTTGTAGAGCCGGAGGAGATCTCCGGACACGTCCTTTGGGTACGGCACTGATTCAGTAGGCGGGCAACGTCCTTGTAGCTCAGTTGGAAGAGCATCCGGTTGAAGCCCGGGGCGCGCAGGTTCAATTCCTGTCGAGGACACGAGCGCGGTTCGCCGCGCCGACGCGGGGTGGGGGAGTTCGGTGTCCCCGCTGGGCTCATAATCCAGAGATCGCAGGTTCAAATCCTGTCCCCGCTACTTGGAGCAGCAGCCCCTGATCCGGGCTGTTCCTGGCTGGGCCGTACGAACCCCGTGCTTCCGGGAAGGGTTGAACCCTGGCCTGGCCCCAATGTTCCCCGCCTTCCTCTTGACTGCGGAATGGTGGGGCTTATGGGTCGCGAGCATGTATGGCTATGTAACGGACTTTTAATCCGTGGAACAGGGTTCAAGTCCCTGGCGACCTGCGAGGCAGGGAACCGGCAGTGGCGGGTTCGATTCCCGCGCACCCTTGGTGGGTTCCTTAGGAGAAAAGGGCGACGGCCCGCTGGCCTGTTCAACTCAGGCCCCTGCTTCACCTGCGCCGCTAGCTCAACGGTAGAGCACTCCGCTCTTAACGGAGGGGTCGGGGGTTCGACACCCTCGCGGCGCACGGAGGGAGGAGAAGATGAAACATCTGTTGTTGCTGGCTAGGCGTTGTATGTGTTCGTGCGGGTGCTTCGCTTGCGCTGTCCACTCGCACATCGTGTGCCTCAGGAAGGGACCGCACACCTGCACGAAGGGGAACTAGGTAGAACAAAAGCGCAGGTTCGCCTGCGTCCGGCTCGTGTGGCCCAGACGGTTAGGGCACCTGATTGTCAATCAGGAGGTCACGGGTTCAAGTCCCGTCACGAGCGCAAGTCCAGAAGGGACTGGCCGAGAAGCGTGGCCTACCGTGGCCAGCGGCCCACGTACCTCCCCCTCCTGGACTTTAGGGTCCACCGCGAATCGAACAATCCCTAGCGACGGCGGGGGATCTGAGGACGGTGGACCCGCTCGCCTCCGTCGCCCAGAGGATGGGAGACCACCTTCTAAGTGGTTCGACGTGGGTTCGAATCCCACCGGAGGCACGTCGTCCGTACCGGTCCGATGCGCAAGCTGCCGATATTGCCTCCACCCCCTCGGAGGCTGACCGTGGCTGGACCGGGCGGACGGCTCCGTTGCCCGGGTCCTCATCTAGACGGTATCTAGAGCGCGCCTGCAAAGCGCGTGGATAGCGGTTCGACTCCGCTCCGGGCTTCACCTAGCGAGGAACGTCAACACCGGCCCCGTAAGGGGTTTCGGGAGTGAGTGCAGCGGTCTGCCAGCGGGCCTGTAAAGCCCGCGCTTTCGAGCATTGTAGGTTCGACACCTACCACTCCCACGCGCGCAGCCTGGCCCATGTCGAGGCCAGAGTCCTGCACGCTTATGACAGGGGATCCTGACAGGGATTTGAGCCGTGGAGCTGTTACTACCGGTCGCGCTAAGACCGGGAGGCTGGGAAGCGCCTGGAGGGTTATCCCCGGAGGTGCCGGACGTACGGGCCGGTATGTTGAACAGGTCGCCTAATGGGGTATACGGCCAAGCCAGACCCCAGGGCAGACGGCTACGCGTGAAGTCCATCGGGCTCAGCGGACGGCTCAGACCGAAGTCCGCGCAATGCACTGTGGCGCAATCTGGCAGCGCTCCCGGCTCTGAATCGGGTGGTTTCAGGTTCGAATCCTGACAGTGCAGCGCTATGCGTCGTCGTCTAACTGGCAGGACCCCAGGCTTTGAACTTGGACAATGCAGGTTCGAAGCCTGCCGACGCAGCGCGAGGTCCGTTGGAGTAGCTGGCCTATCTCGTCACCCTCTCAAGGTGAAGACCACGGGTTCAAATCCCGTACGGACTACGCGCGTCCCTCCTCGGAGGGGAAGAAGCAGGACCGGTAGACGCCTGAGCGCAAAGTCTGCTGCACCACCCGCCCCCACAGAAACTGGGGACGGTGGGTGTGCCGCACTGGGGTAATTGGCAACCCGCCTGCCTTCCAAGCAGGTTCTGCGAGTTCAAGTCTCGCGTGCGGTACAGGGCTGGACCTTAGCTGAAGGGCCAGCGGCGTAGGCCGATAACCTGCGTCAACTCCTAGGGCAGGTTCGACTCCTGCGGGGATCCAGCCCGGTTACAGAGGAGGAGGAGAAGTGAGTTACAGCCGGAACAAGCGCAAGAAGATGTTGGCGCGGGCACGGAAGTTCCCGCACCTGTTCCCGGGTGGCATGCCGGTCCCCGGTGTGTCCTGGAGCAAGGTAGGCCAGCAGAAGAGCAAGAAGCCGTGACCGGCGAGCGGAACAGCCGGTAAGAAGTTGCCATCTGAACCAGTCTGAGGCGCACGCTCACCGTCCCGCGCCGGTGAGCACAAGTTCAGGTGTGGAGCAGACCCCTACGGGGAGTCGGTTCAGTTGGGTGCGCGGGACAAGCCGTTGTGGGCGTAACTGGCAACGCTACGTTCTTGGTAAGAACGTGTTCCGAGTTCGAACCTCGGTGACGGCTCCTGGTCCCTCCAACAAGGGTTCACGGGTGTTGGAGGGACCGGCAGAGCTGCGTAAGGGCCTGGCTGCCCGTGAGGGTAGGGAGTCGTTCGTTGGCCAGGGAGTCGGAGATTCGGTACCCGACATGCAAGGCGGTGTGGAGCTGTCTGGAAAGCTCGTCAGACTTTCAATCTGAAGATCGCGGGTTCAAATCCCGTCGCCGCTACCCGCGTCGTCTCCCGTCCCCCCCGATCCGGGAGACGGCGCACCCCGTTCAGGGGTGAACAACAACGCGCCTGCCAGGTGCGCAGACATGGGTTACTTCGGAATACGGATCCGGAGGTGCCGGTTCGATTCCGGCCCACCCCACTCGTGGGGTGGTGGTGTAATGGACAGCACGTCAACGTTACCCAAGTCGTTTGGATCTCTGGCAGGCCAAAACCTTTGCGGTCCTGGTGCGTAGGCATTGGATACTTCTCTTGGAGCCGTGGGTTGCTGGTTCAAATCCAGCCCGTCCGGCACCCTCGGACGGTGGCTCAATCTGGTAGAGCAACGGACGTAAGCCCAAAGCCGTCTTGGAACTCAGGACCGCCACAACCGAACAAGCTTTCCCCTGGTGCGACAGTGACGGATACTTCGGTTCGAATCCAAACACCCCCACCTCGCGGGGGTGGCCCATTGGCTGGGCACCCCGTCACCGACTTGATCTCAGGGGATTTCAGTTCGAAGCCTGGAGGAGAAGCATGAAGTTCTGGATCAGATGGCGTCCTTGGGGCTGCAACTGCGGCCTGGCGATGCACTGCGGCGAGTGCGGCTGCTGCAAGGGCGAATAACTAAACACGCACCTCCCGGTGCGTAGGCAGCGGTTACTTCGGATACAACAACCATCCGGGTAGCTCAGTTGGTAGAGCGTTCCGCGCGAGCGGAAAGGTCGCAGGTTCGAATCCTGCCCTAGCTGACCGCAGCCGTTTGGATCTCGGGAGGGGAAACGCGCCGATGCCCGGTGCGTAAGCTGCGGTTACTTCGGTAATCCTTACAAGGTCAGGTTCAACCCCTGAAACCGTCCGGTTCGCCGGTCGGTGTCACCGCAGCTGACTGGATCTCGGGCGTCACCGCGTTGCCTTCTCCCTCCGCCACAAACAAGGAGGGAACTGTAATGAGCAAGTTCAACACCAAGGGTGCGCAGCCGTCGGTGAAGTCCCCGATGGCCACGACCGCACCGGCCCGCACCCACGAGGGCGGTTTGGCTTGGAGCCACGACGACCAGTCAGCTCTGCTGCTGCTGGCTGTCACCAACATGGTGGGCGAGTCCACGTTTTACGAGTCGGCGTCTGCCCGTGATGCCCGTTTCCGGGACCTGGTTCGTAAGGTCGCCGTGGAGGACTACGGCTGGATGCACGGGTTTGTGCTGTGGCTGCGCACCAAGGCCAACATGCGCTCGGCGTCTGTCGTGGCCGCCTGCGAGGCGGTGAAGGCGCGCCTGGACGCGAAGCAGACCCCGGCTGGGCGCACCCTCATCGACGCCGCCTGCCAGCGCGCTGACGAGCCGGGTGAGTTGTTGTCGTACTGGACGTCTCACTACGGCCGGAAGCTGCCGAAGCCGGTGAAGCGCGGTGTGGCCGACGCTGTTCGGCGGCTGTACAACGGCAAGAACCTGCTGAAGTACGACTCCGACAACAGCGCCTACCGGTTCGGTGACGTCATCGACTTGGTGCACCCGTCTCCGGCGGATGACAAGCCGTGGCAGGGGGAGCTGTTCCGCTACGCGCTGGACCGGCGTCACAACCGGTCGGATGTGCGTCTGCCGGAGGGCAACAAGACGCTGGCGGCGCGGCAGGCTCTGATGGAGATGCCGGTCGGTGAGCGCCGGAAGGTGTTGCTGTCCGCCGACGGCTCCGAGCGCCTGGCTGAGGCTGGTATGACGTGGGAGTCGCTGGCCGGGTGGCTTCAGGGTCCGATGGACGCGAAGGCGTGGGAGGCGATCATCCCGTCCATGGGCGCGTTCGCGCTGATGCGGAACCTGCGCAACTTTGATGAGGCCAAGGTCTCGGACAAGGTCGCGGCGCAGGTGTGCGAGAAGTTGTCCAACCCGGAGGACATCCGGAAGGCGCGGGTGTTCCCGTACCGGCTGTTGTCGGCGTACCGGGCTGCTCCGTCGTTGCGGTGGGGCCACGCGTTGGACAAGGGCTTGGATGCGGCGTGCGGGAACCTGCCGGAGTTCTCCGGTTCGACGCTGGTGCTGGTGGACACTTCCGGTTCGATGTTGGACACGGTGTCGGAGAAGTCGAAGGTGCGGCACGTGGACGTCGGCGCGCTGTTCGGTGTGGCGTTGGCGATGCGCGGCAACGACGTGGAGCTGTACGGCTTCGCCGGTGACGGCTACGGCAACGTGGTGTTCCCGCACAACCTGGTCAAGGGCGGGTCGGCGTTGAAGCAGATCGACAGCTTCTGCGCGAAGGTCGGCACGGTGGGTCACGGCACGAAGACGGTGGAGGCGGTGCGGGCGACGTTCCGTGAGACGATCCACAAGCGCGTGGTGATCATCTCCGACATGCAGACGCACCTGTCGTCGGGCTGGGGCGGGGCGTCGGTGTCGAACTCGGTTCCGAGGGACGTTCCGGTCTTCGGTATCAACACCTCCGGCTACGCGTCCACGTCCATCAACACCTCCGACCCGAACCGGTTCGAGATCGGCGGTTTCTCCGACGCCATGTTCACGATGATGGACTTGTTGTCGCGGGGCCGTGACGCCGGTTGGCCGTGGGAGATCGACAACTAGCAGGCTAGGGCGGGCACCTCCCATCGCGAGGTGCCCGCCCTTTTTCGTCTGGAGGAAAGCGTGAGCGATTTGGACAGCCCGATCGTCAACCCGAACTACAAGCCGACCTCGGAGCCGCCGCTGCCTTCCATGCCGAAGGATTTGGTGCCGCTGTTCACCGACAACGGTGATTTCGTCCCGGACCTTTGGTGGTGGAGTTTCGATACGTTCCTGGTGGCGTTGGTGGAGGCCGCAGCCAAGAAGATGTTGGAGTACGGATGCGGTTACCCGTGTTCGCACGCGGCTCCTGGTAGTGAGGGGTGCGACTGCGAGAAGGAGTGGGGGGAGTATCTGGAGGGGATCCGTTCGGATCTGGCGGGTTACGACAAGTTCGCATACGCGGCGACGGCGGAGCAGCAGGAGAAGGTGCAGGCCGCGTTGCACAGGCTTGTGGACCGGTTGGGGTCGTGGTGGGACTGACGGCGGATCGTTCGGAGGCTCTGGAGGCTTGGTTGCGTCGCGGCCAGTTGCGGCGTATGGCTGGCGTTCTCAGGCAACTCCAGGATAGCTTTACTTCGCTTACCGATTCGGCTAGCATGGTAACTCCCAAGCTCTCAACCGGAGGAGACAGCATGGCGAAGGTACTCAGCAAGTCCGAAGGCAACCAGCAGGCCATCGAACAGGCGTTCCACGCGTCCGGCGGACTGCGCGACCTGGCCCTCACCAAGCTCCGTCGCTACCGCGACCGGGCCAGAGGCGAGATCGCCGTCAACGAGATCCCCGACCTCAGCGAGTACATGAGGGCGGTCCACTTCCGCAACTGGGTGTTCCAAGCCGAACCTCAGATGCCCGACATCTCCTGGGAGGACTCCCTGGCGGAGGCGCACCTCAAGGCCAACACGCGCATCTACGAACTGTCCGCCACCGACCTGGTGTTCACTGCCCACGAGCAGATGAGCTACCGCATGGAGGTCGCCGCCATCCACGACTTCCTCAACCGCACCCGCGCGCTGCTGAAGTAACCAGCTAGAACCGGAGGAAACACCATGCTCGCGAACACCCACAAGTCCCGCCTGGAGCAGAGCAACGAATTCCGCAACAAGGCCCTGCTGGCAGCCCTGGACGCCGTCCTGAAGCTGGCCGACCCGGACTGCAAGGACGTGATGATCAACTGCCTGGCAGCCGACGGCGGTGAGGCAGAGCGCCAGTGGCGCTCGGAGCAGGCGGCGTACCTGAACTCCTGGGTCATCGGCCCGCTGGCCGACGCGCTGCGGCAGAAGAACCTGCCGGGGTACGCCAACACCGCTTCGGTGAAGGCGGGCCAGTTCCTGGAGGATTTGGACGCCCTGGGCATCTGACCGAGACAACGAAGCCCTCGAACCAGCTTCCCGGTTCGGGGGCTTCGCGCTGTCTAGGAGACGCGGAGAACAAACCGTAGCCCCACCGGTGTCTAGAGAGCAGGGGGACGCGCCCTGTTGCGCGTACGCACCTCGGACTCCACCCGGATAGCCTCTTGCACGCACACGGTCCGCCGACCGGCGACGTCTCGCCGCTGTTCCAACAGGCCCTGATCAACCCAGCGTTTCAACGTCCGCTCCGACTTGCCGATGAACAGCGCCACATCCGGTACCGCAGCGAACGTCATCAAAGAGCCACCGCCGTACGCATTTCCACCATCCACGTCATCTCCACTTCGGTGTAGGACGTCCCGCACCCGGACAGACGCTCATCGCACACCGTCACCCAGGGCCTGCCAGCTATACCTTCCTGCTGGATCAGAGAGCGTCGGGAGCATCGCGGGCAGGTAATCGTCAGGCGGCTGCGTATCGGCCCGTTCTTCAGCAGCCGGAGTGCGCCGGTGAACAGGCGGTAGATCTCCTGCCCGAACTCCAGACCTCCCGGATCCCGTTTGATCGCTGCCTCGAAGTTACGGTTCAGGTACCTTACCGACCGTTCCAGGGTCTCCTCCCGGTCGGAGCCGTCACGTGCCGCACGATGCCGCAAAGCGGACCGCACATCATCCTCCCAGGACCGCAGGGTGTGGAAGACCTCATCGCGCAGGTCCACCCCAGGAGCTACCGACGGCCGTTCCTTCGAGCCGGATACTCGTACCGCGTCGGCCGGAGCCGACCGGGAGTAGAACCTCACCGCGTCCAGGGCCGTATAAGCCTCCGGGACCGCCCGTAGGGCACTCCTAACCACTTGGGCACACGAGGAGCACCAGATGGGTTCCCCGTTGTTTCTAGACAGCTCTCCGGCACTACAAGGTCCAGGGCACGGGTACGTCAACAGTTCCCTCCGGAGGGCTGGATCAAGAAGCTTCCCGCCAGTGTGCAACGCTCCCGCTACGCAGGCAAGCGGAAGCCCCCGGAGTTGTCTTCCGGGGGCTTCCGCTCAGGGCCGTGGACCCTACTTGGAGGTGATCTCCTTCACCAGCTCCTGGGCCACCCGACCCACCTGCTTCTTGTCGATGTCCTTGCGGCGGCTCCACTGGTTGGCAGCCGGGCCGCGCAGGTCCAGGGTGTACAGGTCCTTGCCGGTGGACCCCACGGTCACGTTGAACCCGGAGAACATCTTGGCGACCGGCGCGTCAGCGGGCTTGGAGGCCACCAGACCCTTGATGAACTCCACGAACTTGGCGACGTCCACCTGCGCCGTCTCGACGGTGCGGCGCATCTTCGCGCACAGTCGGCATTCCTTGATGTCGCCGTTGTGCACCAGCTCCAGCAGGTCCCCCAGCGGGTGCCGGTACTCCGGCCCCATCGGGATGTTCAGGGTACCCAGCTCAGCGGCCTTCACCGACGCGCACTTGGCGGTGTGCGCCAGCCCGGTCCCGGACAGGTAGCCGTACGCCTGGCCCTCCTTGACCCCAGCGGCCTTCAGCTTGGGCTTCGCGACGCGCTTGACCGGCTTGGACGCCTCCACGACCGGCTCCGGCTCCTCCTCGGTGTCGTCCTCTTCGTCGAACAGGTCGGTGGGCTCCTCCTCCTCGGTGTCGTCGTCGGCGTCCACCATGTCGTCGGCGTCCAGCGGGGTACCTTCGCCCATGTCGGCGTTCATGACGCTGTTGGCGTAGGTCAGCAGGTTGTTCTTGCCGATGTCCTTGCGGTAGCTGTCGGCGGTGAACGTCTCCGGCTCCGCCTGCTCACCGGCCTGGAAGTCCATGACGATGGTGGCCTGCTGCGGATCGGTCAGCGCGGTCCACTCGGACTTGAAGGTCTTCGCCAGCAGGTCCCGCACCCGCTTCTCGTTGCTGCCCATCTCCGGGTCGCCGGTCGCCAGGATGTTCAGCGCGGCGGTGGGGACGTCGCCCAGCCCGGGGATGTGGGTGACCTCCTGGTCGGAGCCCAGCGGTTCCAGTCCCTCCGGCTCCTCCTCCACGGCCTGCGCGCGCTGCCCCTGGGTCGTGTCGTCGTTGTTCAGGAAGTAGCTGATGGGGGTGCCGCGCTTGCCGCTGTCCAGGGAGCTGACGGCTCCGGCGTCGGTCAGGGCGGCGAGGGCACGCTTGACGGAGGTGGCGGTGACGCCGGAGGTCTCCGCGATCTGGGCGGCGGAGCCGCTGGCGCCGTTCAGCATCGCGGCGTAGACCTGGCGCAGGGTGGGGGTGTCCTTGACGCCGTCGGGCAGGGTGACGTCGTTGTTGTCGGTGGTCGTGGTCTCGCTCATGGCGGTCTCCTCCTTGGAGCCTTCGGTGTTGGCGATGAGCCGGTTGTTGGCGGTGTACTCGGCGGTGCGGTTGCGGTGGATCTTGGAGCAGGCGTTGCAGTCGATGTAGTGGTCGGTCTTGATGCCCGCCAGCGCCTTCTCGGCGGTGGTGATGTTGCGGCGGTCCATCCGGTTGCTTCCGCCACCGGAGAGCATCCGGGTGACCACGGCGCAGTTCTCGTAGTGGGCGGTGTTGCTGGAGCTGATGAACGCGTGGCGGTCGGTGATCTCGGTGACGGTACCGCCGGTGATGATCTTCTTGGTGGCGGTGTACTTGATGTCGCTCATCGCGGCTTCTCCTCCGGTGTGTTTG
>Ga0136846_1229017_pt1 | contig 102036 bp, 98 predicted proteins | sample HopSoiMetagenom2_FD_96841 | JGI IMG/M metagenome (GOLD analysis project Ga0136846, IMG submission 96841) | Grasslands soil microbial communities from Hopland, California, USA - 2 Assembly 2016 (version 4) | ecosystem: Environmental > Terrestrial > Soil > Grasslands | place: USA: Hopland... | reverse complement strand
GAACACCTGGCTGATCTGCAGCGAACGGTAGCGGTCCCGCCCGCTCAGCGAGTTGCCGTCGCGGTCGGCGTACTCGACTTCAAACAAGTCCAGCCCGGCGGCACGCGAGACGACCTTGGCCAACTCGGTTTTGCCGGTGCCGGGCGGGCCGTAGAGCAGCACGTTGACGCCTTGCTCTTTGCTGGCCACCGCGTTGCGCAGCAGGGACACCAGCACCTGTGCGTCTTCTTGCACAAAGGCAAAGTCTGCCAGCCCCAGTTCGCTGTGCGCCGCAGGCCGGGTGAAGACGGCCATGAGTTCGTTCTGGTCACGGTATTCGCGCATCAGCACAGGCGGCAGCTTTTCGCTGACCTTCATCAGGTCGGCGAGGTCAGTGATGTTGTGTTCGGAGATCAGGTTCTCGACCATGCCGATGCGCTCCAGGCGCGAACCGGCGCGCAGCGCCTCGGCGACTTCGGGCGCCTTGACGCCCGCGACGTCGGCGATGGCCGCGTAGGCTTCGGGCGCGTTGTTGACTTTGAATTCCACCAGCAGCGAACGCAAGTCACGCTGATAACGGGCCAGCGTGCCATAGAGAAGCAGCGCACGCTCGGCGCGGTTCAGTTGCAACAGGCTGGCCAGCGCGTCAATGTTTTTTTCGACCAGTGTGGATTGTTTCTTGAGGGCATGCGTGAGCCATTCGCCGGTGGCGGCCAGCACGGAGAGCAGATCCTTGGGCTGGTCTTTGGCGTGTTCATCCAGGTAGAAGAACAGCGTGCCTTCTTCGTACGGGCCGCGCCAGGCGCCGTGGCGCGCCATGAACTCGGCGTCCGTCAGGCTTTCATGGCCGCGCCAGAATTCGTTGTCTTTACAGCGGCGCCCGAGGAACTCGCGCAGGCGCTGCAGCGCGGGCAGGGGCCAGACCAGATGCCGGCCCGAAAGTGACAGAAGGCTGTTGAGGTCGCGCCGTACATTGAACTTGGCGCCTTGCCTGGCGGCGAGCGTCAGCACGAAATGCGAGCACATCAAGTCCAGCACCGGTGCCTCTTTCAGCCCGGGGGACAGCAGCCACTGCTGCTCGCTAACGGAACGCTTGCTCATGGACAAACCTCCCTTGTGCACCTGCACCGCTGGTTGACATGCCTGTAGACCTCGCTTGACCTTGTTCGACCGCCTGTGTGCTTCATGGCGACTATGAGCACCGCAAAGACCGTCTGGTTCAATGAGACTCCACCATAACGCAGCTTGAAGCATCATGGAAGACACTACTTGAACGCCGCCGTGTGAAATGCGCCACAGAATGAACCCTGATCCCGCAGAAAATTGACCCCGCACAATCCCTATTCGCCGCCGAGGAATCCCATGCTCAGTCTTAACGATATCGAACAAGCCGCCCAGCGCCTGCAGGGCCATCTGCTGGACACGCCCTGTGTGGAGTCAAAGACCCTGTCGCAGCTCACCGGCGCACAGATTTACCTGAAGTTTGAGAACCTGCAATACACCGCCTCCTTCAAAGAACGCGGCGCTTGTAACAAACTCGCCCAACTTTCATCCGACGAACGGCGCCGTGGCGTGATTGCGATGAGCGCCGGCAACCATGCCCAGGGCGTGGCCTACCATGCGCAGCGGCTGGGCATACGGGCGGTGATTGTGATGCCGCGCTTTACCCCTGGCGTAAAGATTGAGCGCACCCGCGGCTTTGGCGCCGAGGTGGTGCTGCATGGCGACTCGCTGGATGAGTCCCGCGCGCATGCCCTGAAACTGGCTGAGCGCGATGGCCTGGTCTTCGTGCACCCCTATGACGACGAAGCCATCGTCGCCGGCCAGGGCACTGTGGGGCTGGAAATGTTGCACGCCGTGCCCAGCCTGGACACGCTGGTCATCGCCGTGGGCGGCGGCGGCCTGATCGCCGGAACAGCCACCGCGGCCAAGGCCATCAAACCCGGCATTGAAATCATCGGCGTGCAGACGTCGCGCTTCCCCGGCATGGTGAACGCCATCAAGGGCACCAAGCACCCGCAAGGCACCAGCACCATCGCCGAAGGCATTGCCGTGGGAACGCCCGGCCTTATCCCGCAGGCCATCATCGCCAAACTGGTAGACGACCTGGTGCTGGTGGACGAAGGCGACATCGAGCAGGCCATGGTCATGCTGCTCGAGATCGAGAAAACCCTGGTCGAAGGCGCCGGCGCGGCGGGGCTGGCGGCGCTGCTCAAATACCCTGCGCGATTTGCCGGCAAAAAAGTGGGCCTGGTGCTGTGCGGCGGCAATATCGACCCGCTGCTGCTGGCGGCCATCATCGAGCGCGGCATGGTGCGCGCCGGGCGGCTTGCGCGCATCAAGGTCAGCGTGCGGGACATTCCAGGCTCATTGGCCAAAATCACCGCCACGGTGGCTGACGCCGGGGCCAACATTGACGAGGTGCATCACCAGCGCGCCTTCACCATGCTCTCGGCGCAGAACGTGGAGATCGAACTGGTAATCCAGACGCGCGGGCGCGATCACATCCAGCAGGTGCTGGCCGCGCTCAATGCGGCCGGCTTTGAGGCTTCGGAGCAGCACTGAGCGCCCTCAAGGCGGCCAGCGCGAACCACGTGCGCCGCGCCGGGCCGCCCCAAGCAAGCACAGCCCCCTCGGGGGGCAGCGCATTACACGAAGTGAAAAGCGTGGGGGCCTGTTAGTTCCAGCCAATCACTTCAAAGCCCCGTTCACTCAGGCAACGCTGCACAAAGCTGCGGTAGGTGCTGTTGGGTTTGTCGTTGTGAAACGCCCCTGACACCGCACCCGCGGAGCCGCCCACGGCAGCGCCCGCGGCGCCAGCGCGCAACACGCCCTCGCCGCCGCGCCCGGTGATCAGCGCCCCGACGGCCGAGGCCACGCCGCCAACGGCCGCGCCTTCGCCGGCGCGGCGGCCCACTTCATTGCCGCTTTGCGACGGGTTGAGCCCGGCGGCCGAGGCCCGTGACATGCAGGCATTGGCTTCAGCCTGGCCTTGCGCATCGCCCACCCGGTTGAGGGTGGCGTTGGGATACAGCACCGGCCGGGCCGAAGCGCTGTTGGGGCCGCCGGTAGCGCAGGCCGACAACAGGGCCAGGGCGGACAAGGCAGCGCCCGTTGAAAAAGTCCGGAGATGGGCTCGGGATTTCATGCATTCCTTCCACAAATAAAGCATGGCAAAGGGTAGCGCAAACCAGGCGCCGGGCGCGTTTGCCGCCCGTCTCTTCATGTAACCATCTTCATGCGGGTAAAATCCCGCCAAGACTCTCAAGCATTTCAGGAACTACCTATGTCCAGCCCACAGCACACCACCAACGCAGCCCACGACAGCGCCACGCCCTCCCAGGAGCAGGACGCCGTCGATTCGATCGTCCCGTTGATTCCTATTGTTCTGCCTGTGGTTGGCGGCGTGCTGATGTTCCTGCTGGCCTTTATTGCCATCTACATGGCCTGAAAGCCCCCCGGCTTTCACCCCAAAAGTCCGCACCTTGCGGACTTTTTTGTTTCCGGGCCACCGCGCCCTTTCGTGTCTTCTCCGGCCTGTTCACAGCGAGATCGCCAGTGAAATTTGCGGCCCAAAGCCCCCGCCGCCGCATTCCCCACCCGCTTGTCATGACTGCCGGAACCCCGGCAGGGTGTATGCATAACCTCATGCAGGTTATGCATAACTTTTGCCTGTAACTCCAAGGTAACCACGCCCGATGTTCTTAAAATGAACTCTCTGGTCGACCCGTGGGAAGTGAAAAAGCAGCGCCCGCAGCCGCTCTTTTGCCACAGCGCCGCAGCACTTTTGCAGCTTGCGGCCCACCCGCCGACCGGGACCTGTTTGTTGCGCAAGAAAGCTTCCAAGCTTTATTCCGGCAAACGTCTCAGCAGCACCACCCGGGTTGCCACGCGACGTTTCCCGAAATAACGCTTTTTAACTTTGGAGTTTTTTCGATGAACCATCCCGCGATGCAAGGGCTGAACCTCAATACGCCCCCCTACGTCAAGCATGCCAAACTGATCGCCTGGGTCGCCGACATGGTGGCCCTGTGCAAGCCTGACAACGTGTACTGGTGTGACGGCAGTGATGCCGAATACCAGCGCCTGTGCCAGCAGCTGGTTGACGCCGGCACCTTCAAAAAGCTCAACGAAGCCAAGCGCCCGAACAGCTTCCTGGCCTGCTCCGACCCCACCGACGTGGCGCGTGTCGAAGACCGCACCTACATCTGCTCGGCGAAGAAGGAAGACGCCGGCCCGACCAACAACTGGATGGCGCCCGCCGAGATGCGCAACACGCTGCAGCCCCTGTTTGACGGCTGCATGAAAGGCCGCACCATGTATGTGGTGCCTTTCAGCATGGGCCCGCTCGGCTCGCCCATCGCGCACATCGGCATCGAGCTGTCCGACAGCCCTTATGTGGCCGTCAACATGAAGATCATGACCCGCATGGGCAAGGCCGTGTTTGACGTGCTGGGCCTCGACGGCGAGTTCGTGCCCTGCGTGCACACCGTGGGCGCGCCGCTGGCTGAAGGCCAGAAGGATGTGAAGTGGCCCTGCAACAAGACCAAGTACATCGTGCATTACCCCGAGACGCGCGAGATCTGGTCCTACGGCTCCGGCTACGGCGGCAACGCTTTGCTGGGAAAAAAATGCTTTGCGCTGCGCATTGCCTCCAACATGGGCCGCGCCGCCTCGCAAGACGGCTCCGGCAACCCGGGCTGGCTGGCCGAGCACATGCTGATCCTGGGCGTGACCTCGCCCGAAGGCAAGAAGTACCACGTCGCGGCGGCCTTCCCGTCTGCCTGCGGCAAGACCAATTTCTCGATGCTGGTGCCGCCGGCTGGTTTTGAAGGCTGGAAGGTCACCACCATCGGCGACGACATCGCCTGGATCAAGCCCGGTGCAGACGGCCGCCTTTACGCCATCAACCCGGAAGCCGGCTACTTCGGCGTGGCGCCGGGCACCAACATGCTGACCAATCCCAACTGTCTGCGCAGCCTGGACAAAAACGTCATCTTCACCAACGTCGGCCTGACCGACGACGGCGATGTCTGGTGGGAAGGCATGGAACAGGACGCCCCAGGCAAGGCATTGCCGGCACACCTGATCGACTGGCAAGGCAAGGACTGGACACCGCAAATCGCCAGGGAAACCGGCGCCAAGGCCGCCCACCCCAATTCACGCTTTACCGTGGCCGCCATCAACAACCCGGCGTTGGACCCGGCCTGGAACGACCCTGCCGGCGTGCCGATCGACGCCTTTATCTTTGGCGGCCGCCGTTCCACCACTGTGCCGCTGATCACCGACGGCCGCAACTGGGTCGAAGGCGTGTACATGGCTGCCACCATGGGCTCTGAAACCACCGCCGCCATCACCGGCCAGGTCGGTGTGGTGCGCCGCGATCCATTTGCGATGATCGCGTTTGCCGGCTACAACATGTCCGACTACTTCCAGCATTGGCTCAACGTGGGCAAGCAACTGGAAGCCTCGGGCGCCAAGCTGCCCAAGATCTTCACCGCCAACTGGTTCCGCAAGGGCGAAGACGGCAAGTTCGTCTGGCCCGGCTACGGCGAAAACATGCGCGTGCTGAAGTGGATGATTGACCGCATTGAAGGCAAGGGCCAGGGCGTGGAGCACATCACCGGCGTCAGCCCCCGCTACGAAGACATGAACTGGACCGGCCTGGACTTCAGCGCCGAGCAGTTCCAGACCGTGACCAGCATCGACAAAGCCGCCTGGCAAAAAGAGCTGGAGCTGCACGCCGAACTGTTCAAGCAACTCGAACATCACCTGCCAAAAGAGCTGGAGGAGACCAAAGCCGCCATCGAGCGCCGCCTGGCTGCCTGACCGGCACACCACGCGCCGGGGCGTCGCGCACAACCTGCGAGGCGCTCCTTCCCTGGAGCCACTTCTTCAGGGCAAAAAAAAGCCACCGGATCCGGTGGCTTTTTTTGTGGACGCCCGGCGGGCAGCTTCGCGGTCAGACGTAGTAGTGATAGTAGGCGCGCAATTCAGCGCCACCCAACCGCTTGGCACGCTGTGTCAAGCCTGCGGGAAGGGGCTCAATCGCAGCTGCGGTATTGATCGCCTCGGATGCATCGTCCTTGGCGCTCTGCAGATAAGCCTGCAGTTCGGCGCCGCCCACACGGAGAGCGCGTTGTGTCAGGCCGGCTGGCACAGATGCCACGGCGGCGGGGCCAGCTACAGCAGCGTCAGCAACAACTTCCGCATCAGCTTGACTACGCAGCAAAGCCATTTGCAGATCAGCCATCACGCGGGGATCGTTCTTGGCGGCTTGCCACAGGCGCTGGTCGGCGCGGGCTTCAGCGAGGCTGCGCGACCAGCTGTCCAGGCCGGTTTTGAGGCTGACCGCTGCGTTGCGTGCAGCGCCGGCGAAAATGGCCAAAACCGCAAAAGCAACAGCCCATACGCCGATCCACATGACCAGCAGGTGGCCTTCGGTCACGCTGTCCATCACCTGGTAGGCCACGACCATGACGGCAGCAGCGATGGCGGACAAGAGCAGCGTGGCCAGGCCGCGGGTGCCGGTGAAAGCATGCGCCAGCCGACGTACGGCACCAAAAGCCGACTCAGCGCGGGCAACGCCGGAGTGCTGTGTGGAGTATTTGATATTGACGAAGCTGGTCATGATGAATTCCTTTGTTAACTCCGCTGAACCAAAATTGCAGCGGGTATGGGGATATTAGGGTTATCACTGATGTTACTCAACTTTATCTTTATGATGAGATTCATTCATACTAGTGATAATCTAAAGGCCATCAGAAGCTTTTCCTCGGATTTCTCCTCTTTTCCCGCTTTTAACCCGGGTTAAACCTCCTTTGAATCCCCTCAATTTCCGGACGCTGGATCTCAACCTGCTTCGCGTGTTCGACGAAGTGATGGCCGAGCGCAGCCTGACACGGGCGGCGCGCAACCTGTCGCTGACGCAGCCTGCGGTCAGCAATGCGTTGCGCCGACTCAGAGAGACACTGGGCGACGAGCTGGTGCAGCGCAGCGGCCAGGGCATGGCGCCGACGCCGCGGGCCGTCGCCATCTGGCCGGCCGTGCGCGAGGCTCTGCAGCAACTGCAAGAGTCGCTGATCCCGAGTGCGTTCGAGCCCGGCAAGGCCAACACCACCTTTGTGCTGGCCATGGCCGACGCCACCGCCGCCGAGCTGATGCCGGGCCTGGTCGAAACGCTGGACCAGGAGGCGCCTCACGTGTCGATGCGGGTGCTGCCGCTCACCACCCGCGACCCGCGGCGCCTGCTGGACGAAGAAACCTGTGACCTGGCTGTCGGCTACTTCCCCTCACTGCTGGCCGACCTCACCGCGCATGCGCAAAGCGGCGAGCCCCTGCCGTTTTTGCACCAGCGGCTGTACGACGGCGAGTACGTCTGCGTGATGCGCAAAGACCACCCGCTGGCCACCGGCCCGTTCACGCTGAACCGCTTTTGCGCCGCGCGGCATATGCTGGTGAGTTTTTCGGGCCGGCCCTACGGTTTTATCGACGAGGCGCTGGCCTCGCTGGGGCGCGAGCGCCAGGTGGTGCTGACGGTCAACCAGTTCTTCACGGCGGGCCGCGTGGTGGCCAACTCCAATCTGCTGACCGTGCTGCCCCGCCATTTCGTGCGCGTGACGGGCATCGCCGAGCAACTGGTGCTGCGCCCCCTGCCCTTTGATGTGTCGCCGGTGCATGTGGACGCGGTGTGGCACCGGCGCTCTCAGCAGCGCAGCGCCCATATGTGGCTGCGGCACGCGGTGGCGCACGCCGCCGACAAGGCGTTTTCCGCCTGAGCGCCTCTATTACAAGTGACATAGAGCGGTTGCAAGAGCGGCGACACATCGGCTAAGCTGGCGCGGCCCCGTTTAGATCGTGGACAGGTTCTTGGACCGGGGCCATAACAAACATGCAACCCCGAGGGAGCGCTTTCGTGACCACACGTCTGAATCTTCGCCTGTGCCCGCTGAATGCGGCCCTTGCACTGGCTGGCCTGCTCATGGCGCCCGGCAGCGGCTTTGCCCAAAGCACCGACTGGAACGCCGGCGCTGGCGGGGACTGGTCTATCGACGCCAACTGGACCAGCAATGCCCCCACCGGGGCGGAGACCGCACGCCTGACCAATGCCAACGAGCAGGTCACCCTGACCGGCGCAGGCACAGCGCAAGCGGTGGAAGTGATGAACAGCGGCGAAGTCGTCGTCGGCGCGGGCGGCTCGCTGGCCGTCACTGACATCATCAAGCTGGGGACGACCGCCGGCGCCGGCGCCGCCAAGCTCACCATACAGGGGGGCGGCACGGCGTCCGCTGCGCACCTTTTCGTGGGTGACGCGCCCCGGCAGGGCATTGTCACGGTGACCGGCGCGGGTTCCACCTTGACACTCGCACCCATCGGGCTGGGGCAGGCGGACCGTGCTGAAATCGGCGGCAACGGCGCGGGTGAACTGCACATTGATGCGGGCGCCAATGTCACCATCAACGGCACGCGCACCCTGCATGTCGGCGATACGGCCAACGGCACGCTCTTCATCGGCAGTGGTACGGGCGCCGGCACACTCACGGCCGACAGCGTGATCCTGGGCACGGCGGGCTCCTCGGTGCAGTTCAACCACACCGGCACCACGACGTTTGCGGCGGCCGTATCCGGCACCGGAACCCTGACCAAAACCGGGGCCGGCACGACCATCCTCACGGGCGCCAACAGCTACACCGGCGGCACCGCTGTCAACGGTGGAACACTGCAAGGCGACACCACGAGCCTGCAAGGCAACATCACCAACAACGCCACTGTCACGTTCAACCAGGCGGCCACCGGCACCTATGCCGGGCAGATGAGCGGAACCGGCTCACTGGTCAAGACAGGAAGCGCCACCACCATCCTCACGGGGACCAACAGCTACAGCGGCGGAACTACTGTGGGCGCCGGCACACTGCAGGGCGACGCGACCAGCCTGCAGGGCAATATCGTCAATAACGCCACCGTCAATTTCAACCAGGCGGTCAACGGCAGCTACACCGGCACGATGAGCGGCGCCGGCGTCCTCACCAAAACCGGCACGGGCACCCTGACATTGACGGGCGCCAACAACTATTCCGGTGGCACGACCGTCACAGCCGGTACCCTGCAGGGCGACACCACCAGCCTGCAGGGCAATATCACCAACAACGCGATCGTCAATTTCAATCAGGTTGCCAATGGCACCTACGCCGGCGCCATGGGCGGCGCCGGCGCCCTCACCAAAACCGGCGCGGGCACACTGATCCTGACGGGCGCCAATGTCTACTCCGGCGGCACCACCGTGACGGCAGGCACTCTGCAAGGCGACACCACCAGCCTGCAAGGCGCCATCACCAACAACGCCACTGTCACGTTCAACCAGGCGGTCAACGGCACCTACACCGGCGCGATGAGCGGCGCGGGCGCCCTCACCAAAACCGGCGCGGGCACCCTGGTGCTAACGGGCGCCAACAACTATGCCGGCGGCACGACCGCCACAGCCGGCACTCTGCAGGGCGACACTACCAGCCTGCAAGGCGCCATCACCAATAACGCGATCGTCAATTTCAATCAGGCCGCCAACGGCACCTACACAGGCGCGATGAGCGGCGCCGGCGCCCTCACCAAAACCGGCGCGGGCACATTGATCCTGACGGGCGCCAACGTCTATACCGGCGGCACCACCGTCACGGCCGGAACGCTGCAAGGCAACAGCAGCAGCCTGCAGGGCAACATCACCAACAACGCCGCCGTCACCTTTGACCAGACTGCCACGGGCACCTACGCCGGCGCCATGAGCGGCACTGGCACTCTCAGCAAAACCGGCGCCGGCAACCTGGTGCTCAGCGGCATCAGCAGCTACAACGGCGGCACTGCCGTCAATGGCGGCACGCTGTCCGTCAATGGCACCATCGCCAACTCGGCCGTCACCGTCAATAACGGCGGCACCTTGGGCGGCAGCGGCACGGTCGGAAGCACCACCATCACCACAGGTGGCGTGCTGGCGCCGGGCAACTCCATCGGAACACTGACAGTCAACGGCAATGTGACATTTGCGGCGGGATCCATCTACCGCGTCGAAGTCGATGCGGCCGGCAATAACGACCGCATCAACGCCACAGGCACGGCCACCATCAACGGCGGCACAGTCGATGTGCAAGCCGGCGGGAACGCCTATGCTGCCAGCACGCGATACACCATCCTCAACGCCGCGGGCGGTCGCACCGGCAGCTTTTCCGGCGTCACTTCCAACCTGGCCTTCCTGACGCCGACGCTGGGCTATGACGCCAACAATGTGTTCCTCACGCTGGTGCGCAACGGCAACAGCTTTACCTCGGTCGCCATCACCCCGAACCAGATCGCCGCATCAACCGCGCTGCAGAACGCCGGCAATTCAGGCGACATGGGCACAGTGCAAACCGCGCTGACCAGCCTGTCGGCCGTGCAGGCGCGTGCCGCTTATGACGCAGCCAGCGGCGCGGGCATTGTTGAACTGCGCCGGGCCTCTGCCGGCTTCGCTGCCAATTTCGGCAACCAGCTGCAGGCGCGGCTGGGCGCCGTGCAAAATCGCGGTACGGGCGTGCTGGCTAATTCGTTCGGCGACCGGCCGCTTCAGCTGGCCGCCAACGACACACTGTCCGACCTGATGGCGCCGGCTTCCGATGCACCGGTACAGAGGTTCTCGCTCGCCGGCAATGCGCAGGCGCTGCCCGCGGCATCGGATGCGGGCCGCGGCCTGTGGGTGCGCGGCTTTGGGGGGCACGGCGAGACCGGCGGCGACGGCAACGCGGCCGCCAGCCGCCTGCGCAGCGCTGGCCTGAGCATTGGCGTTGATACCGAGATCCAGGCAGGCTTGCGTGTGGGCGCCGCTGTGACCAGCGGCACGTCGCGCCTGAGCACCGACAACAACGAAACCGGCAAGACCCGCGGCACCGCGCTCGCTGTCTATGGCGGCTATGTCACCGGCCCCTGGAGCTTCAGCGGCTCGGCCGGCATGAGCTGGGGCAAGAACCACATGGACCGCGCCCTCACCATTGGCGGGTTGAACCGCGTCGCCAGCGGCGACTTTGACAGCGACACGCTGTCGGCCTATGGTGAAGCCACGTACACGGTGGCCATGGACGGCTGGACGCTGCGGCCGCTGGCGGGCCTGTCTCTCAGTCGCAGCAAATCTGACGGTTTCACGGAAACCGGCGCGGGCGCGCTGAGCCTTCAGCTTGCCGGGCAAACCATCCACTCCAGCAAGTCCCTGCTGGGTGCGACAGCCAGCTTTGAAGCGGGCCGCATCCGCTTTGAGCCCAGAGTCATCTGGGCCCACGAGTTTGGCGACCTCAACAAGACCATGACGGCGCAGCTGCAGGGGGCCGCTGCCGCCTTCCCGTTTGAGATTGCCGGCGCGGCCCTCAAGCGCGACTCGCTGATCCTGGGGATGAGCGCCACCGGCAGCATCGGCAAGGGGATGGATCTTTTTGCCGACGTGCAGGCCGAGCACAATGCGAGCCAACGCAACCTGGCCCTGCTGGTGGGCTTGCGCAGTCGCTGGTAGCGCTATCAAATTAATAGCAATCTGTTCAGGTGGATATTGGGCTAGAGCCCGATTTGATGCATAAATCTGCTCGGGAAACTGCAACTCTCCCGGCTGGCTTGTGTAGCGAAAGCCTACATTCCCCAAAAAAACGGCGGCGGGATGACGCCCACCGCCGCTTCACTGCCCACTGTCTCACTGATTCCACTCAGCAGGCCGCTCCCTCAGCGATAGCAAATGACGGTTTCGCCAGGTAAACCGTCCGCCTGGCCTCTCAAACCGCCGGCTGGCATCTCGCAGCTAATGCTGGCGCGTCTAAATAATTCTTTAGTTCTAATTTATGGCACTTGTACGGCCGAAGACCGCCAAACGGCTTACTTGCAAAAAAATGTAACGTACCGCAAAGTCAAAACTTGAACTTCACCACCGTACAGAGCCTTTGTCACACGCCCTGGTCACTGCGAGGCAAACGTTAAAAAATGTTAGCGAAATCGTTAGCTGCGCGTGCGAATTGCATCGCGGTGCCCACTGGCAAGGCTGTCGTCTCTGGGTTCCGCTCACCGCCACGGCTTGAACCCACACCCTGAAAACCGGCACAGCATGAATTCCTGCCTGAATCCTCCCTTCAAGCCGCTTTGCCTGGCACTGGCATTCGCCAGCCTGACGATGGCACCGCATGCCGGCCACGCCCAGGCCACCAACGATTTCGCGGCCGCAGCCGACCAGGACTGGAGCAGCCCCGCCAACTGGAGCGGCGGCACTCCCACCGCCGCCAGCGTGGCAAGGGTTCCGACGAACGAGCAGGTCGACATCACCGGCGCAGCCCAGGCGGGTACGCTGAAGGTGGAGGACAACGGCCAGGTGGTGGTCCATCCCGGCGGCGCGCTGGTCGTCGATACGATCCTGCTGGGTACCGTGCCCGCGCCGGCTTCCACCGCATCCTTGGTGATTGATGGAAGCGTCTCAGCCAGTCGGGTGAGCGTGGGCGACACAGCGACGGCAGGCCAGATATTCATCAGCGGCGCCGGTGCCAGCCTGAACGTGGCCCCCCCCAGCCTGGCCGCGAGCGACCAGTTTATTGTTGGCAACAACGGAGACGGGACGCTGGGCATCCGATCCGGCGCTACCGTGACGGTTGGCGGCACCCGCACCCTGCACCTGGGCCGCGTGGGCACCGGAACATTGATCATCGGCAACATGGGGCCCAGCGGCACGCTGGATGCCAGCACCGTGGTTCTTGGCAACGCCAGCTCCAGTATCAAATTCAACCAGAACGATGCCACCCCCTACACCTTCTCCGCTGCAATCACTGGCAGCGGGTGGGTCGAGGTGTTCAGTATCGCCGGCTCCGCGACCATATTGACGGGCGCCAACAGCTATACCGGCGGCACTTTCATCAGAACCAATGGCCTCCTGACCGGCACCACCTCCAGCCTGCAGGGAGCCATCAGCAACGAAGGCTGGCTGACCTTTAACCAGGCCAGCAACGGTACCTATGTGGGGTCCATCAGCGGCGGCGGCACGGTGATCAAGGAAGGCAGCGGCACGGTGACCCTGTCGGGTACCAATACCTACACAGGCGCCACCATCATCAACGCCGGCACGTTGAGCGGCACCACCACCAGCCTGCAGGGGTTCATCACCAACCATGCCAATCTGGAGTTCGCGCAGGCGGGCAATGGAACGTTTTCCGGCGTCATCAGCGGCGCCGGCCCGGTCGTCAAAAGCGGCCTCGGCAATGTCATTTTTCCCGGCACCAATACCTACAGCGGCGACACCATCATCAACGGGGGCACGCTGTCGGTCAACGGCAAGTTGACCAATTCCGCCGTACAGGTGCTCAGCGGCGGCACGCTGGGCGGCACCGGTTCCGTGCGCAGCACCACCATCCAGTCGGGCGGCACGCTTGCGCCCGGCAACTCAATCGGCACGCTCTCTGTCGTCGGCAACCTGACCTTCAATGCGGGCTCCAATTACAACGTGGAGATCGATCCAGCCGGAAGTAGCGACCGCACCAACGCCACCGGCACGCTGACCATCAACGGCGGCACGGTCAACGTGCTGGCCAGCGCCGGCACCTACTCGCTGGCTACGCAATACACCATCCTCAATGCCACTGGCGGGCGCACCGGCGTCTTTAACGGACTCACTAGCAACCTGGCGTTTCTAACGCCGTTGCTCACCTATGACCCCAACAATGTGTACCTGACCTTTGCCCGCAACAGCACCGGCTACAACGCCCTGCCCGGCACGACACCCAACCAGCAGTCGGCCTCCAATGCACTTCAGAATGCCTCCGGCGGCGCAAGCGGCGACATGAGCACGGTGCTGAGCGCTGTCAACAGCCTGTCGGCGCCGCAGGCCCTCGCTGCCTTCGACGCCATAGGCGGCGCCGACCTTGTGGCCTTGCGCCGTGCCGGCCCCAGCTTTGCCGCCGCGTTCGGCGAACAACTGCAGGCACGCGTGGGCCGAAACAGCCAGGGCTCCGTGTGCGGGAACGACGACGTCGCGGGCCGCGAAGCCCGCAGGGCGCTCTTCCCGGCCATTGAGGACGGCTGCGGCTTCTGGCTGCGCGGTTACGGCAGCCACCAAACCACCGACAGCGACGGCAATGCCATGGCCAGCCGCCTGAACAGCACCGGCATGAGTGCGGGCTACGACGCCGAAGTGGCGCCAGGCTTGATGCTGGGCGGCGCCGTGACGATGGGCACATCAAGGGTCAGCTTTGACTCAAGTGACCAGGGACGGGCTCGCAGCGCGGCGCTGGCGGTGTACGCCGGCTATGCTGACGGAGCCTGGCGATTGAACGGCCTGACCAGCCTGGCGTTTCACAGCAACCACATGGACCGCGGCATTGTGTTCGGGCCGATCGCCCGCCTGGCCTCGTCGAATTTCGACAGCAGCACCGCCACGGCCTACGGCGAGCTGACGTATGACGTGGATATGGCCGGCTGGATGCTGCAGCCGATGGCCGCGCTGGCCTTCAGCCGCAACCAGACCGACGGTTTCACCGAGCAGGGCGCCGGTGCGCTCAACCTGCAGGTTGCCGCGCAAACCGTGTACTCGACCAGATCGTTGCTGGGACTGAAAGCCGGCTTTGAAGTGGGGCGGCTGCGGATCGAGCCTCGGCTGATGTGGGCGCATGAGTTTGGCAAATACAACACCCCCATGACGGCCCAGCTGCAGGGCGCCTCCACGCCCTACCAGTTCCAGATTGCGGGCGTGGCGCTCAATGCCAACACGGTGGTCCTTGGCGTGGGGGTTTCGGGGCACCTGCATGACAACTTCAACCTCTTCGCCGATCTGCAAACCGAACAGAACGCACGCCAGCGCAACCTGGCGCTGCTGATGGGGGTGCGCGGCAAATGGTGAACACGGCAACCCGAAGCAAATGGCCCCGCTTCGGCCCGCCCGTTCGCCCCCGACCGGCTTAATAAACCACTTAGCCCCTCGTCCTACCTGTCGCGTCATACCCCATGGCTTACAAAAGCATGCCTCCCATTCCCCCGCCTTCCCTGCCGCCACTCCCGCCGCGCAAACCCAAACCCGGCAAGGACGCCGGGGCCCGCCGGTACGACACCATCGTTTTCCTGCTTATCGTCAGCCTGGCGATTGTGGTGGCCGGCGGCGCGGCGCGTTACGTCCTGGTGGACCGGCCCGCGGCCAAGGCGCAAAGGGAATCCCAGTTGCTGATGCAGCAGCTGATGGCCGACAACCATCGCAACCAGCTGCAGCTTGAACAAAAGCTCGCCGAAGCCAAGGCCCAGACCGAGGCATTGCGCGCCAACATGGAGCAGATGAAAGCCGAGATCCAGCTGCCAAAAGCCGTGGCGGAACCGGTTCCGGAGCCCGTGCAAAAACCAGTGCCCGACGCCCAGGCCGCGGAGCGCAAGCGGCTGGAGCGGGTCAAGGTGGTCGATGAGCTGGTGGACTCCCTGGCCCCCAATCTGCAAGTCAAGTTCCAGCAAAAAGTCACCTGGCTGGACCATACCGTTTCCTTCGGTTTTGCCCTGACCAACGCAAGCCGCCGCGCCCTCCGGGTGAGTCAGCCGCGCATCGCCCTGACCTTGCACCCGCTGCCGAATATGCGGGCCTCAGAACTGGCACTGAAGCCCGGCGACATACAAGCCGACATTTGCCCGCCCGGATTGATCGGCCCGGGGGAGACGATCAACTGCAACGCGACCTTGCGCGCCGAAGCGTCATTCACCGGAGTCGGCCATATTTCGTTTCGCACCCTCATTTCGGCGCGCACGGAGCTCCCGGCCAACAGCGAAACCTGGAAGACGGTGCGCTCCGCATACAAGGACGCCTATCTGGAAGAGCGCATGGTCAAGGATGTGTCCCTGAGTGGGGAGTTGTGGCGCTGACCGCGAAGCCCGCGCAACATGCACAGGCGGCTATCAAGTTCCCGGCGATATTGCGGCGCCCGGCGCACCCCGCGCCTTATTTGAACGGTTTGCGACCCTGGGGCATGGTTATTGCTGACAGTCCTGCACACCAACCGCACGCAGGAACCATCCCATGCCAGACCACGCCGTCCCTCAACGCCCGTTCCCGCGCCGCACTGCGCTGAAGATTCTTGCCGGCGGCGCGGCGTCCATCGCCCTGCCGGCTTTGGCGGCCTGGCCGGACAAGCCCATCAAGATCGTGGTGACCTTCCCGGCCGGCGGCGCCAGCGACATCGTGGCACGCGTGATGGCCGAGCAGCTCGGCAAAAAACTGGGCCAGGCGGTGGTGGTCGACAACCGCCCCGGCGCGGGCGGCAGCGTGGGCGGCCTGGTGGTGGCGCAGGCACCAGCCGACGGCTACACGTTGATGCTCAGCAACTCCACGCCGGTGTCCATCGGGCCCTTCGCGCTGGAAAAGCAGCCCTATGACCCGGTGGAAAGCTTCACCCACATCGCGCTGATCGGCAACGCACCCTGTGTGGTCATGGCCAATTCGCAGGCGCCCATCAAGACCATCACGGACGTCGAGACGCAGGCGCGCAAAACCGGCCGGCTCGACTTTGGCTCGGGCGGCCCGGCCTCGATCGGCCATATCTATGGAGAGTTGATGAAAAAGGCGATGGGTGTGAACCTGCAGCACATTCCCTACCGCGGCGGCGCGCCCATGACGACCGACCTGATCGCGGGCATCATTCCGATTGGCATTGATGTATTGACGGCGTTTGTGCCCTACTTCAAGAGCGGGCAGCTGGTGCCGCTGGCGGTGACTTCAGCCAGCCGCTCGGCGCTGGTGCCGGATGTGCCCAGCGTGGTCGAGTTCGGCTACCGCAAGCTGGTTCTGGACAATTTCTTCGGCCTGAGCGGCCCGGCCAAAATGCCGGCCGACCTGGTGGCGAGGCTGAACACGGCCTGCAACGAAATCCTGGCCGGCAGCGACATCAAAAAGAAAATGCTGGAGTTGGGTATTGCCACCCGCCCGGAGAGCCCGGCAGCGTTTACCGGCTTCGTCAAGGAACAGGTGGCGGTGCTGGCGCCGGCCGTCAAAGGCGCGGGGGTGAGGCTCTGACCGCATCCGGCCCAGGCGAGACCGCCTCTTTCCCAGCTGAAGCAGCGGCCTGGCTTTGCCAGCCGCAAGGCGGCCGGCCTCTTGAGAAGGCAGCGACCCGGACGAAGTGCGGGAGCGTGGGGGCTCAGCGAACCACGCTAAGGTAGGCGTAGGCTGCTGTGCGCAGTTCCTGAGCCTGCAAGGGATTGCGGCCGGCGCGGGCTTCGGCGCGCTCCATCAGGTTGTGGGCTACACCGTTAACAGGCGCCACGCGGGTAGCGGCAGGCAGGAAACGGGCGATCTGGGAAATCAGGCTGTACATGTCAGGGTCACCCTCATGGGGTGAAAAAGTTGCGGTGAATGAAGAATAAGGGTTTTCCCTAGGGTTTCAACCCTAACCGGGGCCAATATCCATGCAAGAAATGCATATCGAGCCACGCCGGGGCACATGTAGGTAATTTCCGGGGAAAAGGTCACAGGGCCGGGCGACTATGCTTGGCTTCATGGCCAATCCCCCGAGTCCCCCCGCCCCATCCGTGGCCGGAGCACAAGCGTCATCGCCCAGCGAAGCACTGGTGCTGCTGCGGCAGGTCGCCTCGCATATTGACGCCATGTTGTGGTCCTGGGACCCGCAAAACGGCCGCATCAGCTATACCAACCCGGCTTTCGAGGCGTTTTGGGGCCTGTCGGCCGACACCCTGGCCGACAAGCCCTGGCAATGGCTGGAGCACGTGGATGCAACCGACCGCGAACGCGTGCGGGACCTGCAGACCAGCCCTTTGAAGCGCATGGAAGAATACAAAGTCATCCGGCCCGGGGGCGGCATCGCCCGGCTAAGCCAGCGGGCCCTGCCCATGCACAGTCCTTCGGGCCAGTTGCTGCGCGTCATCCACCTGGCCACCAACATCACCTGGCAGCTCGACACCTCCAAGCAGCTGCGCGTGGAAATCGGCCGGCGCACCGATTCCGAGGCCAGGTACCGTGCGGTGGTCGAAAACGTCAGCGAAGGCATTCTGGTCACGGCCGCCGGGCGCATCCTCTACGCCAACCCCAAGGCGCTGGAGTTGACTTCGCTCGACGATGAAACCGCAAGGTCCCGTCCTTTCATCGAGTTCATCCACCCGGACGACCGCGAGAAGGTGCTGAACAACCACATGAAGCGGCTGCGCGGCGAGGCGGTTGAAAACCACTACCAGTTTCGCGTGCAGCACAGCCAGAGCATCACGCGCTGGCTGGAGATCAGCGCGGTGATGTTCGAGTGGGAAGGCACGCGCGCCACGCTCAATTTCCTGACCGACGTGACGCGCAAGCGCCAGGCCGAAGAAGACATGCACAAGGCGCTGGCCCATGAGCGCGAACTGTCGGAGCTCAAGTCGCGTTTTGTGGCCGTCGCCTCGCACGAATTTCGCACACCGCTGGCCGCCATCCTGTCTTCGGTGGAACTGCTGGACACCTACGGCGCCAGCTTTCCGGCCGATGAACGCCGCGAACTTCTCGGCCAGATCAAGACCGCCGTCGCGCGCATGAACGGCATGGTCGAGCAGGTGCTGCTGACCAGCAGGCTGGAGCTGGGCAAGTTCAAATTCGAGGCCAAGGCGCTGGAGATTCCCCACTGGCTGGTCCAGATGATGGCGGAGCTGGAGCGCGGCAACCCGCAGGCTGCGCGCGTGTCGCTGACCTGCGACGCGCTGGATGCGCCGCGCATCGCGGATTCGCAGCTGCTGCGCCACATCGTGGTCAACCTGCTGGGCAACGCCCTCAAATACTCGGACCCCGACACGCCGGTGCAGCTGGCCGTCAGGGGCGTGGACGACCAGTTGCACCTGCGCGTCACCGACCAGGGCATCGGCATACCGGAGGCCGACCTGCCCCGGCTTTTCGGCAGCTTTCACCGCGGCACCAACGTGGGCAGCATCTCGGGCACCGGCATCGGCCTGCACATCGTGAAGGAATGCGTGGATTTGCACCGCGGCCAGATCGAGGTGAGCAGCCGGCCTGGGCAGGGCACGACCTTCACGGTTCGGCTGGCGGCGCCGCTGGCCTGACTGTGACGCACCGCGCTACCAATTCAGTAGCATTCAGCGCGTACTGGTATTGGGCTAGAGGCCTTTTTGACGCCCTAACGCGGCAATCGGCTTAGTCCGCCAGCTCGAACTGCGGGTTCCACGCCACCTCCCACAGGTGGCCGTCCGGATCCTGGAAGTAGCCGGCATAGCCGCCGTAAAAAGTTGCGCCTGCCGGCTTGGTGATGACGGCGCCCGCCTTGGCGGCTTCGGCCATCACGGCATCAACTTCTTGCCGCGACGCCACGTTGTGCGCCAGTGAAAACCCCGGCGCACCGCGCTGCGATACCGCCAGGCCGGTGTCATGCGCCAGACTCGCGCGCGGCCACAGGGCCAGCTTGAGGCCCGGCTGCAGGTCGATGAAGACCACGGCGCCGTGCTCAAACTCTTCGCCGATGATGCCCGGCGTCGCCAGGCCCAGGCCATCGCGGTAAAAAGCCAGTGAGCGCTTCAAATCATCAACGCCCAGGGTGACCAAAGTGATGCGGGGTTTCATGAGGGTTTTCTCCGGTGGTAAGTCAATGCCGCCTGGATGCAAAACGCCAGCGCGTCGCGCGGCACCGCGTCGGCGCTGTCCAGCACGATGGCGCGGTTGCCGTCATACCGCAACTCGTGCGGAAAGACCGTGCGAAAGGTGTCTACCAGGTTGGTCTTGCAGTTGAAGTAGAGCGCGTAGTGCGACGGGCTGGATTTGACCGGCCCCAGGCGGATGGTGCTGCCGCTTTTGCTGGCGGAGGTGAGGTAAGCCGGCTCACCCCACTTGAGTGCTTCTTCGATCTCGCCGACACCGGGCGTGGCGGCCGCGGTTTCCAGGACGAGCTGTCGCAGCGCCAGCAGCTTGCGCCGCAGCGCCGGCGGGTACGACGCAAAAACCTGCGCGACATCTGCGTTGGGGATTTCTTTCAAAAGCAAAAGCGGCTCCTGGCGTTCCATAGTCGTGCTATGGGAATCTAGCGCACGAGCGCCCGGCGGCGCAAGTGAATGCCAAAGAACCCCGGCTGCCAGTGGCGGCAAGATTTTTCCGCAAGGCCCGGATGACACAATGTCCGGGTGAACATCCAGCTCCTCTCCGACCTTCATCTCGAGTCCAACCCTCACTTCACGGCGCAGCCGGTGCCCGGCGCCGATGTGCTGGTGCTGGCCGGCGATATCGGCTCTTACCAGCAGGGTTCGCGGCTTGAAGAGCTGGGCGTGGCCGACTTCGGGCTGGCGCGGTTTTCGCCCTTGCCGGTGGAGCGCGGCGGCGCGGGCTGGCCGACGCCGGTGTTGTTCCTGCCGGGCAACCATGAATATGACGGCCTGGACTTCGATGCCACCCATGTGCGGCTGCGCGAAACCTGCGAGCGGCTGGGCATGGTCTGGCTGGAGCAGGAAAGCGTGGTGCTGCAAGGCGTGCGTTTTGTCGGCAGTACGCTGTGGACCGACTTCGACGCGCTGAGCGTGGGCCAGCCGCAAGAGGCGGACATTACGCTGGGCGAGCAATTGAAGGCGCGTGAAAAAGCTTTTCGCGCGGCCAACTTTTACCTCAGCAAAAACCATTCTTTTCGCAATGGCCAGCCCCTGCTGGCGGCCGACGTGCGTGAGCAGGGCCTCAAAAGCCAGGCCTGGCTGCGGCAGGCGCTGGCCGTGCCGTTTGACGGACCCACGGTGGCCGTGACGCACTTTGCGCCCAGCCTGCTGAGCGCCGACCCACGCTACGGCTTGGTGCCGGGCACCGCCGGTTTTTGCAATTCGCTCGATGAATTGCTGCCGCTTGCGGACCTGTGGCTGCATGGCCATCTGCATTGCGCAATCAGTTACACAAGCCGCGGCTGCCGAGTGGTCGCCAACCCGCTGGGCTATGCCCGCAAGGGCGAACAAGAAGGGTATTTGCCCGACTTGTTGATCACAATCGGGCTCTAGCCCATATGCAGCAATGGCGAGCAGCTATCAAAATAATAGCGCCAGGGCACTCACCGCTTCAACCGCCGTCGGCCGTCATGCCATCCGGATGTGATGTATTTACTTTTGCCCCGCTGTTTTTGAACTTCCCGGCCACCGCTTGACCCAACTCATTGCTCTAAAGCCTTAACAAGGGCTTAACAAGGGCAACACTTTGTTCCAATTGTGGGTTTGCGCGGCCTTGGTCTTGCATGTATCTTGCAAGAACAGGTTTACGCAACATCTCTTGCACCAAACCCGTACCGGGAGAGCGTGATGAAAAGCAATGTGACCTACCTTGGCGCCTGGCTGCTTGCCGTCGGCCTGGCTTTTGGGCTCGCAGTTGCGTCGCCCAATGACTCCAGCGTGATGGGCCGACTGCCGGCCTTCATGGCGCAGACACTCCTGCGCCAGCCTGTCACCGTGCCTGAAGGCCTGCCCTCTGACCGCACCCTGGCCCTGATCACCTTCCAGCGCGGCCAGCATACGCAGGTCGAGAGCTGGATCCAGGGCATGAACCTGCGCAACGACCCCTCGATCAGCTGGATGCGCATGCCGGTCGTGAACGATCCCGGCACCATGGTGGGCCGCAGCGCGGTCGAAAACAGGCTGCTCAAGCACTACCCGCAAGATACCGAAAGGGCCAAGCTGGTGCCGGTATTCACCGACCGCGCCAGCTTTGTGCGCTCTGCCGGGCTGGGCGGCACCGACCAGGTCTATGCCGTGGTCGTGAACCGCCAAGGCGAAGTGCTGGCCCGCGTGGAAGGACAGTTCGACGCCGACAAAGCGCAAACACTGCGCGAAACTCTGCGGTCGCAGAGCTTTTGAACACCCCCGTCCAGGCTCACTGCGTGTAGCCTGTTCCCCCCTCAAGGGGGCGGTGCCTGCGGTCTGGCAAAGCCAGTCCCGCGGCTCCTGCTGGTGAAGAGGCCTACTCCACACTCCCTCTCACAAAGTCTGGGCACCTAGCGTGAAGTAGAACGTCGCGCCGTGCCCGAGTGAGGACTGCGCCCAGACCCGTCCGCCATGGCGCGCCACGATGCGGTGCACGGTGGCCAGGCCGATGCCGGTGCCGGCAAATTCCGACAGTGAATGCAGGCGCTGAAAAGCGCCGAAAAGCTTTTCCGCGTACGCCATGTCAAAACCGGCGCCTCCGTCGCGCACAAAGTAGACGGTTTCGCCGGCCTCGTTGACCTCATGGCCGAAGCTGATGTCGGTGAGTTCCTGTTTGGCGCTGAATTTCCAGGCGTTGCCCAGCAGGTTGTCCAGTACCTGCTTGAGAAGCCGCGGATCGCCCTGCCCCACAAGCCCGGGCTCAACCCGGATCTGCACCTGTCTCTCGGGCTCGCGCTCGCGCCGGCCGTCCAGCAGGGCCGTGGCCAGGGCGCTGAGATCCACCGGCTCCCAGCGCAGGCTTGAGCGGGACACCTGCGCCAGCGTGAGCATGGCGTCGATCAGCTCTCCCATCTGCGAGACCCCGGCGCGTATGCGCGTCAGGTAGTGCCGGCTTCGGCTGGTGAGCGGGGTGGCGTCGGCTTTGGCCATGGCGCGCTCCAGCAGGTCGCTGAATCCGTCCACGGCGCTCAGCGGGCTGCGCAGGTCATGGGACACCGAATAGGAAAACGCCTCCAGCTGCTTGTTGGCAAATTCCAGCTGGGCGGTGCGCTGCTGCACCCGCTCTTCCAGGCTGGCATTGAGTTGCAGGATTTCTTCGCGGGCGCGCTTGCGCTCACGGATGTCGGTGTTGATGCCCAGCACGCCGCTGATCTGGCCCTGCTCATCGCGCACCACAGTCCAGCGCGCCTCGACGCACACGGTGGAACCGTCCCGTGCGCGCTGCTCCAGCTCTCCCGTCCAGTCGCCGTCATTGCTCAGGGTGTGGGCCATGGCCTCCCTGAGCACTTCAGGGTCGTGGTACATGAGGCTTTCCATGGTCTTGCCGAGCACCTCTTCAGCCGTCCAGCCGTAAAGGCGCTCGGCGCCCTTGTTCCAGAAGCGTATGGTGTGGTCCAGGTTGCGGACCATGATGGCGTCTTGCGCCCGGTCCAGCAGCGAAGCCTGTTCGCGCATCTTGGCGGCGGCCTGGCGTGCGGCCCCCTGGCTGCGGTGGCGTTCCAGCCGTGCACGCAGGCTGCCGATGCCGAAGGCCAGGTTGTCGGCAAGCTCCTGCAAGAGCTTGATCTCTCCGGCGGTGAAATGCTGGGCCTCGGCCGAGTACAGGCACAGCACCCCGAAGCTGCGGGGCCCGTCGCGCAGCGGCAGGCACACGGCGCTGCGATAGCCGCGTGCAAGAGCCGCCTCATGCCAGTGGAAATGGTTCGCGGCATTGCTGATGTCGCCGCTTTGCTGCGGCTGGCCGCTGCGGATGGCCTGGCCCGCCGGACCCTGCCCTGTCGCATCGTCATCGCGCCAGCTCAGGCGTATCGATGAGAGGTAGCCGCCTTCGTCGCCGGCATGGGCCACGGGCTCGATGCTGTAGCCCTCATCGTTGATCGCATAGCCCACCCAGGCCATGCGGTAGTTGCCCACATCGACCGCCACGCGGCACACCTCGGCCAGCAGGGCGGCCTCTTCGTCCAGGCGGTTAATGGCGATGCTGGAGCGGCTGAGCATCTGCAAGGCCCGGTTGGTGCTGGCCAGCGCCAGCTCGGCCAGCTTGCTGCCGGTGATGTCGCGCGCGGTGCCCACCACGCGTTCGAGCACGCCCGACGCATTGAACACGGGGTAGGAGTGGTCGCGTATCCACCGCAGTTCACCGCCGGTGGACACGATGCGGTACTCGATGTCGGAGGTTTCGCCCGAGCGGTTGCGCTTTCGGGCGAGCTTGAGCAAGGGCTGGTCTTCCATCACCGCAGCGTCGCCATACGACCTCGGGTCCGCGTACAGGCTCTCGCGGCTGCGGCCCCAGATCTTCTCGTAGGCCGGGCTGATGTACAGAAGGCGGCCGGTGCGGGGGTCCACGTTGTAGAAGACGTCGTTGATGTTTTCCGCGAGTTCGCGAAAGCGCGCCTCGCTGCTGACCAGCGCTTCTTCGGCGCGCGCGCGCTGCAGCGCAATGCCGGCCAGCCGGGTTGCGGTGTCGATCAGCTCCAGGTCGGCTGCCTCGGGCTTGCAGGGGTAGGTCCGGTAGATCGCAAAGGTTGCCAGCACATCGCCGTCGGTCGACACGACGGGCGTGGACCAGCAGGCGCGAAGGTTGTGGACACGCATCAGCTCGCGGTAGTCCTGCATCAGCGGATCAACCTGGGTGTCTTCCACCACCACCAGGGCGTTGCGAAAGCCCGCGCTGCCGCAGGCCCCGGCACCTTCGCCTATCTGCAGGCCTTCGATGGCCTGGTTGTAGCTGTCGGGCAGGCTGGGCGCGGCGCCCAGGTACAGCTTCTGGCCCTTGAGCAGCAGGATGGAGCACAGGCTGTCGGGCGAGCTCTTTTCGATCAGCCGTACCACGGCGTCCAGCGATTCCCGCAGGGGCGCACTGCCGGCAATCAGCGCGAGCACCTGTTCCTGCGCCAGCGCAAAATTTTCCGCCGCCTTGAGTTTGGTGATGTCGTTGAATACCGTGATGCCGCCCACCAGGGCGCCGCCGGCATCCCGCAGCGGCCGGGTGCTGACGCGCAGCACGCTGTCCTCGGCGCCTGGCCGGCGAAATATCAGGTCCCAGTTGTCGAGGCTGACGCCGTGCACAGCCTTTGCCAGGGGCCGCTCGGACACGGGATAGGCGGTCTTCCCGTCCAGCATCAGCAGCTCATGGCCGCGTCGCCAGTCATCGACCACCATGCCGGGCTCGGGTGCGATGGAAAAGAGCTTGCGGGCCGTAGCGTTGAAGAGCAGGAACCGGCCCTCGGTGTCCGCAGCGATCACGCCTTCACTCATGCTGTTGAGGATGAGATCCAGCAGGGCGCGCTCTTTGTCCACGCGGCCGAGCACGGCATCGAGCTCTTGCTGGCGCGCCTGCAGCGACTCGGCCATGCGATTGAACGAAGAGCCGATCTCACCGAGCTCGCCCTGGTAGAGCGGCCCCAGCCTGACGCGGGCATTCATGTTGCCCAGCGCCACCTCGTTGGCCTCTTTCAGGATGGCGTGGGCGGGATTGACGATCAGCCGGTTTCCCATCCACCAGGCGCAGGCCACACCGAACAGCGCCACGGCCAGCAATACCAGCAACTCGATGGCCAGATCCTGGCGCACCGGCGCCGCAATGAGTTCATAGGGCACGCTGACCGCGACGGACAAGCCGTCGCGCCCGCCCCCGGGCACGGGTGCCACTGCGTATACACGGGCCGAACCGTTTTTGTCCGCGCCTTGGAGGATCGCCTGCTGGCGCATCTGGGCCGCCTGCCGCACCACCGGTTCCGGATGCAGATGACCCACCCACGAAGGCTCCTCGGGAGATACCGCCAGCACCGTTCCGCCCCCGTCCAACACACTCAACCGGGCATCCGCCAAATCGGGGACGCCTTCGAGAGACTGGCTCAAGGGCTTCAGGGCCAGCATCGCAAAGGCGACGCCGCTGAGTTCTCCCACGTCGTTTCGCACAGGCACTGCGAAGCTGACACCCGGCTGCCCCGTACTGCGGCCCAGGCCATAACGCCCCACCGCCAGCCGGCTACCCGCCATGACCTGCTGGAAATACAGACGGTCGCTGATATTGAACTCACCGGTGACGCCTGTCGCACTGCAAAGCAACTTTCCATCCAGCGCTGTCACGCCCAGGTTGTTGAACTCGGAGTGTTCGGCGTAGAGATTTTTGAGATGTTGCCCGCACAGCTCGGGCACGGTGTTCTTGATGTACGGGCTGCTGGCGATGCCATAAAGCAGCTCTTGAACCATGTCCACTGTCCGCTGCTGGCGGGCCGAGAGCATCAGGACTTGCGACTGCAGGCTGGACTGCGCCAGTTGCAGGGCTGCGCGGTGGTTTTGTTCAGCCGAATACACAAGCAGGCCGAGGACAGGGAGCAGCGCAAGCAGCACCAGTAAAACCAGACGGGTACGCAGCCCCAGCCATCCCAGCATTCCAGTTACCTCGTGCTTTTTTCCCCTGCCATGCACAGCAGCCTGCGCATCACGTCCACAGTGTGCGGAAAGCACCGGCTTTTGTAAATGGACGAGTGGCCTTTTATTGCATTTACCGACAAAGCCGGCCGCTCAAGCAATACTATTGTTTGCGTCGCGCAGGCACGTCAGGGAACCAGCGACTGGGCGGCCGACTGCTTGAGTGCCGCCGTGAGTGCGTCCAGCACCTCGGACTCCAGGTTCCAGCAATGCCAGTAGAGCTGGATCGGCAGGGTGTAACTGGGCACCACATTGACGAGCTGGTTCTGGTCGATCAGGCCCTGTGCCAGCAGGCGCGGCACCACGCTGACGCCCCAGCCCGACAGCACCGCCCTGACCATGCCTTCCGATGAAGGCACGAACAACTGGTTCAGGGTGACACGCTTGAGCCCGAAAGCCTTGCCCACAAAATCGACCGGCAACTCGTCCTTGCGATTGAATGCGATGAAAGGCACATCGCGAAAGTTGTACTGGGTCAACGCGGGATGCGACTCTTTGTCGCCGGGCGCGTCGCGCAGGCCCAACCGCTTTTTGGCAAATTCCGGTGTGGCCACCGCAATGTATTGCATCGCGCCCAGCGGCTCCACTTTGCAGCCTCGCAGTGCCTGTTTGAGCGTCGTCACGCAGCCCAGCACCTGGCCCTCACGCAACCATTCATGGGTGAAGTTCTGGTCGTCGTGGATGATCTCCATGGGCAGGCCTTGCTGCGCAAGATCGGTTAACGCCGGCAAGGCCCAGGTGGCGATGCTGTCGGCGTTGATGGCGATGGAAATGCGCTCTTCCTCGCGCGCGCCGCCCAGCGAACTGGGCGCCAGTTCCTTCAGGTCGCGTTCAAGGTCGGCGCGCAAAAGGCGCAGCATCTTGGTGTGCTTGAGCAGCAGCTGCCCGGCCGACGTGGGCTTGAGCGGCCGGCTGCGCACGATGAGAACGGTGCCGACCTGCGCCTCCAGTGCGCGCAGGCGTTGCGACACCGCAGACTGGGTGATCGACAGGCGCTGGGCAGCGCGTTCAAAACCGCCCTCTTCCACGATGGCGGCCAGGCACTCCAGTGCATCAGGGTCAAAAGTACTCATCCCGCATTCCCTCTCGTTTTCTATTGGCTTGTGGCCGCTAGGGCCTGTTAACACTATGTTTGCAAGATGCGTTGCGAGTCAAAAGGGCCATGAGCAAGGCGCAAAACGCAGGCGGGGTAGACCCCGTCAAGGCTTTGCAACGCCGCGCAGGGCCCTTTTGATCGCAACCCGGAGGGAATGGGGTGAGAAAGCCGCCACTCGGCGTTGCGCTCCTAGCCCAGACGAAAGTCTGGGCGTCGTCACGCGCCTTGATTGGCGGCTTTCTCACCCCATTCGCATTTGCAAACATAGTGTTAACAGGCCCTCGCTTTGTGAACCGTACAGCTCTATTAGCTGTACTGATGTTTTCACTGATAGTTTAATTTTTCTATTAATCGAAAGCAACATCCTTCACACTTGAATGCTGTAAAGGGGTTTGGCATGAAAGTCGTTGTTTTAGGGGCCGGCATCATTGGCGTGAGCACCGCCTGGCATCTGCTGGAGCGCGGGCATGAGGTCACCGTGGTCGACCGGCAGCCCGAGGCCGCGCTGGAAACCAGTTTCGGCAACGCGGCGCAGATCTCCGTCAGCTACTGTGAGCCCTGGGCCAACAAGGATGCCCCGCTCAAAGCCCTGAAATGGATGTTCCGCGACGACGCGCCCTTGCTGTTTCGCCCGCAGCTGCCGTTCGGCGAGGGCTGGCAGCAATGGCGTTGGGGCCTGCAATTCCTGGCGCAGTGCAACGACGAAGCCTTCGAGCGCAACGTGCAGCAGCTGGTAGCGCTGGGCGCGTACAGCCACGCGGCGCTCAAAGACGTGGTGGCCGCCACCGGCATTGAATACAACCGGCTGGAGCGTGGCATCGCCCACTACTTCACAGACCAGAAAACCTTTGACACCGCCGGCGAAGCCGCTGCCCTGATGCGCAAATACGGTGTGGCACGCCGCGTGGTGAGCACCGCCGAGTTGCTGGCCATTGAGCCGGCCTTCAAGCCCTTCGCGCACCGCATTGTGGGCGGCACCTACACCGCCAGCGATGAAAGCGGCGACGCCCGTGTCTTCACCCAGGCACTGGCACAACGTTGCGCCGACCGGGGCGCCCGCTTCCTGTTCGGGCACGACGTGCTGCGCCTGGAAAAAGCCGGAGGCGCTATTGAATCGATAGCTGTCCGCCCACGCTCCATAAGGGGCGAGAGCGGAAACCTTGCCTATTTGAAAGCCGACGAAGTGGTGGTGGCCTGTGGCTCTTACACGGCGCCGCTGCTGCGCACGGTGGGTGTTGACCTGCCGATCTATCCCGGCAAGGGCTACAGCGCCACCTTCAAACTGCTCAAGCCGGAGCTGGCGCCTTTTGTCAGCACCATCGACGACGAGGTGAAGTGCGCCATGAGCCGGCTTGGCGACCATTTGCGCGTGGCCGGCACCATCGAGGTCGGCGGTTACGACCTCTCGCTGGACACGCCGCTGGCCAAGGCCCGCTGCAAGATGCTGGCCGACCGTATCGAGGAAGTGCTGCCGGGCGTGTGCGACACGCGCCTCGAAGAGCAAGGCGGCACGCCCAACTTCTGGACCGGCCTCAGGCCCGCCACGCCGACCAACATTCCCTACATCGGCAAAACCAGGGTGGGCCGCTTGTGGGTCAATGCCGGGCACGGAACGCTGGGCTGGACGCACGGCGCGGGCTCGGGCAAAGCAATTGCCGAACTGATCAGCGGCGAAGTGCCGGCCATGGATTTTGGCTTTTACGGCATGGACCGCACCCGAGGCAGCTTGCAGGCCAGCGCGGCCTGACGCACCCACCGCTTTTCTCAGGCGGCGTGCTGCTCCAGCGTGCGCTGGGCATGTTCGCGTAGCGCGACCCTCAGCTCAGCCGGCTCCTGCACATCGAACGAAAAAGACAGCCGCATCAACTGCCGCGCGAACCACCCAAGGTGGTCGGTCTGGCTGTGCAGCAGCACGCCTTCCTCGCTGGGCTGGAACACGCCGACGCTGTCGGGCAACTCCATTTGCGCGGTTTGCAAATCGGTGTGAAGCAAGAGGCGCACGGTGTTGCTGCGCGGCATGGTGGCCAGGCCCAGCGCCAGGTGTTGCACGGCATCAAAATCAGCCGGCGGCGTGAACACCACATTGAGCGGCCGCACGTCCTGCACCCGGTCCAGCCGGAATGAACGCAGCGCGCCGCGCAAGTGGCACCAGCCCGCCGCATACCAGCGGCCGCGCCGGAACACCAGGCCGTAGGCGTCAAAGTCGCGCTCGGTGACATCGCCTTCCGCCGAGCGGTACGCCATGTGCACACGCTGCCAGCCATGGGCCGCAATGCTCAGCGCCAGCAGGGCCGTGTTGTCGCCCGGTGCGTCGACCTGGCGCATGTCCAGCGTCACCGTTTCGCCCAGCGCGCGAATGCGGTTTTTCAGGTTGTTGGGCATGACGCGCTCCAGCTTGGCCTGGGCGCTCTGCGCGGCGGGCGCGGCCTCGGCCAGCCCCAGGCCGCGCGCCGCCAGCAGACCCAGCGACAAGGCCAGGGCCTCATCGTCGGTGAACATCATGGGCGGCAGCTTGAAACCGGCGACCAGGCTGTAGCAGCCATAACGGCCGCGCTCGGCCACCACCGGGATGCCCAGCTGCTCCAGCTTGGCGATATAGCGGCGCAAGGTGCGGCCATCGACTTCCAGCCGTCGGGCGAGTTCCGCGCCGCTCAGCCGCCCATGGGACTGCAGCAGTTCAAGCACCGTGAGGACACGCGTAGTCGGGGAGTACATGGGGGAAAAGTCTATCCCTTAATTAGGGCCGAAACCGCCCTATTACGTTTCTAGACTGCTTTTAACGCCACCCCTCCCGGGCGCCAAAAGCGTCCTTCATCCCATGACCACCTCCATGACGACTTCCCTGCCAAAAACCCTGGATCTATCCCCTATCCATGACGGCAATGACGGCCGCCACGACTTCAACTTCATCGCCGGGCGCTGGCTGGTCAGCAACAGGCGCCTGAAGAAGCGGCTGCAAGCCTGCACCGATTGGGAAAGTTTTGAAGCCGTGCAGGATGGTGCGCTGCTGCTGGGCGGGCTGGGCAATATGAACGACCTGGTGACGGAAGACAAGGGCACCATTGGCATGGCCCTGCGCTTTTTCAATCCGCAAGACCGCCTCTGGAGCATTTACTGGGTGAGCCAGAGCGACGGCTTGCTGCAGCCGCCTGTGGTGGGCTCGTTTGCCAATGGCGTCGGGCGCTTTGAAGGCAACGATACCCACGAGGGCCGGCCGGTGCGGGTGCGCTTTATGTGGACGGACATCACGCCCGGCAGCGCGCGCTGGGAACAGGCATTTTCAGCCGATGGCGGCCGTCACTGGGAAACCAACTGGGTGATGAATCTGGCCCGGCCCGCCTATCACGTAGCGCACCACTAAAAACAAAGACAAAGGGAGCCCGTTCATGGACCAGTTCGCACACCTGTGGCTGTTTTTCCTGATGGTGCTGGGCATCATCATCCTGCCCGGCATGGACATGGCGTTTGTGATGGCCAGCTCGCTCACCGGCGGAAGGCGCTACGGGCTGTTTGCCGTGGGTGGCATCGTGGCCGGCGGTATTTGCCACGTCGTGGCCGGGGCCTTGGGACTGGGCATCCTGCTGCAGCTCGTGCCGGGCATGGTGAACGTGATGTTGCTGGCGGGCAGCCTCTATATCGCGTGGATAGGCTGGTCGCTCACGCGCAGCACCTCGGTGTTCGGCGCCCTGCCGGACGTCGAAGGGCAATCGCCATGGCGCACGTTCCGGCAAGCGGCGCTGACCTGCCTGCTAAACCCCAAGGCTTATCTGTTCATGCTGGCGATCTTTCCGCAGTTCCTGCGGCTCGAATATGGATCGCTCTGGATGCAGGCTGTGGCGCTGGGGCTCATCATCGCCGTCACGCAAGCCGGCGTTTATGGTTCATTGGCACTGGCCGCAGGCGGTGCGCGCCAATGGCTGGCCGACCGGCCGGGCGCCAGCGTGGCGATGGCGCGCACTGTGGGCGCGGTGCTGATTCTCTGCGCCGTCTTCACCGCCTGGCAAGGCTGGCGGCAGTTTTAGGCCAAGCCGGGCCCTTCAACTCCACCGTGTTGCCTTCCGGGTCGTTGAGATAGATCGAAGGCCCTTCACCTTCAGCGCCATAGCGTGACTCCACCTTACCCGCTTCAACGCGGTGGGCTGCCAGATGCCGGTGAATGGATTCGGCGTCAAAGGGCTCGACGCGAAAGCAGAAATGGTCGACGTTGCGCGCTTCCCTGCCCGGCGCCGCGCCACCGGCCAGGCCCAGCTTGCCGTCCACCGGCACCAGGTCGACCAGCGACCGGCCTGCGCGCAACTGCACGAGGCCGATCTCGTCTTGCCGGCGCTCGATGGCGCAGCCCAACACTTCGATGTAAAACTTCATCATCGCGTCCAGGTTCACGACACGAAGAACGATATGGTCAATGTCTCGAATATGAATCATGGGAATGGGTCGAAAAAAGTTTCCGGTGAATTCATTCTGGCACGCAAGCCCAGGCCCTGCGCGAGCAAAGACAGGCCACTGCCGCTACCATTGGCCGCCATGAACGACAACCCCCGATTCCTCTTTCTCACCACCTCCACGCGTGAACCCGGCGCACTGGGCAACACCGAGTGGCTTGCGCAACAGGCCGCCGCGGCGCTGCCGGCCGGTACGCCCCAAACCTGGCATCGCCTGGCGCGCATGCAGATGCCGCCCTTTGTGGACCAGCGCCACACCACGGGCACATACGACATGCCGCAGGGCGACATGAAGACCCTGCTCGACGCCACGATGGCCGCCACCGACATCGTGTTCGTAGCGCCGGTGTACTGGTACAGCATCCCGGCGCCGCTGAAAATCTACCTGGACCACTGGAGCGCCTGGATGCGTGTGCCCGGCCTGCCGTTCAAGGAAGAGATGGCCAAAAAGACGCTGCGGCTGATCACCACCAGCGGCGACCGCGCCAAAGCGCAGCCCATGGTGGACTCAATCCGGCTGTGTGCGCAGTTCATGGCCATGAACTACGGCGGCGAGCTATGGGGCAAAGGCGGGCCGCCGGATGCGGTGAAGGCCGACACGGCGGCTGTAGCGCAGGCCGCGAGTTTTCTGGCTCCCGAAGCGGCCTAACCGCCCGCCTTCATCGTGGCCGGCGCGATGCTCTGCACGCGCTTGACCTCGTCGCGAATCCGCTGCGACAGCCCTTGCGGGGTGCTGCCCTGGGCATCCACGCCGGCCTTCTGGAGTTTTTGCCACACGGCCGGCTCACGCAAAACCTCGTTGAGTTCCTTGTTCAGCCGGGCCGTGATGGCCGGCGGCATCTTGGCCGGGCCAAACAGCGCGTTCCACAAACTGATGTCATAGCCTTTGAGTGCGGGTGTTTCCGACAGTGAGGGAATCTGCGGCGCCGCACGGGAGCGGCCCTGGGTAGTCACACCCAGCGGCACCATCTTGCCCGATTCGATATGCGGCAAGGCGGTAGGCGTCATGAAGAAGGCCAGCTCGATGTTGCCGCCCGCAACGTCAATCGCCATCTGCGCCGCACCGCGGTAAGGCACATGGCTGATTTTGGTGCCGGCCTTCTGGTTGAGCAACTCGCCCGCCACATTGAGGATGGTGCCCACGCCGGAGGAAGCGTAGCTCAGCGCATTGGGCTCGCGCCGGGCTTTGTCGAGTGCTTCAGCCACCGTCTTGAGCCCGGATTTGGGGCTGGCCACCAGCACCATGGGCACATCGCCGACCATGCCGATGGGGGTGAAGTCAGTTTCGCCGTTGTATTTGACAGCGGGGTTGAACAGCCGGGCAATCGACACCTCGCTGCCTGAAGCCATGAAGAGGGTGTAGCCGTCCGGTGCCGCATTCACCACCTTCTGGCCCGCGATGGTGCCGCCCGCGCCGCTCACGTTGTCGATCACGATCGCCGCGCCCAGGCGCTTGCCCAGCGGCTCGGCGACGGTGCGCGCAATCATGTCGGCGCTGCCGCCGGCCGGGAACCCGACGATCAGCGTGATGGGCTTCTTGCCCGGCCATTCCTGTGCGTGGGACAGGCTGGTCAGTGCCGGGATGACTGTCAAAGCCGCAAGTGTGCAGGCGCGCATCAGAACATGGCGTTTGGATGGACGAAGAGAGGGCATGGGGAAACTTTCGGGTAAGGGTGGGATTGTCTGATGCAGCGAGATCGGCACCGTCTCACGCGCAGTCGGGCAACAACGAGCGCCCATCACGGGCGACCACGCGGCCGCGCTTGAGCACCAGCCGGCGCGGTGGATGGTAGGCGACGGTCTCGGCAGCGGTCTCGGCCTCGACCAGCACCAGGTCGGCGGCCGACCCGGCCGTGAGGCCATAGCCTTCCAGGCCCATCACCTGCGCGCCGCCATAAGTGGCCATGTGCAGGGCGATTTCAATGCCCGGGTCGTCGCGGAATCCATTACGGTAGGCAAGCAGGTAGGCGCGCTCCAGCATGTCGCCATTGTTGAGGGGGCTCCAGGTATCGCGAATGCCGTCCGAGCCCGAGAACAGCCGCAGACCGCGCTCATGCAGCAGGCGTATCGGCGGGAAAGGGGTGAGGCCGGAGGGTGCGTGGCTCATGATCGCGATGTCGTTTTCCAGCAGCAGTGCGATGAGGGATTCCAGGCGCGCAGGCTCTACGCTGCCCAGGCAGAACGCGTGGCTGATCGCGACCTTGCCGGCCAGTCCCAGGCTGCGGGTACGTTCGGCAATCATCTCCACCGTCACCGCACCCAAATCACCGCGGTCATGCAGGTGGATGTCGATGCCGCAACCATGCCGCCCGGCAATGGCAAAAATCCCGTCGAGCTGGCCCTTGGGGTCGCGGTCCACGCCCACGGGATCGAGCCCGCCTATCACTTCCGCGCCATCGCGCACGGCCTGTTCCAGCAGGTCCAGGGTGCCCGGCCGTACCATCACGCCGGTTTGCGGAAAGGCCACCATGTCGATGTCTATCCAGTCGCGATGCTTGTCGCGCATCGCCTGCACGCCATGCAGGTGCGCCAGGCCGATGTCGGGCCCGACGTCGACGTGGGTTCGCACATGCGTGGTGCCGCAGGCGACCAGGCGCCTGAGCAGCCGGGCGCTCTGGACTTCGGGCGACAGACCGAGACCAGCCAGCACCTGCCGCTCGTTGGTGATCTTGTCCATCAGGCTGGGGCCGGCCTGGTGCGGGTGCCAGGGCGTGCCCCAGAGCGTCTTGTCGATATGGGCATGCGCATCCACCAGGCCCGGCATGACGAAACAGCCGCGGGCATCCACAATCTCCGCTCCCGGCGCGGCCGGAAGATCGGTGCCTATCGCGCTGATGACGCCACCTCGCACGGCGATGTCGGCGTTCTGGCCGCCCCAGAGGCGAGCGCCCCGTATCACCAGGTCTTGCATCCGTAATCCTTTTCACTTGTCATGGCTTTGCAGCTTGGGCGCCGTGGCGGTCCTGCTGTGCGCAATCGCTCAATAGTGGCTGACACCCCACAAGCGGGCGGGCGGCTCGGTCAGGTGACGCAGGCCGCTGCGATCGAGCATGCGCTCGGCGGCAACATTGACCTCCTCCAGAACCTCGCTCTCATTGATGGTCAGCACCTGGCGGTCTTCCATCAGGATACGGCCGTTGACGATGGTGGTGCTCACATCGGCGGCATTGGCAAAACAGGTGATGCGGTAGACCGGCATATTCAGCGGCATCATATGCGGCTTGAACAGGTCCACCAGGATGATGTCGGCCTTTTTGCCGGCTTCCAGCGAACCAATCTCGTGCTCCATGGACAGCGCACGGGCAGCGTCAATCGTCACCATTTCCAGCACCTTGCCATGCGGCAGTACACCGGCATCACGGAAATGCCGGCGGTGGTAGTGCATGCACTGGGACATGTGGCGGAACATGTCATAGCCGCGATCCGGGGCGGAACCGTCGGAGCCCATCGCGACGATGACGCCCGCATCGATCAGCTCGGGCACCGGGCAACGGCCGCGGATCGACATGATGGCGCTGGGGTTGTGCACGATGCGGGTATGGGTGGCCCTGGTCAACGCGATGTCCTCGTCGGTCAGGTCAATACTGTGTGACATGAAGGACTTGGGGCCCAGCAGGCCGAGTTCGTTGTGGGCCAGTGCCAGCGTGCCGCTGCGGTGCCCGTCCTGCGTGAAGGTCAGGCCGCGCTTGCGGGCCAGGCCGAAATAATCCCGGGCCTGGCGCTGAAACTCTTCGCGCAGCAGCACATGATCCGGCTCGTGCATGGGCGCAAATACCGGCAGGACGATGGCGATGTTCAACCGGCCATCGGCCCGGCCGTGGTTCTCATCGACGATCTTGTTGCAAACCTTCAGCATGGTTTCAGCGTCAATGTCGCGCGAGGTCGGCGATTCGCTGGCCCAGTCCACATAACGCCTGGGGCCCCCGGGGCGCGTCGGGCCGACCGCCAGCACCGAGCGCGTGCCGGCGCGCTCCACCGCATCGCAATGCGCTTTCGCGTACTTGGGGTCGTCCACACGCATGACGGAGTCGCCGCCGCCGAACAGCGACACGCCGGTGGTCACGCCGGCCTTGAGCCGCTCCAGTGAAGTCATGGCCGATTCGGCGCGCCAGAATTGCTCGTCGGAGGCCGTGGTGTAGATCACCGCACAGGCATCCATCCAGGCGCCCGGATCGCCCGCTCCCATGGTGCGCAACATGCCGTGGCCGGCGTGGGCATGGCTGTCGATCAGCCCTGGCAGCACGGCCTTGCGGTGCGCGTTGATGGTCTTGGCAGCGCTGTAGCGCGCGCGCAGTTCGGCGGTGGTGCCGACGGCGACGATGCGGTCGCCCTTGACCGCGACGGCGCCGTCTTCAATCACGCGGCGCTGGGCGTCCACGGTGATCACGGTGCCGTGTTCGATCAGGATGTCTACGGTTTCAGTCATGCGGGAACGCCGGAAGTTAAGTTTGAGGATAAAGCGGCGCCCAAAGCCGCGGCCTTGGGCATAAAACGAATGGGCTGGCTGGCGGCTTCGACCGCATGGCAGGCTACAGATGCGCCGTGCGCCACGGGTTTGAGCGCTGGCGCCTCGCGGCGGCAGATATCCATGACGGCGGGGCAGCGCGGGTGAAAGGTGCAGCCAGGCGGCGGCGCCAGCGGACTGGGCAGTTCGCCCGCAGGCACCGCCACGGCACGCCGGCCCTGGCCAATGCGCGGAATGGCTTCGAGCAACAGCTGGGTGTAGGGATGACGCGGTGCGGCAAACAATTCTGCCGTGGGCGCGACTTCCACCAGGCGGCCCAGGTACATCACGCCAATCATCGAAGACACAAAACGCACCACGGCCAGGTTGTGGCTGATGAAAAGGCTGGTGAGGCCCTCTTCCTTTTCCAGGCGCTTGAGCAGGTTGAGGATTTGCGCCTGCACCGAGACATCCAGCGCCGAGGTCGGTTCGTCGCACACCAGAAAGCTCGGCTCGCCGGCCAGCGCGCGTGCAATCGACACACGCTGGCGCTGGCCGCCGGAGAATTCGTGCGGAAATTTCGCGGTGTCGGCTGCTGCCAGCCCAACTCGCACCAGCAGGTCTTCCACACGCTGCTTCACCTCGGTGCGCGGGCGCAGATTCTGAAAGGTGATGGGCTCGGCAATCGCATCGCCGACACGCCAGCGCGGGTTCAGCGAGGCATACGGATCCTGAAAGATCATCTGCGTGCGCTGCACACGCCCGCCGGTCGGTGCTGCAAAGTTGAGGGAGCCGGCGCTGGGCTTGTCCAGCCCCGCAATGACGCGGGCGAGCGTCGTCTTGCCGCAGCCGGACTCGCCGACCAGGCTGAAGGTGGTGCCGGCGGGAATCTCAAAGCTCACGTTGTCGACGGCACGCACCGTGCGGCCCTGCGCCTTGAATTCGCGCGACAGGTTCTTGACGCTCAGGTAAGGGCTGCTCATAAGGCCTCCGCCATAGGGGCGTGCTGCTGGGGATGCCAGCAGGCGACCAGCGCATCCGCCTCCTGGTGCGGCGCGGGCTGGGTGCTGACACATTGTGCGCTTGCATGCGCACAGCGTGGGTGAAACGCGCAGCCCGTGGGCCGCGACGCCAGGCGCGGCATGGCGCCGTCAATCTGCTGCAGCCACTGGGCATCGCTGTCTACCGGCGGGATGGAACCCATCAGCCCCCGGGTGTAGGGGTGGCGCGGCCGGTTGACGATCTGGTCTACGGGGCCGGTTTCGGCGATGTGGCCGGCATACATGACGGCAACGCGGTCGGCGTTCTCAGAGATCACGCCCATGTCGTGCGTGACCAGCAGCACGGCAGTGCCGCGCTCGCGGCATTGTGTGCGCAGCAACTCCAGCACCTGGGCCTGCACCGACACATCCAGCGCCGTGGTGGGCTCGTCGGCGATCACCAGGTCGGGCTCGGCGCACAGGGCCAGCGCGATCACGATGCGCTGGCGCATGCCGCCCGAGAACTGGTGCGGATAGGCGTCCACCCGTTCGGCGGGGGAGGGAATGCCGACCTGGCGCAACCAATCGATGGCGCGTTCTCGCGCCTCCTCGCTGGTCAACGGCAAATGCGTGCACATGGTTTCGGTGAGCTGGTCGCCGACCGTGAGCAGCGGGTTCAGGCTGAGCAACGGATCCTGAAAGATCGCGGCGATGCGCCGGCCGCGGAGCTTGCGCATCTGCGAGGCCGGCAAGGCATGAACAGGTTTGCCGTCAAAAATGATTTCGCCGGCCGCGATGTGGGCCGGCGCGTCCAGCAGGCCCAGAACCGCCATGCCGGTCAGCGATTTGCCGGCGCCCGATTCGCCGACGAAGCCGAGGATTTCACCGCGGGCAATGTCAAAACTCACGTCGTCCAGCGCGAGCAGCGGGCCGTGGCGCGTCGGTATCTGCACACGCAGGCCGCGCACCGACAGCAAAGGCGCCGGCGCTGGGGAGGCATTCAAAGTGGTCATGGTTATTTCAATCGCGGGTTGAGCGCATCGCGCAGCCAGTCGCCGAAGAGGTTGACGCTGAGCACCAGGCCGACCAGCAGCAGGCCCGGCAGCACCGTGATCCACCACTCGCCCGAAAACAGCACCTCATTGCCCAGGCGTATCAAGGTACCCAGCGAAGGCGAAGTGGCCGGCACGCCCAGGCCCAGGAAGCTCAGGGTTGCCTCGGTCAGCACGGCCAGCCCGATAGACAGCGTGGCGATGACCAGCACCGGGCTCAGGATATTGGGCAGCACGTGGCGAAACAGGATGCGCGCGCGGCCCATGCCGATCAGGCGCACCGCATTCACGTAGTCCTTGTCTTTTTCGATCATGGTGACGCCGCGCACCGTACGCGCGTACTGCACCCAGTTGGCCAGCGCGATCGCCACGATCACGATCAGCAGCGAAAGCTGCTCATGCACGGCACGCGGCAACACGGTGCGCGACAGCCCATCGATCAGCAGCGCCACCAGGATGGCTGGAAAACTCAGCTGCACATCGGCCGCGCGCATGATGACGTTGTCGATGCGCCCGCCCACGTAGCCGGCCACCAGCCCCAGTGTGACGCCGACCACCAGCGAAAGCAGCGTGGAGGCCACGCCCACCAGCAGCGACATGCGCAAGCCGTAGAGCATGACGGATACCATGTCGCGCCCCTGGCCGTCGGTGCCGAACAGGTATTTGAGCTGGCCGCCGTCCACCCAGGCCGGGGGCATGCGCGCATCCATGAGGTCCAGCGCCGCGAGGTCGAAGGGATTTTGCGGCGCCAGCAGCGGGGCGAGCACAGCCATGCCCAGATAGGCCAGCAGCACCAGCGCGGAGATCCAGGCCTCAGGCGAGCGGCCCAGGCTCCAGGCCAGGTCGGAATGGCGCCAGCGGCGCGCGGTCAGCATCAGGGTTTTCATGCCGGTTCCTTAGCGCTGTGCGCGCAGGCGCGGGTCTACCGCGAAATACAGAAGATCGACCACCGTGTTGATCACCACGAAGAGCAAGGCGATCAGCAACAGGTAGGCGGCAATCACCGGCACGTCGCCGAAGCTGATCGCCTGGATGATCAGCAGGCCCAGGCCGGGCCACTGGAACACGGTCTCGGTGATGATGGAAAACGCGATCATCGAGCCCAGCTGCAGGCCCGCGACGGTGATGATGGGGATCAGCGTGTTGCGCAGCGCATGGCGGTAGTTGATAGAGCGCTCACGCAGGCCGCGGGCCCGCGCAAACTTGATGTACTCGCTGCGCAGCACTTCCATCATCTGTGTGCGCGTCAGGCGCATGAAGAGCGTGAGCTGGAACAGCGCCAGCGTAACGGCCGGCATCAGCAAGGACTTCCAGCCGCTGGCCGACAGGAAGCCGGTGCTCCACGCGCCCAGCATGACGGTGTCGCCGCGGCCGAAAGATGGCAGCCAGTTCAGGTAGATCGAAAAGATCAGGATCAGGATGATGCCGGTGACAAAGGACGGCACCGAGATGCCGACCAGCGAGAGCACCTGGAGGCCACGCGTCAGCAAGGAGCGCGGTTTGAGTCCCGCATACACCCCCATCGGGATGCCCACGCCCAGGGCCAGCACGGCTGCGACCAGGCTGAGCTCCAGCGTGGCGGGCAGCCGGCTGGCGATCACGCGCGACACTGGCTCGATGTTGCGGTAGGACACGCCGAACTCGCCCTGCACCGCGCGGCCGACGAACTTGAGGTATTGCAGCGGCAGCGGCTGGTCCAGCCCCAGCGCGTGGCGCATGGCGTCACGCTCATTCACCGTCGCGTTTTCCCCGACCAGGTTGCTCACAGGGTCACCGATGAAGTTGAAGAGGGAAAACGACAGCATGGACACCAGCACCATGACCACGGCCGCATTGGCCAGGCGTCCCAAAAGAAAGCGCAGCATCATGATTGCTCCAGTGGGCGGGCGGCATGCATCTGGTTTGACATCACACCGCCCTGCCGCATCACTTGCCGTGCACCTGCACCAGCCACAGGCGCATCTGGTTGTCAGGCGCCTGCGACAGCGAGATGCCTTTGCGCGCGGCCCAGGTCACGGGCTGCTGGTGCAGCGGGATGTGGGAGACGTCGTTGCGCTCAATGGTGACGGCCTCTTCAATCAGTTTGGCCCGTTTGGCCGGGTCGATCTCGCTGGCGATCTGCGGCAGGTAGGCGTCGAATTTCGGGTTGGAGTATTTGCCTGCGTTGAGTGAGCCTTCCTTGCCCGTGCGCGTCGCGACCACATCCTTGAGCAGGCCGTAGACGTCGGCCATGGGCAAGCCGGCATGGCCGACCATGTAGAGCGACACGTCGTTCGAGTTCAGGCGCACGCTCCACTTGACGGTGGGCTCGATCATCAGATTGGTCTTGATGCCGACCTTGGCGAGCATGGACGACATCGCCAGGCACAGGGCCTCGTCGTAGACATAGCGGTCATTGGGGCACTGCATGCCCACGGTGAAACCATTGGGGTAGCCAGCTTCCTTGAGCAGCGCTTTGGAGGCCTCGGGGTTGAAAGGCAGCAGGCGTTTGTTGAGGCTCACGGGCGAGCCGTTGAGGTAGGGCGACAACAGGTTGCCGGCCGGCCAGGAGGCACCGCGCATGACAGAGCGCTTGAGCGCCTCCACGTCGATGGCCTGGTAGAGCGCCTGGCGAACGCGCAGGTCCTTGAAGGGGTTCTTGCCTTTGACATCGCTGTACAGCAGCTCGTCGCGGCTCTGGTCCATACCCATGAAGATGGTGCGCAGCTCGGGGCCCTGCACCACCTCCAGCGTGGAGATGGACTTGAGGCGCGGCACATCCTGCAGCGGCACGCTGATGGAGGCGTCGATGCCGCCGCTGATCAACGACGACGTGCGGGTCGCGTCCGATTTGATGGGCGTGAACAACACCTCGGTCAGGTTGTGTTTGGGCTTGTCCCACCAGCCGGTGTTGGCCGCCAGCGTGGTGCGGGTGTCAACTTCGCGCCCTACCAGCTTGAAGGGGCCGGTGCCGTTGGCGTTGCGGTTGGCGAAGTTTTCTTTTTGCCGGCCCAGGTCGCTGGCCTCTGTAGCGCGGTTCTGTTCGGACCAGCCTTTGTCCATGATCAGCAGCTGCACCATTTCGTTGTTCAGCGTGGGCAGCGGCGAGTGGGTTTCCACATCGACCGTGTAGGCGTCGACCTTGCGCACGTCTTTCAGGTCGCTGAGGTTGCCCTTGACCAGCGAGCCCGGCGTATTGACGCGCTGCCAGGAGAACACCACGTCGTCGGCGTCAAAAGTCTCGCCGTTGTGGAACTTCACGCCCTGGCGCAGGGTGTAGCGCCAGACGGTGGGGCTGACGACCTTCCAGGAGGTGGCCAGCGCGGGCTCTATCTGCAGCTTGTCGTTAAAGCGCACCAGCGATTCATAGATGTTGCTGACAAACGCGTTGGTAAAGCTGTTATTGGTCGAATGCGGGTCCATGGACAGCGCATCCAGGTTGGAAGACCAGGTGAAGGTCGCGGCGCCCGCGGCCGACATGAGCGCGCAGGCGGCAAGGCCCATGGCCGTGCGTTTGAGTGAGGAGAGCTTCATCGCGGAGTCCTTCTGGGTTGGTGTTGAAGTAAGGAAGTGCTGTTGAACGGAAGGGAACGGAAGGTAAAGAAAACTCAGGCCGGCGCAAATTGCGCCATCACGCCGGCATAGGGTTTGATGGAAGGCAACGCGTAGTCGCCGCGCTTGCTGGTGCGTATCTGGAGTGCGGCGAGTGCTTCAGCCAGCTTCACGGCCGCGGTCACGCCGTCAATGACAGGCACGCCCAGCTGTTCCGTCAGTTCAGTGCACAGGTCGGCCATGCCGGCGCAGCCCAGCACGATGGCGCCCACGCCGTCTTCGGCCAGGGCGCGCCGGCATTCGTCGCCGATTTTTTGCCGCAGCAAATCGCTGGTCTGCGCCTCCAGCTCCAGCACGGCGATGCCGGTGGCACGCACCCGGCGGCAGCGCGACTTCATGCCGTAGTCCTCAAGCAGGCGGTGCGCGGTGGGCACAGTGCGCGCCAGCGTGGTGACCACGCTGAAAGAGGCGGACACCAGGCAGGCCATCTGCATGGCGGCTTCGGCAATGCCGATCACCGGCGCGTTGGCCGTTTCGCGCGCGGCGCGCAAGCCCGGGTCGCCGAAGCAGGCGATCACATGGGCGTCCACCCCGGCCGCCTCGCCGGCGCGGATTTGCGCCAGCAGGCCGGGCAAGGCCATGGCTTCGTCGGTGGCGCTTTCAATGGACGCCGGGCCGGTGGCGGACTGTACGGCCAGGATGTGCGTTCCGGCAGCTGCGACCTCACGGGCGGCCACCGCCATCTTCTCGGTCATGGCGGTTGTGGTGTTGGGATTGATCAGCTGGATTCGCATTTTTTCTCGGATTGTCACAATTTGCCTCCCCTTTATCTCTGCACCATTAGAGGGATCTCAGGTTGTTTCAGGGATTTGGCTTGAGATTTATTGCTACATTTAATTTAATGATTGTCACAATAATTGAATAAATGGTGACCGTCAAGAAAATTTTGTGGCACCATCTAGCCTGGTTTTCATAAATTGCCATGGCCCGACCCCGAAAAAATCCAACCGCTGCCCCTCCCCAGGACGCCCCTTCCGAAGCCTCGCTCAATGAGCTGGCCGAGGAAAACCGCGTGCGCCACGCCATCGTGGAGGCCGTGCTGTCGCACCGCCTGCCGCCGGGCACGCGGCTGGTGGAGACGCGTCTGTGCGAGGCCTTCGGCGTCAACCGCTCGCTGCTGCGCCGCGTGTTCGTGCGCCTGGCGGGCGACAAGGTCATCGAGCTGCAGCACAACAAGGGCGCGATCATTGCGCAGCCCGGCCCGGAAGAAATGCGCCAGGTTTTCGAGGCCCGCCAGCTAATCGAGAACGGCATCATTCGCGCCCTCGGCAAGAAGGCCTCGCCGGAATCACTGGCGGCCGTGCGCAAGCTGGTCGAGCAGGAACACGCGGCCTACAGCGCCGGCGAGTGGTCCAAGTGGGTGCGCCTGTCGGGCGAATACCACCTGCAGGTGGCGCGCCTGCTGGGCAACACCGAGCTCGAAGACATCCTGCGCAGCCTGATCGCGCGAACCACCCTGATGATTGCGCTGTATGACTCGCTGGGCCACAACGTGTGCTCCTTCGACGAGCACAACGACATCCTCACCGCGCTTGAAACCGGCGACAGCGAACGCGCCTGCACGCTGATGAGTGCGCACCTGCACGGCGCCGAGGTCAAGCTGCAACGCGACACCAACGCGCCCGAGATCGACCTCGTCGCGCTGTTTACGCGGCCCGCCTGAGTTTTCCATGCCTGCAGATGCTCCCCGCCGCTGGCCGGGCCTGGGCGCGGCGCTGGGCCTGGCGCTCTCGCCACTGGTGGCGCTCGGCTTTACGCGCTTTGCCTACGCCCTGCTGCTGCCGCCCATGCAGGCTGAATTCAACTGGAGCTTTGCTGAAGCCGGCGCACTCAACACCAGCAATGCCATCGGCTACCTTGCCGGCGCATTGCTGGCCGCCTGGCTGGGCGCGCGTTTCGGCCGGCTTAAAGTCTTTACGGCGGCCATGGTGGCCAGCGCACTCGCGTTGATGGCTACCGCATGGCCTTCGAGCTTTGCGTTGTTGCTGAGCGTGCGCGCTATCGGGGGGCTCGCGACGGCCGTGGCGTTCGTGCTGGGCAGCGCGCTGGCAGCCAGCGCCATGCCAGGCCGCGCGGCCACCGCGTTGTCAATTTACTTTGCGGGCTCAGGCCTGGGCGTGGTCCTGGCCGGAACCCTCATTCCGCTGGCCCATGCGGACGGCGCAGGGCCCAGTTGGCGGCTGGCCTGGTTGTTAATGGGCTTGGGCTCTCCCGCGGCCTCCGCGCTGGCATGGCTGGCGGCGCGCCAGTGCATCAGGCAGTCGCCTGGCCGCCCCACAGCAACCGCCACGCCGGTGGGCCGGGCCATCGGCCCCAGCCTGCTGGCCAACCTGTTTTACGGCGCGGGCTATGTCGGCTACATGACCTTCATGATTGCGCTGCTGCAGCGTCTGGGTTTTGGCGCCGGGTTGACCATGGCTTTCTTTGCGCTGATTGGCGGCGCGTCGCTGCTGGCCAGCCCGCTGTGGGGGCGGCTGCTGAGCCGCCTGAAAACAGGGCGTGGCTTCGCACTGGTTTGCCTCATGGTGGCCGTGGGCACAGTGCCCGCGCTGATTTGGCCCGAGCCTTGGGCGGTCATCGTCTCTGCGCTGATCTTTGGTGCCAGCTTCATGGCTGGGCCGGCTGCCGTAAGCGTGGTGGCCCAGCGCCTGCTGTCTGCCTCGTCGCTCACCTGGGGCCTGGCCTTGCTGACGGCCAGCTTTTCACTGGGCCAATCGATCGGGCCGCTGCTGGCCGGCTGGATCACCGACCACACCGGTTCTCTGAACGCCGGGCTTTGGCTGGGCCCTGCCCTGCTGCTCATGGGCGCGGCCGCTTCGTGGCGGCAAGCGCCCGCGCCGCAAGGCAGGTGAATTTCCTACAGGCCCTGCGTTGACGGGCTGACAGGGGCCCGCCGGCAGCAAGCGCAGAGTGTGCGCATGACCCGGAAAAACACATCCCTGAACAACACCACGCAAGCGGCCTCCCCTCCAGCCGGCAAAGGCATGCCGGCCAAAGAACCGCGCGTGCAGCGCTCCCGGCCAGGGCAGCAGGACACGATGAAGGACGGTGCCGTCGAAGCCAGCCTGGAATTGCCGCATGATCGCGACCAGGCCGTCGACATGACCAACAGCAAGCCCAACCCCGTTGTTGAGCAAGCAGGCCAGGATGTGAAGCGCGGCGTGAAAGACACCAGCAAAAGCGTGGAGATGGACCGCGCCTACAAAAAACTCTAAAGAGCGCTAACGCTCCGGCCCGGCTTGGCCGCAGGTCAGGGCGCGCGATGCGATGTTGCCGCCGGCACGCCTGGGGCAACGCCGCCCTGCACCGCCACCTTCTCGTTCACCCAGCGCAAAAGATCCAGCCACATCTGGCGCATCTCGGCGTCCAGCGGCGTGCGGGTGGAGTTGGGCAACTCGATGGTCACGACCGGCACCCCTTTGTGGATGCCGCCGTAATTGCCCAGTGAGCCCGGGAAGATGCCTACCTGGTCAAGATACAGGCGCCCCAGCCTGGAGGGCGGAACAGACGGCCCGTCAAAGTCGAGCACGCCATACGGCGCATGGATGCTGACGATGAGCTGGGGCTTGAAGCTTTGCATCTGCTCATGCAAAAAGCGCGATTCGGGTTCGGACAGCGGCTTGGGTCCGGGAAAACGGCGCGGGTCTTTGCCGGTGCGTTTTTCCCAATAGACCTTGGCATCGCGCTCCCAGTTGGGCGTGGGAAAGTTGCGGTTCAAATCGACGCCACGCGCGTTGACGCGGCGCGGCGGCCGGGCGAGAACACCGTCGGGGTTAAGCACCGGCACAAAGCGCCAGTGAATTACCTGGGGCGCATCCAGCGGAGGCTGCGCCGCGAACTGGATCCAGTGCAGCGCCACCGCGCCGGAGGACAACTCGTCACCGTGGATCGCACCCACCACCAGCACGCGCAACGTGGCGTTTTCCGGTTTGATGTCGCGCACCCAAAGCGCCTGCCCGTTGACCGAACGCGGCCCCGCCGGTTGCAGCTGGGCCGCTTCGCACAGGTCCCGCTTCACATTCGGAAGTTTTGCGGCATATTCGGCGCAAGGCGAATTGGCATAAGCGTTAGTAGCTATTAAATAGATAGCAAATAATCCGTGGACGGAGCGAGGCAGCGGCATGCCCGCGAGTTTAACCGCCATGGCAAAGAGAACGGCCTAGACCCTGCCGCGGGTGGGCCGGGACCGCTTCAGTTAAATTAGCCTTCTATGCCGACCCCTGCCATCCCTCGCCAAGCGAGCCGCCCCAGCTTTTCACAGCGGGAATTCCGGGCGTCGCTGGCGATGTTCGCCACCGGGGTCACCATCGTCACCGCGCGCACACCCGCAGGCGTGCTGGTCGGGCTGACCGCCAATTCCTTCAATTCGGTATCGCTGCAGCCGCCCCTGGTGCTCTGGAGCCTGGCGCAGGCCGCGGGCTCGATGCCCGCGCTCAGCACCGGCTCACACTATGCGATCAACATTCTCGCGGCCGACCAGAAAGACCTGGCGGAGCGTTTTGCCAGCGGCCGCGCAGACCGCTGGGAGGGTGTGTCCTATACCGAGGGCGCGAGCGGCGCACCGCTGCTCGACGGCGCGGCTGCCAGCTTTGAATGCTTCAACCGCAGCCGCTACGAAGAGGGCGACCATGTGATTTTTGTGGGCGAGGTAGAGCGCTGCACCCACCGTACCGGCGCGGCGCCGCTGCTGTTCCATGGCGGCAAGTTTTATACCGAGCATCCGCTGTAACGACGCCCCCGAAGCGGGCCGTGTTCAAGCCCGCCGGCCCAGCCGCACCGTGGTGACGCCTGGGCGCAGTTGCCGCACCGAGGGCATGACCAGTACACAGTCGTCATAAGGCGTGGTGATCTCCCGGCCCGCGTCCGTGGCAATCACGGTTCCCGCCCTGGCAATGGTTTCTCCGCCGGTGAAGTGATCAACAAACCGGAAATCCGTGGAGGCTGCCACCACACGATCGGTCACCACAATCGGCGCGGGAGGCTGCCGGTCCGGCAGCAGCCAGCCGCCAGGAACCTGGCTGCGGGCCAATGCCCCGGCGAGCACGAGAAAGCGCATGAGCGTATCGCGTGCCGCACCGACGGCGTGCGGGTCCCAGTGCTGGCCGGCTTCCAGCAGCAGCGCAATACGGCTCCCCGCAGCCTCCGCAAACTCGCCATAGTCGCGCATCCGGACACCATCGGCATGGCCCCCGTCCACCACCACCTGCGACGCGGTCCCCAGCGCCTGGGCAAACGCGATATTGCGCGCCAATGTGCCGGTCACCAGCAAAGGCATGCAAGGCTCATGCATGGAATGCAGGTCCAGCAAGTGCGACGCACGGTCGACAAAAGGCCGCAGCTGCCGCGCGCGGTCCAGTTCGGCGCTGCGGCGCGGACCGTCAAGCACCTCGGCCGCCCAAAGCCGGTTGAAGTCTTCGTCGATAAAGCGGGAAGCATCTGGCTGGGCAGGATTGAAGCGCTCAAACGCGGCCACGTTGCAAAACGCCAGGGTGACCCTGCCGCAGGCCGGCGCCCAGCCGCTGGCGAGCAACTCGGCCAGCGCGATCGCGCCCGAATACTCGTTGCCGTGCACCAAGGCCGTTACCAGAATCTCAGGGCCAGCGGCTACGCCAACTCGCTCATGCACATGGTCCACGCCCGTTGACGAACTTGACCAGCCCGCCAGATTGGGAGGCAGGGTATTGACCGGATGGTGCATCAGCTGGCCGCCCCGGTGCTCACTGCCTTGTTGACCACGTTGCGCACGCGCTGGGTCTCAGCCCGGATAAAGGCCGTGAGCGCCTGTGGCGTGCCGCCGTCATTGGAGATGCCGGCTTTCTGCAGCTTTTGCCATGTGGCTTCTTCGCGCAGGATTTCGTTGAGCTCCTTGTTCAGGCGCGCGACCATAGGCGCCGGCAGCTTGGCGGGACCAAAGAGACCGAACCAGACGTTCATGTCGTAACCCTTGAGCCTGGGGTTCTCGCCAAGTGCCGGGATTTGCGGCGCGGCGCGCGAACGTGTGGGCGTGGTGACGCCCAGCGGAATCATCTTGCCGGATTCGATGTGGGGCAGTGCGGAGGACAGCACCGAAACGCTGAACTCGATATTGCCGCCCAGCAAGTCCTGCAACTGCTGCCCTGCGCCGCGATACGGCACATGGCGAAAGGTCGTGCCGGCCATCAGGTTGATCAGCTCGCCCGACACATGCAGCGGCGTGCCTATGCCCGAGGAAGCAAAGCTCAGCTGGTTGCGTTCGCGTTTGGATTTCGCAATGGCCTCTTCAATGGTTTTGACGCCGGTCTTGGCGTTGGTCACAAACACCATGGGCGTGACGCCTATCAGCCCGACCGGGCTCAGGTCGGTTTCACCGTTGTATTTGACCGCGGCATTGAACAGTTTGGCAATCGAGATTTCGCTGCCCGAACCCAGCAGCAGCGTGTACCCGTCGGGGTTGGCACTCACCACTTTCTGGGCGCCTATGGTGCCGCCGGCGCCGCCGACATTTTCAACAACCACCGGCGTGCCCAGGCGCTTGGCCAGCGGCTCGGCGATGATGCGTGCCACCAGGTCGACGCTGCCGCCGGCGGGATAGCCCACCACCAGCGAGATCGGCCTGGCCGAAGGCCAGCTCTGGGCCTGCGCGGTTGACAGGGCCAACAGCGCCAGGAAGGTGGTTGCGGCTGCGCGCGCGGCGCGGCCGAGGCGGGTGTAGCAGGATGAAAATTGAGCGGGCATGACAGTCTCCTTGTGGGTGGAGCCAGTCTATGAATCGATCCCGCAGGCCGCATGCGCATCACGCATGGGCGCATGCGCATGTTCGCTCAGGCGCTGCTGGCAGCCCAGATGCGCTGCATCAGTTCGCTACGCGGGCTGCGGTTACGGTAGAGGCGGATCTCAAAGCGCACGGCGCCTGCCTGCGGGTCGGCCGCCACCAGCCGGCCGCTGCGCAGGTCGTCACCCACAAGCCCCCGCGGCAACCACGCCAGGCCCACGCCTTGCAAGGCCTGCTCATGCAGGGATTCGGCGAAGTCCGACTCGGTCACCGTGTGCAGGAACAGCTCACGCGAGTCGCGGCTCAGCCCGTCTTGCAGGATCTGGCTGAGCGCCAGCGTAGGCGCATAGCCCAGCACACACACCGGCTCGCGCGCTGTACCGGGCAAGGCGTGCAGCGCCTGCCCGTCGGGGCGTGGGGCGCTCACGGCGACCAGTTCGTCAGTGCCCAGCGTCAGTCCCTCAAAGGTCTGGTCGTCCAGCAGCATAGGCAGGCGCGGATGCGTGAAAGACAACAGGAAGTCGGCCGCCCCCTGCTCCAGCGCCGTGGCGCCTTCATGGATGGAGCCCGTCAGGATGCGCAGGCGGAATTCGCCGGCGCCGCGCTTGACGCGCGCCAGCCATGTGGGCACGGTGGTGCGCGACAGCGTGCGGCCGGTGGCCAGCGTGACCCAGTCGAGGCCACCCTGCGCATGGCGGATGCGGGCGCGCACGTCGTTCAGGCCGGCCACGGCGCGGCGCGCCACAGGCAACAGTTCTTCCCCCGCAGCGGTGAGCGCCAGCGGCACCACTGCCCGGTTGACCAGGTCAGCGCCCGCCCACAACTCCAGCGCCCGCACACGGCGCGAAAACTGCGGCTGCGTCACATGACGGAGCTCCGCCGCGCGCGAAAAGCTGCGCTCACGAGCCAGGGCAATGAAGTCTTCCAGCCATTTGTGGTCCACGGCAGCACCTCGTTCGGGGAAATGATGCGATGGTATCGCCTGCAGCCTGCGCCCGACCTCGTTACCATCACTCTCAATGACTTCACGCAAGACCCATCTCGACACCCTCGCCATGACACTGCTGCTGGGCTGCTGCCTGTTCTGGGGCCTGCAGCAGGTGTTGATCAAAGCCACCATCAGCGAGATTCCGCCCATGTTCCAGGCTTCGCTGCGGCTGGTAGGCGCCACGTTCCTGCTGTGGCTCTGGTGCCTGTGGCGAAAAATTCCGCTGTTCCGCGGTGATGGGTCGCTCAAGGCCGGCCTGCTGGCAGGCGCTCTTTTCGGCGCAGAGTTTGCCTGCATTTATGTGGGGCTGCAGTACACCAGCGCCTCGCGCCTCACCGTGTTTTTGTACACCTCGCCCTTCTGGGTCGCGCTGCTGGTGCCGCTGTGGGTCAAGTCCGAACGGCTGCGCGGGCTGCAATGGGTGGGCCTGCTGTGCGCTTTTGCCGCCGTGGTGTTTGCCTTGCGCGAAGGCTTCACCGGAGACCACGCGTCAACAGCGCGCGGTGACCTGCTGGCACTGGCCGCCGGCATGTTGTGGGGCTTGACCACGGTGGTGATCCGGGCGACCAGACTGGTCAGCATTTCCGCAGAGAAGTTGCTCTTCTACCAACTGGCCGTCAGCGCCGCCGTTTTCCCGTTCTTGTCTCTGTACCTGGGCGAGCAGTGGTCGTGGCACTTCAGCCCCTTTGCCGTCACCTCCCTGCTGCTGCAGACTGTCATAGGCGCCTTTGCAAGCTACCTGCTCTGGATGTGGATGCTGGGGCGCTATCCTGCAACGAAGATTTCGGTCTTCGTGTTTTTCACCCCGCTGTTTGCGCTGCTCTTCGGCGCGCTGTGGCTCAAGGAAAGCGTCACCACCGGCTTGCTGGTGGCGTTGGCCACGGTGGCGGCTGGCATTGTGCTGGTCAACCGCAAGCCGGCAAGCGCATAATTTTTCAGCATGACGCCCCACAAACGCATCCCCGGCCATCGCTTCCTTCACTCACCTGGGCCGACGCGGGTACCTGACGAGGTCATGGACGCGATGCGGCGCCAACCCATGGACCTGGCCGATCCCCGGCTCGATAGCGTGATCCAGTCCTGCGAGAACGGCCTTAAAGCACTGCTGCAAACGGCCAGGGCCGATGTCTTCATGTACGCCTGCAACGGCCACGGCGCGTGGGAGGCGGTGATCGCCAACCTGCTGGCGCCCGGGCAGCAGGTGCTGATCGCGGGCACGGGGCACTTCTCCGAATCCTGGGCTATACAGGCCGAGGCCATGGGCGCAGCCGTCATCCGCACGGCCTGGCGCGAAGGCTACCCGATTGACGTGCCGGCCCTGGAAGCCGCGCTGCGCGCTGACACCGCACACGCCATCGTGGCCGTGTTTGTGGTGCACACCGACACCGCCAGCGGCATGACCAGCGACCCAGCCCGAATCAGGCAGGTGCTCGATGCCACGGCACACCCTGCATTGCTGGTGGTGGACGTGGTGGCCTCATTGGGCGCGGCGCCGTTTGCCATGGACGGCCTGGGCGCCAACGTGGTGCTGGGCGCGTCGCAAAAAGGCCTGATGGTGCCGCCGGGCCTGGCCTTTGTGGCTGCGGACGCCACCGCGATGAAAGTAGCCGCCGCCAATCCTTCACCCCGGTTTTATTGGGACTGGGCGAGGCGGCAAAGCCCGCTTTGCTACCGCAAGTTCTGCGGCACGCCGCCGCAAAGCCTGCTCTTCGGCCTGGAGGCCGCGCTGGGACTGATTTTTCATGAGGGCGTCGAAGAGGTCATCGCACGCCACCAGTTGATCGCCAGTGCGGTGCACGCCGCTGTTGACGCCTGGAGTGAAGGCGGTGCGCTGTCGCTTTTTGTGCGTGAGCCGGCGGCGCGATCGGTTTCGGTCACGACGGTGTCCGTCGGCGCCGGCATTGACCCCGAAGCCTTGCGCACGGTTGCGCGCGAACAATTTCAGGTGGCGATTGCAGGCGGACTGGGCCCGTTGGCGGGAAGAACCTTCCGCATCGGCCATCTGGGCGACATGAACCCGGCGATGATCCTGGGCTGCCTGGCCGGCGTGGAAGCCGCCCTGCGGGTGCAGGGCATTCCCATAGGCAGCGGCGGCGTGCAACATGCCGTCGCGGCACTGGCGAGCGGGGTTACTGGGTCGCGGTAATTCCGCCGTCGAGGTATAGCACTTGCCCGGTGACGAAGCGCGACGCGGGCGCCGCAAAAAACACCGCCGCACCGGCCACGTCCTGCGGGTCGGCCACACGGCCCAGCGGAATGCGCTCCAGCACCTGTTTGCGCGTCTCGGGGTTCTCCAGCCAGTGGCGCGCCATCTCGGTCTGCACCACCGTGGGTGCAATGCCGTTGACGGTGATGCCATGTGGCGCCAGTTCACTCGCATGCTGGCGGATCAACATGACCAGCCCACCCTTGCTGCTGCTGTAGGCCGAGTAGCCGCGGCCGCGCAAGCCCAGTTGCGCACGCACCGAGAGCAGATGCACCTGCGCCCCGCCCCTGCCGCCTTCAATCTGTTTTTTAGCCACAGCCTGCGCAAGGAACATGGCGGCCTTGAGGTTGACCTGCAGCACTTCGTCAAATGCTTCTTCGGTCACCTCCAGCAAGCCCTGCTCGCGCTGCATGCCGACGCAGTTCATCAAAATGTCGAGGCCGCCCCATTGCCCCGCCACCGCGTCGACGGAAGCCTGCATCTGCGGCACCGAATGCGCGTCCATGGCCAGGCCCATGGCTTCGTGTCCCGCCGCGCGCAGCGCCGCGGCCACTGCCTCGGCCCTGGCTTCATCGCGGCCCGATACCGCCACCCGCGCGCCCGCCATCGCCAGGCCCCAGGCAATGGCTTCGCCAATGCCGCCATAGCCACCGGGCACATAAGCGGTTTTGCCGCGCAGGTCAAAAAGGCCTGACAACGCGGCGGTGAAATCAATCTTGGGTGTGATGCTCATGGATAAGGAAATTGTGGGCGCAAAGCAGGCTGGCGGCGAAAGGGCTTTCCCTGCCTGGGGCTGTCCTAGTCCATCAGCAGGCCACCGTTGAGGTCAATGATCTCGCCGGTGATGAAGCCCGACAGCGGCGAGGCGAGGAAACGCACCACGTGGGCGAACTCCTCGGGCTCGCAGAAACGCCCGACCGGAATGTCTTTCAGCAGCTTCTGCCGCTGCTCTTGCGTCAGTTGCTCAGTGATCATGGGTGTCTTCACATAAGCCGGCGCGACGGCGTTGGCCGTGACGCCAAAAGACGCGAGCTCTCGCGCCAGGGAAAAAGTCAGTGCACTCATCGCGCCCTTGGACACCGAATACGCCGTCCCCGCCGTCAGCCCGCCGGTCTTGGCAGCTAAAGAACTGGTGTTGATGATGCGGCCGAAGCGCCGTGCCTTCATCGCCGGCACCACCTGCTGCGCGAGGTAGAAAGCACCGTCGAGGTTGGCGCCCATCACGCGGCGCCATTCACCTGCTTCGGTGGCCTCAATCTTGTTGTTCGACAGGATTCCGGCGTTGTTGACGAGGATGTCGACCGGGCCGAAGGCCTTGACGATGAGCGCGTGGCCGTCACTCACCGCATTGGGGTCGCTGATGTCAAACGAGAACGGCAAGGCGCGCGGGCCCAGTTCATGCGCCAGCGCGCGGTTGCGCTCATGGCTCACATCCACCATCGCGACCTTGCAGCCGTCTTCCAGCAGGGCCTTGACGACGGCCAGGCCCATGGTGCCCGCCGCGCCAGTGACCAGCGCGACTTTACTTTCAAGCGGTTTCATCAATTAGCCTTCATACATTAAAGAACTTTCTGCACAAGAAACACCGCGGAACCGGCTTTGCCGGGCCGCTGGTGTTGCCCCTTGGGGGGTTCCGGCTACACGAAGTGAGCCGAGACAGGGGGTCTCATTGATCCAGCACGCTCTTTTTCCCGAAGAGGCCGCGTGATCGGAACGTCACCACGGCAATGAACAACAGGTACATCGACATCAACGACCACTCGGATGCGTAGGAGCCCGTCAAGCCCACCACCATGCCCACCATCAACCCGGCAATCACCGCACCCCACAGCGAACCGACACCGCCCAGCACAATGATCAGAAAAGCCGGCACCACCGCATCGACGCCCACATGCGGCCGTATGCCCCAGATTGGCGCCATGACCACGCCCGCAATCGCCGCCAGCGCCACGCCGAGGCCAAACACGAAGAGGCGCAGGCGCGAGAGGTTGATGCCCAGCGCACGCACCATTTCGCTTTCGTGCGCGCCGGCCTTGATGATGGCGCCGTAGGGCGTCTTCTGCAAAAACACCCACAGCAGCACAATCATCAGGATGGCGAATCCGCTGGCGAAGAAGCGGTACTTTGAATACACCAGGTCACCCATCAGGAAGGCGCCAGAGATGACCTCGGGCAACATCAGCTGCTTTTCCGACGAGCCCCACACCAGGCGTATGACCTCTTCAATCACCAGCGCCGCACCGAAGGTCAATAGCAGGCCGTAGAGCGGGTCGCGGCCGTAGGTGCGCCGCATGCACAGCTCCAGCAGCATGCCGAAAATGCCGACGAGGATGGGTGCAAGAATCAGCGCCACCAGGTAACGCGTCCCGAGCGGCAAGCTCATGTACCAGGCCTGCAGATTCGGAAACACGCCCAATTGCGGCGCGATCAGGAAAAGCGCGAAGTACATGCCCAGCGCAAACAGCGAGCCGTGCGCCAGGTTGATCGTTTCCATCACCCCCACGATGAGCATGAAGCCCAGCGCGATGAGCGCGAACAACAGGCCCAGCGAGACGCCGTTGACGAGGTGCGGGATAAGCTGAAGCAAAAAATCCATGTCGGTCTTTGAAGATGACGGCAGACTCAGACTTCGTAGCTGGGCGTTGCGTCGTAGCTCTCGAGCTTGCAGGCGCCCGTGGCGTCCTTGTCCATCACGTCCTTCGGGTCGGCCTGCGTGAGGATCTTGAAGATGTCGTCTTTCTCCGCAGGCTGGTCGTTGTAGGTCGCCATGTAAATCGTCTGCTGGCACTGGTGGGTGACCGGGTCCATCCAGGCGTCGTAGTGCTGCAGGCGATCGGCGGCGCTCATCTTGCGGCCTTCGAGTTTTTTGATGACGGCAATGTTGTTGGTGGTGCCGGCTTCTTCCACACAGCGCAGCAGTTCGCGCGTGGCCATATAGCCGTTGTGATAAACGTTGCCCGGCACGCGAATGGCCATGCCCGGGAACTGCTTCTGGTACGCCGCCACAAACTCTTTCACGCCGGGCAGGCCCAGGCGCCAGTACCAGGTGGTGCCGAAGACGCCGAAGATCGCCTCGGGGCCCAGGCCGTACACATCGGGCCAGTCCTGCTGGTTGTTGATCCAGGCCATGGACTGGTTCATCTTGAGCTGCACCACCTGCTGGCGCAAGGCCTTGATGTCGTCACCGCCCACCGCCGTGGCCACCACGTTGGGTTTGAGTTGTTGCAGCTTGAGCAGGTAGGACGAGAAGTCGCGGGTGTTTTGCGGCACCAGCAGTTCTTCCACGATCTTGCCTCCATTGGCTTCAACGATGGCGCGCGTTGCCTTGGAGGTGGTGTGGCCCCACACATAGTCGTTGGTCAGCAGCACCCAGTTCTTGCCGCTGGCCTTGATGGCGTTCTTGACGATGGCGTTGGAAAAGTTGGTGCCGTTGCCGTCCCACACGAACTTGGTGCGGTGGCAGTCCTTGCCGGCCTCGGTCGGGCTGCTGGAATTGGTGTTCAAAAAGACCGTGCCGTACTTCTGCGCGACCTGAGAGATAGCGTTAGACACGCCCGAGTGCACCGCACCGATCAGGAAGGAAGCTTCGTTGCGCGTGATCATGCGTTCAGCCACGCGCGAGCCGGTGGCCGGCGTGGTTTCCGTATCGATATGGATGGCCTCAATGCGCCGGCCCAGCACGCCGCCCTTGTCGTTGAACTCCTTGATGGCCATCATGGCGCCCAGGCGCTCTTCAGCGCCGGAAGCCGCGTAGAGGCCCGAGGCATCCATGGTGAGGCCAACGGTCAATGGCTTCTTCTGGCCGGTCTGCGCCCAGGCGTGGTTGTGCTTCCATGGTCCCATGAAGGGCGCCGCACCGTACAGGCCTGCGCCCACCAGCGCCAGGCTGGAATGCTTGAGCAGCGCGCGCCGTGAAGTGGCGGCCGCATCGAGCTTTTCGTTGGCGGGGAATTGAGGGCCAGTGTCGTTGTTGTTGATATCGCTCATGGTTTTGTCTCCTGCTTGTGGTTAAGTAAAGGCCTGGCTTAACGGGGAACGATCTTGACGTCGTTGAGTTTTTCCTGTGCTTCGAAAAGGGAGGCGATCAGCTTGTCGCCGAGGCCGGCGTTGCTGGCCTGGATCAGGCTCTGGTGCGTGGCCTCGCCCATGAAACTGGTGACGGGCAGCATCTCGGCCAAGTGGGTGTAGTAGCGCAAATCTTTCTGCGCATTGGCGATGCCGAACTTGAAGCCGGTCACATCGCCTTCCTTCAGCGTCTTGGTCGCCATCATCTGGAAGATGCCGCAGTTCACACCGCCGGCCGAGATCACGTCATACAGGCGGTTGAGGTCCAGCCCGCTTTTGGCCGCGACGGCGAAGGCTTCGGCAATCGAGGCTGCAAAGCTCATGGCCATCATGTTGTTGACCAGCTTGAGAACATGGCCGTGGCCGGGCGGGCCGACGTGGAAGATGTTTTCGCAGAAGGCCTTGAGCACCGGCTCCAGCGTCTTGAAGTCTTCGGGCTCTGCGCCCACCATGGTGTTGAGCCGCCCTTCTTCGGCCTCCTTGGGCGTTCGCGCCAGCGGCGCATCGACCAGCTTGATGCCTTTGGCGGCAAGGTCGTTGCGGATGCGCGTGCTCGATGCCGGCTCGGCCGTGGAGGTGTCCACCACGATCAGGCCTTTGCGGCCGCTGTCCAGCAAGCCGTCCTTGCCATAGACGATGTCTTCGACCTGCGGTGATCCTGTCACGCAAATGAAGAGGATGTCGCTGCCCTGGGCGCATTCCGCGTTGGTCTTGGCCTCTTTGGCGCCGGCGGCGATCAGGTCCGCCAGGTTGTCGCGGTTGCGGTTGATCTTGAAGGTCAGGCCGAAGCCCTTGGCCAGCAGGTTTTTGGCCATGCCGTGGCCCATCATGCCGATGCCGATGAATCCGATTTTGGGTGTCATGCTTGTCTCCGTCTTCTTTCTCGTTGTGTTTTGTGTGCTCTGTGTTCTGTGTTTTTGTTTCTGTGGCTCAGTTCACGGCCTCGGCGGCAGCAGCTGCAACGCCGGAACCTTTGCCTGTCCTGGCGTGGTCCCACAGCGTGATCAGCCGCGCGTAGCGCTCGGCAATGTCCTTGACCACGGCCGCGTCGTCCATCGCGCCAGCGAACCAGCCGGCTGCGGCGTCGGCAAAGATCGAGCGCCCCACCGCAAAGCCGCGGCAGATGGCGTGCGGGGCTGCGATGCGAAAACTCTGGTCGAGTTTTTCCTCGCTGGCCTCCAGCCCCAGCACCAGCACGCCGCGGCAGTGCGGATCGTGCTGCGCCACCACGGCCGCGATCTTTTCCCAGGCGGCGGCACTGCTTGCCGGCGGCAGTTTCCACCAGTCGGGGAAGATGCCGGCACAATAGATTTGCGCAAGCGCCTCCGGCACGGTGTCGTCGTCCGCCGGTATGCCCTTCGGCGGAATCACCTCGATGAGAAATTCATGAAAGCTGTCGACACTGGCGCGCTGCAGGTCGGCCAGCCTGGCCAGCTGGGTTTCGCGCAGCGCCGGCTTGTCATGCGGGTGGTAATACACCAGGCATTTGGCGACATGCTCGCCAGGCCAGGTCCGCATCGCGGCACCCAGGCCTGCCCCGGCCTCAAACTGCAGCGGGCGTGAACCCGGCAGCTCGACCGGTCTTGCGACCCACCAGCCTTTGCCGGTCACTGTGGGGAGCACCTCTTCGCCAAAGCGGCCGTCCACGATCACGCCCACGCCGCCGCGTTGGCCGGCTCCGAGCCGCGCCCCTTCGGCGATCAGGGATTTGAAGAGGGGGATGCGTTCGTTACCCGCACCGTGGCGCGCTGCTACTTCTTCCAGCTGCATGCGGTGGTCGAACGCAAGAATGACCAGCTCTTCCCAGCGCCGCGTACGCGTGCTGACGCGGTGCAGGTGCTCGAGCCGCGCGTCTTCGCGCAGGCGCCGGGTGGAGGAACCATGCACCAGAAAGAACTGCAGCTCTTCCCAGCTGGCCATGGCCGGTGCGCAGCCGTGGCGCGACACCACCAGCGCACCGCAGGCGTTGGCATAGGCGCAGCAGCGCGCGAGCGGCTCGCCCGGAATCCAGCCGCGCAGGAAGCCCGACATGAAAGCGTCGCCGGCGCCCAGCACGTTGTAGACATCTACCGGAAAGCCGGGCCCCTGCAAGCCCTTTTCAAGCGAGTCGGGAATCGCACCGTCGAACACGACACAACCCATGGGCCCGCGCTTGACGACCAGCGTGGCCGCCGTCAGTTCGCGCAAACGGCGCAAGGCAGCCAGCGTGTCGGTGCTGCCGCCGGCGATGTGGACTTCTTCTTCCGTGCCGACGATGAGGTCGCAGTGGCAGACGATAGTCTGCAGGTGCGCGCTGACTTCGCCCGAAGGCACAAAGCGCTGCTCGCCCATGCCAGGGCTGGTCAGGCCCCAAAGTACGGGGCGGTAGTCGATGTCGAGCACCACGCGGGTGCCCGCGGCTTTGGCCAGCGCCATAGCGCAGGTGCAGCTTTCGTAGGTGAGCGCTTGCGACAAATGCGTGCCCGAAATCAGCAGCGCCTTGGCCGAGGCGATGAAGGCCGCGTCAAAATCGTCCGGGCTGATCGCCATGTCGGCGCAGTTGTCGCGGTAGAACACCAGCGGAAAAGTGTCGCGGTCCTGGATGCCCAGAAACACCAGCGCCGTCAGGCGCTTGGGGTCGGTGGCGACATGGCTGACATCGACGCCTTCTGCGGCGAGTGTTTCGCGCACAAAACGGCCGTTGTGCTCGTCGCCCACGCGGGTCAACATCGCCGGCTTCAGGCCCAGGCGCGCCACGCCCACCGCCGTGTTGGCCGGTGAGCCACCAAGATACTTGGTAAAGCTCTGCATGTCCTCAAGACGGCCACCGATCTGCTCACCATACAAGTCGACGGCGGCACGGCCCACGCAGATGAGATCCAGCGGCCGGCTCATACGGCCCCTTTTCGCGCGGGCTTGGTTGTAGCCTTGCCTGCTGTTTTTCCTTTGGCCTTCGCCGCGCCCTGCTCGGCCAGCTGGTGGCCGGTGCTCACTACCAGCGCCTGCGCCAGGCACAGCGGCGCAACCAATGAGCGGAAGGGTTTGGACGAATCGTCGGCCAACTCCAGGCAAACCTTGGCATGCGCCTTGAGCGGCGAGAGCGGACCGTCGGTGATGGCGATCACCGAGGCGCCCATCTTGGCGGCGACGGCGGCGGCTTCGATGACTTCAGGTGAATAGCTGCGAAAGCTGGCAGCGATCAAGACATCGCCGGGCGCGATGGAGCGAAGGCTTTCGCGCAGCATGCCACCCGTGCCGTCAAGCAGATGGGTACGCAGTTCAAGCTGGCTCAGGGCGTAAGCGAGGTAACCCGCCACCGGAAAGGCGCGGCGCTGGGCCAGTACATGGATGCGAGGCGCGGAGGCCATGAGTTTGACCGCGGCCTTCAGGTCCGCCTGTGCGATGCTTTCTTCCAGATGGCCGAGTTCAGCCACTGATTCACCCACCAGCTGGTGCAGCACGCCGGCGGGAGCGCGCTCGCCATTGAGCTGCTTGCGGCGCATCTGGTCAATGCGCTCACGGTAGCTGTCGGAACGCTCCAGCAAGTGGCCGCGAAACACCTGCTGCATTTCAGAAAACCCGCCATAGCCCAAGGCATTGGCAAAGCGGATCATGGCCGAAGGCTGCACCTCGGTGGCCTCGGCCACCGTTGCCACCGTGCCAAGGGCCAGGTCGTTGGGTTGCTCAAGGGCGAAGCGCGCGATGCGCTGCAGCTGCTTGGACATGTCCGGGTAAGTCCGGCCAATCAGCGCCTTGAGTTCTTCGTAAGTCGTTGCAGAGTCCATATGTCGTTTGCTGCCTCAGGAATGCGATGGACCGGGTGGGCCTTGACCGCATCAAATTAGAATAAATGTTCTTGCGTATTTAAATAATAGAACGTACATTCTGTTTTGTCCAGCCCATTCCAGGTTTTTATTTCAAGGCTTTATTCATTCACGCATTCACGGTTCATTCATTTACCCATTCACCCAGAAAAACCGAAGAGACAAGATTCCCATGCAACTCGCCTCCGGCCGCGCGCCGCTCATTCCCTTACCGATGCTCGTCACCCTGCTGGTGCTGCTCTCTACCCCGCTATGGGTGGGCCGCGTCGGGCTGTACCAATACCTGGCCCTGGAAATCATGATCTGGGTGTTGTTTGCAATGGGCTACAACCTGCTGCTGGGTTTTACCGGCCTGCCCTCCTTCGGCCACGGCGCCTTCTTCGGCACAGGCGCCTACGCTTTCGGGTTGCTGCAGCTCAAGGTTTGGCCCAACCTGTGGTTTGACCTGGCGGGCGCGGTGCTGGTCACGGCGGCGCTGGGCGCGCTGGTGGCGCTGTTCATCTCCCACCGGCGCGGCATTTATTACGCGCTGCTCACCATCGCATTCGGCCAGGTGTTCTGGTTCATTGCCAACAAATGGCACACCGTCACAGGGGGTGAAGACGGGCTGCTGAACATCAGGCGCCTGCCGGCCGACTTCGGTTTTGTGTCTTTCAACCTCTCCGGCAACAACGCGCTCTTCTTCTTTTCCCTGGTGTTGTTCGCACTGGTATTGCTGGCGCTGTGGCGGCTGATCCATTCGCCGCTGGGGCGCATCTTCAGCGCCATCAAGCAAAACGAAACACGCGCGGCCTTCGTGGGCTACAACGTCTGGCTCTACAAGTGGCTGGCGTTCACGCTGTCTACCGCCGTCGCGGGGCTGGCCGGCGCGCTGTTTGCCATGGCGCAGCAATCGGCCTACCCGAATGTCATGAGCCTGCACAACTCCGGCTTCGTCGTGATGATGGTGCTGATCGGCGGCGGCCTTGTGAGCTTCTGGGGCCCTGTCATCGGCGCCACCTTCTTTATCCTCGCGCGCGACCTGCTGGGCGCCTACACCGAGACCTGGCTGCTCTGGTATGGCCTCGTCTTCATGGCCATGGTGCTGTTCAGGCCCGAAGGCATTGCCGGCGCCTGGCAGGCCTGGAAGGCACGACCAAAGCGTGTCGTGGCAGCCAAGCCAGCCGCCGCACCCGCTGGAGGTGCACTGTGACGCTCTTCGAGGCCAGCGGCCTGTCCAAACGTTTCGGCGCCCAGGTGGTGCTGCAAGACATCACACTCAGCTTCAAGGAAGGCGAACTCAACGGCATCATGGGCCCCAACGGCGCAGGCAAAACCACCTGCTTCAATGTGCTGACGGGCCGCTACAAACCCGACCGCGGCCGCGTGACGTTTGCGGGTGAAGACATCACCGGCCTCTCGCCGCGAGAGATCGCGCGCAAGGGCGTGTCGCGCTCCTTCCAGATCATGAATCTGTTCGACAGCTACACCGCACTGGACAACGTGCTGGTGGCGACGCCGCATGTGCGCCAGCAGGGCTTCAACCCCTGGCGCGACCTGGGCGCCGACAGCACAGCGCAGCAGCTGGCCGCTGCCGTGCTGGAGCGCGTGGGCCTCAAGGGCAAGGAAAACGTGCTGGCCAGCAGCCTCTCATACGGCGAGCGCCGCGCGCTGGAGATCGGCGTGGCGCTGGCGGCCGAGCCGCGCATGCTCTTCCTGGACGAACCGACCGCCGGCCTGGGCGCTGAAGGCACGGCGCGCCTGATGGAACTGGTGAAAGAACTCAAACGCCAGCTCACCATTGTGATCATTGAACACGACATGAATTTCCTCTTCAAACTCGCCGACCAGATCTCCGTCATTCACTGGGGCCAGGTCATCACCCAGGGCACGCCCGACCAGTTGCGCGAAAACGAATGGGTTCGCCGCTCCAACCTGGGAGCGTTGGCATGAGCGCGGTGCTGAAATCCGTCATCCCCACCGTTTCACCGCAAGCCGGCATGCTGGCGGTGGACCACATCGACACCTTCTATGGCGAAACGCAGGTGCTGTTCGACGTGTCGCTGAAAGTGGGCGCAGGCGAAGTGGTGGCGTTGCTGGGCCCCAACGGCGCTGGCAAAACCACGCTGCTGCGCTCTGTGCTGGGCCTGACGCCGCCGCGCAAAGGCAGCGTCGCCTTTGATTCGCGTGACATCACGCGCATGCCCACGCATGAGATTGCCAAGGCGGGCATGGGCTGGGTGCCGGATGACCGCCGCATCTTCCCGACTTTGACGGTGGCGCGCAACCTGGCGATCGCGCGCAAAGACACGCGTTTTCGCAAGTGGAATGAGAAAGAGTGTTTTGAAATCTTCAGCGCACTCGAGTACCTGATGCATCGCGAATGTGAAAACCTCTCGGGCGGCGAGATGCAGATGGTGGCCATCTCGCGCGCGCTGCTGGGCTCACCTGGCCTGGTGCTCTTCGACGAGCCCAGCCAGGGCCTGGCGCCCAAGGTGGTGCAAGACGTGATGAAAACCATCAGCCGGCTCAAAGCCGAAGGCATTGCGGTGCTGGTGGTCGAGCAGAACGTGCAAAGCGCGCTGCAGGTGGCCGACCGCGCCTATGTGATGAACCAGGGCGTGATCGTCCACGAGGGCCCCGCGGCCGAATTACGCAACGATGCCGCCCTGTGCCGGCAGCTTTTGGGGGTCTGAACCAGCATGAGCCATCCACTCCATCCGCTGTTACGCGTCGAGAACGTCGCCAAGCAATACCAGCGCGGCGTCTTCAAAAAGACGACCACCTTTTCTTTGAATGCCGACTTCGAAGTGCACAAGCCTTGTGTGGTCGGCGTCATGGGCCCCAACGGGTCCGGCAAGACCACGCTGTTTGAGCTGATCACCGGCAGCAACCTGCCGAGCGCGGGCCGCGTGCTGGTGAACGGCCAGGACATTCACCAGGTGCGCACCAAAGAGCGCGACCGCCTCGCCATCCACTACCACCAGTCCTATCAGGTGCGGTCTTTCCAGAAGACCAAGCCCGACTTCATGCTGGAACACGCGCAGAGCGATTCACCGCTGGTGCATCTGTTTGACGAGCCGCAGTTCAACACGCAGGACGGCTACATCGGCTTCATGCTGGATTTCTTCGCCAAGCTCAAGGCCAACGGCCGGCTGGTGTTTTTATGCCTGCATCCGAACGAGCCCTATCACGTGGACATCCTGCGGCAATGCTGCGAGCGCTTTATCTTTGTGCAAAAAGGCGCCGTCAGCGAAGCGCCGGACTTCGATACCCTGGCGCGTAACGACAACGTGCGGGCTTACCTGGGGGCGTTGGCGCCGGCGCGTTGACGTGCGAAAGCTACATACCAGTCCAGGCAGCCGGGGTTGGCCATCGCATCGCGGTTCACCACTTTCTCCAGCGGCTGGCCCAGCAGCAGCTTTTTGATCGGCAGCTCCTGCTTCTTGCCCGAGAGCGTGCGCGGGATTTCTGGCACAGCGAAGATGTCGTTGGGCACAAAGCGCGGCGACAGCGCTGTCTTGACGGCCTGGTTCAGGCGCGCCTTCATGGCATCGTCAAGCACATGGCCGGGCCGCAGCACGACGAACAGCGGCATATAGCTTTCGCGGCCCAGGTATTCCAGGTCGACCACCATCGAATCGAGCACCTCGGGCAAAGCTTCGATCGCGCTGTAAAGCTCGCTGGTTCCCATGCGCAGGCCGTGGCGGTTGATGGTGGCGTCGCTGCGGCCATAGATGATGCAACTGCCCGAGGGCGTGACCTTGAGCCAGTCGCCGTGGCGCCATACGCCGGGGTAGGTGTCGAAGTAGCTGGCCAGGTAACGCTGGTTGCCTTCGTCGCCGACAAAGTAGAGCGGCATCGACGGCAGCGGCTGTGTGCAGACCAGTTCGCCGACTTCATCGACAACGGACTCGCCCTTGTCGTTCCAGGCTTCGACGGCGCAGCCGAGGATGCGGCATTGCATCTCGCCGGGGACGACGGGGAGCTCGCGATTGCCACCGATGAAAGCACCAGCAAAGTCCGTCCCCCCAGAAATGTTGCACCACCAGATATTGGAATTCCCGATCTTTGCGAATTGCGCCGTGCCCCACCGCTGCGTGTCCTCGCTCAGCGGCGATCCGGTGGTCCCCAGCGTTCGAAGCCGGCTCAAGTCTCCGCACTGCGCAATATCAATCCCTGCCTTCATGCAGTTCGCAAAGAACGCGGCACCCGCACCAAAGAAAGTTGCACGCGTGTTGGCCGCAAAACGCCAGAGCGTCGTCCAGTCAGGCGCGTCTTTGCTGCTGCCCGCCGGGTTGCCGTCGTAAATGCAGCAGGTGGTGCCGTTGAGCAGGCTGGCGGCCTGCACGTTCCACATGATCCAGCCGGTGGAGCTGTACCAGTGAAAGCGCTCGGGGTTGGTCGCGTCGGCATAGCTGGGCGCCAGGTCGTTGTGCAGGCGCAGCAGGGCCAGCCCTACCAACGCCACGCCGCCATGGCCATGCACGATGGGCTTGGGCAGGCCGGTGGTGCCGCTGGAGTAGACGATCCATAGCGGATGGTCGAACGGCAGCCAGAACGGTTCAAACGCTGAAGTTTGAGCATCATTTCGGGCTGTAGCCAAGGTGTAATCTGTGCTTCCCGCTATCGAATTCGTAGCGGACAGTATGCTGTGGCCGATCACATGCGTGACGCTGGGCAGCGCGGCCACCAGCTCGGCCACCGCCTCCCGGCGGTCGATATCCTTGCCGCCGTAGCGCACGCCGTTGCAGGCGATCAGCACCTTGGGTTTGATCTGCGCAAAGCGGTCCAGCACGGCGGGCGTACCCATGTCGGGCGCGCACACGCTCCACACGGCGCCAATGCTCACCACCGCGAGAAAGGCCACCATGGTCTCGAGCGTGTTGGGCAAGTAGGCGGCAACGCGATCACCAGGCTGCACACCCTGCGCCTTCAGGTGCAGGGCCAGCGAGGCCGACTGGCGGCGCATCTCGGCCCAACCCAGTTCGCGCGGTGCTTCGCCACGGGCCAGGCTGGCCTCGCCGTGGCTGACAAGCGCGGGCACGCCGGCCGCTTCTGCCGCCGCGACATGGCGAAACACCTGCTGCGCATAGTTGCCCCGCGCGCCAGGAAACCATTCAGCCCCCGGCATACTGCGCCGGCCCAGCACGGCCGTATGCGCGGTGGGCGACTGGATCTCAAAATAGTCCCAGATGCTTTGCCAGAAAGCGTCGAGATCGGTCACCGACCAGCGCCACAGCGCGTCGTAGTTGTCGAAAGTCAGGCCGCGTGTGGCTTTGAGCCAGTTTTGGTAGTGGCGGATCTGCGGTACGGGCAAAGGCGTCGTCGTCGAGGGCCGGGCGGGTGCAAGCGTCATGCAACAAGCTTACTCCGCACCGGCTTTTGGACGCGTTGGGGATTCCCCCTGCACCACGAACAGCTTCTTACATCAGGGACTGCAGCACGGCCTCGAGTTCCACCGTGCCCTTGCGCGCCGTGTGCTCAAAGCAAAGCCAGCCTTCATTAAAGCCATCAAGCATGCGCATGCGCGGCTCCGGGTTCTTCATGCCCTGCGCGCTGAAGCAAGCCTGCCAGGTCTGGCGCGGCACGGCCTCGGCGCGCACACCGGTGCGGAGCAAGCGGGCCAGGCAGGCGGCGATGTCATTGGGTGAATAGCGCTGAGGCCCTTCAAGCTCCACAACGCGGTGACCTGTCCACGAAGTCTGCAACAGCTCTGCGGCCGTGCGACCCACGTCGGCGGTCGCGACCATTGGAATCGCGCGGTCCAGCGGCTGCAGGAAGCTGGGGATAACGCCACTTTCGCGCGCGGGCGCCACGTCCCATGCGGCGTTTTCCATGAACCAGGCCGGCCGCAAGAAGGTGACTGCCAACGGCAAATCGCCAAGGCCCTGCTCCAGCAGGCCCAGCTGGCTGAGCAGGTTTTGCTGTTGAGCCTGCGCGCCCACGGTCGAGATGCACACCACACGCTGTGGCCGCGCGGCCAGCAAGACGCTGCGCAACGACGCAACAAGGTGGTGGGTTTCGGTAAAGCCTGGCGAGGGGTCAAAGTGAGGCGGCAGCAATACAAACACCGCCTCCGCACCCATGAAGGCTTGCGTAAGCGCCGGCACGTCGTTCATGTCCGCCAGCGCGACTTCGCAGCCCCGGCTTGCCCACGCCTGTCCCTTGGCCGGGTCGCGCACAACGGCCCGCACCGGCTGGCCTGCCTGCAGCAAAGACTGCGCGACAACGCCGCCCACCTTGCCGGTAATTCCTGTGATCGCATACATATTCATTCCTGGTTGTTACGGCAAGCGCCGCGAAGGAAGGAATTCTGGGCACAGCGCATTCATTTGGCGATAACATGAATGGCATTTGATTCATGACTGATTGGCATGTATGACCGGATTTGACGAACGGATGCTCAACGGCATGGGCGTGTTTGCGGCCATCGTCGATGCCGGCACGTTTGCGGCCGCGGGCGAGCAGCTTGAGATGTCGCAGCCCGGGGTGAGCCGGGCCGTGGCCCGCCTGGAAGCGCGGCTGGGCATACGGCTTTTTGACCGGACGACGCGCGCCATTTCCTTGACCGACGAAGGTCGCCGTTTTTACGAACAGGTCATGCCGCTGATGGCTGGCCTGGAAGAGGCTGCGGCCACGGCAGCCAGCGGCGCGACAGCGGTGCGCGGGCGCCTTCGCGTCAATGTCGATCCGTTTTTCTCGCGGCTGGTCCTGGGCCCGCGGCTGGGGTCTTTCATGTCGCGTTACCCGGAACTGCAGTTGGACCTCGTGACCAAGGACCAGCTCGGCGACATGGTGGCGGACGGCTTTGACCTGGCGGTGCGCTTTGGCAACCCTGCATCGTCCACGCTGGTCTATCGCCGCTTGCTGGATTCACGCATGGCGACCGTGGCCAGCCCCGCCTACCTCAAGAAGTACGGCCGGCCGGTGACACCGCATGAGCTGGACCGCAGCGGCGCGCACGTCTGCATCGACTTCCGCAACCCCGAGACGGGCAAGCCCTTCAGCTGGGAGTTTCACCGCAAGCGAAAGAAAGTCGAGATCTGGCCCGGCGCGCGCCTGACCGTCAACGATGCGGGCACGCTGCTGAGCGCCTGCCTGGCGGGCTACGGCATTGCGCAGATCATGACGCTGGGTTCCGAGGCCCTGCTGGCCAGCGGCAAGCTGGTCGAGCTGTTTCCCGATTGGCCTGACGAGCACTTTCCGCTCTACGCGCTGCACCCGTCGCGCCACCACCCGCCCGCCAAGACGCGCGCCTTCCTGGACTTTGTGGTGTCGCTGGTGCAAGAGGCGCGCGATGCCGCGTGAAAGTACCTGGTGAAAGCTGAACTCTGGGTCATCTACTGCGACGGCAGCGCCGTGCCCAACCCCGGCCGCATGGGCCTGGGCGCCGTCGTCACTGCGCCGGACGGCAGCCGCCACCCGCTGTCCATCACCGCAGAAAGCCGGGGTTGCAATAACGAAGCGGAGCTGCGCGCGCTGATGGCGGCCATGCAATACGCCAGGCAGCACGGTGCTGCTGAATTGCTGATTCACTGCGACAACAGCGTGGTGGTGCAGCAACTGGCCGAAACCGCCACGGAGCCCTTCCTGCGCCTGGCTCCGCTGTTTGACGATGTCCGCGCCGAGTTGCGATCTTTCGAATCGGTGCAACTGAGGTGGATACCGCGCCACCGCAACCTGGAAGCGGATGCGCTGGCCAGGGCCGCCGTGGGGCTGGCGCCTAAAGGCCAGTCGCCTGCGGGGAAGCGCCGGCGCTAAACCTGCAACGCCCAAAACCGCGGCGCAGGCAAGGAATTGCACTTTCGCACAATCGTGCTAATATCCGCCGCATGGACGCCAAAACCCAGAAAAGCGAAATGACCCGTGCCGCCATCGTCGGCGCAGGCGTTGACCTGGCCGCGGCGGACGGCCTGGAGGCCATCACCTTGCAGGCGGTGGCGGACCGCATCGGTCTTTCCAAGAGCGGCGTGTTTTCGCGCATCGGCTCGCGCGAGGCTTTGCAAAAAGCCGTGATTGAAGAGTTTGGCCGGCGCTTTATTGCCGACGTGTTTGTGCCCGCCATGCAGCAGCCCAAGGGCTTGCCGCGGCTGGAGATGATCGTGCAGCGCTGGATTGTGCGCACGCGCGATGTCGAGGCCAAGTCGGGCTGTATTTACACCGCAGGCGCCTTTGAGCTGGACGACCGCGAAGGTGAACTGCGCGATGCGCTGTTCAGCGAGGTCACCCGTTGGCGCGCCGCGTTGCGGCGCACCGTGCTGCAGGCCATGGAGGCCGGCCACCTGAGGGCCGACACCGACGCCGAGCAATTGGTTATGGAAATCAGCAGCATCGCCATGGGGATGCTGCACGATGCCCGTTTTCTGCGCGACCCCCGCGCGGCTGAACGGGCTCAGGCATCCTGGGAGCGCCTGATAAAGAGCTACCAGACCAAGGCAGTCACCAACCCATAAGAAACGAGACAAGGCGAAAGGGGCAGCGGTGCCCTTTTCAGTGTTTGGGTAACTTTTAATTTCGCACGACTGTGCGAAGAAATGAGGAAATCATGTTGATTCTGTTCATTGCTTTCGGCGTGTTTCTTGGCGTTCGCGCCGGGACGGCGGTGCTGGCTTCGCTGCGCAGTTTGCCGCGCAGCAACGAAGACTGGATCTGGTACTGAGATTGATTAAAAAAGAGGACACCGCCATGACACGCACATCCCTGCAGGCCACCTCGGCCTTCTACAACGCCAGCCCCCTGACGCGGATTTTCCGCTGGGGGCTGGGCGCTTCGCAGCAACTCTGGCCCGCACTGGCCGTGCGCGCGGCTTATCGGCTGTTCGGCACGCCGTTGCCGCCCAAGTGGATCAGCCGCCGCCGTGCATGGAGTCCCGAGTGGCACATCGAGCAGTGGCCTTTCGAGGATACCGGCATCACGCTGTACTCGCGCCCGGTAGCACCGCCCGGGCCGGTGGTCTTGCTGGTACACGGCTGGGGCGGGCATGCCGGCCAGATGCTGGCGCTGGCTGACCAATTAAGTGCACAGGGCCTGAGGCCCGTGATCGTTGAGATGCCGGCGCACGGCCGTAGCCGCGGATCTGTCAGCAACCTGCCGCAGTTTGCCCGCGTGCTCGAGTACGTGACAGCCCGGCTGCTGCAGCAGGGCCACACACTGCGCGCGGTGGTGGCGCATTCGCTGGCTGCCAATGCCGGTGCGTATGCGGCAAGCCGGGGCCTGGCCGCCGGGCGGCTGGTCTTGCTGGCGCCGCCCGCTTCGCCGCTGGAATACACGCGGCTCTTTGCCCATGTGTTTGGCCTGGCCGAGTCGACGCGGGCTGCGATGCAGCGGCGCATCGAGGCGCGCGAAGGCATCTTGATGCCGCAGTTCGAACCCGCCGCGGTCGGCCCGCGCATCACGCTGCCCACACTGGTGGTGCACGACCGGCAGGACAGCATCAACCGTTTTGCCGACGGCGTGGCCTACACCGAAGCGATTGCCGGCGCGCGGCTGGTGGCCACGGAAGGCCTGGGCCACCGCAAGATCCTCAAGGACGATGCGGTGCTGCGGGAGGTTGCTGCGTTCCTGGCCTGAGCGGGCTTGCTCCTTCTCCCTCTGGGAGAAGGCGGGGATGAGGGCTTGCGGCGTTGGTGCCTCTGTTTGCTTGATTGAAGGCCGCTGGCCCTCACCCTGACCCTCTCCCAGGGGGAGAGGGAATTAAGAGGAAGAGGGAAGAGAGACGAAGGGGGCAACCTTGTGCACAGGCGCCATTGCCCCTAGCATTGCCTCACTTAACAACTGGAGGGAATGCCATGGGAATGTTCAGCTGGACAGAAAAAAGCAGCGCGGTCTTGCAGCAAGGCGGCGTGATCGCACCCGACGAGCGCCTGCCCTGGCCGCAAACCGCGGTCATGGGCGTGCAGCACGTGATTGCCATGTTCGGCGCCACGGTGCTGGCGCCGATTTTGATGGGGTTTGACCCCAACATCGCCATCCTGATGAGCGGCATCGGCACGCTGATCTTCTTTGCCATCACCGGTGGCAAGGTGCCGAGCTACCTCGGCTCAAGCTTTGCCTTTATCGGCGTGGTGATCGCCGCCACAGCCTACGCCGGCAAAGGCCCCAACACCAACCTCGGCGTGGCCTTGGGCGGCATCATCGCCTGCGGCGTGCTCTACACCCTGATCGGCGTCATCGTGCAGTCAGTGGGCACCGGCTGGATAGAACGCTTCATGCCGCCGGTGGTCACCGGCGCGGTGGTGGCCGTCATCGGCCTGAACCTGGCCGCCATTCCCATCAAGAACATGGCGTCCAGCAATTTCGATTCGTGGATGCAGGTGGTGACCTTTGTCAGCGTGGCGCTGGTGGCGGTAATGACGCGCGGCATGGTGCAGCGCCTGCTGATCCTGGTCGGGCTGATTGTGGCCAGCGTGATTTATTCGGTGCTGACCAACGGGCTGGGCCTGGGCAAGCCCATGGATTTGTCGGGCATCGCCAGCGCCGCGTGGGTGGGCATGCCGGGCTTCACGGCGCCGGTGTTTGAGTTCAACGCCATGCTGCTGATCGCGCCGGTCGCCATCATCCTGGTGGCGGAAAACCTGGGCCACATCAAGGCAGTGACAGCCATGACGGGCAAGAACCTGGACCAGTACATGGGCCGTGCCTTCATCGGCGACGGCGTGGCGACCATCGTCTCGGGCGGCGCCGGTGGCACCGGCGTGACGACGTATGCAGAGAACATCGGCGTGATGGCCGCGACCAAGATTTATTCGACGGCCGTCTTCGTGGTGGCGGCGCTGATCGCCGTGCTGCTGGGCTTCAGCCCCAAGTTCGGCGCGCTGATCCAGGCGATCCCGCTGCCGGTGATGGGCGGCGTGAGCATTGTGGTCTTCGGCCTGATCGCGGTGGCCGGCGCCAAGATCTGGGTCGACAACAAGGTGGATTTTTCAGACAACAAAAACCTGATCGTCGCGGCCATCACGCTGGTGCTGGGCACAGGCGACTTCACGCTGCGCTTCGGCCAGTTTGCTTTGGGCGGCATCGGCACCGCCACCTTTGGCGCCATCCTGCTGTACGCGCTGCTGAACCGCAAACGCTGATCCGTTCCGCGTTGCTATTAATTCAGGAGCTACTAGCCTATGCAGCATATGGGCTAGAGGCCAATTTGATATAAAAATCCCCGGCCAGTTCATCGACTGGCCGGGGCTTTTTTGTTCAATCCTTGAGGCTTAACCGATAAAGCGGCCACCGGCCCCCAGCACGCCCAGGTCCACAAATTTGGAGCCCACAAACGGCGATGCGGCGGCGTAGTCCACGCTGAAACCACCCAGGTCGAACTTCTGCACGCTGGCCAGCGCAGTGCGCAGCTTGGCGCGTGTCACGTCGCGGCCGGCGCGTTCCAGGCCTTCGGCCAGCACGCGGGTGTTGACATAGCTCTCCAGGCTGCCGAGCGAAAACTCCTGCTGGCCGATGGCGCGCATCGCGGCCTGGTAGTCGCGCACCACCTGGGTCTTGGCACGGTAGGGGTCGGGGAACACCATGGTCAGCGCCAGGCCCGAGCCTGCAGCGCCCAGGCTCTTGAGGCCGTCAGCGGTGAGCGTCACGCTCAGGCCCGCCACTGGCAACATGGGGGAAGCTTTCTTGAGCGCGGCGATCACGCCCACCGAAGCGGCGCCGGCTGTGCCCAACAGCACGGCGCCGGGCTTGGCGGCGCTGACCTGGCTCACAACCTCATTGAGGTTTTTGCCGTCGGTCGCGAGCGCCACCTGTGCGACAGCCTTCACGCCCTGCGCTTGCAGCGCCTGCACGGCGTCGGCCAGCACTTCCTTGCCGAAGCCGTTGTCCAGGTAGACGATGGCCAGGTCTTTGATGCCCATGCCTACCAGTTTTTGCACCAGGCGCTGGGTTTCGTCGGTGTAGCTGGCGCGCACGTGGAACACGTTGCGCATGCCGGGCTTGCGCAGCGAGGACGCGCCGGTCAGCGGCGCCACATACGGCAGATTCGACTCTTCAATCAGCGGCACGATGGCGGCGTTGTTGGGCGTGCCGATGCAGGACATCAGCGCAAAAACGCTGCCGTCGCCGATCATCTTCTTGACGTTGTCCGAGGTGCGCTGCGGCACATAGGCGTCGTCCATCATCTGGAACTGCAGCGTGCGGCCGTTGACGCCGCCTTTGGCATTGATCTGGCCCATGGCCGCTTCCACGCCGAGCTTGAGGTCGGCGCCGAAGCCGGCCAGCGGGCCGCTGAGTGCGCCCGAAGAGCCGATGGTCACGGCCTTGGCGCTCAGACCTTCCTGGGCGTAGGCATTGCGGATGAATGCGGGGGCTGCGGCAAGAGCGGCCAATTGGGGGGCGAGCGAAAGAAAGCGGCGGCGAAACATCGCGAAGTCTCCGAAACGGGGGGTGGCCAAACAGGCCAAAAGAACAAGGCCGTGAGGACCCTGCAGGGGACACCGGCCGCGAAGCGGCCGAATACTTTAAGTCTAAACTATTACCCGCCGCGGGCCTGTCCGCTCGGCGACGCCAAGGCGCCGCTGGTCTGCCGGCGTGATGTTCCACGGGGCTTTGGCCGGTGGCAGGCCCGCGCCTTTGAAGGGCGAAACGGCAAAGCCCCGGCCGGTGCATCGACTGGCCGGGGCTTTTGTTCAAGCTTGATCGCCTGTTCGCTTAGCCGATAAAACGGCCGCCAGAGCCCAGCACGCCCAGGTCCACGTATTTCGAACCTGCGAAAGGCGGCGCGGCGTAGTCGACGCTGAAACCACCGAGGTCAAACTTCTGCAAACCGGCCAGCGCAGTGCGCAGCTTGGCGCGCGTCACATCGCGGCCGGCGCGCTCCAGGCCTTCGGCCATGACGTGGGTGTTGATGTAGCTCTCCAGGCTGCCGAGCGAGAACTCCTGCTGGCCGATGGCGCGCATGGCGGCCTGGTAGTCGCGCACCACTTGCAGCTTGGCGCGGTACGGGTCCGGGAACACCATCGTCAGCGCCAGGCCGGTGCCGGCCGCGCCCAGTGCCTTGATGCCGTCGCCGGCCAGCGTGACGCTGAGGCCGGCAATCGGCAGCATGGGCGATGCTTTCTTCAGCGCGGCAATCAGGCCGACCGAAGCCGAGCCTGCCGTGCCCAGCAGCACCGCACCGGGTTTGCCGGCGATGATCTGGCCCACCACGTCATTGAGGTTCTTGCCGTCAACGGCCAGTGCCGCTTGCGCTGCCGGCTTGGCGCCCTGCGTCTGCAGTGCGCGGTTGACGTCGGCCAGCACTTCCTTGCCGTAGTCGTTGTCCAGATACACAACGGCCAGGTCCTTGATGCCCATGCTCACGATGCGCTGCACCAGGCGCTGGGTTTCGTCGGTGAAGCTGGCGCGCACATGGAACACGTTGCGCATGCCGGGCTTGCGCAGCGACGAAGCACCCGAGCGCGGCCCGACGTAAGGCAGGTTGGACTCTTCAATCAACGGCACGATGGCGGTGTTGTTCGGCGTGCCGACGCAGGACATCAGCGCAAAAATGCTGCCGTCGCCGATCATCTTCTTCACGTTGTCAGCGCTGCGCTGCGGCACATAGCCGTCGTCCAGCATCTGGAACTGCAGCACGCGGCCGTTGACGCCGCCCTTGGCGTTGATCTGGCCCATAGCCGCATCCACGCCCAGCTTGAGCTCGGCGCCCACGCCGGCCAGCGGGCCGCTGGTCGCGCCCGTGCTGCCGATGGTGATGGCCTTGGCCGTCAGGCCGTCCTGGGCATAGGCGTTGCGGATAAAAGCGGGGGCGGCGGCAAAAGCGGCGATTTGAGGGGCAAGCGAAAGGAAGCGGCGGCGAAACATCGCGAAGAATCTCCAAAGGGGGCGGCCGTGAAGGCCAAAAGGACAAGGCGTGCGGCCTTGCGGGACAGACCCGCCCGCTGACCGGTGCGATGACGCGCCAAACCAGCAGGGGAATCGTTTAACTCTAAACGAGTCTAGGTAGAAACCCTGACGAATTGATGACGCGGCAATGACGGCCGCGTGACGGTGCGCGATGGCCGGGCATGGCCCGGCGCGCTGCCGGTTTACCTGGCTTGAGCCTGGCCGGTGGCCTTGGCGAGAGCCGCTTTGGTGTGGGCGAGTTCGCGCTCAAGGTCGGCGCGCTCGCCGATTTCCTGCTCCAGGGCCTGGTTGACCTGCGCGAGGTCTTCAGCCGACTCCTGGATGCGGGTTTCCAGTTCGTCGGTCTTTTGCAATGCTTGCGCCACCTCGCCGGTCTGGACATGCGGCGGGACTTCCTGCTTGAGTACGGTGTTGATGATCAGCAGTTCCGCGGCTGATTGCTCCACCGTGTCTTTCACGGCTTCGTTCTGCCCGAGCGCGCGTTCGAGCGGGGTGGCATCAGAAGGGGCGGGAACGGCAGGTGGCTGCTGGGACATGTCAGTAGGCCTTAGTGAATGGAAGCAAGGTGGCTGCCGTAAGTGCCGTAAGCGGCTTGATGCAAAAGCAAGGGCTTACAAACAGCGAACAGCAAACGCGCTGGTGATTTTACCCGCTGGCCGCGCGCCGGGGCTTGTAAAGACTGGGCCCGATAACGGGGTATCCGCATGGCCTGGCTGCAGCTGTTCAGCGCGTTTTGGCGGGCGGGGCCGGCTTGGCCGGGCGGGGCGCGGAGGCCGGCGCCGAAGGCCCCGGGCTGAAGATCTTGCCCAAAGTTGCCCCCACGCGCGCGCCTATCGCCGTGCCCACGCCGGGCAGTACCGCCGTGCCGACCACGGCGCCGGCAATGGCGCCGCCGGGCACGGAGAATTTGACGTCTTCCAGCGGGCCGCTGACCGTCAGCGGGACGCCGACAACGCCGTCCACCAGGTCGACGGCAAATTCGGCCTCGATGCGCCGGTTGGCGATTTTGGCCTCGCCCGACGCAGTGAGCGACCCCGAAGCGGCCTTGAGCCCGGTATAGGTCACCACCATGCCCTGCGGTGTGTTTTGCGTGTCCAGCCGGCCGCTGACGCTGTCCAGCGGCGTCTGCCCGTCGTGCTCTTTGCCGGCGGTGCGGATGGCTTTGTCCAGGTCAAAGCGCAGCAAGGTGGACTTGCCCATGGTGAAAATCGTCTGGGTGTGCAGCGATCGCGCCAGCTCGCCCACCGTGTCGCCGTTGGCCGTGAGCGTGGTGTCCCCTGAGGCCCGGCCCCCGATGACGGAGCGGCGGTTAAAGGCCGCCATCATGCTCTCGACCTCGATGTCCCTGGGCTGCAGCTTGCCTTCCAGGTGCAGCCGGCCGCCTGCGCGGGTGTCCAGGCGGACGTCTCCGTGCAAAGTGCCGCCACCCACGTGGATGCGTGCTTCCCATTGGTCGTCCTGGCCGTTTCGGCTTAGGGTGAGCGTCGTGGCGTCTTTTGCGCCCGGCCGCCGCAGCTCGGCCGTGCGCGGCCGCCAGCCGGGGTCGAAATCCACTTCGCCGTCATACACAACGGGGATGCCGCGGCGCGAAACCCAGGTCAGGTCGCGAAACACAAAGCGCGCCAGCGGCAGTTCCTCGCCGCCTGCCTCCGGCGTTTCGCGGCCCTTCCCCAGGCCCCGCAAAGACAACTGGGGCACGGTGGCGCCCTCCAGGTCGGCCCGGTCTATCTTGATGCGGCGCTGCAACAGCGCAAAGAGGTCGGGATAGGCCGTGAGTTTTTTGACCACGATGGGCTGGGGCTGCTCGGTGGCGGCGTCTTCCATCACCACGGCGGGCGAAGGAAAAAGGCGCCAATGCAGCGCGCCCACGCGGACCTTGACGCCAAGCGCCGCTTCCAGCTCCACCGAAGCGCGCTGGGCCAGCTCCTCATCGGACGGCAGATACCGCAAGGCCGCTACCCAGGCGGCAACGATCAGAAGCAGCACAAGGCCCAGCCCCACCAGCCATTTGTGCCCGCGTTTCATCGAAGCGTGTCCTTCATCACTTCAGCTTAAAGGGCCGTGCCCGTGTAGCCGACGCGACAAGGGCCTCACCCTTTGTAGGCGGCAACCTTATAGTGAACGCTGAACAACCACCCATCCCTGGAACGATCATGCGCATCTGGCAACAACCCATCTCCGTTGAACTGCTCACCGCCGCCGGCGCCGATACCGCCATCACGCACCTGGGCATCGAATTCCTGGAGGTCGGCGACGACTTCATCCGCGCCCGCGTTCCCGTGGACCGCCGCACCGTGCAGCCTTACGGCCTGTTGCACGGCGGGGTGTCGGTGACGCTGGCTGAAACCCTGGGCTCCTGCGGTGCTGCGTTTGCGGCGCCCGAAGGGCATCGCGCCGTCGGGCTGGACATCAACGCCAACCACCTCAGGGGCACGACCAGCGGCTGGGTCACCGGCACGGCACGCCCGGTGCACATAGGCCGCAGCACCCAGGTGTGGCAAATCGAGATGACCAATGACGCGGGCGAACTGACCTGTGTGTCGCGCATCACCATGGCCATGCTGCTGCCAAGATAATTAATGGTCTTTCAGGGCTCCAGCCCATATCTGGTCTTGGCCATAAGCTCCTGAATTGATAGCAAAGTCGACTAGCGCAGTGCGCCGAAGCGCTCATCGACATCTGGGCATTTCACCCTCTTCGGATGTTTTGGTGATTTAGAAGGAACAAATCAGTTGTTCTATAAATAAGGCGGCTTGCCCACAATCCGTGTTCCTCTTCGAACACCCGCACCCAGCGCCCGCACCCTCGCCACCATGAACTTTCAGCAACTGCGTTCCATGCGCGAGGCCGTGCGGTGCAATTTCAACCTGACGGACGTCGCCAACGCCCTGCACACCTCGCAGCCCGGGGTCAGCCGGCAAATCCGCGAACTGGAAGAGGAACTTGGCATCGAGCTGTTTGTGCGCGCCGGTAAACGCCTGACCGGCCTGACCGAGCCCGGTGCCCATGTGCTGCCGATTGTTGAGCGCCTGCTGCTTGAAAGCAGCAACCTCAAAAAAGCCGGCCAGGAATTCGTGGGGCGCGAAAACGGGCTGCTGTCGATCGCTGCCACACACTCGCAGGCGCGCTATGCCATGCCCACGGCCGTACAGGAATTCCGCGCACAGTTTCCCGACGTGAAACTGCACTTGCACCAGGGCTCGCCCAAGCAGATCGCCGACATGCTGATTTCGGGCGAGGCCGATGTGGGCATCGCCACCGAAGCGCTGGGCGACTACCCGGAGCTGGTCGCCCTGCCCTGCTTTCGCTGGACGCATTCGGTGATCGTGCCGCCGGGCCACCCGCTGCTGGACAGCCCGCTCACGCTGGAGAGCCTGGCGCGGTTTCCGCTGATCACCTACGACACCGGCCTGACCGGCCGCACGCATATCGACGGCGCCTTCACGCAGCGGGGCCTGGCGCCCAACATCGTGCTGACGGCGATGGATGCCGACGTGATCAAGACCTATGTCCAACTCAACATGGGCGTGGGCATCGTGGCGTCGATTGCGTATGAGGCCGAGCGCGACACTGACTTGCGTGCGCTGGACGCCGGAAGCCTTTTCGGCATCAACTGGACCAAACTGGCGGTGCGGCGCGGCAGCTATTTGCGCGGCTATGTGTTTGCGTTTATCGAGTCCTTCGCGCCCATGCTGAACCGTGCGCTGGTGGAGAAGACCTTGAGCGATACGCCGGGCGCTGAAAGCTACGACATCTAGCTCCGCTACTCGTTACTCGGTCGCGGCGCGCGCCATGCGCTCACTCTTCCAGTACACATCGTCGCCGCCGTTCATGCGGTTCAGTACGCGCGACAGCACAAACAGCAAATCGCTCAGGCGGTTGAGGTATTGGCGCGGCGACTCTTTCAGCGGCTCGGCCGCGCCCAGCGCGACCACGGCGCGTTCGGCGCGGCGCGCCACGGTGCGGCACACATGCGCGAGCGACGCCGCACGCGAGCCCGCCGGCAAGATGAACTCGGCCAGGCGTGGCAGCTTCTCGTTGTGTTCAGCCAGTGCGTCATCCAGCAGCGCGACGGCCTCGGGCTTGAGCAGCTCGAAGCCGGGGATGGAGAGTTCGCCACCCAGGTTGAAGAGCTGGTGCTGTACCTCCACCAGCAGCTCACGCACACCCGGTGGCAACTCTTCACACAGCAGCACACCGATGTGCGAGTTCAATTCATCGACATCCCCCATGGCATGCACACGCAGGCTGTCTTTGGACACACGCGTGTTGTCGCCCAGGCCCGTGGTGCCGTTGTCGCCGGTGCGCGTTGCGATCTGTGAAAGTCTGTTGGCCATGGTGCGAAGCGCGATGAGGCGCGGTTAATGAGGACGGTGAATGTGCGTCAAGCCTCAGGCGTTACGCCGGGCAAGGAAATGTGTCGTCGTACGCCCTCATGTGAGTGAGGAAACACCCTGCAAAACTGCTGGCCGTGAGCGGCAGGCTGGGTTGCAATGGCCGCTTGTCAACTTTTGAAGGATTCCTCGCATGACCGTGCACACGACAGCAACACAACATCCAAAACATTCTATGCCCAGTATTCCCGGCTTCGAGTTGCGCAGCGTGCTCCTGGTCGCCGCATTGGCCGCAGGCGCCGCAGGCGCCGCGCGGGCCCAGACAGCCCCGCCCTCCGCCGCAAGCCCCACCAGCCCGCCATCGCAGATGGCGCCCTCGGGCACTTCAGGCACTCCCGGCAGCACAGGCGCTGTTCCGCAAAACCGCACCACCTCCAAGGACGTTGAGGCAGCCTTCGGCCGCGCTGACGCCAACAAGGACGGCAAGCTGGACCGCCAGGAAGCCGAGCACCTGCCGGCCGTGGCACTGCGTTTTGACCAGATCGACACCAACCACGACTCCTTTATCTCGCTGGCCGAACTCACCAAGGCCGCCATGGGCTCCTGACGAGCCGCGCGGGGCGAATACCGCCCCGCTTTTCACTTTCACGCATTCACGCAACCCTCGCGGCCCCGGCCGCGGGCTCCGGCGCTTTCAGTGGCAGAAACTATGTACACGTCGTAAACTGTGCCACCGACCCGGAGACAACCATGAACGCCCCCCTTCCCCAGCACCTGCTCCCTGAAATCCAGCAACGTGAGACACCCGCCGCGCTGATCGACGCGCTGAAAGCCCGCTTTACCGACCGCTGCTCGACGGCTTTGGTGGTGCGCGAACAGCATGGCCGCGACGAATCTTCGTTCGCCGCGCCGCCGCCATCGGCCGTGGTGTTTGCCGAAAGCACGCAGGACGTGGCCGACGCCATCAAACTGGCCAGCCAGTACAACGTGCCCGTCATTCCCTTTGGTGTGGGCACTTCGCTGGAAGGCCATTTGCTGGCCGTGCAGGGCGGCATCAGTGTCGACGTCAGCCGCATGAACAAGGTGCTGGCTATCAACGCGGAAGACCTGACCGTCACCGTGCAGCCGGGCGTGACGCGCAAGCAGCTCAATGAAGAAGTCAAAAGCACCGGCCTCTTCTTTCCGATAGACCCGGGCGCCGACGCGACCCTGGGCGGCATGAGTGCCACGCGCGCCAGCGGTACGAATGCCGTGCGCTACGGCACCATGCGCGAGAACGTGCTGGCGCTGGAAGTCGTCACCGCCGACGGCAACGTCATCCGCACCGGCACGCGCGCCAAAAAATCATCCGCCGGTTACGACCTCACGCGCCTCATGGTGGGCAGCGAAGGCACACTGGGCGTGATCACCGAAGTCACCGTCAGGCTCTACCCGCTGCCCGAAGCCATCTCGGCCGCGGTGTGCTCATTCCCGAGCATCGAAGCGGCCGTGCGCACCACGATTGAGATCATCCAGCTGGGCGTTCCGATCGCGCGCGTGGAACTCATCGACCACAACACCGTACGCATGGTGAACGCGCACTCCAAGCTCACGCTGCGCGAAGAACCCATGCTGCTGATGGAGTTTCACGGCTCCCCCAGCAGCGTGAAAGAGCAGGCCGAGCTGGTGCAGGAACTGGCCAGCGGCCACGGCGGCAACGCGTTTGAATGGGCCAGCACGCCCGAAGAGCGCACACGGCTCTGGACGGCGCGGCACAACGCCTACTTCGCCGCCATCCAGTCGCGGCCCGGCTGCCGCGCGATTTCAACCGACACCTGCGTGCCGATTTCGCGCCTGGCCGATTGCCTGCTCGAATCAGTGGCCGAAGTCGATGCCAGCGGTATTCCGTACTTCCTCGTCGGCCATGTCGGCGACGGCAACTTCCACTTCGGTTATTTGATCGACCCGACGATTCCGAAAGAGCGTGAAGTGGCCGAAGCACTGAACCACAAGCTGGTGAGCCGAGCACTGGCGCTGGAAGGCACCTGCACCGGCGAGCACGGCGTGGGCCTGCACAAGATGGATTTCCTGGTCACCGAAACCGGCGACGGTGCGGTCAACATGATGCGCACCATCAAACGCGCGCTCGACCCGAAGAACATCATGAACCCCGGGAAGATCTTCTCGCTGTCCTGAAGTTCTTACGGAGTTTCTTTCCCGCCCGCATCGGTCTTGCGGGCGCCGCGTATGTTCATCACGGCCAGGCAGAACTGCAGCGCGATCAGTGCATAGGCCTGGGCGTGCAAGCCCCAGGCCACCCACAACAGGTTGCTGAGCAGGTAGATCCAAAAACCCCAATGGCGTTTGCGTTTGCTGTTGGACGCCACCAGCCAGGCGGCCGTGACCGTGACTGCCATAGCGGGCCATTGAAGAAGATTGAGAAAGTCCATGCGTCGGGCTGGGCTGCAGAAGGTGTTGCGTGGTGATTGTTGAGCCGCATCACTTGCCCCACTGCCGGGTCACGGCCCCGACCCCCCGTAGGACGCGTTCGATACCCGCGTGCTCCGAGCTAGGCAGACACCGCTGGCGCCGAGAGGGTAAAAAAGAAGGTTGCGCCACGCCCCGCTTCCGAATGCGCCCAGACACGCCCCTTGTGCCGCGCCACCACCGCATGGACGATGGCCAGTCCGGTCCCCAGGCCCGGGAAGTCGTCCACCGCATGCAGGCGCTGAAACGGTGTGAAAAGCTTGTCGACATATGCCATGTCAAAGCCCACACCGTTGTCCCTGATCCACCACATCGGCACGCCGAACTCGTCGCAGCCTGAGCCGATCTCTATCTCCGCTGTCTCGCGTGTGGCGCTGAACTTCCAGGCATTGCTGATGAGGTGCCACACCACCACCGCCAACAGGCTGCGGTCGGCTTGCACCAGGCGCGTGGGCCTGGCAAAGAGCCTGACCTGGCGGCTCGGCTCTTGCGCGCGCAACTGTTTCACCAACGCCTCGACCAGCGCTGTGACGTCCACCGTCTGGACCCACAGGCTTCGGCTGGACACCCGCCCGAGCTCCAGCAAGGCATCTGCGCATGCATCGACCTGCTTCATCGCGCGTGTAATGCGGTGGATGAATTTGCGGCCTTGCGCGTCACCTGCGTCGGCGAGCCGGCGATCCAGCAATTCCCCGAAGTTGCCCACCGAGATCAGAGGCTGCCGCAGGTCGTGGGCCAACAGGCTCATGAAGGTGTTCTGACGGTCATTGGCCGCATTGAGTTCGAGCGTGCGCTCATGCACGCGCTGCTCCAGGTGATTGTTCAGCTCGGTGATTTCCGCGCGGGCAAGCGTGTTCCGGCTCATCTCCCGCCGCACGGACGCCACCAGCACGACAAACACCGCGACCGCCAGCCCGATGGTGACGATGAGCGATACCAGCATGGTGGAGCGGCCTTTTTCCAGCGCACCGGCCTGTTCACGATGCGGCAGTTGTTTTGCGCCTTCAATCTCCCGCCCCAGTTGCGAGATTTCCGGGGTCGCCGCGAAAGCTGTGCCTGTTGCGGTGGGACTCTCCAATGGCATGCCACCCGCCGAAGCCGCCGTTGCATCGGCCGTGGCCTGCCGCATGCCGGCCAGCGACGCATTCAGTGCCAGGATGCGCTGTTGCTGATGGGCTGCCAGGCGGTCCGCATCCTGGGTGAATGCGACGACGGAGCTGTAGGTATAGCCCGCCGAAGCCACCAGCACCACGAGCGTGCCGGCCATGGCCGCCATGACCTTGAGCTCAAGCGGCGAGATGCTGGCTTCGATACTGCCGGCCGGGATCTCGCGCAGCTGCGCGGCGATCACGCCCAGCCCCAGCGCCATAAAGGCCAGTGCGGTGTTGACAGCAACCGGAGGCAGCCAGACATCCGTGACCAGTTCGGCCGCACGCCAGAGGTAGCCCAGCAAGCTCACAGCACCGATGGCCGCGACCTGTCCACCGCACACATAGGCCAGCCAACCGGCGTGGCGGCACCGCACAAAACCCAGTCCTATGCCCAGCGTGAAGAAGATCCAGGCGCTGAAGGGCGACATACGGCCCGGGGTCGCGTTGTAAGCCGTGGCGGTGTCCCGAAAGAGCGCTTCGTCGATGCGCAGGTCAGTCGCAAAAAGGTACTCAGACAGTGTGGCCGCGCCGATGATGCTGACCGCGGCGGCCAGGCCATAACTCCAGTAGCGCATCTTTTTGTCGCGGCGGCGCAAACCGGCGAGAAGCGCCGCAGCAGACAGGTACAAGCCGACCGCCGTGTTGGGCTTCATCTGCACGGCGCCGGGGATCAGGCTTTTCAGGATGTCCACCTGCAGCGCCCAGCCCAAAAGGGCAACAAGGCCCACGAGCATCGACAAGCCGGCGGCGACCCATACAGTTTTCGCCCTGATGCGACTTGAATTCAACGTGCGTATGGCGGGGACCATTGCCTTTCTCTGGCGTGACCGGCGCGAGCCGCGCTGAAGCGCCGCCACTCAATCATCACAAGATGCTACTTTTTATTTGGTATTTTGAAGCTATTAACACTATTGGAGCATCTCACTCCTGAGAAAAAAGGCTAGGGGAAACACCCATCCCCCCTTGGGTGATCCTCTCGCGCGCGGCTGCTCGCGGCTATTTGCCGCCGCGCAGGCGCTCGATCAGGCCGTTCAGTTCGTCCATCGACGAGAACTGGATCGCCACCTCGCCCATGTCTTCGCGCTTGCCGTTGCGCTTGACCTGCTTTTTGACGCGCACTTCCACGTCGGCCATCAGCAGGTCGGCCAGTTCTTCTTCAACGCGGCGGGTGTCGCGTGATTTCTCCTTGGTGGCCTTCTGGGGCTTGAGCGAAAACTCGGCGCTGAGTTTTTTGACCAGGCTTTCGGCTTCGCGCACCGACATTTTTTTGGCGGAGATCTGGTTGGCGGCGGTGATTTGCGTCGCGCGGTCCAGGCCCAGCAAGGCGCGTGCATGGCCCATGTCCAGGTCGCCGGCCATCAGCATGGTCTGCACCGGCTCGGCCAGGTTCAGCAAACGCAGCAGGTTGGAGGCGGCGCTGCGCGAGCGGCCCACGGCCTGCGCGGCCAGCTCGTGCGTCAGGCCAAACTCCTTGACCAGGCGCTGCAGGCCGTGCGCTTCTTCGAGCGGGTTGAGGTCTTCGCGCTGGATGTTTTCAATCAGCGACATCGCGGCGGCGGATTCGTCGGGCACGTCGCGCACCAGCACCGGCACGCTGTCCAGGCCGGCGAGTTTGGCGGCACGGAAGCGCCGCTCGCCGGCGATGATTTCGTACTTGCCGTCGTTGGCGCCCGACGTCAGCCGGCGAACCAGGATGGGCTGCATGATGCCCTGCACCTTGATGGATTCGGCCAGCTCGTAGAGCGCGCCTTCGTCCATGCGTGTACGCGGCTGGTACTGGCCGGCGACCATGTCGCTAAGACGCAGCGAAGCCGGCAAACCGGGGCTGTTGGCCGTGCTGCTGGCGTTCTCTGCATCGGTCGCGGTCTCGCTGACCTTGGGACCGAGCAATGCTTCGAGTCCGCGGCCCAGGCCCTTGGGTTTTTTGGTGACCATGGTTTTCTTTTCTTTCAATATGTCATTGTTCAGGGGGGCGTGAGATTGCCGCCCAGCGACTGCAGCACGCCGCGCCAGAGGGCGTCGCGCTCTTCATAAGGTTGTACGTCCTGTTTGCCGCTGGCCTGTTCCCAGACCGACGTCATGACCATCACGATGCCGGTGGAGGGCTGCACATACACGGTCTGGCCGTGGATGCCCTGCATGGCGAAAGTGCGCTCGCGCAAAGGCATCAGCCAGAACTGGTAGCCATAGCCGAAATACGGTGTGGCCTTGCGCGGCTTGAATGCCGGCGGCTGGCGTGCCGGGTCGGTGGCATCGAGCAGGTAGTCGAGCGGCAGGACTTGCGTTGCGCCGGGTTTGCCGGTAGCTTTGTCGATGGCGCGGCCGTCATTGGCCAGTAACTGGCCCAGCCGGGCCCAATCGCGCAGGCTGGCGTTGAAGCCGCCAAATGACTGCTCCTGCCCATCGCTGGAAATGCGCCAGAAGGCATCGTGTTCAGCGCCCATGGGTTGCCACAACCACTCGGTAGTGAGCTCAGCCATGTTCTTGCCAGCGGCCGCTGTCAGCACGCGGCCCAGCACGTCGGTCTCTGCGCTGGCATAGACAAATTTTTCGCCGGCGGCCGAATGACGGTCAGTGATGCTGCGCAGAACATCTACCGGCTTGCCCGCGCCTGCTGCCCCGGCGGAGGCACGCGACAGACGCGCGATGTCGTCCTTGCCGTCGTAGCGTTCGGTGAACGTCAGGCCCGAGCTCATGCGCAGCAGCTGCCGAACGGTAGTGGCACCGTAAGGGGTGCCGGCAAGTTCTTTGACGTACTTCTCGGCGGGGTCGTCGAGCGATGCGATCATCCCCAGCGAGAGCGCCTTGCCGAGCAGCAGCGAGGTGACGCTCTTGGCCATGGAGAAGGACAAAAAGCGTGCGTCATCCTTGCGGCCGTAGCGATAGTGCTCGGCGACGATCTCGCCGTTTTTCAGGACCAGCAGGCCGGTGGTGCGCTGGTGGTCCAGGAAGTCGGTCAACGCGTAGCCCGTGCCCTTGTAGCGGTAGGCAATGGACGCCGGGCTGGCCGCGCGCGGCAGGGGGCTGGCTTCGGCCGGGCGCGCGACAGCACGGACCTGTACACCGTGCACCTTGTCCATGGCCGACCAGGAACCGACGCGATAAGGATTGCTGTACCAGGTGCCACTGTTGCCCAGCGGGTAGCCCTGCGCCTTGCCGAGCAGCTGTTCATCGGGCTCGGCATGCAGGGAAGCACTCGCCCAGGCCGCCAGCACCATCAGGGCGATTTGCAGGCAGCGCGCGCGCGGGCGTTGGTCAAAAAAGGACGCCATGGCAAAGTTAGGGGCTGGGGGTGATGTTGGGTGAAGGCTCAATGGCCGGGGACGTCAGCTCCTTGAGCTGAAGCAGCCGCAGGTAAGCTTCGGGCCAATCGGCCAGGCCGCTGTCGGCGTTGAGGTGGCCACGCGGGCCGGCGTCCACAAAGCTCGAGCCCCAGGACGCCGCGAACTGCCGCGCCCGCCCTGCCTGGCAGAACGGGTCGTCGCTGCTGGCGAACACCACGCTGTCAAACGGCAGTTTTTGCAAAGGTATCGGCGCCCAGCTGGGCAGCATCTCGCGCACGTCGTCGCGTTCGACGTCGGGCGGTGCGACCAGCAGCGCACCCTTGACGCGATGGACGTTTCTGGAATGAGCCGCCCAGGCCACGGTCAGCATGCAGCCCAGGCTGTGGGCGACCAGCACCGCGGGTTCGTCGCAGGACAGCAGCACCTCTTCCAGGCGCGCCGTCCAGTCGCCGCGCAGCGGGTGCATCCAGCTGTGCTGTTCCACGCGGGTGTAGCCGTCGGCCTCTTCCCACAGGGTTTGCCAATGGCCGGGGCCACTGCTTTTCCAGCCGGGAAGGATGAGGACGGTGCGGGGGTTCATGATGGCAGAAAGGATTTTGCTATGATTTTTATAGCGACAAGTTCATATAGCGTATGGGCTACGGGCACTATTTACTTAAAAAAGGCGAGTAGATTCACATCGCCTTGATGCGGTCGACCATTTCTTCAGCAAAGGTAATAAAAGCCTGCGCGCCCTTGGAGGCCGGGTCAAACACCACGCCGGGCAGGCCATAGCTGGGCGCTTCGGCCAGGCGCACGTTGCGCGGGATCACGGTGTTGAACACCTTGTCGGCAAAGTGCTCCTTGAGCTGGTCGCTCACCTGCTGCTGCAGCGTGATGCGCGGGTCGAACATCACGCGCAGCAGGCCGATGATCTGCAGATCCTTGTTGAGGTTGGCGTGCACCTGCTTGATGGTGTTGACCAGATCCGTCAGGCCCTCGAGCGCAAAGTATTCGCACTGCATGGGCACGATCACACCGTGCGCGCAGCACAGGCCGTTCAGTGTCAGCATGCTGAGCGAGGGCGGGCAATCAATCAGCACGAAATCGTATTGGCTGTCGACCTCGGCCAGCGCGAGCTTCAGGCGCTTTTCGCGGCGCTCAACATCGACCAGTTCAACCTCCGCGCCGGCCAGTTCGCGGTTCGCGCCCAGCACGTCGTAGCCGCACTTTTCACTGTGCACACGCGCCTCCAGCACCGAGGCGGATTCGAGCAACACGTCGTAGACCGTCATCTCCAGCTGGCGTTTGTCGACACCCGAGCCCATGGTGGCATTGCCCTGCGGATCCAGGTCGATCATGAGCACACGCTGGCCGACTTTGGCCAAGCCTGCCGCCAGATTGACCGTTGTGGTTGTCTTCCCTACCCCGCCCTTTTGGTTGGCTACGCAGAATATTTTTGCCATCAGTTTCTTTTAATTGTTGTGAGGGAGTTACTTGGAGACGGCCAGTTTCAAGCCAAAGCCAATCAGGAAGACACCCGCCAGCTTGTTCAGAACCGAGGTGATTTTGGGGTTGGCGCGAATGCGTTCGGCCAGGTGGTAGGTGATCATCACCGAGGTCAGGCCATACAGGAAAGTCAGCCCGGCAATCGTGGCCGCCATCACGGCGAAAGTCTTCAGCCCCTGATGCTGGGCCGGATCGACAAACAGCGGGAAAAAGGCCATATAGAACACGATGGCCTTGGGGTTCAGCAAGGTGATCATCATGGCCTGTTGAAAGTAGTGCCGAGGCTTGATATTAAGCAGCGGCGCATCGCCGGGCTTGGCCATCAGCATCTTGATGCCCAAAAAGGCCAGGTAAATAGCGCCCGCCCACTGGACGATATGAAAAGCCGTCGGGTACGCCGCCATGATGGCCGACACCCCGGCTACTGCCGCCCAGAGCAAGACCTGGTCGCCGGCGATCACGCCGAAAGTCGCACCCAGGCCGCCCGCGATGCCGCCCTTGCTGGTCGAAGTGATCAGCGCCAGGTTGCCCGGGCCGGGAATCAGCAAAAACACAATGATGGCGACGACAAAAGCACCGTAGTCGGCGATGCCGACGAATGAGCCCAACATGGAGATTCTCCAGAAAGTAGAGAGAAGAAGGAACCGAGTTTACGACAGGGGTGTCCGGCTGAAACGCCAAACCGACCCGGTTAAGGCCGATTTGGTGTCTGCGGAGGTTTCTTTTTGTGCCCGAACAACGGGCCGGGCGAAGATTCTGTGCCCGTGCCGGTTTTCAGGTCGGCGTGGCGGCGGGTTTCGCCCTCATCCAGACAATGCAGCGCTCGGCATCCAGCCCAGGAACCTGCAGTTGTTCCACGTGAAACACTTCGACGCTGGCTGGCAAGGCGGCGATTTCGTCGGCCGGGTGCTTGCCCTTCATCGCCATCCAGGCACCTTGAGGCGCCAAGGCGTTAGCCGACCAGTTGGTGAAATCTGCCAAGGAAGCGAAGGCCCGGGAGCAGATCACGTCAAACGGCGTGGCGATGGTTTCGACCCGGGCATGCAGACCGGAGAGCTTAGGCAGCTTCAAAGCCAGCGCCGCCTGCTTGATGAACGCGGCTTTTTTGGCCACCGTATCCACGCAAGTCACCGCCACATCGGGGCAGCAGATGGCAATCACGACACCCGGAAGTCCGGCGCCGGAACCCACATCCAGCAACCTGGCGCCCTGCCCCAGCCCGGCTTTCTCCAGATAACGCCGCAGCGGAAGGATGGCCGCCAGGCTGTCCAGCAGGTGGTGCGTCATCATTTCAGCCGGGTCGCGCACGGCCGTCAGGTTGTAAACCCTGGTCCATTTGCCGATCAGGTCCTGGTAATCCAGCAGCTGGGCGACCTGGGCATCGCCCAAATCCAGCTGCAGCGCCTTCAGGCCGGCGCGCAATTCCTGTTCACCGGCCCGCATCAGGCTTGGGCTTTTTCGTTGGAAGTGTCGGTAGCCTGAAGCGGAACCGTGTTTTTCCAGAGGTTCTTCTTCAGGTGCACCAGCAGCAAAGACACCGTCGCCGGGGTAATGCCCGAGATGCGCGAGGCCAGCCCCAGGGTTTCGGGCCGGTGTTTGGCCAAAGTCTGGCGCGCCTCAAAACTCAGTGCCGGCACCTGCAGGTAGTCCAGGTCGGCCGGCAGTTTCAGGTTTTCGTAATGCGCGGCCCGCTCGACTTCTGTCTTTTGCAGGTCGATATAGCCGGCGTACTTGGCCGTGATCTCGATCTGTTCGATCACGCTTTTGGCCATGTCGTCGCTGGCCGCCGCTTCGGCAGCGAGTTCGGGGTTGGCGTACTTGCCCTCTTCCAGCGACATCAGCCCGGCGTAGTTCACGTCCGGGCGGCGAAGCAGGTCAAGCAGGTTGTACTCGCGCTCGATGGATTTGCCCAAAACGCGCTCGGCCTCTGCCACCGGCAGGTTGTTCGGGTTGACCCAAATCGCCCGAAGCCGGGCTGTTTCACGTGAAACAGTGTCGCGTTTTCGGTTGAAGGCGTCCCAGCGGGCGTCGTCCACCAGCCCAAGTTCCCGGCCTTTTTCGGTCAGGCGCATGTCGGCGTTGTCCTCACGCAGCATCAGGCGAAACTCCGCCCGGCTGGTGAACATGCGGTAGGGCTCGGTCACGCCCTTGGTAATTAGGTCGTCGACCAGCACGCCGAGGTAGGCTTCATTGCGCGCTGGCAGCCAGGCCTCTTTGCCTTGGCATTGCAGCGCGGCATTAACACCGGCGAACAAACCCTGCGCGGCCGCCTCTTCATAACCGGTCGTCCCGTTGATCTGCCCGGCAAAGAATAGCCCCCCAATGGCCCGGGTCTCAAAGCTGGATTTGAGCGCCCGCGGGTCAAAGTAGTCGTACTCGATGGCGTAACCGGGCCGAAGGATATGGGCGTTTTCCATCCCGGCCATGGAGCGCACCAGCTCGTACTGGATGTCAAAAGGCAGGCTGGTCGAGATGCCGTTGGGGTAGATCTCGTGGGTGGTCAGGCCCTCGGGCTCCAGGAAAATCTGGTGGCTTTCCTTGTCGGCAAAGCGGTTGATCTTGTCTTCCACGCTCGGGCAATAGCGCGGGCCAATGCCGTCGATCTTGCCGGTGAACATCGGGCTGCGGTCAAATCCCGAGCGGATGATGTCGTGGGTACGCTCGTTGGTATGGGTGATCCAGCAAGACATTTGCCTGGGGTGGGCGATGCCCCCGCCCATAAAACTGAACACCGGAACCGGCCCTTCGATACCGCCGGGCATGCCGTCGCCGGGTTGTTCGGTGCATTTGCTGAAGTCGATCGAGCGGCCGTCAATGCGCGGCGGCGTGCCGGTTTTGAGTCGGCCCTGCGGCAGCTTGAGTTCTTTGAGCCGTGCCGAGAGCGACACCGCCGGCGGGTCGCCCGCCCTGCCGGCCGCGTAGTTGTTGAGCCCGACATGGATCTTGCCGTCCAGAAAAGTCCCGGCCGTCAGCACCACGGTGCGCGAGCGGAAACGGATGCCGACCTGCGTGACGGCGCCCACCACCCGGTCGCCCTCCACCATCAGGTCATCGACCGCCTGCTGGAACAGCCACAAATTAGGCTGGTTCTCCAGCTTGCGGCGGATGGCCGCCTTGTACAAAATCCGGTCGGCCTGCGCCCGGGTGGCGCGCACGGCCGGGCCCTTGGAGCTGTTGAGGATGCGAAACTGGATGCCGCCTTCGTCGGTGGCCAGCGCCATCGCGCCGCCCAGGGCATCCACCTCTTTGACCAGGTGGCCCTTGCCGATACCGCCGATGGACGGGTTGCAGCTCATCTGGCCGAGCGTCTCGATGTTGTGCGACAGCAGCAAAGTCTTGCAGCCCATGCGCGCCGAAGCCAGGGCAGCTTCGGTGCCGGCATGGCCGCCACCGACCACGATCACGTCAAATTCTTGGGGGTAAAACATATCCAACCTTTGGGTCTTGCGACCAACTACTCACTTGCTAACTCTCGATCAATTCCGTGGCCAGGCCCATGCCCCGCGCCACCTGCGCCTGGCGCCTGTCCGCCGTGACGAACAGGTCCACCCGGCTGGCCAGCGCGCTGCCCACATGCAGGGCGTCCATGCCGCGCAAAGGGCCCTGCTCCATCGCGGCAAACGCAAAGCGCTCGACATGTGAGTCGAGTGGAACCAGCGTCATGTCGGCCACATCACGTTGCGCGGCGGCCAAGGCTCGGTCAAATTCCGGTGCCGGAAGGCTGCCGTCGCGCCGCCGCCGGAGCAGTGCCGAAGCCACCTCGGTCTTGCAATGTGCAGCCACCAGCAATTCGCTGGCCGCCTCAAACAACATCAGTACCCGGTCGCGGCCAGCCTCGCTGGCGTAGCGCTTGGTCAGCGCCGACGCGTCAAACATCAGCCGCGCTTCGCCGTCGCGCGCCACCGCGCGGGTGGCGCTGCCTGTGGACTGCGCCACATAGGCCGCCTGCAAGCGCTTCACCATGGTGATTCATTCCGCTCGTCCAGCACCGCTTGCGACAGCGACACGCCGGGCGGCAAAACGACGGGCTCGAAGGGCGTTTTCCAGCTCGGTACCTTGGCCGCGTCTTCTTCGGCCTTCAGGGGCACCAGCTCGGCCACCGGCTTGCCGTGCCGGAGTATGCGGACGGTTTCGCCCTGTTCGACCAGGTCAATCATGGCTGAGGCGTGAGCGCGGAACTCGCTCAGGGGTATGGTGTGCATTTTGTACAAATTTCAGTGTTTTGTACATTTTAGCGGGTTCGTGCTTGCAAGGCACTCAGCACGCAGTTTTTCACCCCATACCCTGTGGTGAAATCAACCCATGACCGCCCCCCAAAAACTCCTCATCTTCGCCGGCAGCACCCGCCAAAACTCCTTCAACCGCAAACTGGCCCACGTCACCGCCGCCCTGGCGCGCGCCAGCGGCGCCGAGGTCACTCACATCGAGCTGGCCGACTTTGACATCCCCATGTACAACGCCGACCTTGAAGCCAGGGGCACGCCGCCCGACGTGATGAAACTCAAGCAGCTGATGTACGACCACCCGGCCTGGATCATCTGCTCGCCCGAATACAACGGCAGCTACACCGCCCTGCTGAAGAACACCATCGACTGGGTGTCCAGCCCCGTCAAGAGCGACCCGGCCTGGCACGAAGGCTTCAAGTCTTTCACCGGCAAAGTGGTCGGCGTGCTCAGCGCCTCGCCCGGCGCACTCGGCGGTCTGCGTTCGCAAAGCCACCTAGTGCCGCTTTTGCTCAATGCGCAATGCTGGGTCGCGCCCAAGGCATTTGCCCTGGGCCGCGCCGGGAGCGCTTTTGACGCGGACGGCAGCCTGCTGGATGAAGCACATCTCAAAAATGTGCAGGCTGTCATCGACCAGGTGCTGTTTGCCTCGCAACGCCTCGCCGCATGACCGCCCGCCCGAACCGCTGGTTGTGCACCCTGGCGGTTTTTTTCTTTGCGTCATGCGCTTGCGCCATGGACGTGGAGATCAGGGAGCCCTATATCTTTCTGTCGGGCAAGGTGACCGGCAATGAACAGCGGGTCTTGCAGGCCGCGATAGAGCAACACCCCGGCATCACGACGGTGGTGCTCAAAAACTCCTCGGGCGGGGACGCCCGGGCCGGCTATGCCACCGGCGAATACATCCGTGAAAAAGGCCTGGCGACTTTGCTGTCGGGCTATTGCCGTTCGTCGTGTTCGCGCATGTTTTTGGGCGGCGCCACACGCGCCTATTCCGACGACCAGCCGCTCGAAAGAACGGTCGTGGGCTTCCACGGCAACTATGCGCCGGACGGCAGCCTGCAACAGGCGCGCATGCCGGCGCTGAAAGCCTGGATCATCAAATACAGCGACGGCAAAGCCAATCCCCAGCTGGTAGAGCAGTGGGTCAACCTGTCCAGCCACAACGGCTTCGCCTATTTCTATCACCCCCAAGTGCCTGGCATCGGCCCCGACGGCGTGATGCTGTGCCAGGGCAGCGAAGACCCGAAACTGCGCAAGGAGCTGTGCGCAAAACCGCAACAGGGCGATGCGCTGGCCAACGGGATCGTGACCACGCTGGAGATTGCAAAGATACCCCGGTGACCGCCGCGTTAATTTGCGGCCAGCGCCCGTGCCCGCTCCATCGCCCCAGCCTTGGTCGCCGCCAGCGCTTCGGGCGGCACCAGCGTCGGTGAGGCGCTGATCTCGGCCGTCACCGCAATATCCAGAAACCGCAGCCAGCGCCGCATATACGGCTTCTGGAAATCCGACTCGTCTTCATCCGGCCGCAGCGGATACGCCCCCGCGCTTGAATACACCAGCGTCGCACGCTTGCCGGGCAGCAGCGCCTGGTAGCCGGCTTCCCGCGACCAGCGCCAGTTTTGCCCCGGCAGCGTCACCACGTCGATGAAATGCTTGAGCCGGTAAGGGATGCCGAAATTCCACATCGGCAGGCTGAAAAGATAACAGTCCGCCGCGTTGAAGCGCTGCGACACCGCCACCGCGCGCGCCCACAGCGCCTGCTGCGGGGCGGTCGCATTCTGCGCGCGCAGCACCGCAAATTTCGCGGCAATCATGTCGGCATCAAAGGGCGGCAGGTCGATGTCCCAGACATTAATCGTGTCCACGGTGTCGTCAGGGTGCGCCTGGCGATACGCCTCCAGCCAGGCCGTAGCGACAGCGATGGACGTCGATGCGGCCTGCATCGGAGAGGCTTCGATATAAACGAGATGCGTCATGCGTTTCTCCTTGTCATGCCAGCCGTCACGCCGTGCCGTCCAGCAGGCGCAAGCCCACCATGCCGGCCACCACCAGCGCCACGCAGACCAGGCGCAGCGCCGATGCGCTCTCGCCCATCCAGAGAATGCCGATCACAGTCACACCGACCGAGCCAATGCCCGTCCAGATCGCGTAGGCCGTGCCCACCGGCAGCGTCTTCACGGCATGCGTCAAAAAGAAAATGCTGGCGCCGGCCGCGGCCACGCCCAGCAGGCTGGGCCACAGGCGCGTCCAGCCTTCAGAGGATTTGAGGAACAAGGCCATTGCGATTTCGACAATGCTTGCGGCGAGTAAATAGAGCCAGGCCATAGTGGGTCTTTCTTTCGGGAATAGGTTCTAGGATTGATGAGCCGACAGCTTAGGTTTACGATTACCCATAGGCAAGTACGCACCTTCTGGTAACCATGACAATTCCCTCCGACCCCTCCACCGATAGCTCAACTGTGTTTAGCCAGGCCTGCCCGTCGCGCCAGGCGCTGGAGCTGGTTGCCAGCAAATGGGCGTTACTGGTCATCCCGGCATTGGCCGAGGGCCCGGTGCGCAACAACGAACTGATGCGCAAGATCGAAGGCATCTCGCAAAAAATGCTGACGCAAACACTGAAGGAACTGGTACGCAACGGCCTGGTGCTGCGCGCCGACCACCAGACCGTGCCGCCGCATGTCGAATACCGGCTCAGCACGCTCGGCGAGTCACTGAGCGAAACCCTGATCCCGCTGGACAACTGGGCCGAGCGAAACCACCAGAGCCTGAAGGCCGCACGCGAGCGCTTTGACGCATCGTTCAATTAACAAGGCCTTGCGTCCAGCGCAGGGCTTACCCTCGTTAGCGGAATCACGTAGCTCCGCAGCGCCCCCAGCGTCCTATATTGGGCTTCACGACAACGACACGGAGACATGACATGACACAGCCAAGCTCGCGCCGCAGCGCACTTCAACTCGGCCTTAAAACCACCGGCGCACTGGCCGCGGTGTCGGCCTTTCCCGGCCTGCTCAGCTCGGCCCACGCGCAGCCTGCCTGGCCCAGCAAGCCGATACGCCTGCTGGTGCCCTTTGCGCCCGGCGGCAGCTCCGAGATCGTCGCGCGCTCGACCGCCAACGAGCTCACCAAAAGCCTGGGCCAGACGGTGTTCGTTGAAAACAAACCCGGCGCCAGCGGCAACATCGCGATGCAGGACTGCGCCGCCTCGACCGACGGCCACACCATCATCCTCGGCCACATCGGCACCATGGCGGTCAACCCCTTCATCTTCGACAAACTGCCTTTCGACACCAACAAGGACTTCAAGCCCATCTCGTTGCTGGCCAAGGTGCCCAGCCTCTACGTCGTCAATGCCAGCGTGCCGGCCAACAACCTCAAGGAATTCATCGCGCTGGCCAAGGCCAAGCCCGGCCAGCTCAATTACGGCTCGGCCGGCAACGGCAGCGCCGGCCACCTGGCGTTTGAATATCTGAAGATGGCGACCAACACCTTTGTGCTGCACGTGCCCTACCGCGGCACCGGCCCGCAACTCACCGACCTGCTGGCCGGCCGGCTGGACGCCGCCAGCGTGGGCGCGCCGGCCATCCTGGCGCATATCAAGTCGGGCAAGCTGCGCTGCATTGCCACCGGCACCAAAGAACGCCTGCCGCAGCTGCCCGATGTGCCCACCGTGGCAGAAAGCGGCTACCCCGGTTTTGAAATGACGCAGTGGTACGGCCTCAATGCGCCGTCCAACATGCCGCAAGCCAACATCGACCGCATCGCCGAAGCCTGCAACAAAGCCATGCGCAACCCGCAAGCGACCGAACGCCTGCGCGGTGACACGGCCCTGCCGATTGGCGACACACCGGCGCAGTACGGTGCCTTTATCAAAACCGAGCAGGCGCGCTGGAAGGAAGTGGCGGCGCGCGCAAAAATCAAACCGGACTGATCGCAAAACCAAGGCGGCGGTTGGCAGCGCGAGCGACAATACAGGTCTGCCGCCGGCCCCCGCGCCGTCTTTCAGCATCCAATCGGGCTCCAGCCCAATAAGTGCATGGGCGAGCAGCTACTTTTTTAATAGCAATCCATTGCCATGAACTGCCGACCCGGCTGCGGCGCCTGCTGCATCGCGCCCTCCATCAGCTCCGCCATTCCTGGCATGCCGCACGGCAAGCCGGCCGGCGTGCGCTGCGTGCAGCTGGACGAGGCTAACCGCTGCCTAATCTTCGGCCGGCCGGAAAGGCCTGCGGTGTGCGGGCAACTCATGGCGTCTGCCGAGATGTGCGGCGCCGATGCCTCAACGGCGTTGGCCTGGCTGACGCAGCTCGAGCGGGCTACTGCGCCGCCCACCATCGGCTGAAGAGCGGGCCAATCAAACCCGCGATGCTGTTGGGGAGCGACCCTAAACACCCCCAAGATGTCGCCTGCAAATGCCTCGCCAACAATCCCTTCACTCCGCCGACACCATGGTCAAAGCTCTGCTTACAAAAACTATTTTCTGTTTTGCAATGGTTGGTTTGTTGACTCTAGCCAGCTGCAACAAAGAGGAAGAAATTCCTCATGCAGCAACTCTGGATCGGACAGCGCTCATGGCGGTCGCATTTCCGGACTGGAAGGCATCTGACGGTAAAACTATTCAGGCCATTGAGCTGCCCATCAACAGCGGCGGCAAGCAGGCACCCACCGGATCCAAAACCAGATCGGAAATTCTTCCGCTCTACGTGGTGAGATTGAATGAGTCTCAGGCTGTGATGCTCACACAAGCACTCGCAGTTGACAGCAGCGGAGAGGCGCTTGCGTGTCACGCCTGTCCAGGATATGTCGGCGCGTACTCCTTCACCCGCTACCCCGCCGGTTGGCGACTGACCGCGCGGCAGGATGCGGTAACCACCGTCGGACTTGAAGGTACTCTAGGTAAAACCCAAATCGTTCGCTTCGGGGAAAACGGATTCTTGTTCTCGGCAAATTGGGGCAGTTGCTGGCAGGGCTACTGTGGTCAATGGTTGGCGCTATTGAGTTTGCAGCCTGATCGGGCGATACCGTATGCACCTGACTTACTACTTTCAGCCGAGAATACTGGTGCTCATGAAGAGTGCGACTCCAGCCCAGGTTCTGCAGCTATCAGCGACCCCGTCCACCCATGTTTCGACGTAAAAGGCACCTGGAAAATTCAGGGCGACCGGCTTGTCGCGAACTTTCTGGGGCACCGCACTGACTTGGACCCTGACGGCAAACAACTTCCAACAAAGACCATCAATCAGCGAGCGATTTACCGCGTTGAAAAAGAAAGACTTGTTCTTGAGAGCGGTGAAAACCCCGTACCCAACAATTGGTAGCAGGGCGTGGATATTTGGAGAACCGGACAGTCTTGACACGGACGCATTTCAGCCCGACGTATCGCTGATCGACTTCAACCGCGCCGCCGAGTTGATCTCGATGCGCCGGTAACGCAGATTCACCGCCCCTAACGCCACCAGCGCCTTGAGCTCCTTGGACAGCGTCTGCCGGCTGATGCCCAGCATCATGGCCAGCGCCTCCTGCGACACCGGCACCACCGGCCGCGCCTTGGGAGACAGCGTGGCGTCGCCGCGCGACAGCAGCAGCAGGCGGCGCGCCACGCGCGCGCGGGTTGAGCGCAGCGCCGCGTCTTCCACCATGCCGTAAAGCGATCGCACGCGCGCGGCCAGCAGCCCGGCGATCGCCCGCGCAAACGGCGCGCCCTGCATCAGCGCGGCAAAGGCCTGCTGCGGCACTACCAGCACTTCCACCGCCGACTGCGCCGTGGCGTCATGCGTGCGCGGCTCGCCGTCCATCAATGAAATCTCGCCGATCCAGTTGCCGGCCTCCAGCACCACCAAAATGGCCTCGCGTCCGTCCTCCCGCAGCGACGAAATTTTCAGCAGGCCACCCAGCAGCCCGTAAAACCCGCCGGGCGCATCGCCCTGGCGAAACAGCATCTCGCCCGGCCGCAGGCGCAGCACCTCGCTGGAGGCCAGCAGCGCCTGCCGGTCCGCCAGCGGCAGTGCGCCAAACCACGGGTTGGCCGACATGCGGGCCATCATGGAAGGAGCCAGGGACGGTGAAGATGAAGGTGTCGCGGGAACGATAGGCATGCGGTCAATTGTCAAATTTTTGACAGTTCCCCGTCAAGCACCCACGTATCGTGAGTAGTTCGTGCCGCAGAGCACCTTGTTCATGCAAACCAAAGGAGACAAACCATGCATATTCCTTCCCTCAAAGAAGTTGTCAGCGCTGAAGAATGGCAACTTCGCTGCGACCTCGCCGCCTGCTACCGCCTCGTCGCCTTCTATGGCTGGAGCGACCTCGTCTTCACCCACATCAGCGCCAAGCTGCCCGAGTCGGTCTCTGGTGCGGGCAATCACCATTTCCTCATCAACCCCTACGGCCTGATGTTCGACGAGATCACGGCCTCCAGCCTCGTCAAAGTCGACGGCCAGTGCAACAAGGTGATTGACTCGCCCTTCCCGGTGAACCCGGCTGGCTTTGTCATCCACAGCGCCGTGCACGAAGCGCGTGCCGACGCCGGCTGCGTGCTGCACACCCACACGCGTGCCGGCGTGGCCGTCAGCGCGCAAAAGTGCGGCGTGCTGCCCATCAGCCAGCAGGTCACTTTCGTATTGGCCTCGCTGGCGTATCACGAGTACGAAGGCGTGGCCTTCCGCGACGACGAAAAGCCGCGCCTGCAGGCCGACCTGGGTAGCGCCAACTTTTTGATGCTGCGCAACCACGGCCTCCTCGTCGTCGGCAAAACGATTGCCGACGCCTTCCTCAGCATGTACACCTTTGAAAACACCTGCCGCATCCAGCTGGATGCCCAAGCCGGCGGCGAACTCACGCAGGTGAACCCGCTCATCGTCAAAGGCGTGGCCGAAGCCATGCGCGTGCAGACGGGCGGCATGGGCGGCGCTTTCGTCTGGCCTTCGCTGATCCGCAAGCTCGACAAACTCGACGAAAGCTACAAGTCATGAGCGGCTCACCGGTTGTTGCGCAACTGCTGATCGTCGCGCTAGCGCTGGTGATGCTGGGCCTGGGCCTCACGCTCAAGGTCGAAGACTTCACCCGCCTGCTCAAATATCCCAAGGCCGTGGTGGTGGCGCTGGTGTTGCAGGTCATCGTGCTGCCCGTGGCCTGCTACGCCATCATCGTGCTGCTCAATGTGCCGCCGCTCTTCGCGGTGGGGCTGATGCTGCTGGCGGCCTCGCCCGGCGGCATTTCGGCCAACCTGTTCAGCCACCTCTTCGGCGGCAACGTGGCGATGAACATTTCGCTCACCGCCATCAACACGCTGCTGTCCATCGTCACCATGCCGGTGATCGCCAACTGGGCCATCAACACCTTCGCCAAAACCGGCCAGGTCGTGCCGCTGCAATTCGGCAAGGTGGTAGAAGTGATCGTCATCGTGCTGGTGCCGGTGGCCGTCGGCATGTGGCTGCGCACCGTCAAACCCGGCTGGGCCGCGCGCAGCGAGAACCCGACCAAAATCTTCAGCATCATCGTGCTGGTGGTGGTGGCCGTGGGTGCGGTGGTCAAAGAATGGCAGGCGCTCAGCAGCGGCTTCGCGGCCATCGGCCCTGCGGTGCTGGCCTTTAATCTGGTGAGTTTGCTGGCGGGGTATTACGTCGCGCGCGCCACCGGGCTGGACAAACCGATTTCGACCGCCATCAGCTACGAGATCGGCATCCACAACGCGACGCTGGCGATCTTTATCGCGCTGGCGGTGCTGAACAACGTCCAGCTGGCTCTGCCCGCGGCGATCTATTCATTCAGCATGTATGCCACGGCCACGCTGTTTGGGCTGCTGGTGCTCAAACGCAAAGCCGCGCCCCTGGCAACTGCCAGCGCTTAACACCGGTTAGCGCTACGCCGGCACCACCGTCAAGGTGGGCGGCGCGGTGCTGTCGGACGGTGGCGGCGTGATGTCGCCCTCGTCCACGGTCAGCTCCTTGCGGGTCATGCGCACATCGCCAAAGATGGTGGCAAAGGCCACGTCTTTGGCATCACGCCCGGTGCCCACGCGCACCAGCCGGTCAATCGGCGCCATGCGTGTCGGGTCAAACAACACCCAGCGATCCTCCAGCCAGGCCTCGAACACGGCATGGAAGTCCTGCGGCGGTTCCTCAAAATGCACATAGCCCACCACCAGCCGCGCCGGAATGTTCAGCGCCCGGCAAAAGGTGATGCCCAGGTGCGCAAAGTCGCGGCAGACGCCGGCGCGCTGCACAAACACTTCCTGCGCCGTGGTGGTTGAGTTGCTGAAGCCGGGCAGATAGCCAATCGACTCATGAATCCAGCTTTCAATGGCGCGCACACGGCCTATGCCGGGCGGCAACTGGCCAAAGAGCTGCTGCGCCGCGCGGCTCATCACGTCTGACTCGCAGTAGCGGCTGGGCATCAGGTAACGCAGCACGTCGTCGGGCACACCCGTCACCGGCGTTTCCTCCAGGTGCAGCGGCACGGCCACCGGCAGCAACTCCATCTGCGCGCGGTAGTTGACGCTGAGAATGCCCTTTGGCGCATCGAGCCGGATAAAGCGGTTGCCGCTGCGCTCGTCGCAAAAATGGCGCACCTTCATGCTGGGCGTGATGGTCAGCCGTTCTTCCACTGCACGGTGGCCGTCATGGAAAGCGGTTTCGATGTTGAACAGGAAGTGCGCCGGGCTGCTCACCTCATATTCCAGCAGGGTTTCAATCAGGGCAGTGTGCATGGGAAACAACCGGTGAGAGCCCGCTTGGGCCGGTGAGAAAAATGAATTCCGGAAAGAGCGTGCCGGCCCTCACAGATGGGTACGGTGATCCGGCCCGCCGCGCTGTGGCGTGGCAAACCAGTTCTTGCAAGTGACAAACACAATCCGGGACGCCCGCTCCAGCACGTCGGCAGACGGCTCGGCGCGCTTGCGCGCGCGCAGGCGGTTCACCAGCAAAAACTCGGCAATGCTGGCCTGAAAACTCATCTTCTTTTGTGCGACGGGCGCCGGCAAGTGCGTTGCCGCCGGCGCTCGCGGCCCCGACCACGGCTGAAACAGCCGTTGCCGAAACCGCGAAGCCATGCTGGCAGGCGGCGCCTGTGCCGCGCCAGTCTTTTGCGTAGCGCCCATGCGAGCCATCATTTACTTCACAACTTTTTGGCCGCGCCCACACCCAAGGCCGCCAGCACCACAAAAATGACTGCCAGGATCAGGAACAGGCCGAACAGGATCTTGGCGATGCCGGCAGCACCCGCCGCCACACCGCCGAAACCCAGGGCGCCGGCAATGAGGGAAATGATCGCAAAAATAATTGCGTACTTGAGCATCTTGGCCTCCGTTTGAAAGGGCCCCGGATTTGGCTGCACGAAATGGCGCTGGGACCGGGGCATTGCCCTAAACCGTGAACAGGTTCTTCAATCACCGGCGCAGAGTAGCGCGGTGACAGCCTGATGCTAAAAGTCGCCAGGCTGGCGACCCATCAGCAGCGCCCGCTTGCCGCTGTAGGACAAGGGCGCGGTGAAGGTAAAGCGCTATGGTTTCAGGAGCGATATGTCCAATAGCTATATGGGCTGCAGCCTTATTTGCCAAATAAACCGCGAAATCCCTCACCGATGCGGTCACCCAGGTTGGCGCCGGCCCCGGTGCCCACGCCCGGCATCAGTGCGGTACCGATGGCCGCGCCCAGCAAGGCCGAGCGCGACAGCGTGACTTCCGGGTTGTCCAGCGTGCCGCCCACCTGCAGCGGCACACCCACCGCGCCGCCTATGGCGTTGCCCAGCTTGCTGTCGCCCGCCACGTTCACGCTCACCCGGCCGCTCAGCGCCTTGGCGGGCGAAATCGCCACATTGCCGGTGGCGCTCAAGGCGCCGGAGCTCGCCACCAGGTTGGTGAGTTGGGCCGACTTGCCCTGGGTGCTGACCTGGCCGGCCAGGGTGTCCAGCTGCGTCTGCCCGCCACGGCTCAGGCCTATGGTTTTGACCGCCTTGGCCAGGTCCAGCCCCTGAAGCACCGCCTCGCGCACGGTGAAGGTGGTCTGGCTTTGCAGCGCATCGACCAGCGCGCCCGTGGTGGCGGCGCGGGAACTGAGCGTGGTGCCCGCTTCAAGCTTGCCGGTGAGCGACTTGCTGGGCGCCGTCAGCGCCGACACCTCGACATCGCGTGTCTGCAGCTTGCCTTGCAGCTGCAGCTCCTGGCCGGGCCGCGCGGCAGAACCGGAAGGCACTTTCTTCAGGCCCAACGTGCCTTCCACCTTGCCGCCGCCCACGTCGATGCGCAGCGCCCATTCATCCCCCGCGGCCCCGGCTTTTGCCTCTTCCCGCTTGAGGCTGGCCTCCAGGCCCTGCAGGTTGCCCTTGAGCAGCTTGAGCGCCACGTTGTCGGGCAGGCCGTCGTCACCCAGGCGGGCGTCGGCCTGCACCGTGGTGCGCGCGCCCGCGGCGCTGATCCAGGTCACCTCGTCCAGCACGGTGCGGCGCGGCAGCCAGTCGGGCGGCGCGGTTTGCGGCGGCGCGCCGGCCGGGCCTGGCTCGGGCGCTGCGGCGGCGGCCGGCTTCTTCTTTTGCAACAGCAGCAGCACGCCATCAATGCCCTGCTGCGGCAGCACCGCCCGGCGCACCAGCAAGGTCGATATCACCAGCCGCCCCTGCAGCAGCGGCTGCCACTGCGGCCGCACCTCCACGCGCTCGACCGTGATGGGCGGTTTGCTCTGCACCGAAATACCGCTGAGGGCAACCGCCGGCAGGGGCCAGACGTCCACCGCGACGCGGTCCAGCGCCACCGGCACACCCAGCGCGGCCGTCGCCTCACGCTCCACCCGCTGCCTGAAGTCGTCGGTGCTGACCCACCGGTGTAGCGTGAAAGCCACCACGGCCAGCAACACCATCAGGCCCAGCGCCAGAAACACCACCCATTTGAAAACTTTTGCCATGCGGGTATTGTGGCGTGCCCGTGGCGCGCTCCCGCTGCAAACATCCGCCGATACGGCTAGCATCGGGGGCGGTGCAACATTCCCGCCACACCCACAAAACGAAGGACATCCTATGAAGCTTTATTACTCCCCCGGCGCCTGCTCCCTTTCCCCGCACATCACGCTGCATGAGTCGGGCCTGAAGTTCGAGCATGTGGCGGCGCCCACCAAAACCCACCAGCTGGACGACGGCACCGACTACTACACCATCAACCCGCTGGGCTATGTGCCCCTGCTGGAACTGGACGACGGCACCCGCATCGCCGAAGGCCCGGCCATCGTGCAGTACATCGCCGACCAGGTGCCCGAGAAAAAACTCGCGCCGGCCAACGGCACGCTGGACCGCTACAAGATGCAATCGTGGCTTACCTTTATCGGCACCGAGCTGCACAAGGGCTTCAGCCCGCTGTTCAACGCCGCCACACCGGCCGACTACAAAACCATCGTCATCGACAAGCTGCTGTCGCGCCTGAAGTGGGTGGACGGCCAGCTGGCCGGCAAGCAGTACCTGATGGGCGATGCGTTTAGCGTGGCTGATCCTTATCTCTTTACGGTGACCAACTGGGCGCCTCGGGTTGGGGTTGATATTTCGGGTTTGGCTAACCTGGCTGCGTTTCGTGAGCGGATGGCGGCTCGGCCTGCGGTTCAGGCGGCGATGAAACATGAAGGCTTGCTTAAGTAAGTAGCTCTTCGGACGCTGGTGTTGAGTTGTGTTCCGGGGCCGGGGTTGCCGGCGGCAACTCACTTTCTTTTGCTTCGCCAAAAGAAAGTAAGCAAAGAAAAGGCGACCCTACTTGCTGCGACCCTCCGCTTCGCTGCGGGCAACCTTGTATCTTTAAACTTTCCCGTTTCGCGGCCGAGCGCCAAACCACGTGCAACCTCGAATTGACAGTTCGAACCGCAG